>Ga0315278_10001098_pt1 | contig 23461 bp, 20 predicted proteins | sample YL17G06_0_MG_FD_203880 | JGI IMG/M metagenome (GOLD analysis project Ga0315278, IMG submission 203880) | Sediment microbial communities from Yellowstone Lake, YNP, Wyoming, USA - YL17G06_0 | ecosystem: Environmental > Aquatic > Freshwater > Lake > Sediment | place: USA: Wyoming | collected... | reverse complement strand
CGACATGGATATGGGCTGGCCCGTTAAACGGCTGGCCAAGAACCTGAAGTATTTCTGCTGCGGCGACAGCCCGCAGCGAGTGTATGCCACGTCCGACCTGAACATCGTGCGCATGACCCGCAGCACGCTCAGCCAGCGCGAGTAAATTCAAATAGTCATCGACACTGTTATGGATAAAGCGTCGCTGGTTTTGAGACGGTGGCGTTGTAAACCCGCCCTTCTGATACAGCACCGGCAGCAAAGTGAGGTGAATTCCTGCGGCCTCGGCTGCTGCCATCAAGCGGCGGCTCATCTCCGCTGGGTCACTATAGGGCACACCATGTTCGTCGTGGTGGAGATAGTGGAATTCCGCAACTGCCGTATAGCCATGCCGGACCATCTCAGCGTATGCCATGGTCGCTACTGCCTGCATCTGCTCAGGTCTAAGTCGCTGGGCGCAGTGGTACATGGCATCGCGCCATGCCCAGAAATCATCTCCTGATGCGTTGTTCGGGCGGTGTTCGGCAAGTCCGGCCATAAGATATTGAAATGCGTGGGAATGGGCATTTTGAAAACCTGGGATAACATATCCTGGCACGTCCTCCCACGAGCTGATGGCAGGAGCTGCAGCATCACTGACGTCGATGATCAACCCTTGCCCGTCGAGTGCGACATAGGCCGGACTCATCCAACCGCTGCGCTGGAGAAGGGCGTCACAGCGCAGATGGCGAACCTGCCTCACCTCTGCACTCATGAAATTGCCGTCAGACGTTTTAACGCGCCAATCAGGCTGTCAAACATCGCCGTCAAGGCTGATCGCACTGCTTCCTCTTTATCCGGCGCCCTACTCACACTGGCTTCATCCATGTAGACGTCTTGCGCCATCTCCAGTTGCAGAGCATGGACGCCCGCCGCAGGCTGGCCAAAACGGCGGGTGAGATAGCCTCCCATAAAAGGCTCGTTATCGGCGACATCATAGGTACCGGCGGCGCGTAAAGCGGTAAGAGCCGCCAAGCTCAGCTCAGGCGCAGCGGTCTTACCCTTTTGGTTGCCGAGGATCATGTCGGCAAAGGGTTGAGCGCGGATGCTTGGTACCGATCGCTTGATCGAGTGAGCATCGAAAAACAGAACGTGAGGCGATGTTTTGCGCATTTCGCCGATCAATTTGCCGATCTGTCCGTGATAAGGCGCGTAGTAGATATCCAAGCGACGCTTGGTCTCTTCTTTATCAGGAGGTCCCGCCGTGTAAATTGGGGTGCCGGCAAACGTCTGTAGGGGAACCAAGGCAGTTTCCTGCCTCTGATCATGATAAAGTGCGCGACCTGCGGGATCTCGGTTTAGGTCGATGACGTAGCGGCTGTAGTGGGCGTGAACCAGGGTGATGCCCATCTTTGGTGCGAACTTGTAGAGCTCGTGTACAAACCAGTCTGTGTCAGCTAGGCCTTCAACCACTTCCGGACGCATGTCCTTGGCAATGTCCGGCGGTATGTCAACGCCGCTATGCGGACAGCTGATGATGATCGGAAGCCGCTTGATCTGCGGCCGCAAAATGTGCAAGGGAGACGTCATACTCCCAAATATAGCAAAGCCGCCAAACGGCGGCTAGGTTTCACTACGCTTGATTATTGGTCGGCCATATAGTTGCGAACATAGGCAAAGTAGGCGTCGAAGTCCTTGGTCTCACCAATGCCGACATCGGGGTACATCACGTCATGGACACTGGTCAGATTATGGTTGAGTTCGAGGCCGTGGCCGACTTCATGGAAAAACAGTTTTTGTAGCTCATAGTGGGTTTTGGTGGTCATATAATCGTAGTCGAATTCAACGCGCATCGAGTACCGAATGGTCTCTTTTGCAGTTTGACCAGGAATCACGGTCACAGGGTTTTCCACTTCGGTTTCTGAAAGCCATTGGCCGAGGCCGACTTTTCCAGTACCGAGACCCTCAGCATTCGAAGCCACTAGACCCTTCGTGATGATAATGCTGGAATTAGCGTCGGCGGGACTGCTTTCAAAGGTGAGCACAGTCGAGCCAGCCAAGCCATTGTAGTCCCTGATCAGAGTTTGAAAGCTAGTGACAAACTCGGGCGTTGATCCGGCCGCGATCGCTAAGCGGTACTGTTTTAATTTGCTGACCTTATAAGAGTTGCCGCAACCGGTAGCGCCAAGGGCGGATAAGATGAAGAGGCAAAACAGACGGCAAAGCTTTGACTGAACGAGGTCGAGCATGAGGGGTCACCTTAAGCAGCGGGGAGTGGGCAGGAAAGAGAGCAGCAGGGAGGGGGAGCATGCCGCCAGCCGGTGTGGGCTGGTGACAGATAGGAATCTATCACTCGACATAACCTAAGTCAATATAATTTTATAAAAAAATATAAATAATATTAGTAAGCGTTTCTATTTATAAAACCTCTTAGAATCGTTAGCAAAATGATCCTCACATCGAGCCATAAGCTCCAGTTTTGAATGTAGTAAAGGTCGTACTCGATGCGCTTTTCGATGCTGGTGTTACCGCGCCAGCCATTGGCCTGGGCCCACCCGGTGATCCCGGCCTTGATCTTGTGTCTCAGATAGTACCCCGGCACATCTCTCCGAAATTGCTCGACAAATATCGGCCTCTCGGGCCTAGGACCGACCAGGCTCATCGAGCCCCCAAGCACGTTGAACAACTGCGGAAGCTCATCGAGGCTGGTTCGCCGCAGCCATTTACCGATCGGAGTCGTCCGATCGTCACCCTCTTTGGCCCAAACCGCACCGCTTTTGGCCTCCGCGTCGCTTCGCATCGACCTAAATTTCAGGATGGCGAAGGTCTTACCGTCGAGGCCCATACGTTCTTGCCGGTAGAACACCGGCCCACGTGAGGTCACCGCCACCAAAGCAGCAATCACGAGCATGAGCGGACCAAAGAGGAGCAGTGCACAGCAGGACCCGAGAATATCGACGACCCGTTTGATGATGCTACCGATGCCAGCCAATGGGCTTTCATTGATTGAGACCACTGGAGTTCCAGCGACGATATCGACTCCTGCGGCGAAGCGTGTAAAGCGGAACAAATCAGGAATCAACCGAACATCAGTGACCTGGTCGGCAATGCGTTCCAAATGCCGGTCGACGAAGTCATAAGCTTGATGCGGCAGAGCAAAGACCACGCTCTCTGTGGGATTGGCGGAAAAAAAATCCGGCCAGTTGCTGGGTGCGTCGAGTCGATGCAATCCGCTTTGTCGGCATAGGGCTTCGCTCGCGGCTATTTGCTCCGGTCCGCCGGCAAGGATGACGCCATAGATCTCGCTTCTGGTCAGGTCACCGTCTTTAGCCATTTCAATGGCATGCTTCAAGGTGTCTCCGCCGCCGATGATCAAAGTGCGGCGCGGCGCGGCGCGAAGGCGATAAAGGCGCAGCGCCTTGCGCACAGCGCTGCGTCCAGCGATGATCAGCCACGGATGGATGGCCAGAAACAGCCCCATCACGACACGAGAATAGCGGTACTCTTCGTAGAGGTAGGTAAAGGCGATAAAGGCAAAAGTCGCGACGACGCAACTTTGCAGGGTATCGAGAGCTTCAACAAAGGCTGAACGATGCCGCCCTGTGCGGCGGTAGAAGCCAGATGCGACAAAGGACAGAAACCAGATGCCGGCGACGAAGGGTGCTAGCTTGTAATAGAGTAACGGAGCGGGAATGCCTTTGGTGATGGGGAAGAGGCCTGAAAAGCGCAGTTCATAGGCGATGATCCAGCCGATCGTCACCATGACCACGTCCGATGAAGCACGGATGACCATCAACGCGTCTTGATTGCGGCGATTCACAGAGTCGGTTCCTTCAAGAGGGAGCTTATTTCCGCCTCCATGTTAGTAAGAAATGCGGTTCGGCCATACCCTTTAGCGTGGGCGACCAGGTTTTCTACAGCAAAATCAGCTGGTTTGAAGGCGCCCAAGGTCTCGGCCAGGGCTTCGGCGGTGCCGGACTCAAAAAATAGTCCTGTTTCACCGGGATTGATAAAATCGAGAGCACCTCCGGCGCCCAAGGCAATCACTGGAGTGCCGCAAGCCATGGCTTCGACGGCGATCATACCGAAGTCCTCGACCCCAGGAAACAACAGGGCATCCGCCTGCGCCAAAAGTTGAACGAAGCGTTGATTGTCCGGGTTCATGATGAACTCAACGTCGGCCTGCAAGCGGTCCGCCTGAGCCCGTAGCGACCGCTCCATCGGTCCAGCACCGGCAATCACCAAGCGCCGCCTAAGCTGAGCGCATGCGGCAATGGCCAGGTCAAAGCGCTTGTAGGAGACCAGAGCTCCAGCAGCGAGAAGGTAGCCGCCGCGTCCCTGCGCAGCAGAGCAGGGCTTGAAGCGATCAAGTTCGATCGGGGGGTGAATAACCTTCGCCTCTCTCCCATACAAACGCTGGACTCTGGAGGCAACGAAACGGGAATTCGCCACGAATCGGTCGACGCGCTGTGCGCTACTGACGTCCCAGCGCCGAAGTCGCGGGGTCATGGCACGAATGGCGGCGCCGGCGCCGGGTATGTGCTTGACGCCCGCGATATATTCTTCCTGCTGATCCCAGATGTAGCGCATGGGGGAATGGATATAGCAAAGGTGCCGGGCGTTGGGGCCCTTGATGGCACCTTTCGCCACGCAGGAGGACGTGCTGATGATCAGGTCGTAGTCCTGCAGGGCCAACGCTTCGATCGCCGACGGTAGCAGCGGTAGCAGCAACTTGCGCCCACGTTTAAACAGATTGGTGCGACGCAAGCAATGCACCTCGCGACGACTAATAGACTCTGGCATGGCAAGCCGGTCATAGAACAAGGTGTAGATGGGCGCCTCTGGGTAAAGCTCTAAGAGGGCCTCCAGAACCTTTTCGCCGCCGCGGTAGGTGGTCAGCCAATCATGAACAAAGGCGACGCGCACGGGCGGATTTCCTACCAAAAAAGAGGTTGTTCGGCTGCGCCCACAACGGCGCTTTAGGTCCCTTCCATTGATACCACAAATCTTAGAAAGCTGGGTGGCTTAACACCCCTTAGGCGGAGCCGGAGGCGACTTGTCTATCGGCAGGATTTGCACCTTAATCTAAGCCTTTGGTAAGATAATGAGATCAGGCTTCAGCGCTATCCTAGCTACCGCGACGTCTTTAGGTCTCACGGCCCCACCGAAGGCAACCTCTTCCTCTTCGTCTCCAGCTATGCATCAGTACCGGCAGCAGCCGTTGCCAGTATCCCTGTGTTATCGACGTTCGGACCGACACCGGAGGACTCCCCATTCATGCGTGCAACTGATCCCCGTTCCTTAGGTGATACGAGGGCCATGGCCCAGTCCATGCTCCTCGACGAAACGCCTAAAGGCTCGAGTGAACACTGGCGGTCGAATTTCCCGGAGATTGTTGGGCGCAGCCCTCCGATGGTAAAAGTCCTCGAAACAGTTTCGAAAGTTGCGCGTTCAGATGGCGCGGTGCTTATCCTAGGGGAAAGCGGTACAGGCAAGGACCTGATCGCGGCCGCCATTCACCGCCTTTCCCCGCGTTCAGGAGGAGAATATGTTCCTCTCAACTGTAGCGCCATTCCCGATAATCTCCTGGAGAGCCAACTCTTTGGCCATGTCAAAGGCGCCTTTACAGGGGCTGATGGTAGGGTGATTGGCAAATTTGAGTTTGCTAAGGGTGGCTCGATCTTCCTCGACGAGATCGGCGACATGCCTGCGAATCTTCAGGCCAAGCTGCTGCGTGTCCTACAAGATAAAAAATTTACACCCCTTGGCAGCAACATTCTTATGGACGCCGATGTGCGGATAGTTGCCGCCACCAATATGGATCTAGGACAGGCGATCCGTGAGCAAACCTTTCGCCAGGATTTGTACTACCGGCTCAATGTCCTGCCAATCCACCTGCCGCCCCTGCGCGAACGAACGGGCGACATCCCCAGCTTGCTGGAACACTTTATGGAGCAAGCCAACCGCATTCACAAACCCCAAACTCCTTGCTATTTAAGCGACGCGCTGGTCGCTCGTCTTTCCGCCTATGACTGGCCCGGCAACATCCGTCAGTTACAAAATTTAATCTCAAGACTCGTCGTGATGCGGGGCGCAGGAGTGATAGAGATTGAAGATTTACCTGCCGAGATGTTTGCAAGACCAGAAGAACTGCGCCTCACCAACCCACCAGTGGCCTCGTCACAGCCGCTCATGCGGCCGACCACGGCGATGCCCTTGCCTATGGTGCAGCATGCGGCTGGAGTGCGAGTACCCCAGGATTTCACCTCTTTACCGGAACACGGATTGGATTTGACCCAATATATCGAGGCCCTAGAGAATGACCTGATTCGCCAGGCCTTAGAACGAACTGGCAACAATCGCAACCAGGCCGCCAAATTGCTTGGTCTCAACCGGACAACCTTGGTCGAGCGGATCAAGAAGCGGCATTTGACGACGCTCAATGCACCGTCGAAGGAACTTTAACAAAGCCCAGTCAGCTAGTAAGGCGAACTAGGTGCGGGGTGATTGAACTGGCTGTACCGGCAATGAGTCGCGCCAAGAGACAGCGGCTTCCAATTCGGCTCCCACCTCAAGCAGCAAATCTTCCCGGTATGGAGGTCCAGCCAGCTGGACACCGATCGGAAGTCCCGACGCTGCGACGTGCATCGGTAAAGATATGGCAGGCTGCCCGGTCACATTGCACCACCCTGAATACGGCACCATTTCCGTGCAGCGCCAGAGCAAGCTCTTGGCATCGGTCTCACCGGTTTCGTGTAGCCAACCGATGCGTGGCGGCTCCATCGCCATGGTCGGCGTCAGCAACAAATCATAGTCCTTGCCCCAGTCGCGGACGATTTGCCTTGAGAATACCTGCAGGCGCAGCACGGCTTTGATGTAGTCATGGCTGCTTAGTTCCAGTGACATCTGTCGTAAGCTGGCGCTTAGCGGTTCGACCAAAGACCAGTCGCTGACATCTTGATAAGCAGCCGAGGTGCACCAGATCGCGACAAAGTCCTCAGCCAACTGGTCGCTTCCCGCGCCAGGCCAGGTCGGGGTGACGGCACTAACCTCGTGGCCAAGGCTGGCCAGGATCGTGGCTGTTTTGGTAACCGCGTCAATACAACTTTGTGCGACGTTGACGCTGTATGGCCCCGTACAGGTAAAGCCTATGCGCAACCGTTTGCCTTTGCCGCTAGCGCCGCGAAGTGCACTACGCACATACGGTTCGCTGGGTTCCTGCACGCTGTTCCAGCCGGTCGGATCATACTTCGCCAGCGCATCCAAATACGCAGCGGTGTCAGCGACCGTCATAGACTGGCAGCCATCGGTGGTAAAGCCGTGCATGACTTCACTGACGAGAGGGCCCTTCGGTATCCGACCGCGGCTCGGCTTCAGACCAACCAAGCCGCAACACGACGCCGGGATACGCAGAGAGCCGCCGCCATCGCTACCGTGCGCGATAGGCGCCATCCCGGACGCCACTGCCGCACTAGCGCCGCCGCTGGAACCTCCCGGCGTGTGGTTGGTATTCCATGGGTTGCGAGTGGCACCATAAAGGGTGTTTTCAGTGACCGGGAGTGAGCCGAATTCGGGCGTGTTAGTACGCCCCATAAACAAAAAGCCAGCTTCGCGTAGTAAGCGAACAGGAGTCGTATCATAGCGGCCAATCTTTGCTTTAGCGGCCACAGTCCCGTGCGTGGTACGCTCGCCCTTGACCTCGGTAAGATCCTTGATAGGCAGAGGCACCCCGTGAAACGGCGCCAGCACATCTCCGCGCATCACGGCATTCTCGGCGGCCTTAGCCTCATTTAACAGCTCGGCGTCGCGCCGCCAGATGATGGCATTGATGATCGGGTTGACGCGGTCCACGACAGCTAGGTAGCGCTTAATGACCTCGACCGGACTCACTTGCTTGGCCTTGATCGCGGCGGCTAGCTCTAGCGCTGATGGATTGACGGTTAACATCGCCTAAATCTTTAGAACTTCTTGTTCTTTTTTGGCTAGGCGATCGTCTAGGGCCTTGATCGAAGTATCGGTCTGCTTTTGGATGTCAGCCTCAAAGCGCTTGGCATCGTCGTCGCTAATCACCTTATCTTTAGCTTGCTTTTTGACCGCATCGTTGGCCTCGCGGCGGATATTGCGGATCGCAACTTTGGCTTCCTCAGCCATTTTCTTTAGGTTCTTGACGATGTCTTTGCGGCGTTCCTCGGTCAGCGCAGGAATCGGGATGCGCACGACATTCCCGTCATTGGTTGGTTGGATGCCGATATCAGCCCGCATGATGGCCTTTTCGATGTCCTGGATCGACTTTTTTTCGTAAGGAGCCACGGTGATGGTTCGGGCATCCGGAGTCGTTAATGTCGCCACTTGATTCAGCGGCGTCGGCGTGCCGTAGTGGTCGACTTTAATACCGTCGAGAAGCGAGATCGAGGCACGACCTGTGCGCACCTTAAGGAGATCGGTTTCAAACGCCTTAATACGCTTTTCCATGTTTTGCTTGCAGCTATCTACTGGCTTGACGCTCATCGCTGTTGCCTCCAAATGCACCGCTATCCGGGTTCGTTACGTAACCATCGTTCCAACTTGGGGATTGAGCACGGCCGTACGCACCGAGCCGGGCGCCCCTAATTTAAATACCATGATCGGCAGGTTGGCTTCCATACACATGGTAATCGCCGTGGCATCCATGACGTCCAACTTTTTTGAGATGACGTCGAGGTAGGACAGGTTAGTGAACTTTTTCGCCGCGGGGTTCTTCATCGGGTCTGAGTCGTAGATCCCGTCGACCTTGGTCGCCTTCAAGATAATGTCGGCGCCTACCTCGCGAGCCCTGAGGCTGGCGGCGGTGTCTGTCGTGAATAATGGATTGCCGGTCCCCCCGGCAAAGATCACGACCCGACCGGAGTCCAGATGCTTGATGGCCTTACGCCGAATATACGGCTCCGCCACTTCGGGCATGGTGATGGCAGTCATCACTCGGGTTTGGATCTGGTATTTGTTCTCTAGTGTCGCCTGCAGGGCTAGACCATTGATGATCGTTGCCAGCATTCCCATGTAGTCAGCCGAAGCCCGCTCGATGCCCCATTTGGCAGCGGCTGAGCCGCGAAAGATGTTGCCACCTCCGATCACTACGGAGACCTTACAGCCGAGCTTGCGGGTGTCGGCGATTTCGCCCGCAATCATCTCCAGGGCATCGCCATCGATACCGTACCCCTGCTGGCCGCCGAGCATTTCCCCGGATAGCTTCAGCATGATGTGGCGGTGCGAGAAATCGGTCATGGGGCGGCTCCATCCTTAGGCCAGGTAGAAAAAACCCCAATCCTAGTGTCGGATTGGGGTTCCATTAGCACTGATTTATTTGCCTATATTGGCCGCCGCAGCGACCTCGGCGGCAAAGTCTTCCTTCTTTTTCTCGATGCCTTCACCGAGTTGAAAACGGCCAAAGGCGGAGATTTTCAGCCCCTTCTTGACGTTATCAACATGCTTGGCCACCGTGATCTTGTCGTCTTTGATGAACGGCTGTTCCACAAGGCAGACTTCCTTGAAGAACTTCTTCATCTGACCGACCAAGATCTTCTCGACCAAGTCGGCTGGCTTGCCTTCGTCTTCGAGTTTTTTGCGGGCGATCTCTTTTTCCTGCTCGAGCTCTGTCGCATTCACTTCGGTTTCGACTAAGAAACGTGGCGACGCCGCGGCAACGTGCATAGCGACTTCTTTACCCACTTCGAGCACTTCAGGACCCTTGGCGCCTTCGAGAACGACCAGCGTGCCGATCTTGCCACCCATGTGCGAGTAGCCAACAACCACGCCGTTGTTCGCATGAGCCACGTGAACTCGACGGACCTGCATGTTCTCGCCGATCTTGGCGATCAACTGCGTCAGATGCTCCTTGACGGTGTGCCCGCCGATCTTGAGGTCGAGTAGCTCTTCTTGGTGCTTGGCCTTGTGCTTCAGCGCTAATTGCGCAATGTCGTGGGCCAACGTTTTGAACTCTTCGTTTTTACTAACGAAATCAGTTTCGCAGTTAAGCTCGACGAGAACACCCGAGGCATGGTCAGGACTGACAAACACCTCAACAAGGCCTTCAGACGCGACGCGGCCTTCCTTCTTTTGCGCGCGGGCCATGCCGTGCTCGCGCAGCCAGACGATCGCTTTATCTAGATCGCCATCGGTTTCCGTAAGCGCCTTTTTGCACTCCATCATCCCGACGCCGGTTTTCTCTCTCAGCTCTTTGACCATCCCTGCGGTGATCGCCATATCCAAACCCTCCGGCTGTAAAATTCTTAGTGAACGGATCCGTCGCCCGACTCATCACGGTCAAATTTGCGGGCCTTCTCAACAGCGACCGTGTGCCCTTGGTCGTCGTGGAATTTGCCGGCTTCGACTGAGCCGAACTTCTCATCTGGCTCTGACTTGTCGCGCGAACGCTGCTTGCCTGCGATGCAGGCTTCGGCCGCGGTGCGAATGAACAATTGAATCGACTTCAGGCTGTCGTCGTTGCCAGGAATCAGGAAATCGATGCCATCTGGATTTGCGTTGGTATCGGCAATGGCGACGACGGGAATACCAAGACGCTTAGCCTCTGTCAGTGCGATGACTTCTTTGTGCGCATCGACCACGAACAAAGCCCTTGGTAGGCCAGGCATGTCCTTAATGCCGCCCAGGTTGCGCATCAGCTTCTCGCGCTCGCGGTGCAGACCAAGGATTTCCTTCTTGACCAGCTTTTCAAAGGTACCATCTGCTTCCATCTTCTCGATGCGCTTCAGGTGGTGAATCGATTGACGCAGTGTCGTCAAGTTGGTCAACGTGCCACCGAGCCAACGGTGATTGATGTAGAATTGCCCAGAACGAGCGGCTTCTTCAGCGACGAGGTCCCGAGCCATGCGCTTGGTGCCAACAAACAGAACATGGCCGCCCTTTTGCGTGGTCTTCTCAAGGAAATCACAGGCGCTTTTGAACAACCGCACGGTCTTCTGTAGGTCGATGATGTGAACGCCATTGCGCTCGCCAAAGATGTAAGGCTTCATCTTTGGATTCCAGCGACGGGCCTGGTGGCCGTAGTGGGCGCCTGCTTCCAGCAGGTCTTTCATGTTGATCGTCACGGACATAGCTTCTTGCTCCTTCGAGGGTTGATCCTCGGTCAGCCAAAGTGTTGTGGCACACCCTCGATTTCGGCTGACCCGCGTATTTTAAAGCTCACCGCAGATGGGTCCGCGGAAGCCTCAGTAACCTACTCGTCTAGTTCGGCAACTTCAACCCTTTAAGCGCTGCAAATGGCGAGGCATCAACGCTACCCTGGCCGTAGACCTGGCCGCTAGCTGTTGGCTCTAAGCATGCTGTACAGGCGTTGGTACCGGTGTCTTCAGGGACCAGGCGGCTAGGCATCGCCGTCTGCACGGCATCGTTGATCAGCGTTTCCAAGTCGAGTTCATCGCCGTCCAGGTAGTAGGCGTCGAGATCGGCAAGACTCAGGTTGGTCTCCTTAGCCGCACTATTGAAGGCAGCAGGAAAAAAGCGCACGCTTAGCGGAATGGAAAGCGGCCATGCAATCGGTCGATCGCAACGGCTGCAGTGAACGACCGGCGCATAGCGCACAGTCCCTGTGACCTGCACACTTCCGGCCTCTTCCAGCAAGAGGTCGAACTCGGCCTTCAGCTGCGGCCGTTCCGAGGCCTTGCCGTAGGCATCGAATAGATGCTCTGGGAAATCAGAATAAAGACTGGCCAACCAAGGCTCATGGCCGTCAATCTGCACATGCAGGCGTGGTGTCATATCTTTTAACTGAACGCGCATAAAATACGCCTTTAAATTAGCGCCTTATGATGATCCAAGCGGGCGCTTGCTGCGCCCCTTATTAAACTCTTAAGGCCGCATATGCAAGGAGATTTTGCCGATCCTCGTACGTACAGCAAGGTTTGCTGGCACGTCGGCTTGCCTGCGTTTGGGTTCTTCGGCAACTAATGGGTGTTTTTGCTGGCTTCGCCCAAGCGGGCAAAAAATTTCAGGCAAGATTCTAATATTCCTCATTATTTGACCGATACACCGAGTAGCGCTGGGACGCATGAGACAACCATCAACAGGCAGCCGTAAGGAATAAAAAGAGTCGAGACTTGAGCGAGCTTTGGAACATCTATAAGGACGGTCGCCAAATCGGACCGCTGACAGCGAGCGACATACGCCGTGGTCTGCGCGAAGGCGAATTCGATCCCTTTGATCTCGTCGCACGCGAGGGTTCAAACCTCCGTCGTGAACTGGTTGAAGTCGACGAGCTATTCTTCACTAGCCAAGTGGTCTACGGTAATGATGCGGCGTCATCGACTGCCCAGATGCAGGCCGTCACGCAGGAGTTATCAAAGAGCAAGGCTCCGGTTTCTGGTTTTCAGCCGTCGAAGATCGGCGTGGCGCCAAAGGCAGACGACCAGATCAAAACGCAAGAGCCTCGCCCCACATCGCCGATGCTCGGCCAAGGCCACTTGGCCTTGGCCGATCAAGGAGCCACCGTACCATCCCTCGCAAGCTCCACCCGCCCTAGGCCGGTACGGAGGCAGCGCAATCCAAAGCACTTTCTCTTGATGAATAGCGTTGGCAGAGTGCTCGGCCCCATGAGCGCGACCGAGGTCCAGTCACTGTACTTTCGCGGAGTGCTTGCCAATGATGTCGTTGTCATGCGGCCTGGCTCGGAGGCGAAGATCAAACTGAGCCGGTTCATATCGGTATTGTCTGGCAATCGCAGCTCTAAGGCCCAGACGCAAGGAGCACATCCAGTCACTGGGATCCTGGCACTCCTCGCACCGAATCGACAGCGGATGATTTTCAGCACCAGCCCCTTTGGCTTGCAGCCGATGGCTACGGTAGCGCTGATCGCTGCGTTCATGCTGTTCCTCGCCACCGGCCTGCTGCTGATTGAGCACAAAACTGGCAAGCTGTCAGCTCTTGCCGATAGGCTGACCCATCGTTCGCCGACCACCACTCCAGCCGGCAAGATCGGTGGCCAAAATACACACCGTAAGCCCCCCGCCAAGACCGCTTCACTGCCGTTGCCGGAGGCCAACAAGGGCATGACGGCGCCACCACCAACCAAACCGACCGCCGCCGCCCCGAGGTCGGCAGCTGAGACGCAAGCGGCAGTACAGGCAGCGTTTATTGCGGCAGATGGGCCCGCGGCCGTGACGCCTGAACCAGTCGCCCCCGCGGCCGAGGCCAAGTCCAGGGCGAAAACACATAAGAACAAACCCCACGTGCGGCAGCGACCCGCAGCAAAATCGCGCGCGCATACGCGGTGGCGGGATGCAAAGCCTAAATCCGATGCTTTGCCCAGGGGCAACTAATCGACGACACGGAAAGCTGACTCTCGGGACTTGCCTTTCTCGAACAGAGCCGCTATGAACGGGACTCGATTTTTCGTTTCCGACTATTTGGAGTTAGGGCGATGGCTGTTCCAAAGTTTCGCATCTCGGCATCTAAGCGCGACATGCGCCGTTCGCACCACGCGCTTGTAGCGCGTAGCATGGCTTACTGCTCCTCTTGTGGCGAGGCCAAGCTCTCGCATACAGTTTGCAAGAACTGCGGTAGCTACAATGGCAAGGTTGTAACGCAGCCTAAGTCCAAGGGTGATTTCGGCGGTGAGGACTTTAACGTCGAGGGCTAAGAGTTATGGCCTCAGCGTTTAAGCTCTTAGCAATGTTTCCCGGGCAAGGCTCGCAATATGTCGGCATGGCCCGGGCTTTGCTTTCGGAGTTTCCGTCTTCGCGCTCCCTCTTCGAAGAAGCAGAAGATGCGGCCAAGTTAAATATCCGCAAGCTTAGCCTCGATGGCCCTGAGGACGAGCTTAAGCTCACCGCAAACACCCAGCCGTGTATCCTTACAGTTAGCGTGGCAATGTGGCGAGTCCTCGTCAATGAAACAGGCCTCGTCCCCACTCTGTTCGCAGGTCACAGTCTTGGTGAGTACTCAGCGGTGGTTGCGGCCGGCGTGTTGCCGTTTAGTCAAGCGGTAGCCTTGGTGCGGCGACGCGGCGAGGCGATGCAGGAGGCTGTACCGGCGGGTTTAGGTGCCATGGCCGCAGTCTTGAACATGACGGCCGAAGACCTAGAGGCTCGCTGCCGTGACCTTTCCCGTAAGGACTCTGTGGTCGAGGTTGCAAACTACAACTCGCCGCAGCAGTTGGTCGTCGCTGGCCATCAGACCGCGGTCGGTCGCCTATGCAAGGCCCTCGAGGCAGAGAGGATTCGCTTTGTATCGCTGCCGGTGAGCGCACCATTCCACTCCTCGCTCATGGGGCCGGCGCGAGACGTCATGGCGCCATTGCTGGAAGACTCTTGTTTCACGAAGACCAAAGCAAAGATCATACCTAACCTGACCGCCAATGTAGTCGATGAGTATGGTCCCCAGTTTTTGATCGAGCAGATCAACAGCCCAGTACGTTGGACCCAGACGATGGCGACTGCAAGTGAGCATGGTTGCGATCTCTATCTTGAAGTGGGCCCAGGCAAAGTTTTGGCTGGATTGGCGCGCAGGTGCTTGGCGAAAGAGGCAAAAATCCTCGGAACCGACGACCTTAAGCTGGGTATCAAAGGTATCCAAGACCTCATGTAGGCGAGACCAGTTTATCCAGTAAATTCTCGTCAGAATCGCCTCATTTTGTCAGGTATCCGCTTATTCTGACAGCACAAGCCTGCGTACTCTAAGGGTAATCACGAAAGTGCTCAGACTTCTGCGCGCAATAGCCGAACCATGTTTTAAGGTTGGAATTGCTATGCGTGAGGGCTCAGGACCGGGGAGGATTGCGAATGAGTTTGTTTTCATTGAAAAGAGAAAAAAAGGGTGATCGCGAGATCCTTCGGCTTGAAGGCGCAATCACCGGCGATGCTGGCTTGGAGTTCATCAAGCTGTATGACGGAATCAGCCCTAAATGCACGTTTAACTTTCGCGACGTGATCAGCATAAACAGCCAAGGTTTGCAGGTCTGGACGATGTTTTTGCGCGATTTCGTTAACGACCACGAGGTGCAGCTTGAAGAATGCCCTCCCGTGATCGTCAGTCAAATGAATATGCTGCCTAGCTTTGTGCAAAAGGCAAAGGTCACGTCGATCTACGTCCCTTATTTTTGCGAGGCCTGCAACAAGGTCAACTCGCTTATTATGGAAGCGCGCCAATTCCCCAAAGGCGACCAAGAAATGAAGCCACCAGCCTGTCCGACCTGTAAGGGCGAGCAGGAGCTTGACGACTTCGACTACTTCTTTTTCCTTAGCTACCTCAACGATCGGTAGTCGCTTGACCCGTTAAGGACCGCTCCAAAACCTCAATGCGATTTCTCTGCATCATCCAAGCTTGGCATTGGTTTTGCTTCCACAGGTGGTTCAGGCGGAGCACCCTTGAGGTTCTTCTTGATGAGTTCAAGGGCCCATTCGTCCTTGAATTGATTGCGCCCGTAAATGACGCCAACGCGCAGATCGTTAAGCCAAGTATTTGCCAGACGCTTGACGTCGGCCGGCGTCACCCTATCCAACTTCCTGGGCAACTCATAGTATTGATTCGGGTCGCCGTAGAAGAACCACGCATTGGATAGAGCCGTCGCCAACGACGAGTGCGTCTCCTGACTGAGGTAGTAGTTTGTGGCGAACCCGTGTTTGTACTCCTCGAGCTCCTCGTCGCTATAGTTTTTGGCGCGAAAATTCTGCAGCACGTCATTGATTGCGGCCAAGGTCTCTTGCGGCTTGGACGTCGACGCGCTGATGACACCAATGCCCAGGGAATATTCAATGACGTAAGAGTGTACGGCGTAGGATAGCGACCGCTTCGTGCGAATCTCCTCGCCCAGCTCCTCGCTGAGCATCTCGTAAACTAAACGCATGGCAATGCTATCTTTATCGTGGACAGACGGTGCATTGAGCTTGATGCGTATGTAGGCCGTAGGTAAATTACGGCTATCGAACTTAAAGGCGCGCGTATCGTCAAAAGTTGGCGACACAGGAGTCACGTTAGTCCGTTTAGCTGCCTTGATACCACCAAAGGCCTTATCTAAATCGGCGATGACCTTGGCCGCAGGCATCGAAGTCACGACGACGATGTTCATGCCCTCTGCATTGACAGCGGTCTTATGGTAAGCGAGCAGATCGTTTCGATCCAGGTGCTGCAGCTCCTTGATGGCCTCATCGTGATTAAGTCGATAAGGATGCCCCACGGGATAAAATATTTGGTTGATGATTTCGTTTACGTAAGTGCCAGGATCGCTCGGGATATCAATAAGAGTCGCCACCAATCGGTCTTTAGTTAGACGGGTGTCTTCCGTAGTGATCGCGGGTTTGGTGACGATCGCAGCGAACAGCGGCAGAGCCTTATTCCAGTAGTCGTTAAGCGTGCCGAGGGCACAAATAGAGTATTCGATCCCGCCGGAACAGCCGATCTCTAGACCATACTTTTCGCTCGTGGTGTTCACCGCGGCTTTGGGGTAGCCGGCGGCGGCCATCGGCATCACCGACCACAGCCATTCATTGAGAACTTTGCGTCCTGGCGGCAGATCCTTTAGACCGGTGCCAAAGGTAATATTTACCTGCAGGATATCTGAATTGGGGATCTCTCGAACGATGACCGGAATGCCATTTTTCAACCGATGAACGGAAGTCAGCTGCCGTTGGAGTTGTATCTTCGCGTCGCTAACCAACTCAACTTTAGGGCTAGGTGCTTGTTGACCAAAGGCGACAGCCGGCAGGGCTAAGCCCACCAGGATCGCTAGCTTGACCGAATGACGTAACACCATCATCAAGGCTCCTTAGGCTGTGGGTTTAACCTGGATTAGGAATGCTGACCGGCGCAGGGGACTCCGGTTGGCCACTGCTTTGGTCTTTGCTTTGATAGTCTTTCAGGAATTTGCTAACGAGCGCCGCAGAGGTGTCGTGAAGCCCCACCTTGGTGGCATCTTCTGGCGACAGCAGGATGCCATCGAGGTGCGGCTTTCCGACCAGCCATTTCGCAACAGCAGCCTGAACATCTCTAAGGGTCACCTTAGCGATCATCGGAAGGTAGCCCTCCCTGTAGTCAAGACCCGTGACAGCCCACCAGAAAGCCATCTCCTTGATAAACTCTGTTGGCTGGTTTAGCTCATGCTTTTGGGCAATCAGCATTTTTCGTTGGACATCCTCGAGCTGGGTCGACGTGAAATAGCCAGGCCTGGCCCACTTCGGGATCTCGTCAAGTAACAGCTTTTGCACCCGCAGGGCCTGTTTTGGCTCAGTCGTCGCAGAAACCTCGATTTCACCTGCCTGAGATTGGGTGTAATAGCCGAGTGAAGCTTCATAGGTTAGACCAGAATCGACAAACTTCTTATAAAACGTCCCTGATCGGTGGTGCAAAAGGTGGACTAGGACATCCAAAGCGTAGGTGTCTTTGGGCTGACTGCGGGCTTTTGGGCCAAAAAAGACACTTTCCACATGCGCGTTTTGCACGTTAGGCCGCGTCATGATGAAGTTGGTTGTTGCCGGAAAGGCCGGGAAGGGCTTGGGTTTTACCGCCGACCATGCGGGTGGGTTTTTCCAGGCTGTGAAGTATTGTTTGACGATCCGCTTCAGCTGGTCCGGGGTGAAGTCGCCGGCCACCAGGAGGGCGCAATTGGATGGGACAAAGACCTGATCTCGAATCGTTAGGAGCTGATCCCGAGTCGCCTTTTCAATGATTGGACGAAGGCCAAGAGGATCGCGCTGATGCTGCTGATCACCGTAGATGATGCTCCGTTGGAGGTTTGCATAGTCAAACGAAGGCTGCGCTGCGTTACGCTCGTATTCGTTGAGGACCACGCGGCGCTCGCGTTCAAGCTCCTTTTGCTCCAACAGCGGCGTTGAAATCGCGTCAGCCATGAACTGTATGCCATCTTGTAGAAATGCTGATGGCAGGGTGAAAAAATAGCGCACCTTCTCTGCAGCCGTATCTCCATTGTAACTAATGCCAAGCTGTCGAATGCGGCGGTTGAATGCCTCTTGATCGGGCAGCCGTGCATTGCCCTTAAAGAACATGTGCTCCCAAAGGTGAGTCAGACCATTGCTGTCTGGCGTTTCTGTCATAGCGCCGGCCTTGGCCGCTAAGACGATCGTCACCAGTGGGACCTTATGCGACTCCATCGCAATGACTGTTAGGCCATTGTCGAGTGTCTCGGTAAAATAGGGCTTAGGCTGCTCCACGGCGCTAGCCGGGACGCTAATCCACAAGAGCAACGGACAGATCCATCGGCGCAACATGGGCGTCTCCGTAACATGCAAAGGAGGTATAGGCTCTTAGTCTAATGAATCCGCGACCAACTCCGCTATGTCTTTTACTTGGACCCCTGCAGCACCCTGCGCCTTGACGCCATCAGTCAGCATCGTCATGCAGAATGGGCATGCCGTTGCGACGGTTTTAGCCCCCGTAGCGATCGCTTCTTTTGCTCGGTTCTCATTAATTCGGCTGCCGATCTTTTCCTCGAGCCACATACGTCCGCCGCCGGCGCCGCAGCAAAAGCCAGTTTCCCGACTCCGAGGCATTTCCGTCAGCTTAACCTTAGGTAGAGCGGCCAGGGTTGCCCGCGGTTCTTCATAGACCTCGTTGTGACGGCCCAAGTAGCAGGAGTCGTGGTAAGTCACCTCGGATACCTCTGCTGGGACGACCTCTGGCTTGATCTTCCCATTCTTGGTGAGTTCTGCAATCATTTCGCTATGATGCACCACTTCAAGGTCGAGGCCGAAATCCGGGTACTCGTTTTTCAGGGTATTGAAACAGTGCGGGCAGCCAGTAACGACTTTTTTAACATTGTAGCGCTTGAAGGTCTCGACGTTGCCTTCGATCTGAGCTCTAGCTAAGTACTCATTGCCAAGACGGCGGGCGGTGTCGCCGTTGCAGGATTCTTCGGTGCCAAGGATGGAGAAGTTAACGCCAGCCGTCTGCATGATCTTGACCATGGAGCGCGACACCTTCTTGTAGCGCTCGTCAAACGAGCCGGCACAGCCCACCCAGAACAAATAATCGACATCCGGCTTTTCCGCCATCGTGGTGACGTTAAGGCCTTTGGCCCAGTCGGCGCGGGTCGAGGGATCCATGGCCCACGGCGAACCATTGGTCTCTAGACTCTTAAAGGTGTTGCCTAGTTCTTCTGGAAAAGCCCCCTCCGTCAGTGTCAGGTAGCGGCGCATGCCAACAATCGAGGGAATATGTTCGATGTACAGAGGACATGCCTCCATACAAGCGCCGCAGGTCGTGCACGACCAGAGTTCATCGGGTGTGACAATGGCGTTTTCCGCCCCAATCAGCGTCCGGCGCTGGTCTTCGGGCAGGGATGCATCATGCACAGCAGCTTTCAGATGCTTCATGATCATACGTGGGTCGAGCGGTTTACCAGTGGCGGTTGCAGGACACTGTTCCGTGCAGCGGCCACACTCAACGCAGGTTATACCGTCAAGCAGCTGCTTGATGGCAAAGTCCTGGACCTTGCCGATGCCGAAGGATTCAGCATTTTCATCGAACTCCATCGCTTTTAAGCGGCCGCGCGCCTTGAGGCTACGCAGAAACATATTGGGCCAGACCCAGATAAAATGCTGGTGCTTTGAGTAAGGGATAAAGGTCGTGAAAGAGAAAAGAACCAAGCAATGAGCCCACCACAGCGTCTTGCTAAAGATCGACCAGCCAACGCTGGTGTCAATGCCGAAGAGCAGACCAACGCCGCCAGCAATGGCACGGGAGAACACCAGCGGCGCCGCTGGCAAGCCGGTGTCTCCTTCGATGAAGGTCTTGGCCCCCATATACAGATGAGCCGTGACCACCAGGGCCAGGATAAAGCCGAGCACCCAGTAAGCATCAATCCTGGAGGTTTTCTCCAACTGCGACAGACGCCACGGTCTGAACAGCAAGCGCCGGGTGAAGGCCCAGATAATGGCTATCACGACGACAAAATTACCGAGGTCCTGCATAAGCAAAAAAGCATGATAGAAACTGCCGGTGCCAAGCACCACCTGGTACGAAAAGGCGTCGAAGATCCCGTGGATCAGCGTCTCCCCAGTACCGACAGTGACGGCAAGAAAGCCATAGAAAATCATGTAATGCATGATCGCCGGCCAAAGATCCTTAAGCATTTTGGGCTGAAGGATTCCGCCTTTGAGCATACCCAAAAGCCGTTCCACTGGGCGATCGGTACGGACATCGTCAGCACCGACACCGATTTGGATGGTCCGCCAGATCTTTGACAGGTTAAAGGCGGTAAAGCCAAAGGTTCCTAACGCAAGGACGGCAAACACGATGCTTGCAATGATCGTCACGGGCAACTCCTAGTAGCGGGCATCCTGAGCTAAAAGCGTGGTCAAACCGCACGTTAGCACGATAGCTAAGTGAGTTGCATGGGTTAATCTCGACGATATGGGTGTCGGCAGGGGGTGAGCGACGAACCAACGGCATCGACCCTGCACTCAGCCAGAACGCATAAGGCCCTAAGATAATGGTCTATTCAATTAGGTAGTATTGGCCAATGGATACAGACTTCCTTTGACAAAAGAGCGAGAGCATAGCACGTTGGAGCTATGAGTTGTGACAACCTTAGCGTTAAGACGATGACCCAACTTACAGGCCTCAATGAGCACACGCTCAGGGCGTGGGAACGACGCTATGGAGCGGTGCGGCCCAAGCGCGGCGACAACGGACGTCGGGTCTATTCACGTCTTGATGTTGAACGCTTGAGAACGATGACGACTCTCGTAGAACGGGGCTTCTCGATTGGTCGCATTGCGACTCTCGGTGATGTCGAGCTTGCTGAGCTCCTTGCCGATAATCTTTCTTTTGATCAACCGCCTAGTAAAGTCACCTTACCCCCAGCACTAGGCACTGGAGGGCCAAGGATTGCAGAGTTTAGCCGCCAAATCCAAAGCGCCTTGAGCCGACATGATTTAGCATCAATTCATGCCGAGTTGCAGGCGGCACGTAACCTTCTAGGCGCGCGAAGTTTCGCCATCGAATTAGTTGCGCCGTTGATGCAGCAAGTCCGCGCCCACAGCGCCAACGGCCTGGTCAGCATTGGCCAGATACATGGCCTTACGTCGATCGTCAAAGCGCATTTGGCATCGATCACCCTAAGTATGGTGCCCGCCGCTCAAGGCGATCATCCGCGTGGCATGGCGTTTGTCATGGCGACCATGGTGGGTAACCATCACGAGATCGGCATCATGATCGCTGGCGTCGTAGCCGCAACTCATGGCGCAACGGTCTACTACTTAGGACCGAATATTCCCGCTGCAGCCTTAGCCGAAGCATCCATCGGCTTTAAAGCCGACCAGGTGCTAATCGGTTGTACAGCATTCGCCGAAGGGGATTTGCAACCCGGCGAGCTCGAGTACATCAATGAGCTCGATCACCTTTTGCCGCCTAGCTGTGCACTGTGGCTAGGAAGCACGGTTGCCCCTTTGTTTCAGTCGTCGCAGCAGGGGCGAACCGTCAAGCGCTTGGCAACGCTGGAGGACTTCGATCTGGCGCTTGGTCACTGAGGCCGGTTGCTAAGAGCGTTGCTGTCACCCGGGATGGCGAGGACGGTGCAATTGATGCAGATAGCGCAAGCTTTGCCGGGCCTTGTATAGCATTGCATGGGTTTCGTACTCAATGCGAGCTTGGTGGGCAGCAAAGGTCATGTCGCTGAGCTCCTGGACGAAGTCGGTATAGCGCTGGTCGATCAAGGCCTGACGATCGGCCGCCGCCGGAGCCAACCCACGCCGTCGGTGATCGAGTTTGATTTCAAGATAACGTGTCGGCAGCAACGCCTGCAGCCTCTTAGCGATCTGGCGCCGATTAAGAGCGTCGGCGCCGCAGCGGGCGATCAGGCGTGGTAAGTGCTCACTGGCGATGTCGCGCTGCATGTCAGACCCACAATAAAGATCGTCTAGCGTATCACGCGGCGCAGGTAGGTCTCCAGTAGAGTACGATTTTCCTCATCATAACTGGAGGATTGCACCTCATCGAGGATGTCCTCGCGGTAGCGTCGGTCGACCTGGTATTCGCGCTTGATCTCAACATCACCGCCTACTACCGACTGGCCATAGTAATTGTCACCCGTAACGCGACGCCGACGACCCCGGCTGCGGCGTTTTTGCTGGGACTGTTGCGCGGCGCTGTCGGCTTGCCGGAGCAGGCGCCCGGCGAGGTCGGCGGCAGACTCAGCTGTGACATAGTCCTCGCTGTTACCCGACTCGACCGTTGCTTCCATGGCTTTGGCCGCTGCTTGGATCCGCACCGCAGCATTTTGCGACAAACCGCGCATCTGGCCTTCGAGGTGGCGGGTGTCCTTGATATTGGAGTTTTGCTTCAACTTGGTCGTGGGCCACTGCCCTGCCAGTTGGTCCTTCGGTCGCTGATCCGACCTGTCCAGCTCGGCAGAGATCTCCCCCTGGCGCTTTTGTAGTTCCTTCAGGGTGTCACGAGCTGAAGCCAAGCCTTGCTGGCGCTGCTGATCCTCCTCTTCGCGGGCCTTGTCCTCGGCCGCTTCGAGTTCGGAGATCCAGGCACGATACTGGACCACGGCCTTCGCCAGGGTCGTCAACTGCGCCTCTTGGCTGGCTGCTGCTTTGCCCTTTTCCACCCCTAGTGCCGCGATTCTCTCGATTTGTTCATGGAACGGTCGGCGCTGCACCTGCGTCCAGCCCGCAGGACGCGCGTCAGCCTTGAGTCGTGCGACTCGCTTGGTCCAGCGTTCATGCCGGACATTGAGGAAGTTTATCATGCGCTGGGTAACGATATTCAGTGGCGCCGGGCGCCTGCTTTGGTCTTGCTCCAACAGCCGCGAAAGGGCACGTGCCGCGACAAAGAAGTCACGGTCCCGTTCCCTGTCATCGAGCACTTCGTGTTCAAACAGAAAGTCATTGAGTGCCTGACTAAGCTCGTGTAAGGCCTCGTCGCGCACACCAGCCGCCAGGTCAGCCGCCTGACTGGCAAAGTTCCGTATCTGCATTCGGTCCAAACCATCGAAGAACGGCGAGGTTTCTGACTGCTCGGCGGCTTTAACCGCAAGGTCGCTGGCGGCTTGAGGTAAGCGAGGCACATGGTCGGCGATGGCCGTATCAAGGAAGGGCTTCACCTCGCGCAGTGTCTGCAGCGACTGCCGATAGCGACCATAGGCACTGGCCGTGGTGAGGTGCAAAGGAGCGCTGACGCCAGTAAGCGGCGTCGGCACTGCGCGATCGACGGCCTCAGCCGTGATCTCGACCTCAGCAAGGTCGTTCTCGACGTAGGCTTCGAGCATCAGTCGGTAGTCTGTCACCAGCTCCGACTTGTTTTCGGCCATGACGTTAGCCACCAGTTCCTTGGAGACTTTCTGATCTGATTTGATGATCAGGCGCACCGTTTGCAACGAGTTTTCAGCATGTACCTCAATATGCAGCGGCAGCGGCTGGTCATCTGCCCAGACCCCACCAGGCGGTGCTGTGGTCGACAGGCTGACTTTGGGGAGGGGCAGCTGATGCACTTTTAAGCGCGCGAGCATCTCGCTACCCAGCTGGGGGATGTACAAATCCACGTCTTCCGTAAC
>Ga0315278_10001096_pt1 | contig 23498 bp, 20 predicted proteins | sample YL17G06_0_MG_FD_203880 | JGI IMG/M metagenome (GOLD analysis project Ga0315278, IMG submission 203880) | Sediment microbial communities from Yellowstone Lake, YNP, Wyoming, USA - YL17G06_0 | ecosystem: Environmental > Aquatic > Freshwater > Lake > Sediment | place: USA: Wyoming | collected... | reverse complement strand
CTTATCGTGCGGCAAGGGTCATTTCGGCGGATGCACATCATCTTTGTAGGTAGAATGCTTCTGCAGTTTGTGGCACGGGCTTGCAGCCCATGAAAACACGGCCAAGATGGCCGTGCCACGTGTCGAAGCGAGAGGGTGGATGAAGAATATTTAATATTTTCCTAATTTTGGGTTTTGACAAGTTGGTGGGAATCTAATAGAATACAATTCCTGTTGGATTTGCTGTTTTTCGGTTCGAGGCAAAAAAAGCAAATCCCTGTTTTTTAATCACAGTAACTTTTCAAATACGCTATTAAGGATGACAGCGGTGAAGGTTCTGGCTTGTATACCGGCTCGATATGGTTCGACAAGATTCGCCGGCAAGGTTCTCGCTAAAGATACGGGCAAGTTCCTTATTCAGCATACCTACGAGCGGGCAGTCTTTTTCAATTGATGTGGTGAGAAATGCGGGCTAAGGTAAAAAGTCAGCGTTTTTTCTCAAAATCACCGCACCGGGGCCAAGCAGCAAAATCGTTGTCGGTTGTAGAAAATCGCCTTATTTTGCATCTATCAAGTTAAACAGTTTATTTGCCTGTTCAGCGTCCAGGGTTTTTAAGATTTTGTATTCTTCAAGGGCTGATTCTTTGTCGCCAGTTCCTAAATAGGCAAGGCCAAGATTATAGTGTGCCTCGGCCCAATCCGGCTTGATTCTGATGGCCTGCTTATAGGCTTCTATCGCATCCTGATAGCGGCCAAGACCTTTATATGCATTGCCAAGATTACAGTGTGCCTCGGCTAAATCCGGCTTGAGTCTTATGGCCTGCTTATAGGATTCTACCGCATCCTGATAGCGGCCAAGGATGTGGTAGGCAGCGCCAAGATTACAGTGTGCCTTGGCATCGTCCGGCTTGATTGATGGCCTGCTGATAGGCTTCTATTGCATCCTGATAGCGGCCAAGGCTGTGGTAGGCAACGCCAAGATTATAGTGTGCCTCAGCTAAATCCGGCTTGATTCTTATGGCCTGCTTATAGTCTTCTATCGCATCTTCGTAGCGGCCAATGACGTCGTAGGCAACGCCGCGATTATTGTGCGCAATATAATTGTTTTGCGTTACCTCGATGGCGTGCGAAAAGAGGGTAAAGTTGTTATTCCAGAAGCTAACCTGCTGATGCGTGCATATCCCGAGGGCTGTCAGCGATATTACCATCAATAAGCCCAGAGCGTTTTTTCGCTGCGGCCATTTCGAAAGAAGCTCCGGCAGACCCCACGCAATCATTATGAAAAGACCTATATAGGGAATATATGTGTAGCGGTCGGCCAAGGCCTGGAGACCAATCTGAACAAAGCCTACGACGGGCACAAGCGTTCCGACAAACCAGAACCAGCCTACCGATAAATACTTTCGATTTCGTCCAAAACGAATCACAAAAATGGATATAACAAGCAATAATAAAACACACATCGCCGCCTGCCAAAACGCAAGGCTGTCGGCGTCAAAAGGATAAAATACCGCGAGGTTTTGCGGCCAGAACAGTTTGCCTATGTATCTTGCGTAAGATAAGAAGGCATTGGCGGCTCTGACCTTCAAAGGAAGAATGTCGATATGTGCCACTGCACTGCCCTTCAGCTGGACCAGAAACGTGATGACGCTTGAGACAACGGAAAGAGCAATGAAGGGAATTTTTTCGATTATTATTCGATACAAAATCCGGCGTTTATTGACAACGGGCACGGACCGATGGGACTGACGCTTGGCTTTGGGCGAATCGAAGCGATTTAGCGGCCAATAGTCGAGCAGCAGAAGCACAAACGGCAGCGTAACGAGCATCGGTTTAGTCAGAAGACCAATCGCAAAAATCGTAATCGTCACAAGATATCGGAGGGTAGCCGGACGTTTGACATAACTGACATAGGCAAGCAGCGTCAGCATCCAAAATAATGTGCTTAACACATCCTTTCGTTCCGCTATCCATGCAACAGACTCGACATGCATCGGATGAACGGCGAAGGCCGTGCTTTGCATTGAGAATGAAGGCGATTTCGAGCATTCTCTGCTGCGGCGAGAGCTGCGGATACGCCGACAGAATCTTGTCCGCTTCCGAAACCAGCGAATCATACTGGCCCTTCTGCACCTCTTTATTGAGCAGCGTATTATTGGTCGTCAGCGCTGAAAACTCCTGCGTCCATAGCCGTCCGGCTTCTTTGATGTCGCCGGTATCGAGCCACAACTCACTGCCGATTTGACGCAGCCGGCCCCATACGGGATTTTTACCGAACCGCTCTTCCGGCTGGCCAAAACGATGAGAAAAACCCTTTGTTACAAATTCGTGGACTTTTCTGCCAATATCGGATTTGTTTTTTTTAGCCTTCATAAATATTCCCCTTTTTAAAAATACCTTTTATAAACAACGTTAAAGTCATCTAATGAGAGCGGTACCAGCGAGCCTCAAGTCCTTCTGCTGTCTGCGGCAGTTTACGTATACGGTCCTGATGGTCTGAGCGAAGATATATTCGAAAAGGAATTTTTGCCGACGGTGTAACAAAAAAGTGGGCTCGCGGCTCCGGTACATTGCCAAAAACTGTGTCAGGAACAGAAATTATTACGGAATTATAATTGTATCCCTGCCGAACCCGCATTGCGTCGGCATTGAGGCTGAAAATATCTTTATCCGATGAAACAACCACATCGGGAGGAGTAAGCATATACCGACACGTATAAAGGGAATAAATATTCAAATCAGTTCTGTAAAACATCAGCGGCAGGTCTCCGTAGTCAGTAAAAACTGTTTCACCTGCTTTGGCTAAATCATTAACTATATTCAAGGCCACGCTATCGCAGCAAACAAAATCCTGCGTCAGCTCACACGCCAGACCGGCAAATTCTGTCTTCGCAAAGGGGTCGTCACTGGGGTGTAATGCGAACTGAGGATATTTATCCAAATCGACGAAATTTTGCAGCGGCAGCGAGAAAATATTAGTAAGCGCCAGCATTATTATAACAACGGCAAAAATCAGTCTTGCCGACCATAAAGGCAGAAATCTGGTGCGCAACATATTGCAAAAACCCACAACAATCATCGCAAGAAGCAATTTTGCCAGACTTATTTGAGGAACGACATAACGCAGATACGGCGAAGGCGCCGCCACGGCCATTCCGATCGCTGCGGATGCCGTAACAAGAATGCAGATTATAATGATGCGGTCCTGTTCGCTTACGACTTCTTTTCTGCTTTTGAAAAGATGCCATATAAATACCGCACCGGCGGGAATTGCAAAAACAACCGGGATAAACCAGGCATCGAAATAGCATATATACACCAGCAACAGCAGTAATGCTCCAGAAAAACTATGACCGCCTTCACCGGCAGCAGTCAGTCTTTGCCAGTGCAGCACCAATCCCGGAATAATAAGTAAAAAGGCAAGTGCAATACTTTTTGCCGCTGCAATTATTTCTTTTTTGCCGACCCTCATCAGCAAAAGCGACAGCAACAGACCCGGCAGCATCACCATTAAAGTCCCGAAGTCCGTATAAAACTGTGCTGCCAGAGCTAATCCAAAACCAATCCACCACCGCCGGTGAGGATTATTGATAAGCTCGATAAATACCGCCACTACTATAAGAGAGGCTAATGCGCTAAGACCGTAATATCGGCACTGGCGACAATGAAGGATAAAGCCGACCGACGTGGCGAGAAGCAACGCACTTAACGCCGCAAGACTCGAGCTGCGCCAGTGTCTCCAGACAAAAAGATATAACAATGCTACCGTAAGCACACCGCACAGGGCGAAAGAAAAACGCGCCGCAAAAGCGGTATTTCCGAACACCGCCAGACCGGCGGCAGTAATGTAAAACTGTCCCCACGGATGAAATGTCCAGCGATATGCCTTGTCGTAACTGTTCGACACACCCTGATAAACAAGATTGTTTCCGCTCAAGGCCCTTGGAAATCCATAAGAGAGGACTCTTTGTGCGAGAACTGCTGTTTCGGCCTCATCTTCCCACAAAGTCCGCGTGCCGAGGCCCCAGAAACACAGCGCAGAAGCCACGGCAATAACAAGCAGAAAAATCGGCCAATTGAAGCATGTTTTGCCGGCTTCATCAGAAATATCGCAATGTTCTGTTTTATCGTCGGTCATTAACAAATCCCAATTTTGTCAAAAACTCCAAAATCGTCTAACGCTGTCGGAACCAGCGGGCTTCATGTTCTTCTATTGTCTGCGGCAGCTTTTGTAGGCGGTTCTGATGGTTTGAGCGAAGATTTACCTCAAAAGGAATTCGGCCGGAAGGAGTAACAAAATCATGCTCATCCGGCTCGGGTATATTTCCGCACAACTCCTCCGGGGCGGAAATTGTAACACAAAGATAATCACCTTTGTTTGCAGCTTGTAATTTCTGTATAAAGTTATCGATTTCATCACTATGGTAATAATTGCTCCGATACGAGATAATCAAATCCGGCACTTTGTGTAGTTGCGACAACGTATTGAGGCTGTAAATGTTAAGGTCCGGCCTGTAAAACATCAGCGGCAGGTCTCCGGAGTCGATTAAAACCGTTTCGTCGGCCTCGGCCAAATCGTCCACTACATTCAAGGCCACCCGATTACAACAAACAAAATCGTGCGTCAGCTCATACATCAGGCCGGCAAATTCTATTCCGGTAAAAAGCCCCGGCGGCGGACTTATCTTAGGTTTAGGGTATTTGGCTGTGCCGATAAGATATTGCAGGGGCAGTGAAAAAATATTAGTGAATACCAAAGTTGTGATAACAATGGTTAAAAACAGTCTCGTAGACCACAACGACAAAACAGTCCTGCGTAATTTGCCATACAATCCCGCGATAATCAGTGCGAGGAGCAATTTTGCCAGACTTAATTGAGGAACGACATAACGCAGATACGGTGCAGGCGCCGCCTTAGCCATCACGATTACTGCAGACACCATAACAAGAGTGCAGATTATAATGATATGGTCCTGCTCACTTACACATTTTGCTTTGTTTCTGAAAAGCCGCCATATAAATGCGCCGGCAGTAGGAACTGCAAAAGCAATCGGAATAAACCAAGCATCAAAATAGAATATATACACCAACAATGTCTTGAAAAAACCATAAAAACCCCCACTTGTAGAAGTCAGCCTTTCCCAGTGCAACATCAGGCCGGGAATAATAAGTAAAAAGGCAAGTGCAAAACTTTTCGCCGCTGCGATGGTCTCTTTTTTGCCGACTCTTATCAGCAAAAGCGACAGCAGCAAACCCGGCAGCATTACCATTAAAGTCCCGAAATCCGTATAAAACTGTGCTGCCAGGGCCAATCCCAAACCAATCCACCACCGTCGGCAGGGATTGTTCACAACCTCGACAAATCCCGCCACCACTATCAGACAGGTAAAGGCACTAAGACCATAGTAACGGCACTGGCGACAGTGAAGAATAAAGTAAACCGAAGTGGCAAGAAACATCGCACCTAAAACAGCAATAGTTGAACTGTGCCAGTGTCTCCAGATAAACACATATAACAGGGCCACCGTGAGAACGCCGCACAAAGCAAAAGGAAAACGTGCCGCAAAAGCGTTCTGCCCAAATATCGCAAGGCCAGCGGCGGTAACATAAAACTGTCCCCACGGATGATATGTCCAGCGATAACCTGCGTCATACTGAGGCACACCCTGATAAACAAGATTGTTTCCGCTCAAGGCCTTTGGAAATCCATAAGAAAGGACTCTTTGTGCGAGAACTGCGGTCTCGGCCTCATCTTCCCACAAAGTCCGCGTGCCAAGACCCCAAAAGCACAGGACAGAAGCCACGGCAATAACAAGCAGAAAAAGCGGCCAATTGAATTGTGTTCTGCCGGCTTCATCAGAAATATCACAACATACCGGTTTATCATCAGGCATCAACAAATTCTCCTGCAATCACAGGCCATTGAAACAGAAAACAACTGATTATTCTATCACAAACACATCGCAAAAAATTTATCCTGTCAACGACGTTAAAAACCAGCTAGCGATATCGGTAAAACTTTTCTATTGTCCGCGGCAACTTTTGTATGCGGTCCTGATGGTCTGAGCGAATGTATGCCTGAAAAGGAAATCGTTTCGATGGAGTAATAAAATCATGCTCATCAGGTTCGGGTGTATTTCCGCACAATTCCTCGGGAACAGAAATTGTAATACAAAGGTAATTGCCCTTATGCGCAGTTTGTAATTTCTGTATAAAGTTGTAGATATAATCGCTGTGGTAATAACTGCTCTTATATGAGATAACCAAATCCGGGGTGTGGCGTAGTCGCGACAAAGTATTGAGGCTGTAAATGTTAAGGTCCGGCCTGTAAAACATCAGCGGCAGGTCTCCGGAGTCGATTAAAACCGTCTCGTCTGCTTCAGCTAAATCGTCCACTACATTCAAGGCCACCCGATTACAACAAACAAAATCATGCGTCAGCTCATACATCAGGCCGGCAAATTCTATTCCGGTAAAAAGCCCCGGCGGCGGACTTATCTTAGGTTTAGGGTATTTGGCTGTGCCGATAAGATATTGCAGGGGCAGTGAAAAAATATTAGTGAATACCAAAGTTGTGATAACAATGGTTAAAAACAGTCTCGTAGACCACAAAGACAAAACAGTCCTGCGCAATTTGCCATATAATCCCGCGATAATCAGTGCGAAGAGCAATTTTGCCAGACTTAATTGAGGAACGACATAACGCAGATACGGCGCAAATGCCGCCTTGGCCATTCCGATTACTGCGAATGCCGTAACAAGAATGCAGATTATAATGATGCGGTCCTGTTCGCTTATGTTCTTTTCTTTGCTTTTTAGAAGCCGCCATATAAATACTCCGGCAGCAGGAACTGCAAAAATAACCGGAATAAACCAGACGTCGAAATAGTGTATATTCCTCAGCAACGATTTAAAGAAATGACGGCTGCCGCCGCCGGCGGTCAGCCTTGCCCAGTGCAGCATCAATCCCGGAATAATAAGCAAAAAGGCAAGTGCAAGACTTTTTGCCGCTGCGATTATCTCTTTTTTGCCGACTTTTATCAGCAAAAGCGACAGCAGCAGACCCGGCAACATTACCATTAAAGTCCCGAAGTCCGTATAAAACTGTGCTGCCAGGGCTAATCCAAAACCAATCCACCATCGCCGGTGAGGATTATTGACAAGCTCGATGAATACCGCCACCACTATAAGAGCGGTTAATGCGCTAAGACCGTAATATCGGCACTGGCGACAATGAAGGATAAAGCCGACCGATGTGGCGAGAAGCAACGCACTTAACGCCGCAATGCCTGAACTGCGCCAGTGTCTCCAGACAAAAAGATATAACAATGCTACTGTAAGCACGCCGCAGAGGGCAAAAGGAAAACGCGCCGCAAAAGCGGTATTTCCGAACACCGCCAGACCGGCGGCAGTAACATAAAACTGTCCCCACGGATGGAATGTCCAGCGATATGCCTTGTCGTAACTGTTCGATACACCCTGATAAACAAGATTGTTTCCGCTCAAGGCCTTTGGAAATCCATAAGAGAGGACTCTTTGTGCGAGAACTGCGGTCTCGGCCTCATCTTCCCACAAAGTCCGTGTGCCGAGCCCCCAAAAGCACAGGGCAGAGGCCACGGCAATAACAAGCAGAAAAAGCGGCCAATTGAATTGTGTTCTGCCGGCTTCATCAAAAATATCACAATGTTCCGGTTTATCGTCAGGCACGGTCAAATTTCCTTTAATGGCTATGCCATACCATAGGTATTGCAGCCCGCTAACCATACCATACGTCTATCTCGGCAAGCAACTGGTTTCTATCGTCGGCAGCCAGAAGGGCTTTCTGCGCCTTTTTACGGGCGGGATGAAAATTGCAATAGCCGATAATAAATTTGCGAAAACATTTGATTGCCTTTTTCGGCGGATACAATTTCTCAATCATTTCAAAATGCTGAAGTATCGTCTGTTTTTGTTCGTTAAGATTTGACGGGCCGGGTACGGTTCTGCCTTCAAAAATAGAACGCAGATTACGGAAAATCCAGGGATTACCGACCGCCCCGCGGGCAATTGCTATACCGTCAACGGAGCTTGCCTTCATTGTCTGAGCGGCTCGGGGCGCATCAAATAAATCGCCGCTGCCGATGATAATTGTCTGCGGAAACCGGCGTTTTACCTCGGCGAGGATATTCCAATCTGCCGAGCCGGTAAATCTCTGTTTAACATTTCTGCCGTGAATTATCAGGGCGTCAACGCCGTCGGCACAAAGCTGCGAGACTATCTTCCAGAAATTATCCGATGATTCTGATGTGTCATCGAAGCCGGTTCGCAGTTTTACAAGGACAGGGCAGGTAACTGTGTCTCTTACCTGCCGGTAGATTTCGATTATAGTCTGCGGCTCTTTGAGCAGGAAACCGCCCCGCTGATGCCGAAGCACTTTTGGCGCAGGACAGGCAAAATTAAGGTCGATTAAATCATAACCGCTTCCGACGAGAGCTGTTGCGGCATCTGCCATTACCTTTGGCTGGTCTCCCAGAATCTGCGCCCCGACCGGATGCTCATCATCATAAGGCTTGAAAAGCGCCCTGCCGATAACCTTAGGATTGGCGGCGCTTTTGGCCAGAATCACGCCTGTAAACGTCAGCGGCGCACCGTAAGCCTTCGCCAGCTTGCGCATCGCATAATCGCTGTAGCCGCTCAGCGCAGCCTGAAAAAAAGGAACGTCCAGACTCAATTGACCCAGTTTCAGCATCAGTCGCCGTCAGCAGTATTATGATGAGATTTGCGATTTGAAAGATAACTTAAGAATATGCCAAGCTCGAAAAGCAGATACATAGGAATTGACAAAGCAAACAGGGAAATCACATCGGAGCCCGGAATAACGGCGGCAGCCACGATGACAATACCGAGTATGACGTATCTTCTCGAGCTGCGAAGAGCAGCAATCGAAATCAGACCTGTTTTGTTCAAAAAGAAAATTGCTATCGGCGTCTGAAATGCAAGACCGAAAACCAGCATCATAACGTTTATAAAGGACACATAATCCTTAAAGGTAAAGTTGGAGGCGACGCCGAGGAATTCCCTGTTGAACATAACCAGGAACTGAATTGTAACCGGTGCGATAACGAATATAAAAAACAATGCGCCTGCAATAAACAGCGCCGCCGAGAAAGGCACGGCAAGATGAACGTAGCGTTTTTCGTGCGGATACAGTCCTGCTGCGATAAACATCCACAACTGGTAAAAAATCCACGGCGAGGAGATAACAACAGCGGCAATCATTACTATCTGCATATAAGTGACAAAGCCGTCGGCCGGTGCAAGGCTTTGCAGACGTGCATCTTTACCCATTACGCTGACGTAGGGTCTCTCAATAAATGCTATTATGTATTCCCCGAAAAACACGCATAAGACAAAGGCCCCCACAAGACCGGCGACCGCCAAAATCAGCCGAGAGCGCAACTCCTCGAGATGGTCGCCGAGACTCATAGTGGTATCGAGAGAGCTATTTTTCCTGGTGGTGTCAACCATTTGAATCGGCAGTGAATTTGAAAAGTCCCGACCGCAGAAAGTTAGTCGTCGTCATTCAGACCAGCGGCATCTTTGGTCTGCTCTATTACGTCATCCTTGACCTTCTTTACTTCATTTACCACTTCATTTTTGGTCTCGTCGGCTTCACGAATGCCTTTTTTAAGCTCACTGAGACTTCTGCCTAAGCTGCGGGCAAGTTCGGGCAGCTTTTTGCCGCCAAATACGAGCAGTGCAATAAGAAGAATCCACAGCCAATCAAGGCCCTGCGGCATTCCTATAGCCAGAAAATATTGAACATATTCAGTCATTTTATCTCCTTTTTTTGCTGAGGAGTATTATACCACAATCTCGCAACAGAAACTCACGTTAAATTGACTAAATCATTGAAATAAACTATAATCCACTAAATCATTATGGTCAAGTAAATTGTAATACGGAGCCGGTATGGGTAAAGTTCGGGGACAGGCAAGGCAAATCGAATCCATAATAAGCATTTCGCTGATATTAGCCCTTTTTGTTGTCGCTGTCGTAATATTTCTACTGCAAAAACCAAAAACAGCACCCCTAAAAGAATTGAATCTGAGCAGCCTGACGCCGGCCAGCTTTGCAGCATTCTCAGATATGGAAACCTATAATTCGGAAAACCTGTATGAAAAGATTGACGGCAAAGCACCCCTGTATACCGAATCAGGCTTCGAGAAACTGCTGACACAGAGATTTGCGGACAAAAACAAGCAAGACCTGATGATGGAGATATACATCTATGATATGGGTAACGTCAGAAATGCTTTTTGCGTTTACAGCACACAGAGAAGGGCGGAGGCCGAGCCGCTGCTGGCTATGAAATTTGCCTACAAGGCGGGCAATGCATTATTTCTCGTTCACGGTAAATATTACATCGAACTAATCGGATTCTCCGAAGCAGACAGTTTGTCGAAAGCAATGATTGAAGCTGCGCAAAAATGCCGGACAAATTTAACTGACAGCGGCGAGAATGACATACCGGAGCTGAACCTGTTTCCCTCCGAGAACCTGATTGCGGAAAGCGACAAATTTTATCTGAAAGACGCCTTTGGCTTTGAAGGCCTGACAAACACTTTTACTGCCCAGTATAAATTCGGCAATAATAATATCACTGCGTTTTTTGGTAAATGCCGGGATAAAAAAACCGCTCAACAAACCGCTGAGAACTATTGCAATTTTCTGGTCAATAACGGCGGCATAATAAAACAGGCAGCCAACAAAATTCCTGAGTGCAGGATTGTGGATTTATCCGGCTCAACAGAAATTATCTTTACAACAGGGACATTTGTGGCGGGCGTCCACGAGGCGGAAAACCAGCAGACCGCAGAAAAACTGGCAGAGACGCTTTTTGATAAACTCAATGAGTCAGTGAGGTAAGAAGTATTAAACAGGACGATAAAAATTTAGGGCGAAGAGAATTCCTGAAGCGAACAGGCAAAGCAGGCCTGTCGATAGCCGCCGCAGGTGCTGCTTCGTATCTGCTTTATGACAATAAAGGTCCGAAGCAAAATGCCATCACAGATGAGATTGTTACGCTGCCGGACTTTTCCGTGCCATCTCAGGCCGGACGGACAATAAGTATCGTGCAGGGGTCGGAAAGGGCGAAAACAGTCAATAAAGCAATAGAGCTGCTCGGCGGGATGGAAAGATTCATCAGGCCGGGGGACGTAGTCGTAATAAAACCGAACGCAGCCTTTGCATCGCCTCCAATGCTCGGTGCAACAACAAACCCCGACTTGGTCGCTGAAGTGGTAAAGCTGTGTTACAAAGCCGGTGCAAAAAAAGTCGTCGTTACTGATAATCCAATCAATGACCCTGCAAGCTGCTTTGCCATAAGCGGCATAGGCAAGGCGGCTGAATCTGCCGGCGCAGAAGTGATGCTGCCGAAAGATTATCTATTTAAAAATACATCGCTCGCAGGCGGGCAGCTTATTAAAGACTGGCCTGTATTTTCCGGCCCGTTTGAAAAAGCAAATAAACTTATCGGAATTGCACCGCTTAAAAACCATCACCGGAGCGGCGCTTCAATGACGATGAAAAACTGGTATGGCCTGCTGGGCGGGCAGCGAAGCATCTTTCATCAGGACATCAATAATATCATCGCTGAGTTGACTATGCTGGTAAAACCTACGCTGGTAATACTCGACGGCACGGAGGTTATGATGACCAACGGGCCTACAGGCGGCTCGGTCTCTGATTTGAAAAGAAAAAATACCCTGATTGCAGGCTGCGATATGGTCGCTGTCGATTCTTTCGGTTGCGGACTTTTGGATATGAAGATTTCAGATTTGCCTTATCTTGCAAAGGCCGTCGCAACAGGTGCGGGCACTACCGATTTTCAGGCGCTTAAGCCGATATTCGCAGCGGCAGGTTAAGTGTGATTATGAGAATAATAACGGCAAGACGAATAAGTCAGGTTTTCTTTTTCTCGCTGTTTGTCTGGCTGTGCATAGTCAGCACAGTAGGTGAAAAATTCTGGCAACTGCGCAACTGGCCTATAAACTGGTTTTTGCAGTTCGACCCGCTCGCCGCAATCGGCACAATCCTGACTACTCATACGCTTTACTCGAATCTGCTTCTGGCGCTGGTAACTGTAATTCTGACGATAATGTTCGGGCGGTTTTTCTGCGGCTGGGTCTGTCCCTTCGGCTCACTGCACCAATTTGTCGGCTTCTTAGGCAACTGCAAAAAACCGGCGGCACAAAAAATCAGACTCAACGCATATCGAAATGCACAGGGCATAAAATATTTTGTGCTTACGGTCTTTCTGGCAGCGGCGGCACTGCCGTTTTTCGGCGCAACGTTACAAACAGGCCTGCTCGACCCGATACCGCTTATGACCCGCTCTTTTAATCTGACGCTGCTGGCTATCTTCGATAACGCCGGCTTTATTTCCGCACAGCAGCGTTTCTATGAAGGCGCGTGGATAATATTTACGATATTTCTGACGGCGACTCTGCTGAATTTGTTTATCCCGCGTTTTTACTGCAGGTTTATATGTCCCCTCGGTGCATTATTCGCAATCCTGAGCAGGTTCGCCATCTGGCGAATCGGCAAAAATCAAAAGCAATGCAGCAATTGCAAGCTCTGCGAACAGGCCTGCGAAGGCGGCTGTGAGCCGGCGGGGACTATCAGGATAAGCGAATGCGTCCTCTGCTTTAACTGCTATCATTTATGCAAAGATGAAACAATCAGCTACCGGACAAGGCCCTCGGCAGCAGGTGAGATTATAAATCCCGACATTTCGCGCAGAGGTTTTGTGCTTTCATTGGCCGGCGGCGCACTCGCTGTGCCTGCAATCAGACTCAGTAACAAATTGGGCAGAAACTGGTATTACAAAATTATTCGCCCGCCCGGCACACTGGTGGAAAAAGAATTTCTGGCAAGGTGTATAAAGTGCGGGCAATGTATGCGAATCTGTCCGACGAATGTGATTCAGCCGGGCGGCATTGAGGGCGGTATGGAAAATCTCTGGACGCCCGTGCTGAATAATCGAATCGGTTCGAGCGGCTGTCAGTTGAACTGCGTTGCCTGCGGCCAAATCTGTCCGACCGCAGCCATCAGGCCGATTACACTTTCAGAAAAATTAGGAAAAGATGAATTTGCCGCTGCCGGCCCAATCAAATTAGGCACCGCTTTTGTTGACCGCAACAGGTGCCTGCCGTGGTCGTTTGATAAACCCTGTATCGTCTGTCAGGAAAACTGCCCTGTCAGCCCAAAGGCGATTTATACGCAGGAGTGTTTCAATACCATAAGAAACGGAATACTAACCGTGAAAAAAACGACCGCCACAACGATAGAAATTGCCGAAATTATACCGGCTGATAAATTCGCCACCGGCGATTACTTCTGCAAAATTGACGGTGAAATCCGCAAAAAAATCTCAAAAAACACCGAAAATTCAATAACAATTGAAAAATTTGATAAAATCCCCCCTGCCGGTGGTAAAATTGAAATACAGGTTCGGCTGCAAAGACCTTATATCGACATTGAGAAATGTATCGGCTGTGGAATATGCGAACACGAATGTCCCGTCAGCGGTGAAAGGGCTGTAAGAGTAAGCGCCGAAGGCGAAACCAGAAGCAAGGACAGAAGATTATTGCTGAAGTAAAGATTATTTGGAGTTTGATAAAATGAAACAGAATGACAATAGAATCAACAGGAGAAATTTTCTAAAGACCATCGGAGCAGCAGGTATAGGCTCTGTTTTCGCTTCGGGCAATAGTATTGCCGGCCCGAATGAACCAAATACGCCGCCTAAATCAAAGGAGTCGGAATTTCCACAGGTGCCGAGACGTAAACTCGGCAAAACAGGTGTTGAAGTTCCCTGCCTGTCGCTCGGCGTTATGTTCAATGCGGTAGAGAATCAAATTATACTTAAAAACTCCCTTAAATGGGGCGTAAATTACTGGGACACCGCCAACGGCTATGCAGGCGGCAACAGCGAGGCCGGCATCGGTAAATACCTGTCCAAAAATCCGGACGTCAGAAAAGACTTGTTCATCGTCAGCAAAGCAAAGGCAAAAAGCATTGCGGAATTAGAGCAAATGTATGCCCTGTCTTTGAAAAGAATGAACACCGATTATATAGACTTATATTTCGGCGTTCACGGCCTGTCCGACCCGGCTGACCTGACCGACGAATTAAGGCAATGGGTGGAAAATGCGAAAAAAAAGAAATTGATTCGGTATTTCGGGTTCAGCACGCACAAAAATATGGCGCAGGCCCTTGCCGCCGCAGCCAAACTCGGCTGGGTCGATGCGATAATGACAACCTACAATTTCCGGCTGACGCAGGATGCCCAGATGCAGGATGCCGTCGAAGCCTGCAGCAAAGCTGGTGTCGGTCTTGTCGCTATGAAGACCGTTGCTCTTAGCTCGAAAGAGCGAAAACTGCTTGAGGCGGGCGGTTCTATCGGCACGGAAGAAGACAAAAAATTTGTCGACCATTTCCTGAAAAAAGGTTTTACCGCCGAGCAGGCAAAGTTAAAAGCCGTTCTGGAAGACAAGAGAATCAGCTCCGCCTGCGTGGGTATGCAGACCATCGCAACACTGACGGCAAACGTCGCAGCCGTTCTCGACAAAACGAAACTTGCCGCAACGGACAAGGTAATCCTGAAAGAATATGCACAGGCGACCTGCAGCGGTTATTGCGCAGGTTGCGCAAATATCTGCGATTCAGCCTTGCCGGATATGCCTTACATAAGCGATATTATGCGAGGCTTGATGTATTACAACAGCTATGGCGAAAAAGATATGGCCAGAGAATTATTTGCTCAAATCCCCGCACAGGCGAGGAACAGGCTTTTGACAACCGATTACAGTGCCGCAGAGGCTGCCTGCCCGCAACGGATACCGATAAGTAAACTGGTCGCCGAAGCGGTCAGCAAACTGGCTTAAATAATCATCAAAACCTGCTAAAAAATCTGGCAAATTCTGATGCCCTAAGTCTTTTATTTGACGCATATTAGGCCCAAAACGGCTGATTTTTCTTGATTTCAGATGCCTTTTTAGGCTATAATGATACTCGAAATGAGAAGGATGATGATTGAAGGTGGGGTAATGAATAAGTTTTATTACGAATTCTGGATTCCTTTTACACTCAATAAAAAGCGGATATTGATTCTGGCAATTGCGAGCTATATCGCTTTGTGCTGAGAATCATTAAACAAATTATTATCATTAACATTTTGTGAACCGCCCGAAGGGGCGGTTTTTTATGTGCCGCTGTGCTGCCAAAGATTTGACAAGGAAAGGGCAGCAGATTAAGCTATATGAAGTTAACCTGTCAGTTTGAAAGGGTCTGCAATGATAATAGTTACCGGCGGAGCAGGCTTCATCGGCTCTGCAATAATTGCCGCACTCAATAAAAGGGGCATTACCGACATCCTCGTCGTCGACCAGCTTGGCAGCGACCAGAGGTGGAAAAACCTCTGCAATCTGTCTTTCGCAGACTATGTCGATAAGGATGATTTTCTCGAAATGGTGATTGAGGGCAAAATCTGTCCGCCAGTTAAAGCGGTTTTTCATCTCGGAGCCTCAACCAGCACAACCGAAACAAACGCATCGCATCTTATGAAAAACAATTACGAGTTCACCAAGCTGCTGGCCCAGTGGGCGACCGGCGCCGGAATACGTTTCATTTACGCCTCAAGTGCGGCCACTTACGGCGACGGCTCGGCAGGCTTCAGCGACGATGAAAATAAAATCGAGACTCTGCGGCCGATGAATATGTATGGATATTCGAAGCAGTTATTCGACCTCTGGGCGAAAAAGGCGGACCTGCTCAAAAAAATCGTCGGGCTGAAATATTTTAACGTCTTCGGCCCCAACGAATATCACAAGGCTGATATGCGAAGTTTCATTTTAAAGGCATTCGAGCAGATAAACGCTGCCGGCAAAGTCCGCCTGTTCAAATCATACAAAAAAGAATACAAGGACGGAGAGCAGTTGCGGGACTTTATTTACGTCAAAGACGCCGTTAATATGACGCTGTTTTTCTATGACAATCCCCAAAAGGCCGGCATATTTAACATCGGCACAGGCACTGCCCGAAGCTGGAACGATTTAGTAAAAGCGGTCTTTGCCGCAATGGGCAAAAAGCCGAGCATTGAATACATTGATATGCCCGAATCGATTCGCAATCAATATCAGTATTTTACGCAGGCTGAAATAGACAAACTCCGCTCCGCCGGCTACCAAACGCCGTTCACCCCGCTCGAAACTTCAATCAAAGATTATGTGCAGAACTACCTGCAAAAAAATGCGTATTTAAGTATCTAAAAGATGTTTAAAAAGAAAATTTCGCTGAAAGCTCAACAAGCGACGGAAAAATATCTCACTTCGCTCGGCTCATCACGCGAGCAATTAACAGATAAACAATGGCACATCGTTACCAAACACGTCAAATCACAACGACTGGTAAGGCCCATAGTTCTGTGCTGTCTGATATTGGGACTTGTGCTGATGAGCATTACTTTTTTTTATTCCCGCTGGGCCAGATACGAGATTGAGCGGGTAACGCCGAACCATCCGATTGACCTGACCGAACTCGGCGATGATGGGACAGTGCGAGTGTGGCCGCAGGAAATCAAAGATTATCTGGAGCTGCTGTCGAGTATGTCCTTTCATACGGGCCCTGCCTTTATTCTCGGCATCCTTCTGCTTGTGGCCGTTTTTACCGTCCCTTTAATGATACGCAAAAACAGAAAAAAGCTCGAAGAATTCATCCCCCGTAAAAATCAGCAGACTCCTTCGCCGGACAATCCCGCTCCGCCGCAGGATTAAATAAACCACGATGCTATCTTCAGCAGTCTGCGGCCTATTGAATTTTCAGCAAATCTTTTATGCGAATATCGTCCCCTAATCGTTTGGTATCAGCATACCGCAGTTCGATTTTTTTGGTCAATTTTGCCATTGGTCTGCTTATATTCACCGTTCCCTGCCGACCGAGCGTTTTCGGTGCGATGTAAATACAAATTTCGTCGGCAAGTTTCTGTTTAAGAAACGAGGTTATTACCTTTGCCCCGCCCTCAACGAGCAGTTGTGCGATGCCGCGATTAGCCAGTTCTTTCAGTAGAAATTTCATATCGAGTTTTCCCTCTTTTGCCGGCACAGCAAGCAGTTCAGCGTCTTTATCGACAATTTCTTTTGCCTTTCGGGATTTTGATTTTATTGTCCGGCGGCTTGTTACAATCAGGGTGGGCATTTTTTTTGTGGTGGTTAATAACTTACAATCCAAAGGTATTTTTAAGAAACTGTCCAGCACAATTCTGACAGGCCTTCTGCCTCTGCTCGGCCGGGCAGTGAGCAATGGGTCGTCAGCAATTACCGTGTTTATACCGACCAATATCCCCTGCGCCCGTCGACGAAGTCTGTGTGCATCTTCTCTGCTTTTCGAGCCGGTTATCCATCGCTTGTTGTCTTTTCTCGACAGAAAACCATCCGCACTCTGCGCCCATTTTAGTATCACCCAGCATTTGCCTGTGGCGGCAAATTTAAGAAATGGCGCATTTAGCAGTTCAGCCTCCTTTTTACAGATTCCTGTTATGACTTTTATGCCTGCTTTTTTAAGAATTTTAAAGCCTTTGCCATTGACCTTTTTCGTAGGGTCTTTCGTTGCTGCTACAACTTTTTTTATTCCTGCTTTTATAATCGCATTTGTGCAGGGAGGCGTCTTTCCGAAATGGCAGCACGGTTCGAGCGTAACGAACATTGTTGCACCGCGAGGCGATTTTTTGCAGTTTTTCAGTGCGTTTATTTCTGCGTGCTGCCCGCCGAACTTTTTATGAAAGCCTTTGCCGATAATTTTATTGCTTTTAACAATAACACACCCAACCGCCGGGTTCGGCTCTACACTACCGACGCCACGCCCGGCAAGCTTCAACGCTATTTGCATAAATTTTTCATCAGCCCGGTTCATTTTACTTCGCCAAGGCCTTTCCAGCAGCGCAGGCTTGTTTCCGGTATTTTTCGGGCAACGGCTCGTCTTTTTTTATGGCGACACCACCCATATAGATTTTTTTAATGACTTTTGCGCCCACACCTTTGGCAGCCGATTTAAGGATGAAAAAGGTGTTTCTGAAAATAATCCTTCCGAGCCATTCGGGGCAGCCGCTTGAAGTAATCAAAACAGCCTTTTTAGTGAGTTTTTTTATCCTATATTTCGGGATGGCACAATTCCACGGCCAATAACCGTACGGCAAAAGTCTTTCAACGAATCTTTTCATAAGAGCGGTAATATTGAACCAGTTAATTGGTGCGGCAAGTACTATGCCATAGGCAGAGTCAATTTTGTCGAGAACCTGTTTCATATCATCGTTGATGACACAATCGCCTCTTATGGCTCCTGCCTGCTGGGTACAATTGCGGCAGTTGGTGCAAAATTCTATATGCTTATCGAGCAGAAAAATTTTTTCTGTTTGACAATTCTCCTGCTGGGCGGCCTTGAGCAATTCATCAACCGCCGAATCAACTGTTTGCCCCTTTCGATAAGTTCCGACAATTGCTACGATTTTTTTGCTCACCGATTATTCTCTGCCAATCAATTTCAGGAATTGTTTCTCGTCTATAACTTTTACCCCGAGTTCGTTTGCCTTTTCGAGTTTACTGCCGGGTTCTTTGCCAGCCAATACGAAATTGGTTTTTTTGCTTACGCTTGAAGAAGTCTTTCCGCCGGCCTGCCTGATTGCCTGCTCGGCCTGCTGCCGTGTGAAATTTTCAAGCGAACCGGTAACAACAAAGGTCTTGCCCGCCAGTCTGCCCGTGACTTTGACCTTTTTGGGCAGTTCCGGCTTAACGCCCGCTGCCAAAAGCTCTTTTATAACGGCGACATTTTTATCATCGTGAAAAAATTCAAAAACGCTTTTAGCAACCTTTTCTCCGACCTGCTCTATCTTATCCAGTTCAGCCTCGCCTGCATTCATAATCGCATCGAGCGAGCCGAAATGCTCGGCGAGACCCTGTGCAGTCTGGCCGCCTATATGCCTGATTCCGAGTCCTGCAACTAATCGCCACAACGGCCTGGTCTTGCACGCCTCTATCGAGTCGATGACGTTTTGAGCGCTTCTGTCGGCCATCCGTTCAAGCTCAAGGAGGTCTTCTCTTGTGAGTTTGTATATGTCAGCAAAGTTTTTAACAAGCCCTTCGTCAACAAGCTGCTCAATCAACGCCTCGCCGAGATTCTCGATGTCCATTTGTCCCCTGCCCGCAAAATACCTCAATCGCTCCTTCAATTGGCCGAGACAATGCGGATTAACACATCGCAGGAAAACACCTTTTTCATCCTTTTTTACATCGCCGCCGCAGTTGGGACATTTTTTTGGCAGTTTAAAGGCAGCTGTATGAGAAGGCCTGCGCTCCTTTTTGACTTCAACGACCTGCGGGATAATTTCGCCGGCCTTTTCTATCAGCACCGTATCGCCTTGCCGGACATCAAGGCGGTTAAGCTGGTCGAAATTATGCAGGCTGGCCCTTTTAACCGTTGTGCCTGCCAGCAAAACAGGTCTCAGGTTGGCAACAGGTGTCAACGTGCCTCCCTTGCCGACCTGCACGTCTATTGACTCAACGACGGTCTCAGCCCGTTCGGCGGCAAACTTGTAACTTATGCACCATCGCGGCGCACGCCCGGTGTATCCGAGAATCTTCCGCTGGTCTAAGCGATTGACCTTTATCACCATCCCGTCAATCTGATATTCAAGCTCCGCCCGTTTGCTGTCCCAGCTATTACAAATCTCGATTACCTCATTGATGTCTTTGGCTTGTTTAATATTCGGATTAACGGGCAGGCCAAGCTTCTTAAATATCTGTAGCATCTGATAATGATTGTCAGTAATCGGCTGTGAAATTTCGCCGTAGGCATAAGCGAAAAATGACAGATTTCTTTTGGCGGTAGTTCTGGCATCGAGCAGTTTGAGTGAGCCGGCGGCTGCGTTTCGCGGATTGGCAAAAAGCGGCTCATCTGCCTGTTTGCGAAGTTCATTCAGCTCGACAAAAGATTTTGTCGGCATATAGACCTCGCCTCGAACCTCAAGCACATCAGGTACTTTGTGTGTATCCAGCAGCGCCAGCGGAATTGCTTTTATCGTTCGGACGTTTGCGGTAACATCATCGCCGACCTCGCCGTCGCCTCGAGTGGCCGCCGTAACGAGTTTGTCTTTTTCATAACGAAGACTTATCGCAAGGCCGTCAATCTTAAGCTCAACCACATAATCGTAATTTTTAGTGCCAAGCCCTTTTGCTACTCTTTCATCGAAGTCCCGCAATTCTTCCGCACTATAGGTGTTATCAATACTCAGCATAGGAACAGCGTGTCTGACGACGGCGAAGCCTTCGAGAGGTTTTTCTGAAACCCGCTGGGTGGGCGAATCAGCCGTTATAAGTTCAGGATGCAGCTCTTCTAATTTTTTAAGCTCTTCAAAAAATTTGTCATACTGCTGGTCGCTGATTTCCGGCTGATTGAGGACATAATAAAGATAGTCGTGTCTGCGTATTTCGCCGTGTAATCGTTCAATTCGCTTTTTTATATCTTCTGCCATAACTGCCTAATTTATATGCTGCTGCAGTTTTTTTCAACCACCTGCAAAAAAAGCCGGTCAAACCTGCTCATCAGAGGGATTTTTAATTTTCTTTACGAACGCAACCAATGCTCCGAGGGAAAATGCCGCTACGTTCGCAATACAGAAACCGGCAGTGGTTATTTTCGGCTCATAAAAACCATAAATAATTTGAATAATGAACCATCCGCCCAGATATACAATTGCCGGCAGCTCAATAACCCAGCAGACCGCCCAAAGCATTATATTTGCGGCCGGATAAAAAACAATATAAGCACCCATCACCCCTGAGACGGCACCTATCATTCCTATCGCTGATGCGGATACGTTTGTCCCGAAAAAATGATATATAACTGCCGCAACTATCCCGCAGCAGAGATAAAAAACCAGATACCCTAATCTGCTGAACCTGTCTTCGACATTATCTCCAAAAACCCACAGGAAAAGCGTATTCAACAGCAGCCCCAGAGGTCCGCCGCTGAATATCATAGACCCCAGCAGTTCGCTGTTAAAAAGGTCTTCCTTCGCAAGATATTCGGAGATTCTTTCTCGAAAAGGCGGACCGAGAATTACCTGTGTCAAAAAGAACAATAAATAAAAAACAATGATAGAAACCGTAACTATGGGAAACCGCTGCCGCTCCACATCGTCCGAAAAAGGAATAAACAGCCTCGATAAGAAAAACTTAAACGGATTGATTCCTTCGCTATAATATTCTTCCGGCATTTCCGTTATTTCAGCTATGACCCTGCCGAATTCATCAGCCTTTGGGTCTTCTTTGATATATTCAGCAACTTGAACCGCCTCTCCTCTATCAGTCCAGACCCCTCCGCAGGCATTGCATTTATCCAGCACGATACCGGAATCATAGGCATAATTGAACTTGACCAGTTTCGATTCACATTTCGGGCAAAATCTCGTTTTTTCTGTAATTCTGCATAAAGGCTGGACAATTTTGTGCTGAAACAACTTTGTTTTCTGGGTGGTAATTTCCTCTCTGGTCGCCAGCGTCTCTGCATACCCCGCAAGTTCGCCGGAATCAAACCAGATGCCTTTGCAGTTCGGACAGACATCAAGCACGAATGACTCGGATTTGACCGGCATCAAACTGGCTGAACAGGCTGGGCATTTCATTGCGGGCAGGATAACCTAAATGGAATATAAATTCAATCCATAAACCACATTGGGTTTGTGGTTGTGGAAACTGCGTGGTTCACAACTCCCCGAGTAGGGCTCGAACCTACGACCTAGCGGTTACAGCTACCTTCAGGTTTCCCTGAAGACCGGACTATCTCTTCACCATACCCGATTTTTTTCGGATTTAGGTGGCGGGCGCTTTCCTGAGGTTTATTGGCACAGGAGCCTCACCTCATAGTCTCTGCACCTTCCTGCTCATTCTATAACCCTGTATGAGCAGACTTGGCTCAGGATTACCATTTCCGCACAACGCGGAATTAGGCTTCCCTGAATTCACCCGCTTTTCATCCTGATGTTTCCATCAGGCGCTGCAACTTTTGGCATGAATTTCTCGATGACAGTTGGCACAAAGCAGGACACATTTTTCCAACTCTTTTTTTACTCGCTTCCAGGACCTCGCATAACCTTTTTCCGAGAGACCGAAATTTTTGTCCGAATCTTCCAAGTGGTGAAATTCCAAGGCATCCATACACTTGTTGTATCCACATTTTCCACCTTTTGCAGCCACAGCCATTTGCCTTACTTTACTTCTTCGTTTTCTGACCGCTGCAATCAGGTAACTTCTTCTCTCTGCGTAAGTCCTTTCGTCCTTTTTTGCCAGCTATCTTCTCCTTTCACGCTCTGCTTTACAGCCGCTCGCTCTACCGATTGAGCTATCGGGGAATAGCTAAACAACCATACATTATCCAAAATTTTAGCAAATTTGTCAAAACTTTATCAAAAAATCTCTGCAACAGGCCAGATAGCCTGTAAAATAATGGCATAAAACTCTACAATACTGCGATAAAGGAGTTTCAATAAAATGGATATTACGAAGATATGCGAAACGGCAAAGACGGCGGCCATTCAACTGGCGGCGGTCAAAACCGATGTTAAAAATAAGGCGCTTGCCGAGATTGCCAACGCCCTAAAGCAACATAGCGCTGAAATAATATCGGCTAACCAGAAAGATATAGCGGCTGCGAAAAAAAACAATCTCGCTGTGCCGCTGCTGAAAAGACTTGTATTCGATGAAGGCAAAATAGCAGACGTCTGTGCAGGCATCGAGAGCCTGATTAAACTTGATGACCCTGTCGGCCAAACACTTTCGGCCACCGAACTTGACAAAGGCCTCGAACTTTACAAGGTTAGCTGTCCTATCGGTGTGATAGGTATAATTTTCGAATCAAGGCCTGATGCACTTGTGCAAATATCAACACTGTGCGTGAAAAGCGGCAATGCCGTCCTGTTGAAAGGCGGCAGTGAAGCTGAACAGACAAATAAAATTCTTGCGGACATAATCGCAAAAGCATCCGTAAAAGCCGGCCTGCCTGACGGCTGGCTGCAACTATTGCAGAGCCGGCAGGACGTTGCACAAATGCTCGCGATGGATAAATACATAGATTTGATTATTCCTCGCGGCTCAAATGAATTTGTCCGCTACATAATGGATAATACCAATATCGCTGTTCTCGGCCACGCAGAAGGGATTTGCCACGTATACGTTGACGGCGAGGCGGACGTGGATATGGCTGTAAATATCACCGTCGACTCGAAATGCCAATACGTTGCGGTATGTAATGCGGCGGAAACGCTGCTGGTGGATGAAAAAATTGCGAAAGAGTTTCTGCCGAAAATAAAGGCTGCGCTGGAGCAGAGAAAAGTGGGTTCGACAAGCTCACCACAGGTGGAACTGCGAGGCTGTGAAAAAACGGCGGCGATTATAAAAACAAAACCGGCAACGGAAAAAGACTGGGCG
>Ga0315278_10001094_pt1 | contig 23501 bp, 18 predicted proteins | sample YL17G06_0_MG_FD_203880 | JGI IMG/M metagenome (GOLD analysis project Ga0315278, IMG submission 203880) | Sediment microbial communities from Yellowstone Lake, YNP, Wyoming, USA - YL17G06_0 | ecosystem: Environmental > Aquatic > Freshwater > Lake > Sediment | place: USA: Wyoming | collected... | reverse complement strand
ATATTGCCAAGTAAATCCTTTTATCCTAATATTTGTGGAATATTATATCCTCTAACTTTCTAAATACAAATGACAAAAACTATATTTAATACTTTTTTCATCCCGGCCAATACGGGGTTATTTATAACGCATAAAACATTAATCTCTTGTCAAAATCAGGTTTTTGGATAAACTATCTAAAATAAGTTTAACTGACAATAAAATCCTTTGTGGGAGTACAATTATGGCTCGATTATTAAAGTGGTACGCATTGGTAATAATTATCAGCATTCGTATAGCTTCTGCTGTTCCCGATTGGGAAAATTCCAGAATGATAGGGCAAAACAAACTCCCGCCTCACGCAGATTCACAATTCTCGAATTCTCTGTCGCTTAATGGCAAATGGAAGTTTAATTGGGTAGCCGTTCCGGATAAAAGACCTGTAGATTTCTATCTGCCGAATTTCAACGTAAGCGGCTGGAAAGAAATAACCGTACCCTCTAACTGGGAATTACAGGGTTATGATGTGCCGCTATATACAAACTTTGTATATCCGTTCAAGGTTGACCCGCCGCGTGTAATGAGCGAACCGCCGAAAGATTATACCGCATATAAGCTCAGGAATCCTGTCGGCTCATACAGAAGAGAGTTTGCAATACCTGCCGACTGGAACGGCCGAGAAATATTCATTCACTTTGCCGGTGTATCGAGCGCGTTTTATATCTGGGTCAACGGCGAAAAGGTCGGCTACAGTCAGGACAGTATGACACCTGCAGAATTCGACATAACAAATTTTGTTAAAGAAGGTAAAAATCTGCTTGCTGTCGAAGTTTACAAATTGAGCGACGGAAGCTATCTCGAAGACCAGGATATGTGGCGATTAAGCGGCATATATCGGGATGTGTTTCTCTATTCCACTCCAAAAGTACATATAAGCGACTTTTTTGTAAAACCAGAACTCGATAAAGAATACAAAAACGCGAATCTGAATATCGAAATTCAATTGCACAATTACGATAAAGAGGCAATTGAAGGCTTTACTATTGATGCTTCATTGCTAGACGGCGAAAAAACAATCTTCCAGCAATCAAAAAACATACAATCAATCCCAGTTGGTCAGGATTTGCAGATTAATCTGACAGGTCTCATCGAATCGCCCAAAAAATGGACCGCCGAGACGCCGAATCTGTATAAAGTACTGCTTGTGCTGAAAGATAAAACCGGCAAAGCAATTGAAACTGATTCCTGCCGAATTGGTTTCAAAAAAGTTGAAATTATAAAAGGGGTTTTCTATATCAACGGCCGTGCCGTCAAAATTCATGGCGTCAACCGGCACGAATTCGACCCTGACTTCGGCAGAGCGATGCCCGTCAGCAGAATGATAGAAGATATTAAACTGATGAAGCAGAATAATATCAACACCGTCAGAACAAGTCATTATCCGAACAAACCAATCTGGTACGACCTTTGCGATGAGTACGGCTTGTATATTATTGATGAGGCGAATGTCGAATCCCATGGCATTTCAAACAGGGCAGGCATTCTGCCCGGAAGCGACCCCAACTGGACCGATGCGGTTATTGCCAGAGAGGCTGCAATGCTGCAGCGGGACAAAAATCACGCCTGCATAATTATATGGTCGCTCGGAAACGAATCCGGTTTTGGTAAAAATTTCGAATATATGGCCGACTATATAAGGAAACATGACCCCTCAAGGCCAGTACACTACGACCGTATGAACAGCGTCGCTGATATCAATTCCGGTATGTATTGGCTGGTGGAAAGAGTTGAAAACGAAGCGCAGAAATACCCCGACAAACCATTTATGCTGTGCGAATATGCTCATGCGATGGGAAATTCCACCGGCAACCTGCAGGAATACTGGGATGTCTTCGAAAAGTATCCTAATCTTATAGGCGGCTGTATCTGGGACTGGGTTGACCAGGGAATATGGAAGAAAGCGCCGAACGGCAAACGCTTTTTAGCTTATGGCGGCGACTACGGCGACAAACCAAACAATGGAAACTTCTGCTGCAACGGCCTTGTCTCCGCAGACAGAAAACCGCATCCTGGGCTTTATGAAGTAAAGAAGGTATATCAATATATTAAGGTGACGCCTGTTGATTTGAATAAAGGCGAAATACTTGTTTATAATAAATATAATTTTTTAAATGCTGATTTTCTCAATGTCGATTGGGAAATAACCTCTGACGGTAAACTTGAACAAAAAGGAAAACTTGCTCCGTTTAATATTGCCCCCGGCGAGAAAAAACAAATTACTCTGCCGATTAAGCCGGTCGATTCAAAGTCGGAAAAAGAATATTACCTTAAAGTAACATTCTCTCTTGCCAATGACACCTCCTGGGCGAAAAAAGAACATATTCTCGCCTGGGACCAGATGAAAATCGGCGACAATGCGCCCGCACTGGTAAAATTTGACATACAGAAAATGTCTTCGACAATTAAATACAAGGAGGATGCGGAAAAAATTACTGTCAGCAATGAAAATCTTACTCTCGTAATCGGCAAAAACAGCGGTGCGATAGAATCTTATGTCTATAAAAAACAGAATCTCGTCAGCTCCCCTTTAATACCGAATTTCTGGCGGGCATCCACCGATAACGATGTCGGCTGCAAAATGGCCGAAACCTCCATCCAATGGAAGACTGCAGCGGATAAAAGAGTTATCTGGAATCCTGTAGTCGAACAGCTGAACGAAAAAACAATAAAAGTCGTCGCTAACGGTGCGCTGACCGAGATTAATTCCAAATATGAAAATAGCTACACGATTTACGGCGATGGAACGATTATAGTTGAAGCGACTATAATACCGACTAAAAATCTGCCGGAACTGCCGCGGTTCGGTATGCAGACGCAAATACCGAAAAAATATGACAATATGAAATGGTTCGGCCCAGGCCCGCAGGAAACATATTGGGACAGGAAAACCGGCGCAGAAGTCGGCTTATGGTCTGCCGGCATCGATTATGATATATCCAATTATATACGTCCGCAGGAATACGGCAACAAATCGGATGTCCGATGGATAAGCCTGACCGACAAAAGCGGTAAAGGCTTGATGATTTACGGTTTGCCTTTGGTTGATATAAGCCTCTGGCCCTGCACAATGGAAGACCTTGAAAAAACCGCTCATCCGTTTGAACTGCCGAGAAGAGAGAATCTCACTCTTAACATAGATTACAAGCAGCGAGGCGTAGGAGGCGATAATAGCTGGGGCGAACTGCCGCACGATGAATATCGGCTTTCTCCGGCAAAAACTTACAGCTATCGATTTATATTATGCCCTATCAACTAATTGTTGATGTGCAGGATTTTCGCGCCGTCGAAGCCGTTGAATTTCGTCGATGATGCGACACTGTACGCTCCGATATTCTCTGTATAAAAGTAATCGCCGATTTGCAGATTGCCCGGCAGTTGTTCCGATATCGAAATTTTATCGAAGCTGTCGCACGTCGGCCCGACAACCGCGCAAACTTCCGTCTGGCCTTGCTTGAACGGATGGAAATTCGGTATCCAGTGGTCGTAAACAATCCCTGAAAACGTATGATATACGCCGTCGTTTATATGATAGAAGATTTTGCCGTTTCGCGTCGCTTTACCGATTATTTCCGAAACCAGCGTCGCGGCGGTAGCCACCATAAACCTGCCCGGCTCAGCTATAAGTTCGACATCTTCCGGAAATAGTCTTTTGCATTCGGAATCTATTACTTCCGCAAGCCGCTCGAACCGCGGCACACCGGAATCATACGCCGCTGGAAACCCGCCGCCGATATCGACTATTTTCAGATTATAGCCTTTCTTGCGGGCATCGTTGAAAATCTGCGATGTTATTTGCAGCGCAATCGCATAATTATCGAAATTTGTACATTGACTTCCAACGTGAAAACTCAAACCTTCAACCGCAAGCCCCGAATCGAAGACCTTTTTTATCAGCCCCGCCGCATCGCCCGGCTCAGCCCCGAATTTCGAGCTCATCTCAACCTGCGAGCCGGTATCAGGCACCTTCAATCGCAAAACCAGCCCCGCCGTCTCGCAATTTTCCTTTATCTTGTCCACCTCATCGGCGTTATCATAAGTTACAAGAGGCTTGTACTTTTTGATTTTTCTTAAGGTGTCTTTGTCTTTGATGGTATTGGAGAAGATGATTTTGTCCCAGATAAAAAAATCTTTCTCCGCCTTTTTAAAGCTTTTTATCTGATTATAAATCTGCATAAACTCGTTATACGAAGCGACATCGAAACTCGCCCCTTCGTTGAACAGGGTTTTGATAATTTCCTGATTAGAGTTTGCCTTTACCGCGTAATAAGCCTGAACATTCGGCAGGTTTTTCTTAAAGGTCTGGAAATTCTCCCGAATTTTTGCGTGGTCCAAAATAAACAACGGCGTCCCATGCTCTTTTGCCAGTTTTATTAGATTTTCTTTCATTTTGTTTCCCGATTTCCTTTTATTTTCGCCACAGAGAACACAGAGTTCACAGAGATTTTTACCTTTTTATTTTCTATGAATCAAATCACTTATCCATAAATTTTTTTATATCGTCAATTGAATAGGCAGGCCTTTCTTTGTGCAACATTGCATGGCAGTTAGCACAGACAGGTCGCAAAGCTTCTATGGGATCAATCTCGGTTTCCGATGCAATATCTGCAACGCCTCTTAAATGATGTACATAAATAAAACCTTTCCCAATGTCCCCATAAGTTTTTTGAAAATTAAAACCACAAACAACACAGGTTAAACCATAATGTTTTATGCACTCTTGTCTCGCTTTTTGACTTCTATCGTAGGATGTAATTGTAATTTTCTTGGGTTTGCCCTCCAAAATTTTACCAAATTCATCTTTCTCATTTAGGTTGACCTTGCCTTCTGTTCTTTTATCCAAAAGGTCTTGAAGCTTGTTGGAAATATCATCTGGTATAGAAACACCTGACTGCTGAGGAAACCAATTGAACCCCTTAAAATTATTCTTCAATTCATTTTCACTTATAATAGGATATGTTGATAGACAATCAAAATGTATATCAACTCGGGGAGCGATTACGCCTTCAGCTGCTTTTTCATTATCATAATGAAGTTTATCGTAAGGCTCACTCTGAACTTGTCCTGAACCAATAATTCCTTTAGGGTCGTTCCCCAATCTCATTAAGAAAAAACGGTCGCCAATTTTCACATTCTTACTCCGGCAAGTCCAATGGCTTTCGTAAGATTCGCCAGTTTCAACCTTATAAACGGCATCCGGCAGGTCAGACCATTCCCAGTTTTTTGGATTCCACCCCAAAAGAAATGATTTCATGTTATTGTATGCCTTTCAAGATTTTGCCGCGACGTCGTTTGGCCCATCGGCTAATATAAACTCAGACTTTATATTAGCCGATAGATTTGGTTTCGTGAATTCTTATTTTATAGTTTTTTTATAAGGTTCCTAAGTTTCTCCACTTCTTTATTATTCTCAAGGTATGACTTGATAAGTTTCTTATGAAGTTCATCTGCCCTGTCATATAACCTCTTTAGTTTCTTTGGTTTAGCCGCTTGTATTGCGTAAGCTGTCATTATAGGGAATGCTACGGTTACATCGAGGTATGCGGTAACGGTTTCATCGAGTTTAGTCGGGTCTATTTTGCCCCAGCTTGCCGCTTCTGATGGCGGCGCGCCGGAAAGCCCGCCAGTATCAGGTCTTGCGTCAGTTATATTGATATCGTAATCCTGTCCGACCTCAGGAATCATAAGAACTTCCTGAATCTGTGGTTCGGTTTGCAGCATAAAGTTTTTCGGGCTTCCGCCGCCGATTAGAATAACGCCTGTTTTGCCGTTTTCGTATCTCTTGGCGTTTAAGATAATTGCGGTCGAATCATTAACGTCGATACTCGGATTGATTTTGAGTTTGAATTTGTCTAATAAGCCTGATGCTTCAGCCAGAAGTTCGATACCTGCGACGTTCATTCCGATAGTCGAATCGCCCGGCGAAGATGTAAATACCGGTATGCCGTTACGGAACGCAGCCGCGAGGATACTTACCTGGCCGAGGTTGTTTTTTTGTTCAAGCTCGCTGAGTATTTTGCCAAGGTGATGATAGCATTCACGAGTGCCCATCTCTTTTTGAAATTCCGGTCTGCAAAGAATTTCTCTAAGTCTCCTGTCTGTTTCCATTAAGACATCTTCGTAGTCGAACAGGATATCGTAGATTCTCGTAACGCCTTTTGCTTTCAGGTCAGCGTCATCGACTGTATGGGTGCCGCGGAACATCGGCAGGTCAAAGGCATAATGAATATCGTGGTACATATTGGCGCCGGTTGCGGTAATCCAGTCGACAAAGCCGTGATTCATCAAGGGGATAATTGTCGATGGCCCAAGCCCTGCCGGAGTAAGCGCGCCTGCAAGACTTAAGCCTACCGTAACATCTTCCTGAGAATATCTGTCTCGCAGGAGGTGGCAGGCGGCTCGTAATCTTCCGCCGTTATAGGCATCCATATTATCTATAAGGCTGACTATGCTTGTGTCTTTGGAGGTTGGTTTCGGAAGGATTCTTTTGCCAGCAAGGTATTTCGCCTTGCCCGGACATCCATTTTTTTTGTGTTCCATTTTAAGGACTTTCAATATAGGTTTTGTCTGGATATTTAAAAAACTTACCAAAATTTTGTATAATAATAGTTAATTTTAGCGTCTAAACAACCAAAATCTGGAATAATTGATAAATACAACGGTAACAAGACCTGTTTTGTATAAATACATCATAAATGATTATATCAATTTAGATAAAATTTCTTGACAAAAAGGAATTAACCGTGGTAATATATGTGTGTTTTACAGCGTGATTTAAGTACATAACTTGGGAAGAAGAATTTGATTCGCGGTTTTTGTTGGAAGCGGAAGCCGCAAAATAGGAGGCATAAAATGAGAAGAAGATTGTGCGCGTTGTCCATTTGTAGGAGTTTGTTCCTGGTGTTCATTTCTGTGACTTTCATCTCGACCGCATCGGCAACATTAATTGCAGGTTCTCAAGGCACTACTTATATCATTGGCAACAATCCGAGTGCTCCAAATGGAAGTTTCAAGGTGCAAATAGATTACAGTGCTTACGATGGAACAAGTCTCTCGGACCCAATAGGAATAACCGCTGACAGGATACAAATCGCATTTAAACTGACACATCTCGGCTCCGGAGGCGAAACGCCGGTTTTGAAATTTGGACGTTTTTCAGTATTTGGACCCGTTGTATTCCCGGCAGATGGAAACTATGCAAGCTACGGCACTACAAGTTATGCCGTCGGCACGGGTAAGGCCCCCAGTTCAATAAACAATGACCCTCCGCCGAAAAAGAACGCAAACAGAGCAAAATTTATGTTTCAGACTGGCGGACTATTAGAAGCAAACTTTGCATCCGGTGAAATATCAAAAACACTCGTAGTCTCTGCATCACCGCTTGAGTTTCCGGCATCTATTCTTTTAGAAATTGATTCTACTAATTCAGGGACTCCTGCTGTAAGCGGTGATGTCTATGTCAATATAATTCCAGAACCGTGTTCATTAGCTATTTTCGGCACAGCTATATTACTTGCCATTAGACGACGTGCTGCAAAATAATAAGTTATAAAAATATTTAAGAGATGATATTTATAAGATTAGAATAGGTGCGAAGTGGGAACTACACCTTCTAATAAAAATGTACTCGTTTTCAAAAGCCTGTGAAGGCTTTTGTTTTATTGTGTCAACTTAAGCAAAGTAGGCAATATGCGTAAACAAGGTTTTGAAAGGATGAAAAAATGGTAACAATAAGAAAAACAACAATACTGATGATTATAGCAACACTGGCAGTATTTGCCGGCTTGGCACAAGCCGCATCGGTCCCCGGCTCGGCAGGCGTAACGACCCTACAGGATGGGCCGAATGCCGAAGGGGTATTTTTCCAGATTGATGCGCATTACGAAGCGTTTGATGGTTTAGACGCAACCGACCCGCTGGGAGTAACGCCAGGCAAAATCCAGTTCGCTTATATCATTGAATATGTAAACGGCAATGAAAATATGAGCTTTTTTGACCTGGAGAGCACTAACGGCGTGCCGCTTATAGAAACAGCTACAAGCACAAACGGCACAGTCGATGGAGTAACCCCGGGCGAAATGGAACCTGCGGCGCATGGAATTATGACAGTGGCTTCAGGAAACCCTGCGGCAAGATTTGTTTATAACGTTGATGATGAAGCAATATTCGGTCCTGCCGGAGCTCGTTCTGTAATTCTGGCATTTACCGTAAGCAATGAATACGGAGTAGGAAGCATCCTGGCTCAGGTTACCGACACAAGCTTAGGCGATGGCGGTGAAGTTGTCGGCCCGGCGGAAACAGTAGAATGCCTCGGCATCATTGAAGGTTATGTATTCTGTGGTGATTGTTCTTCCAGTGGACAAGTAGTACCGATGGAAGGTATGACAGTTAAAGTTCTAAGTGATGGCAACCAAGTCGCTTCAGCGGTTACCGGCGCTAACGGCCAATACAATATTTCCGGTCTGGCAGTTGACGATTATACAGTAGTTGTCGATAAGGGAACCGATTACACTTCTAATTCGGCAGAAAGCATTGCCGTTACCGTTAGCTGTGAAGAACCTGCAGTTGCCGCTTTTAACGTTTGTCCAACGGCCTGCGGACAGCAAATTTCCGTAAGCGTCATTTGCGACCAGAACGGCGCACCTGTTTCAAATGCCTGGGTTGGAATCTTCAGCCCCACTATCATTAAAGGTCACAAGTGGACAAGGACCAATGTTGACGGAATAAAAGTGTTCAGCGGCGAGAAAATTGTTCCGGGACATTATAGAATTGCCGTAAAGGCTCCCAAGGGATATACATTATCCGGCGAATCAAAAGTTGAATTTGACCTTGCCGAATGTGAAAACAAACAGCTCGTATTTTATGCCTGTCCGATACCGCCCTGCCAGCAGAGCGTTTGCGTCCAGGTTGTTCAGCCCGGCGATAACAACGATATGATTCCGATACCAGGTGTAAATATCGAACTCAATTGCGATAGAGCCAGAAAAGGCGTTACGGATGCCGGCGGTAATATGTGCTTTGACAATGTGGAATTAGGACATCACACTGCAACGGTTATTATACCTGAAGGCTACAGACTTTATGAAGGTGAAAAGAAAGTTCGGTTCTCCCTGACAAGATGCGAGCAGAAGAGTATCCAGTTTGTGCTTAGCCCAATAGTGCTTGCTCCTTGTCCGCAACTGCCCTGCTTCTGGAAAACTCACCTGAGTGCCTGGCCGGTTACCTCAATGTATATCGGCGCTGATATACTCAATCAGCAGCAGTTGATGAATATCCTCAATGGCAAGCTGCCTAATGGCGCAAAACCGCGTCCAAACGATATTACTGTTGACCTGGCACAATATCTTATCGCGGCTAAGTTAAGCATAGCCAACGGCTCAGATACACAGGATATTGAACCTATAATAATCGCTGCCGACGAGTTCCTGCTGTACGATTATCCGCCGGGAAGCAGCCCGACAGGTAGAGGCAAAGAACTCGCAAGAGAACTTAAGAATAAATTGTACGATTATCTCAGGGACCGCAATTTCTGCCAGGAAGCTGCACAATAACCTGAAAGTATTTTACTGAAAAATGTAATACAAACCGGGACCAGAAGTTATATCTGGTTCCGGTTTTTTTTAATTGACCAACGATTAATGCCCGTCCTGTAAGGAAGCAGTTGAATTTACACGTAGAAACAGTAAACTTATAATAGCAGAAGCGATAAATTCAGTGCAAAAGATACTCCTGATGATATTATAAAATCAATCGCATAAAATAAAGGTAATGATTTTGAAAATCCCGAAAAGACAAAGAGCAATTCAACTGACTGGTACTAATCAGTTAAAGTATAACGCTGAAAAAGAAGTTTATTTGCCTAATGATTATCAAATACTTTGTAAAGTCGAGGCTGTAGGGCTTTGTTTTTCGGATTTGAAGCTTTTAAAACAATTTTCAACTCATCCGCGAAAGACAGCCATTTTATCCGGCATTGATAAATCCATTCTCAAAGAAACCCCCGGCTATGTTCCTGATGAAAAGCCGACAGTCCCCGGCCATGAAGCGGTTGTCAGAGCGGTTAAAGTCGGCTGCAAAGTTACCAGGGCAAAAGTCGGCGACAGGTTCCTTGTTCAGGCGGATATGAGATGGCTGAAAACAGAAAAATCAAACGGAGCTTTCGGATATAACATCGAAGGCGCTCTTCAGGAATATACATTAATCGATGAAAGAATCGGTTGTTCACCAGAAGGAGAATTTATACTCATTCCCGCACCAGAGGACAAAAGTGCTTCGGCGGTCGCGTTTTGCGAACCATGGGCATGTGTTGAAGATTCTTATATCTCGAAAGAACGCAAACAAATCAGCCCGCAAAGTAAAATGCTTGTGGTAACAGAAGACGGATTTAATTCCACCAATTTTACGCAAATGCTCGAAAAGTTCGGCAAGCCCGCAAAAATATCAAATGCAAAGGCAGAGTCGCTTGAAAATATAAATGAAAAATTCGACGACATCGTTTATTTCGGGGCCAAGGCGGAAACAATTGAAAAACTTTTCGATAAAACAGCGGCAAACGCCCTGATAAATATAGTTCTGTGCGGCAAAAAAATTGACAGGCAAGTCGAAACTGCTGTCGGATTAGTACACTATGGCGGTATAAGAATAATCGGCACAACAGGCGATAATCCCGCCGAAGCAATGGAATATATACCGTCGACCGGCGAAATACGAACAAATGACAAGGTAAATGTCATCGGTGCCGGCGGTCCTATGGGAGCTATGCACGTAATAAGAAATATCTGCCAGGGAATCAAAGGAATTACTGTTTATGCCGGAGATTTGGACGATAACAGACTGGCGGCGCTTACAAAAATCGCGGCAAATCTCGCCAAAGAAAAAGGTGTAAAATATATACCATATAATCCCACTAAAGAGAAAGCCCCTGTTGATATCGATTATGCTGCGCTTATGGCCCCTGTACCCGCACTTGCGGCACAATGCGTCAAAGACGCCGCCAAAGGCGGGATTATAAATATCTTCGCCGGCATTCCTGCCACAGTAAAAGGGAAAATTGATATTAATGCTTATATCGAGAAAAAACTTTATTTCATCGGCACAAGCGGCTCCACCATCGAGGACATAAAAAAAGTTCTTGCGAAAGTTGAAGCCGGCGAACTCGATACAAATCTTTCTGTGGCGGCTGTCGCGAGTCTGGAATCCGCGATAGAAGGTATCAGGGCTGTTGAAAATCAATCCATAGCGGGTAAAATAATTATATATCCTCAATGCGGAAATTTACTTCTTACAACACTTGAGCAAATGCAAAAAGAAATGCCGGATGTTGCCTGCAAACTCGATAACGGCTTGTGGTCTAAAGACGCCGAAAATACGTTAATAGAAAAATTTGTACGAAAATAAATATGAAAATAGACAAAGCATTAGCAGATTTGATTAAAATTTCCAACACGGTGGGAAAAGACACAAAACTTGTCCAGGGCGGCGGCGGAAATACCTCTGTCAAAACAAATGACGGCAGGTTTATGTATATCAAGGCCAGCGGAACCTCTTTAAAAGATATGGGCAAAGGCAAAGGCTGGCGAATGCTTGATATCAAACAGGTTTTATCTATTCTCAAGGACAACAAACTTGCAAACCTCGATGATTCATCACGCGAAAAAAAAGTTGTAAAAAGACTGTCATCCTGCTGCGCTGATAATCTTAATAAAAATTTTCGGCCATCGATTGAAACCCATCTTCACGCCTTGCTTGATAAATATGTCATACATTTGCATCCTGATGTTGTAAGGGCTTATGTAAATTCAAAGCAGGGCAAACAGCGAATAGAGAAAATTTTCAGCACCTGGAGAAATCCGCCTTTATGGATGCCTTATGTTGACCCTGGTTTTATGCTCGCTAAAAAAATTGCCGCGATGATTGACAAATATCAATCGCGGTACAAAAGAAAGCCGGCAGTTATTTTCCTTGAAAAACACGGATTGATTATCAGTTCAGAATCACTGAATACCTCATTAAAGCTGGTCGGACAGGCAGTGAAAATGATGCGGCCCGGATTAAAATGTCCTTCGAAACCGATACCAAAAGTTTTGCCGTTACAGGAAATTGCAAATGTAAAATTTGCCATAAGAAAAGCGTATTATAAAGCCGCCGGTAAATACGTACCCGTAAAATTCTTTATTGATAGTACGATTGCAGGCTTCATAAAACATAAAAACATTAAAAAGATGCTTTCCTGCCCTGCCCTTAGTCCTGATGAGCTTATTTACGCAAACGGAACACCTGTTTGGCTGGAAACAGTAAATTCCGAAAAAATAGCGGCAAAATTAAGTTCGCAAATCAAAAAGGGTGAAAAACTTTCAAAGGCGTTTTTAGTCAAAGACCTTGGACTATTTGTTACTGCCCCGGAAAAAACCGCCGACGTTATCAGGGATATTGTGTCAAGCTCATTATTTATTCGATGCAACGCTTTATCTTTCGGCGGTATCAAGTCGCTGAATAAACGTGAAAGAGATTTTGTCAATAACTGGGAATCGAAAGCCTTTCGTTAGAAAGCCGCTTACGCATTTTAATAATATTGATAGTGCATTGCAATCTACAAGAGATTCCGGTATATAAGGTAATAATAATATATTTAACTTTGCGCATTTTGAAACTTTTGGTTTCAAAATATTCACTTATTAAAAGGAGTTTTTTGTGTTCGGACCTAATGAAGGGATGTGTTTATGAGCTGCAAAAAAATTATAGGATTAGCTTTAGTGGTTTGTATTTTTAATTTAACTGGTTTCGCAGCCGAAAAAAATGCTAAACCTGTGCAGGATGTTAACGTGCATAAGGTGCGAATTGTTCTCGTGGGCGATTCAACGGTTACAGACAAGGCCGGCTGGGGACTCGGTTTCAATCAATTTCTCACCGACAAGGCAGAATGTATTAATACAGCCGCCGGCGGCAGAAGTTCAAAAAGCTTTATTACCGAAAATCGCTGGGCCAAAGCTCTCGAGTTTAAAGGCGATTATTATTTAATCCAGTTCGGCCATAACGACGAACCCGGCAAAGGTCCGGAACGTTCTACAGAACCCAATACGACCTATCGCGAATATATGACCCGCTATGTTGACGAGGCTCGCGCTATCGGCGCCAAACCTGTTCTGGTTACCTCGCTCGTTCGACGTCAATGGGACAAATCGGGCAGCGGAAAAATCAAATCCAGCCTGACGCCTTACGTCGAAGTAGTAAAAGAAATCGCCAAAGAAAAAAATGTTCCGCTTATCGACCTTCACACAAGCAGCAAAAAATTGTGCGAGAAGTGGGGTAAGAAAAAATGCCTTGAGTTCAGCCCGATCAAAGATAACAATCAGCCTGACAATACGCACCTTAATGCAAAAGGAAGTGTCATATTTGCCCGGCTTGTTGTAAAAGAATTGACTCGTGAAATACCAGAACTTAAACCCTGCTTTCGCAAAAAACCCCTGCCAGATGCCAATGCAGCGATTCAAAATAAATAAAAAGTAATTTTCGTCACAAACACAGCGAAAGACCAAAACGAAAGTGACGCAGATAAGCTTTTTATGGTTATATGAATATCCGTAAAATTGTTATATAATTATAAGCTTTATTTGCTTAAATTGGAGTTTTTTATTTGGAGTAAGCAGCGCAGCCGGCATTTTGGGGCTTGGCAGACTCGCTGCAGTTAAGATGAAGCACATTTTATATATGAGTCGGGGTAAGGATATAGCAGGCAGCCAAAGGCAATTGTTATATCTGGTCGATAGGCTTCGTAATCATTTCACGCCGATAGTAGTCTGTTCTGAGCCGGGAGAATTTGTCAATGAACTCAAACGCCGGCAGATAGAAGTCGTTGTGATGTCGATGAAGCCATGGCGCAAAATGCGTAACGTGATAGGCCGATATAGCGACTTAAAGGCATTGGAGCATTTCGCCGGAAAACAAAATATAGAAATGGTTCATTGTTCCTATCTTTGGCATAGTCCGTATGCCATGAGAGTGGCTGAGAATTTGTCAGTGCCTGTAGTGCTGCATATACGCTGCCCTCTGTCGCCCAGTCAGATAAAAAAATACAAGTGCGGTCAGGCGGACGCGGTTATCGCAATATCCAGAAAAATAGAAAAACAGTTATTGTCGGCGGCCATACCGGCCGAAAAGGTTGCCTGTGTTGAGGATGCCGTCGACACCGAATGGCTGAAGTATTGTCCGGCCCGGAATCTCAGGCAGGAGAATAAAATTACCAATTCGATAGTATTTGGTCTGGTAGGCAGAGTGTGCCGGCAAAAACGGCAAATGGAATTTGTGTATGCCGCAAAGAAAATTTTGGAAAAAGGATATGACGCATATTTCATCATTATAGGAGAGGAAGCCTGCGATAGCTATACAGGCATGTTGAGGCAGTATATAAATGAGCATGGCCTGACCAAAAGAGTGCTGCTGGCAGGAAGACGCGAGGATATGCCTGAAATACTATCGTCGCTCGATGTACTGGTAAGTCTTTCAGGCGGCTCGGTAATGTTCGAGGCAATGGCGTGCGGCAGAACCGTTATATCGGCAGGTTTCACTCAAAAAGAAGATGCGGTTCATCTGCGCGACGGCGAAACCGGCATACTTTTAAGCACTTTGGAGATAGAAACACTTGCCAGTGCGATGATGCGTGCTGCTGATAATTCTGAGCTGCGGAAATTATTGGGCTCAAATGCTGAAAACTGGGTGAAATCACATCTGTCAGTTGAAAATATGGTAAAGAAAACTCAACAGTTGTACGAACGGCTTCTAAAATGACAGGTATCGAACAATAGCAAAACTAACTAACTTGCAGCTCATCGGATGGTGAGGACGGACTGTGCAGTAACCGGCAATCGCTGCAGAAACGTTTTTTTTCACAACGTTCCCGCCAACAGCAATTAATATCACTAGTTCGCGAAAGTATGATACGTTGTAAATGGTCGGTGTTGTCCGTGCCTTTCAGTAATACGAGGTCGCCTGCTTTAAGATAATCGGTTAGAAAAGAGTTGAGCTGGCGGACTGTGCCGAACGCCATAACACGCCGGTCTTCGGAATTGGTTCGTGCCCTCAGGGATGAATAAGCGTTGTCACCGACAAAAATTATCTTATCAACGATATTTACGGCCTGTTTAATAACGGCCTTTTGTCTATCATAAAAGCTCTTGGGTGTGTCCGAGATTGTCCCTATGATGAGAATTTTCCTCTTCGCCTTTGCTTTTCTCATAAAATCCAGCGAGGCAGGTATTGTCCACAGCGGCGCCTTGCGATTGTCGCTAATGAAAGTAACGCCGTTGGGAGTTTGATGCGGGTACATTCGATAAGGTATTGGCTGGAAGGTTCCGACTGCATCAGCGGCGTCTTCGAGTGAAACATCTGCGGCAATACCGGCAGCAATCGCCGCCAAGACTGTGTAAGCCCAGTGCTCGCCTAATAACTGCGTTTTAACGTGAAGCCGTTTTTGAGCAAAACAAACGTCAAGTGACAGCGGCGTCGGCCATGCACAGGATACGTATTCACCGCGAACCATCGCATCGGCTGATAATCCATAAGTAATAACACGGGCTTTTGTTCGTTTCCGCATATCATAGACGTAAGGGTCGTCCGCATTGAGTACCGCCGTGCCATTAGCCGGAAGTAATTCTACGAGTTTTCCTTTCTCCGCAGCCGTCGATTCGAGGTTGCGATAATTGCCGTAATGGTCCTGGCCTATATTCATAACCACGCCGATTTGAGGCCTCAACAGCTTTGCTAATTTTTCCATTACTCCGGGGCAATCAGCGCTGACTTCACTGACACAGAAACGGTGTCGTGGTGAGACGCTCAGGATTGTTTCTGCAACATATCTTATAGTGTTCTGATGGCTGCGTTTTCGGACTCGGCCTCGCTTTGCTAAAATTGCGGCGATAAGTTCCGTTGTCGTTGTTTTGCCGCAGCTTCCTGTAACGCCTATGAAGCATACTTTTCCCAGCACATCGAGCAGGGGCCTGTATCTTTTGGCAAGCTCGTATTTCAGGCGAAGTTTTATCGGTTTAAGGACACGGTCCTTGTAGAGTCGTTCTACCGAATTGAAGAAACGTTTTCCAAACATCAATTTCATTATATAGGCTCTTTCAGAGTTTGTCACAAAATAATAGCATATTTTGCCGGATAAAGGCCACAAAAAACCATAGCTCCCGGATCGCATCGCTATTCGAATGCGAAGAATGGCTCATGACCAATTCATTTGATTTTTTATAAATTTAAGGTATAATGTTTTTGGATCATATATAAATACAAATGGAGTATAGTTATGGGTAAAAAAGTATATGTTGGAAATATAAGTCCTGATGCAGACCGGGCGAGCCTGGAAACATTGTTTTCAATATTTGGAACGGTCAAAAAAGCTTATATAGTCACCGACCACCAGACAGGCAAGAGCAAGGGCTTCGGTTTTGTCGAGATGAGCAGTGATGCTGAGGCTAAAGCGGCAATAGACGCACTGGATGGAAAAGAGTGCGGCGGTTACACGGTTAAGGTTAACGAAGCTAAAACTAAAGGGTAACGGCCAGTTATGGCTTTATCTCTACTTTACGGTTAAGAAGCTCTTCGTCTCCTCCTGTTTTTCTGTTTCCTGATTTTTTCCAACTTTTTTGCTTTTGGACTTTCTTTCCCAAGTAATTTATTCTCCAGCAGTTCACACATTTGCTTTCTGGCGTAATAACGATTCAGTCCCTGGCTGCGGCTCTTTTGAGCCTTGACAGCCAACCCGCTGGGAATATGCTTTAAGCAGACACAAGTAGAAGTTTTATTGACTTTCTGTCCTCCTGCCCCGCCGCTTCGAACAAACGTTTCCTCAATATCATTCTCAAACAGATTGCAGTTATGCATACGCTGTTGAAGTTCTTGTCTTTTCCGTTCTGTAATTCCAAAGTTAATCATATATCCTGCCTATTCAGTGCATACTAATCCCCTCATATAAAAAAAGATAATATAAAACCTTCCTGATAATTAAGGGTCGCTCTTAACCTGAACGGCATTTGGGTCTTCATCTTCCCAGCCGCCGCCGAGGGCTTTATAAAGCGATACCAAATCGGTTGACAAGTTGCTGGTACTCTGCACCAGAGAATTTTCGGAAGCATAGAGAGATCGCTGTGCATCCAAAACACTGAGAAACTCGGTCTGGCCCTGTGAATAAAGCTGAGTAGCCAGTTCCACCGCCTTGCGATTGGCAGCCGCGGTATCCTCAAGAGCCTTATTACGCTGCTGTTCCTTGGAGTACGCCACAAGAGCATTCTCAACGTCCCGAAGAGCTGTGAGGACTGCTTTTTGATAGGTGAGCAATGCCTGTTCCGTAATGGCTTTCCTGACTTCGATGTTGGCGCGAACACTACCGGCGTTGAAAATTTGCCAACTGATGGAAGGGCCGAGCGACCAGGACCCGTATCTGGAGTTTATCATTGTATCCATAGCGTTGCTTTGATAGCCTCCAGAGGCCGTGAGATTGAACTTGGGAAATAAATCCGCAGTGGCCACTCCTATGCGGGCAGTCGCGGCGTGTATCTGAGCTTCGGCCCGCCGAATATCAGGGCGACGGCGGAGCAAAAAAGATGGAAGTTCGGCCGGCAGAGCGGGAGGAGTAACAGGAATAGTGGATGTCGGCGATAATTCCTCCAGCAAAGCCGCAGGTTCGCGGCCAAGCAGTACGCTCAGGTTATAAATGGTCTGCCGGGCAGAAGCCTCCATCATTGGAATCTGCGAGGCAGTATTTCCTACCTGCGCATCGGCATTGGCGACATCAAGAGCACCAATCAATCCGCTGTTAAACCGCTGGTGAGTCAGCTCGGCTGAGCGCTGCTGAGCCTTGAGATTGTTTTGGGAAATTACAATTTCCTGCTGGTATCTGCGAAGTTCAATATAGTTTAGCGCCACCTCGCTGACTAAAGTTACCATGACATCTCTTTGATCCTCAACAGCGGCCTGGATATCCGACTCGGCTGCTTCTACATTACGCCGCACTCCGCCGAATATGTCCAGTTCCCAGGCGGCATCCAAACCTGTTTGCCATAAATCTCTTGTCATTCCGGAAAATTCAGCAGAACCTGCACTGTGGGCATGAGTATACGAACCGCCTGCGTTGAGCGTGGGCCATAATCCCGCGGATACACCTCGACGTGCCGCACGAGCCTGGCGAAGCCTCGACTCGGCCTGCTTTAAATCCAGGTTTGATTTTACGGCCCTGTCTATCAATGAGGTAAGATTGGGCTCGTTAAATGCCGTCCACCAGTGAACAATATCCATAGCGGCCGTGTTTTGGTCCGCTGTGCCGATCCAGCCGGATGGAACGGATACCTGCGGTGAATGATAATTCGGGCCCACCATGCAGCCGGTTATCGTCAGCGAGCAAATATAAAATATGCACAGTAATGTGTAATTCAAATGCCGCATATATAAATTTCCTTCTTAGAAAAAGTTCAGACGTCTATTCATGCCTCAGCGCCTCTATCGGGTCCAGACGCGCAGCTTTTATCGCTGGAAACATTCCGAAACATATTCCTACCGTCCCTGCAAACGCAAACGAAAGCACCACGGCCCAGGCAGGTATATATGTTTTCGCCAGCAGCGGATTTGAATGTGCTATCGCTAAAGTCAAAAGCTTTCCAATACCCAATCCCACAAGCCCGCCTACAAAACAAAGTATCACCGCCTCTACCAGGAACTGTGTTAGTATCGCAGACCTCTTGGCGCCTACCGCCTTTCGCAATCCTATCTCTTTTGTCCGCTCCGATATCGATACGAGCATAATGTTCATAATGCCGACGCCGCCGACCAGTAACGATATTCCCACTATACCGCCGGCAACAAGCGTTACCATAATCGCTATATTATTAAATGTCTGGATTGCGCTCTTCAGCGATTCTACCCTGAATGTATCCGGCTCATCCGGGTCCAATTGCCGCATCCGGCGAAGAAAAAATTTCAGTTCCGCTACTCCTTCATCCAGAACCTCCGGTGACTTGCTCTCCGCATACGCCCATATCCAGAATTCCTGCCGGAACTTCTTTGTCGTTTCAAAAGGAATTATTATTTCGTGTCGCTCCTGCCCGCCTCCGCCGATTCCAAGGTCGGACCGTTTCTCTATCACCCCTACAATCCTGAAATTTCTGAACCCGATTCGAATTGATTCTCCAACACAGTCTTTGTCCATGCCAAGTTTGTCACGAAGCTCCGGCTCAATCAAACACACATTCCGGCCTATATCTATTACCGATATCCCCCGACCGACATCTATGGTTCGGTGTTCTATTTCATGCCACGCCGGTTCAACGCCGTATACTTGCGCACTATCCACAGATTTCTCGCCGTATTTGACCGCTTGCTGTCCCGCCTCACCCATCAGTGTGTATCGCCGCAGCGACGGGCAATGCTCTAAAAGCCCATCAAATTCTTTTGACTTAAACCTCACATCCCACCACGAAATATTTCGCTTAGGTCCGGTATCAGGCCGTCTCGGCTGCACAATTATTGTGTTACTCCCGAAGGTTTCCACCTGGCTGAGAATTTTTGCCTTCAATCCTGTCAATGCCGCTATAACCGCTACTACCGATGCAACTCCAATCACAATTCCTATCGTTGTCAGTATCGACCGTGTCTTGTTCGCCCATATCTGACTAATCGCCAGATACACGCTTTGATACACAAGCTGGATAAACATCAGCGGAGCAAAAAATAACCATCTCATTTCATCTCCCCCTTTGAATCATCGTCCTGACGATGCTGATTGACCCCGTCCTGCTCTGTTGAGAGGTCGCTGCAAATACGACCGTCCTGCATTCGGATTATTCTTTTGGCGTACTGGGCAACATCACGTTCGTGCGTCACCATTACTATCGTCTGACCCTGTTTGTGAAGCTCGTCAAAAAGCTCTAATATATTCTCGCTCGTTTTACTGTCCAAATTCCCCGTCGGTTCGTCGGCAAGCAATATGCTCGGATTGCATACAAGCGCACGCGCTATCGCCACACGCTGTTTCTCTCCGCCCGAAAGCTGATTTGGCTTGTGTTTAATCCTGTCCCCAAGACCAACTCGTTCAAGAGACTTCTTTGCCCGCGCAGACCGGCCAAACCATCCGTTACGCGCATATAGAAGCGGCATCTCCACGTTCTTCAACGCGTTCATCTGCGGCAAAAGTTCAAAAGACTGAAACACAAAGCCAATTCTCTCGTTGCGTATACTTGCCAGCTCTGCATCGCTCAACTGTGTCACATCATCCCCGTCAAGCTCATAGCTGCCCTCGCTCGGCCTGTCCAGGCATCCGAGAACATTCATCAATGTGCTTTTACCCGAACCTGAATGACCCATCACTGCGATATATTCGTTCTCTCGCACTTCCAGCTCTACCCCGTCAAGCGCATGAATCTCCTCTACGCCGACTCGATAAAACCGCTTGAGCCCCTGCAGCCGGATTATCACCTCACTGCTGTTTGTGCTATTTGCCTGCTGGCTCATTGATGTCGCTCTTGCCCTTCTTTTCCTTGGCCTTCTTTTCTTTTGCCTTCTTCTCCGCTTCTACATCCCGCTCGTCACGCAGTTTCTGGTCGTGCTTGAGACTGTCTAAAATCTTGTAAGGCCCCACTACTACCTTATCACCCTTCTTAAGCCCCGACAAAATTATCGTATGCGTTAAGTCCCCCTGCCCTATTTTCACAGGTGTCACCACAGCCTTGCCATCGATATATCTGAATACCAGCGGCGCAAACTTTTTGTCCTTGTCCAGATCACCTGATTTATCGCGAATCTCCAAAGGCAAACTGTCAATATCTCTGGCAACCACCGCCTGACTCGGAACCTTGATTACATTGCTGTGTTTCCGTGTTTCAATATCTACATCTGCCGTCAGCCCTGTATAAAGTTTCAAAAGGTTCGGGTCTTTATCAAGCAGTATCTCCGTGCGGTAATACCTTGTGTTGTTTTCACTGAATCGGTGCTTGAGTGCAATCTCATTAACAACCCCATTGAACCTGATATTCGGAAACGCCTGTATGCTCACCGTCGCCTTCTGGCCGACTTCCAGTTCGCCGATATCCGCTTCGTCAACCTGCGCCACAACTAACATCTGCGACAGGTCAGAGACCTCCATAATCACCGTTCCCGCATTATTCATCGTCCCTGTTATCACCATTTCACCCACCTTGGCGTTGACGCGAGTCACCACTCCGTTTATCGGCGATATTATGGTCGTATAGCTCAACGCATCTTTTGCTTCCGCTATCCTTGCCTCTGCCGCGTCTAAATTGTGTTTCATCACCACCAGGTTTTGTTGGGCCGCTTCCAGATTGTATTTGGCGCTTTCGTTATCGGCGCGAAGCGAGTCCACCTTGTATTTTATCTGCTCGAAATCGGCCTTACTTATGGCCCCGGACGTAACCAGCTCCTGCTTGCGCCCCAGTTCACTTTCCGCCTGCTTTAACGACGCTGCAAGTCCCACTATGGTTGCCTTGCTGCTTTCAACCTTTGACTTCTCAACCTCTATCTGTGCTTCCTGGGCGTTGCGGCCTGCCTCGGCCAGCCGTAATTGGCTCTCCAGGTCCTTCGCATCGAGCTGTAATAACAGCGAGGCCGGTTTGGGCGGATTTGCGTTTGGATCGCCGCAGGTTACTATGCTTCCTTCGTCGTATGGCATTGCTATAATCCGTGCAGATACTTTTGCACTTATCTGAACGGTAGTCTTTGGCTCAATCTCACCCGGCGCGCTAACTCGCTCTATCAGTTCACCTTGATTGACCTCCTCGATGCGCACCACTTCCCCCTTGTCTTTTCCTTTGTGGTTTCTGGTCGCCAGCCAGCCAATCACCAGCAGCACCGAAATCACAATAACGATATTGATAATCCACTTACGCCGCTTATTCACAGCTATCTTTCCTATGAAATACAATACAGTTAGGCCTCCTCTGCCGGCCATACGCCTTATCCGTGACCATATATTATAACGCGCAACATGCCATTTTGTTACTTATTTGTTACCAAATTCCCCTTTTTTAGTGATTTTAAGCCTTTTTCCCAATCCCAGCCGTAGATTTGATTGAAAATTTTCCGACCATTAAGGGAATCTCCACAGTCCTATGGACTCCTCACAAAGGACGCCTCATAGTGGAACCGGCAACCTTAGTATCGACAGTCCGATGGGGGGTTTTGTAAGTACTTGTGAACAAATGATTAATGATTGCAGAAAAAAGAGTTATGATGCTGACCGCAGCGTGACCGAAGCGCAACCGTAGCCTAACCGTACATAGCTGTTGCACTTTTTGTTGCACCTGCTATGGCTGGGTTGATCCATTTTATTTCCTAAAATCTTAAATTCGGATGACTTTTGAAGCCCTACGGGGATTGCCTCTAAAATACTTGTCTGTCGAAAACTTATCCCCGAGGTTTTATTCTTGTTTGAATTATTCTTAAAAGAGTTTTATTGTCTACAGGCTTTTGAAGTACGCCGTCAAGTCCCAACTCCGTATAACTTGTGTTCTGAGTGAGACTGTCACCGACACTGGAAAGCATATAAATCGGAGCCTTGTTATTCAAACAGCGGATTTCCCTGACGAAATTAAGGCCGGCGTCAACCTCTTCCATCATCAAATCCACCAGGATAAAATCAGGATTTGATTCCTTATACTTGATCAATCCTTCCTCTGCAGAATACGCCTCGACCATCTCAAACCCGTTGGCTTCGAGAATAATTCTCAGGGCATTGAGCACATCAGAATCATCATCAATGGCAAGAATAACGATTTTTTTCGCCATACTACCGTCCTTTCCTCATAAAATAATCCAGACTGTCAGCAAAAGGCCTAAGTGCCCTCTCAAATTTACCAAGTGAATACGCAATTGCAACACCATAATTCGTTATAGGTACATTGACAATGCGGCATCGCTCAATCCTCGAAAGTATTTCCCGCCTGTTGGTCATACATCCGCCGCACTGAATAACAAGTTTATAGTCTCCGAGATTGGCCGGAAAATCGTGCCCCTGGTAAACAACAAACTCAAGCTCACATCCGGTATATTGCCTCAGCCATTTTGGAATTTTCTCTCTACCGATATCGTCGGTAATCGGATGATGACTGCACGACTCGGCGATTAAAATTTTATCGCCTGACTTTAAGTTTTCTATCGCCAAAGCACCATTGACAAATTCATTAAGGTCACCCTTTAACCGTGCGAACAAAATTGAAAAAGACGTCATAGGTATATCTTCAGGCGTATCCTGGGCAACTTTCAAAAATGCCTGTGAATCGGTTATAACAATCGCAGGCTTGTCTTTGAGTTTCGAAAACGATTCCCGTAATCTGGTTTCCTTTAGAACAATACAAACCGAATCGTTGTCGAGTATATCCCTTATCGCCTGAACCTGCGGCAGGATTATCCTTCCCTTCGGCGCCTCCTTATCAATCGGTATTACAAGAATCGCAAACTCGCCCGGCCTG
>Ga0315278_10001093_pt1 | contig 23504 bp, 36 predicted proteins | sample YL17G06_0_MG_FD_203880 | JGI IMG/M metagenome (GOLD analysis project Ga0315278, IMG submission 203880) | Sediment microbial communities from Yellowstone Lake, YNP, Wyoming, USA - YL17G06_0 | ecosystem: Environmental > Aquatic > Freshwater > Lake > Sediment | place: USA: Wyoming | collected... | reverse complement strand
TATTTACCACCAAACTCTCCAAATCTACCATCTTTAGGATATTTCAATATGCATTCACCAATTTTCTGACATGTTCTTCGATATTATCACTTCTCATTATGCTTGAGCCTATTAGGAATGCATCTGCACCACATCTTTTTAGATATTGAATATCCTCAGGTGTCTCAATTCCACTTTCAGATAATATCGGCCTTGTTTTTTTGTATTCCCTGAGGATTATTTCGGTGGTTTTTAGATCAATTTCCATAGTGTCTAAATTTCTATTGTTAATTCCGATAAGATCTGCCCCAGTTTTTAGAGCATTTTGAAATTCTTGTTTTGTATGAACCTCTAATAAAATTTTTAGGCCTTTTTTGTGACCATACTCGATGAATTCATCAACATCTTTAAGAAATCCCTGATCAAATAGTGACTGAATAATTAGAATATAATCAGCCCCGATTTTCTGCGCTGTATTAATCTGAACTTTGTCGATCATCACATCTTTCATCAATAAAGGAACATCTACGGCCTGCCTTACCTGGAGAAAATATTCTGGTGAACCATTAAACAGATATGGCTGTGTTAGGACGGATAATGCTTTAGAGCCTCCTGCAATCATTTGCCTTGCAATACTAACTGGATCTGATATTGTTCTAATTTTCCCCATAGAGGGAGATGAAAATTTTATCTCTGTAAGTAATGTTGCATGAATGTTTGATTTTATCATTTGTAAAAAATCCATGGTGGATTTATTTGCATTTACATTTACGTTCACTTCATACACTCCGTTATCAATCGCCGACTGTGAATTATTTACCAATTTCTTGAGAATATTTTCAATCATAATATCTCCTTTAATTTCGAAATGTCTCCAGTATCGACTACAAATTTTTCTAATAATTTAAATGCTTTTCCATCGTGGATTGTGTTAAGTGCTATTTCAATCCCCTCTTCAAAGTTATGTGCAATGTTTGCAACAATTAATCCCCCAGCTGCATTAAGAGCTGTTGTCTCCATCATGGCTTGACTTGCAGTGTTGTTCAACACTCCTACAAATGATTTTATGGCATCATCTTTGGTTTGAATCTGAATGTCTTTGAGTACTGATTTATGTAATCCTAATACTTCAGGATCAATTGCATTCATCGTCACTTTATCATTTCTTAAAATACATACTCTATTTGTAGCACTGGTAGAAAACTCATCCATGCCATTCTCTGAACGAACTGTCATGATGTTTTCTGCTCCTCTTCTTTTTAGAATTAATGGTAACCTGTCTAAAAATTCAATAGAGTGAACTCCCACGAGTTGGTTTTTCACTCCAGCTGGATTTGATAGTGGGCCCAAAAGATTGAATGCCGTTCTTTTTCGTAGTTGTTTTCTTGTATTTGACACATATTTCATTGCTGGGTGAAATTTTTGGGCAAACATAAAGCAGATATTATGCTTTAATAGTATTGATGCGATTTTTGATGGTTCTGAATTTAGATCATATCCAAAATATTCAAAAATATCTGCACTTCCAGAAATGCCAGAACTAGAACGATTACCATGTTTTGCTACGACTCCACCCGCAGCTGCAACAACAAAAGAGGCGGTGGTGGATATGTTGAAGGTTTGAAGGTTATCTCCACCAGTTCCACACATATCGATAATCTTTCCTCGATTTTTTGGCATAACTTTGATGGAAAACTCTTGCATTTTATCAAGCATGCCGAGTAATTCATCATCAGTTTCACCTTTTTCTGTTAGACTGGATAAAAAATCTGCATTCTCCCTTTCATCTGTTCTTCCAGATAAAATTTCAGTCATAATGTGATTCATCTGCTCATATGTGAGATCCATTTTTTTTTGCAGTTTTACAATTAAATCTGAAATCATTTTTTATTTTTTACCTGGTTAATAAAATTTGCAAGAATTTTTTTCCCTTCGTCGGTCATAATTGATTCTGGGTGAAATTGAACTCCTTGTATAAGATATTCCTTGTGACTTATTGCCATGATTTCTCCATCATCTGCTGCGATGGCGGTCACCTCTAGAATATCTGGAATTATTGTTTTATCACCAACTAACGAATGATATCTTGTTGCTTGAAATGGATTTTTGACATTTTTGAATAATTCTGAATTTGTATGTTTGACAGGACTGGTTTTACCATGTCTCACACATCCAGCATTTGTAACTTTGCCACCAAATGCTTGAATTATTCCTTGATGTCCCAAACACACTCCAAGTATAGGAGTAGTAGGCCCCATGTCTTTTATTACATCACTGCATACTCCAAAATATTTTTTCTCCTCAGGAGTTCCAGGACCAGGCGATATAATTATTGCATCATACTTATTTTTTTTTATTTGTTCTAATGTTATCTTGTTGTTTCTAATCACATCACACTCTACTCCCAGTTCTCCCAAGTACTGTGCGATATTGTAAACAAATGAATCATAATTGTCAAGAATTAGAAACTTCATTTTGTTGCATCCCTTAGAGCTTGCAACATTGCGCCAGCTTTATACTCCGTTTCTCTGAATTCTTTTTCAGCGACAGAGTCTGAAACAATTCCTGCGCCTGATTGCACAAATCCCTTATTTCCATTAATGAATATGCTTCTAATTGCTATTGCAAAATCACAGCATCCGTTAAATGAAAAATATCCGATTGCACCTGCGTATGGCCCTCTGGATTCAGATTCCAATTCATCAATGATTTCCATGGCTCTGACTTTTGGTGCTCCGGACACAGTTCCTGCTGGAAATACTGCTTTGAATGCATCAAACATGTCATATTCGGGGGCCAGCCTACCTGCAAGATGAGTCACTATGTGTTGAACATGACTGAATCGCTTGATCTGCATTAATTCTTCAGGTCGCACAGTTCCGTATTTACATACTCTCCCAATATCATTTCTTCCTAAATCAACTAACATCGTATGTTCTGCCAATTCCTTTTCATCATGAAGTAATTCATTTGCCATTTGTTTATTTTCTCTCTCATTATCAGTAATCTCCCTAGTTCCAGCAATTGGGAATGTTTCTACTTTGTCGTTTGTGATTCTTACTAGCATTTCAGGTGATGCACCGATGATTGTTTTATTGTCTTGCTTTAGATGATACATGTATGGTGAAGGATTTAGATTTCGGAGTGTTTTATATAAAGTCAAATTGTCGCCTTCCACATCAAATGTAAACTTTCTAGATAATACAACTTGAAAGATATCCCCATCATGAATATACTTTTTCGCTTTGTTTACAATCTTAGAGAAATTTTCTTGGTTCATGTTTGGTGTGACTCCACTTGCTTTGAAATCTCCGAATAAATCCACACTTATTTTAAATTTATCAAATCTATTTTCTCGGTTGTAAAAATAGAATAATTTCTTATGTAGGTTATCATATAGTATTCCATCATCATATATTCCAAATTCCATTAGCGGTTGCGGCGAATTATGGGTATCAGGAATATTTTCTACCAGTCTAATTGCATCGTAATTTACAACTCCTACTGCCCCGCCCAAATATCTATAACTCTGATCTTCTGATTTTCCTATTATTTTTTTTAGTTCTTCAAATGGATCAACTGTTTGAACAGTTTCCATTTTCCCCTCTGTGATGATTTCAACTCTATCCGAATATCCTTTGAGAATTACTTTGGGGTCAAATCCCATAACAGAAGTTTCAGATAGTACTTCAGGACCAGTTAATGACTCAAAGAGAAACGTATGCGAATAGTTTCTGGAAATTTTATTATAAATCTGAAATTGGTTTTCAGTTAACGCTAGAGGTATTATTTTTGGTTGAGATTTTCCAAAGGTATCCACCCATAGACAAATTTCTACAGGGTTATTATTTAAATTGATTAGATGATGTTTTTTACTGTTTTTCTTTGATTTGAATCGGTTCAACACAAGCAAGTTTATTACGGTATGGTACGGTACCTTTATATAATAACACGTCTATTACAATGCAATCATGCGCGGGAATAAATCGACATTGATGCAAGATCTAACTTTTATAAAAATACCTGAAATAAAATCTAGTGTGACTGAAGTAGAATGTTATGTTTGTGGTAAAGGATTACAAGATGGAATAAGCATAACAGCAAAGACATTATCACACGGGATAGTATTATTTTGTGACGCTCATTATTCATTACAATAGTTAAAGAGGTTTTTAACTAAAACTAACTCCAAAGTTTTTCCTTAAATGTCCATTTCTTATTTAAAACAAAGTTACTAAATGCGGCAGTGGTAACTGCTAACAGTAGTGAACTTGGATACGATAAACCTATTTCATCTACCAAGTAATAGACGATCCCAAGTTGAACCAATGCACCAATGGAGCTAAATGCTGAGAACTTACCGAATTGAATAATTGTACGTTTTGTAGCAAAATCTCTATCTTCAAATGTCCAATATTTATTTAAAAAGAAATTACTAGTAATTGAAAATGCAATTCCAAGTATAGTTGCATGAAGGTACCACATATCCAAATTAGTAGTAAGTAAAACGGATGTAAGATAATTCACTCCTAATCCTGATGCTCCAACTGAAAAGAATCTAGCTGCCTTTGACACAAATCTAACTGATGTTCTTTTTTCATTTCGTTGATTCTTTTTCCCATATCTGTAAAGATTCCAAACTGCATGAATGTATTCTAAAATAGTTTTTGTTCCAAGCTTACTCTTCCCATTTTGTCTATCTGAAAATGTATATGGAATCTCTTTGATAGATGCACCCTTTACCTTTACAATCATTTCCAAAAGGAATTTGTAACCTATTGCATCAAAGTTAATTCCTTTGATTATGTCTTTGTTAAATGCAAAAAATCCAGACATTGGATCAGATTCTTTTACTCCAAGGCCTTTTTTGGCAATGATGGTTGCAATCCTGCTGATTATTTTTCGTTTTAATGACCATCCCTGTATTGAGCCACCGTTAAGATATCTCGATGCAACAACGATGTCTGTTTTTGATTGTCTCAATGCATCAACAAGTTTCGGTATGAGTTGTGGAGGGTGAGAAAAATCACTATCCATCACAACAATTATTTTGCCTTTCGCTTGTTGTATTCCATTTAATATTGCAGCACTAAGGCCCTCTTTGGTTTTTCGATTTATGACATTGATAGTATATCTAGTTTTTTCCTTTAATGATTCAAAATACGCTTCTGCAATTTTACCCGTTCCATCAGGTGAGTTGTCATCTACTACTATTGCTTCAACATTTGTATTTTTTGGGAGGTGTTCTTTGATTAAATGTAGGATTCCCTTGATGTTTTCTGATTCGTTATAAGTAGGAATTACAATCGACACTTCGGCATTACTTATACTAGACAACATGGACTAACCAGATTAATGTCATAATAAATTTTTAAATTGTAAAATTTGACTAGTGCATGCCTATTCTCTCACGGATCTTGATCTCTGAGGCTTCAAAATTATTTTGTATGCTGGTGTAGGGATACATATTAGAATCAAAATTAACCACTGTTCCCTCAAAAATTTGTTTTATCTCAGACTTGGTTAAGGCGTCTTGTAACTGTGAGCCTCGTTTAAGATCTATCCTATAATGGGCATCTTCAATTATTACTGTTTTTTCGGTTGTTATGGGATAAAACAAAATAGATGAATAATCCTTGGGTACGTTTTCTCGTTCAAATACATCATATAATATCCAAGAGTAAACCGGACTTGCAAGAATGGTGACATCATCATCATAGTTTTTCAAAACATATGATAGCGCATTAAATTGATTTAGGGATATGTCATTAATAATCAAAAGAGATGTGCTGATAAAACCAAAAATCAAAACTCCAGATATGATTACTAAATAAAGTGATTTTTTTTTCATGAATTTAAAATTACAGATTGACTCTAGTAATATACCTGCAGCAATACACATTACTGGAATTATCATAATCCAGTGAAAATATTGCTTGTATCCAAATGAACTCAGAAATATTACAAATGGTATAAACCACAACAAGAGAAATTTATCCCTACGTATTGCTGCCAGGCATATTCCAGAGAAACCAATTATAAACATCAAAGGGTCTACAACAAAAAAAGATTCCAGTACACCAAAAATACTATTTGATCTTTGTGATTGCCACAATACATCTTTTTGCCAAAGATCAAACTGATCAAGCATAATCGCATTGGCAGGCCAGATTAACGGAATCAATACAAACGGGATTAACAGTAATAATACGTCAGAAAGTTTTTTTCTGTTTGTATATACAATCCATGCCACTACAAAGATCATTGTAAAAGCAGGTATCTTTGTAAACACTGCTAAACCTAATAAAATGCCTGAAGAAATAATCCATGGAGCATTTTGTCTTGCTTTGCTAGAATAGAGTGCAAGGAAAATAGATCCTAGCACGAGAGGTAGTAAAACAGAGTCTAACAGTATTCTTTTTAAAATCCATGTAAATGGCAATACTGCGAAAAGAGTTGCTGACAGAAATGCAGAATTTTTTCCATATTTTATTTCAACGATTTTATAGATTAGGAATGTATCTAGTATTGCTAGCAATCCCATAAATATTCTGGGAGTCATGTACAATGATTGTAACGACTCTGGTTCTGAAGATGGATGAAAATCTGAATAGTTTGTTATCGCAAGAATTGATGCGATTGCAATTTGACCAAAATATGGGTGGTCATAAAGATAATCTTCTTGAGGATTTCCTGTATCAAGAAAATTGATGGCACGTCTCATGTAAATTCCTTCATCAAAGAATATGTCAGGATACCCAACAGGATTCCAAAGGTGAATGAACCCCGAAATGAATAATGGAATCAACAAGAAAAATAATTTGTTCAATTGTTGGATTCTTACTAGTAATGACACTTTTAAATTTATTAGACTTAATAGAGCATTTTTAACAAAATCAGAATAAATCTAATTCATTTATGTTCTACGATTCAGTTTTTTGATTGTTTTACAATTTTTAATTTCTGACTGTTATTTCATTGCCTATAGAAGCCTGCAATCCAAGTCCTACTCCTGATTCACTTGTAATTATCATCAGCGTTTCACATGCAAGACATAGAACCGACGGTCTGTAGTCGGTGTTTTCCTGAGTTGGACCAGTTGAAGCTAATACTACATCTATTGCGAGATCAACGTTACCGCAATTCATACAGTTTACTGGCATGTCAGAAAGGCGTTTTATTTTTTTAATGTAATAGTGAACCATCTATCAAGTATTTGCACCGCTGATTCATAAATTAATTGGTTATATGCTGTTATTTTACGCATTTTGTCATCCTATTTCATACGGTATTCTTTACCTGAACAAAGAGAGAAGCAGTGTTCAAAAGACAAGAATACAGATTATTCCAGAACGTGTATTAATGCTAGCCTTGATAATATGACGCTTTGTAGCTTTACGTCTATGTGGGTTTATCTTGATTTGTGACACTCGGAAAAATCAATTCCATTTATCACAATACCCTCCTCCATTAAACTCCAAATTCAGAGTAATTTCATGACCATTATCTACTGTATTACCGTGAGTAAGATGTCATTACAATTTTTTATTGTTGAAACTAGAACATGATAATTACATGAATAGAAATTAGTACAACAAGTAGAATCACTAATAGAATTTGCCCGTGAAGTAACCTGTTGAATAGTTTGATATTTCTAGTTTGGGAATATTTTAACAATATTCCACTTATCATTATCACAGTCATTGTGATTGCAAGTGACAACGATATTGAGTCCATGTGTCTTACAAGTAATATTCCATGAGCCATTCCAGCAAAGTATGCCACAGAATTTAGAATGATATGGAGATTCAAAATTGATTTGTATGCTGACGATGTTTCTACAGTCGACATGCCAGTACTATTGCTTGTAACATATTTTTTTATTTTGTGAGATGCAATGATTGGGATCATTGCGACTATTCCAGTTCCTATCGCTACCCATCCTAAGTTTTGAACATCGTTATTTCTTCCATTATCTGCAAAGGCAGAAATTGGAACTAGAAGAAGAAGAAAAACTAGGAAATATCTTTTTTTCATTTCTTAATCTCTGGGGATACACATTTTGGTTTTCTTATTCGTAATAACTTGATTCCAGTGTGTGCAATAGATCCTATAATCATAGATATTGTGACATATAGAATCAACGAAGACAAAACCAAAGTGGGCATTATTTTACCTCACACACGATAAATTTTAAAGACGGATCATTTTTGTTTTGTATTGCTGACAAGAATGTATCCCTACTTGTTCTTAGTGAATTATTCATAGACTATATTCACTAAAGTGCATTTAATGCATATCTACGGCTCTCATAAAATGAGAATGGATTGATTTGTAGAGTGACTTCACTGCTATTGTTTTGTAATTGATGCTTCTGACACGCTAAATGTTAGTGAGTTATGCTATTTAATATAGAAAATATAAAATAGGATTACATTTTAAATTAATGTTTATTTTACTTTCTTTTTGCTTTTTTGAACAAGAATTTTTTTTATTCTAGATATTGTGGGATAACTATATCCTCTACGACGATAATTAGCAATCATCATTTTCCAGTTTTTTAATCTCCATTGAGCTTGTTCAGCAGTAACAGAATGAACTTCTTTTTGAATCATACTTTTTCTTCCGACTTTTAGAGTACCTGCATCTTTTGCAACCCATCGATTTTTGGCAAATTTTAGACCGATTAGAATTTCAGCAATTGGCATTTCATTAAAGTATTCTTTTAGTTTTTTAAGTTCAACATCTGATATCTCTTGTGATAATGACAATTCAATTACAGATTTTTCCACAAAGATCATAGAAAGTAATAGATTAAGAGAGTCATGATAAATCAGATTTAACTAAAACAGAAAATAAATGAAGATTAATGACTGTTTAGCCATATCAGCAATTAAGAAATGCCATGATCGTATCTTTACACAATGTATTGTAAATTCCAATTCCAAAAATTATAGCGCCAAATATGGATAAAGGAATTAATATGAAAATTTTTGTTTTAAGACCCATATCAAAACTTTAACGCGTTCATATAAAACTGTCACAATTTTAATCAACGATGATAGTAAATGTTCCTTGAGTTTTTGGATTTTGGAGTAGTGAAACCATCTCTCGTGGGATTAAATCGGATGATCTATTGCATTTTACAGCCAATGTTCTTGGACATACAAATTCGCTTTTTCTAATTACAATATCATCCACATGAGTGAGAACTAAATTCTCATTTCCCTTGCCTTCAACATTGAATTCATGATTAGCAACTTTGATCGAAAACATCACTTTCGAATTGGAATCTTTTAATTTTTCTTTCAACATAGTGGGTAAATCTGCACAGCCTGATGAGGCGTTAACCCCGATTATACAATCACCACTTGGAGTCAGATGAGAGTCTTTTGTGATTTCGATTGTCTTCTGATGACTTGCTCGTATATTCTCGTGGCCATAGAATTGAATTTCAAAACGCATAAAAAAACATTTAGAACAAGACTTTAATTAACATTTAGGATTTATTTTAGGAAAGTATTACAACTAAAGAATCAAAATGTTTTCTAATTTCCCCTAACTCTACAATTAGATTCACCAGGTAAGCAGTATACTTGGAATTTAAACAATTTTGTTGTAGATGAATCATTGTATGTGACACTTATGTATGCAAGAAGTGTTTTTATGTTATCAAATTTTTTTGAGATCTCCCATGAAAAAGTAAAATACCCATTTTGATTACTGAATCCGTTAAATTCTTTAATGATATTTTCATCATAATCCTCTATAGTCAATGTTACTCTTGCCCCTTCTACTGGCACGTTACCATAAGTAACATGTGTAACAATAGTATGTGTTGTTCCACGTCTTACCATTTGCTGCCCATTTACAGAAACAGTGAATTCCCCAACAGAATTATTGCTTGTAACAATATCAAGAATTCGGTTATCTGCAAGATACTGAACTAATGAAATAAACTCCTGATCAGTTATTTTGTACTCTGTCCACCATTCAAAAACTGTTACAAACCAAGATGGAATTTTATGAGACATAGTTTTGTTATTGGTTAAATAAAAATATGTTGAGAGTGTTTTTTTACCTCCAAATTCCGCAAAAACTTTGTACGTACCTTTTTTGGATTGATTGTCAATTGAGAAAATAGTTGAATAGCTGCCAGTTTCCAATAAAGGAGTACGTAGAATTTCTTTTGAGCCATCTGGTTTGAATATTTCAAGTGATACCAATCCACTTTTTCCATGCTCGTTTATCTGACCAAAAAGATGCACAGGGACGATTTCTCCTCTTTCCGGAATATGATAAATCAGGTAATTAGTCACCGTATTTTTTATTATACCTTGTTTTGATAGATTTTCAAGGACACGCATCAAAGAATATTCATTAAATTTATTTTGCATTTTCAGTTTTCCTGCATCGTGTTTTATCCAATCAGGTATTTCTTGAATTTCAGAATATGCATTAATCGAGAGAGAGATAAATAACAAACACATTAGAATTACAATGACGATCATTTTTTATTAAAATTCTTACTGGAAAAAAGTATTGTTAAATTTGATCTAGTAGAATAGAAGAATAAAATGAAATAAATTTTTGTGAAAATATCGTGACCCACACCTGAGCCTAATAATGTAGGTCTTCAATTAAATTTTATTCAGGTTAAGTAACGCTTTAATTAAACTTTCAAAGCAAAGAAATCAAATGCTTCCTGCACAACAAGGTTATGACAGAGCAATTACAGTATTTTCACCAGATGGCAGGCTTTACCAAGTAGAGTATGCCATAGAGACGGTAAGAAGGGGGACTATAGCAGTTGGAATAAAATCCAAAGAAGGAATTGTAATTGCAGTGGAAGAAAAACCAAGAAAATTACAAATATCAGATATCGCTCAAAAAATATTTCAAATTGATGATCATGTAGGAGTAGCTGCTGCAGGATATATTCCGGATGCCAGAAGCCAAGTAGACAACGCCAGATTTTTTTCTCAGAGTAATAAAATGATTTATGATGAAGCAGTAGAAGTTGAAACAATTGCAAAACATCTGGCTGATCAATGTCAGCAATTTACTCAATATGCTGGAGTGAGACCTTTTGGAGTTGCTTTAATTTTAGGCGGAGTAGTAAATAATAACCCACAACTTTACCTGACAGATCCAAGTGGAACTTACATTTCATATGAGGCCATTGCAATTGGTTCGGGCTCAGAACAAGTAACTGATTTCCTAGAAAAAACATACAAGAATGAGTTGTCTCTTGACGATGCGTCAACATTAGCATCCGCAGCAATTTATTTATCAAGTGAGGATAAAGAAGGAACAAGTCACATCAGAATGGCTCAGATTAAATCAAAAACAGGTTTGTTTGAATTAGTATCAGATGATCAAATAATAAAATATGCAAAAGCAGCTAAAGAAAAATATCCACACGAAAAGAAATAATGTGCTATAACTATCCATGAGATCAATTTAATTTGAAACTATCTGTCGCAATTCCAGAATCTGCGTTATCTGACGAATCATTAAAAATTGACAAGACCAGAAAAATTTCTGTTCTTGCACGAGCTTGTGCAATATTTAAAATAGATACAATTTATGTTTATCAAGAAGGAAGATATAATGAAGACATAGATTTACTTATAACTATATTCAAATATTTAGAAACACCTCAATTTTTACGAAAGAGACTTTTTCCAAAAATGAATGAATTAAAGTTTGCAGGAGTTTTACAACCATTAAAAATTCCCAGTCACGTAGCACCTGCAGATGCCAATAAAATAAAAACAGGGGATGTGAGAGAAGGAGTCATAATAAGCATAAAAGGAAAACAATTCGTAGATATTGGAATTAATGAACCGATTCCCTTTTTTGGAAAAGAAAATCCCGGTAAAAGAGTAACTGTTCAATTCAAAACAGGGTATCCTAATTTTTCAGTTAAAGAAATCCAAAAAAATGAATCTCCAGCATATTGGGGGTACGCAGTAAAAGAAAGAGCAAACCTGTTTTCATTGCTAACTGAGTGGAGAGGAAATATAATCATAACATCAAGAAAAGGAAGAACAGCTACCAAGGAACAATTAGCAAAATATTTGAATTCAGATGTTCCAATGTTGGTAGTTTTTGGATCGCCCCAAAAGGGAGTTCATGAGATACTTGGAGGCAAAATGAAAAATGTTCAAAATGCAAAAACATTAAATTTTTTTCCAAATCAAGCAACTGAAACCGTGCGATTGGAAGAAGCACTGTTAGGAACATTGTCTATTATCAATGCATACAGTGCATCATGAGATCAGAAACATGGCTGAAAAAAGAAGTTTCTTAATTTTTGCAATTGGATTAGGGGTTGTTGGAATAATTATTGGGGGGGTAATTATTTGGAATTTAGTAAATAGTAGTCTACACCCATAATATAATAGAAATAGTTCGTTAACCTAATAATTTTAGCGGGTTAACCATGTCTCACATAGTTTATTAGACGGCTAAAGACGATTTCGATTTATCTATGGGACATAGAAAATACGCTCAACCGCGCAGAGGAAGCGCAGCATACTATCCAAGGATACGTGCCAGAAGCATGGAGGCAAGAATAAGAACATGGCCAAAAAATAATTCGGATGTGCCAAAAATTTTAGCGCATTGTGGGTTCAAGGCAGGATGTGTACAGGTAGTAACCATAGATGATCGTGATAAGACTCCAAACGCAGGAAAGCAACTTGTAAGTCTCGGAACAGTTTTAGTTACTCCGCCAGTTTCAATATTAGGAATTAGAGGTTATTCAAAAGATCATTACGGATTACATGCGGAATTTGATGTGTATGCAGATGAGTTTCCAAAAAACATCTCAAAAGAAATCAATTTAAAAAATAAAGCGGGTGCAGTTGAAAATGCAGAAAAAATACTCGGTAGAGTTAAAGAAATTTTTGCAATAGTCGCAGTATCGCCACGTGCTGCAGGATTAGAACAGAAAAAACCGTATATTTTCGAAGCATTAGTTAGTGGTGGAGATATTAAAAAACAATTTGCGCATGTCAAAGAGCTATTAGGAAAAGAAATCAGAATTGATCAAATTTTTGAAACAGGTGCAACCATAGATGTTGCAGCAATTACAAAAGGCAAGGGTTGGCAAGGAGTTATACAAAGATTCGGAGTAAAGAAAAAACAACACAAATCAAGAAAAACAGTGAGAGAGGTTGCTTCATTGGGTCCAATTTCTCCAGCTAGTGTCATGTATTCAGTTCCAAGAGCAGGACAGATGGGATTTCATCAGAGGACGGAGTACGATAAACGAATCATGGTGATGGGCAATACAGAAAATAACAAAATCAGAATAAATCCAGAGGGGGGCTACAAACATTTCGGTTTAGTAAAAGGAGATTTTATAATTTTAAAAGGTTCAGTTCCAGGAACATATAGAAGGTTAATCAAATTAAGGAGTCAGATTAGAAACGCACCGATAAAAATCACTAAACCAAATATCTTAGAGGTAGTAGTTTAATGAAAACAACATCGTTTACAATTACAGGAATTAAAGATGGTGAAGTAGAATTACCTCTAGTGTTTTCAACTCCATTTAGAGCAGAACTAATTCACAAGGCATTCACTAATCTTACTTCTCATAAATTTCAACGTCAGGGAAGACATCCTACTGCAGGTATGGACGTGGTAGCAAGATCAAATGATCCACCAACGGGACAACATACAGCACGTATTGCAAAAATGAAAGGCGGTGGGGGAGGAAGACAGGGTCAAGCTGGTGGTGTCGCCTCAGTAAGAGGTGGAAGACAAGCTCATCCTCCAATTGTCGATAGAGTAATCTTCAAGAAATTAAACAAAAAAGAAAATAAATTAGCATTATGTTCTGCAATAGCTGCTACCTCCTCAAAAGATTTGATACAATCAAGAGGGCATAAGGTAGAGGGGATTGAATCATTCCCAATCATAATATCAAATGATATTGAATCGGTTTCAAAAGCAAGTGAAATTTCCAAGATATTAAAAGATCTTAAACTGATGAAAGATGTCGAGAGGTTATTGAACAGAAAGCCGCGTACAGGTAAGGCGTCACTTAGAGGAAGAAGCAAAAAGGTGGGTAAAAGTGTATTATTTGTTACAAAAGATTCATCCAATATGAGTAAAGCATGCGGAGCATTACCAGGGGTGGAAGTAAGAGCTGTTAAAGACCTGAGCGTATTAGATTTGGCGCCGGGTTCAGATCCAATTAGATTAACAGTGTATTCAAAAGCAGCAATAGAGGAGATAGCTAAAATAAAATCCACACATCTTGAATTAATGGTGAAAACACGATGAATGTAGATCAAGCAAGCAGAATCATTTTGAAGCCATATATTACTGAAAAAACATTTGCGATGATTGAAAATGAAAGTAAAATTTGTTTCATAGTAGATAGATCAGCTAGCAAACCACAAATAATTGAAGCAGTAGGTGCACTATACAATCAAAAAGTCATTAATGTAAACACAGCAAGAACTATTTATGGTAAAAAGGCATTTGTTCAATTTGAAACCACAGAAAAGGCTAGAGATTTAGCTACAAAGATAGGAATGCTATAATATGGATACTAAAACTTCAACATTACTAACAAAGGAGAAAGAAGATGGTTAAAGAATTTCTATATCGTGGGTTATCAAAAGAAGAGTTGGACAATATGTCATTAGAAAAGCTATTTGTGATTTTTAATTCCAGACAAAGACGATCACTTACACGTGGAATTACAGATGACAAGAGAAAGTTGATTGAGGAGATAAAATCAGCTAAAGCAGGAAAGACAAAGAACCCAATAAAGACTCATTCTAGAGATTTAATTATTTTACCATATATGGTAGGCGTAACAGTAAATGTTTTCTCAGGAAAGGAATTCACTCCAGTCCTAATAAAGAGTGAAATGATTGGTCATTATCTGGGAGAATATGTGATTACAAACAAAAGAGTCCAACATGGTGCGCCTGGCGTAGGAGCATCAAGATCTAGTCTCTATGTACCGCTAAAGTGATTGTTATGGGCAGATTCAATTACGCATTTCAAAATTTTGATGCAACAAAGCATGTTCGCTCTTCACTAAGAGAGAAAGACATTTCACACAAACATGCTCGTGAAGTCGCTGTTGCAATAAAGGGACTTTCAATTGAAAGAGCACGAGATTACTTGCAAGCAGTAGTCAACAAAGAAAGAGCAATTGCATTTAGAAGATTCAATAATCAAGTTGGACATAGATCAGATCCTGGAATGATGTCAGGGCGCTATCCTCAAAAAACAGTTAAAGAATTTATCAAAGTATTAGATAACTTGGAATCAAATGCAGAATACAAGGGAATGGATTTAGACAGATTAAAAATTATAAATGCCACAGTTCACAAAGGAACTATTGTAAAAAGATTTATTCCAAGAGCAATGGGAAGAGCTACCCCAAAAAATAACGTATTAACACATGTAGAATTGGTGGCACAGGAAATATAACATGTCAGCTGTAAAAAACGTAATTAAAGACAACTACAATATGATGCTTCTAAAAGATTTTCTAAGAGTCGCAATTAAAGATGCAGGATTTTCACATGCGGAGATTTCAAAGACACCTATTGGAACAAGAGTGGCGCTTCATGTAACACGTCCCGGAATAGTAATAGGAAGAAAAGGTTCTGGAATTAGGGACCTAACAGATAAACTTGCGACGGATTTTGGATTGAAAAATCCTCAAATATCAGTTGTAGAAATTGACAAGCCAGAATTATCTCCAAGTGTTATGTGTAATAGAATGGCATCACATTTAGAACGTGGGACAGCATTTAGAAGAGCTACTATGTGGACATTAAAACAAATCATGGAAAATGGAGCAATGGGTGTTCAAATAACAATTTCAGGAAAACTACGTGGAGATCGTTCAGCATTTGAAAAACACAGTATGGGAATTCTACCAAGAGCTGGTCACCACGCAGAGGTCATTGTAGATGAAGACATTGCACATGTAAAAACTGCAATGGGATTAATTGGAATCAGAATAAGAATTGCAAGAAACGAGAAATATGTTCCAGAATTTGAATTTAAGACTCAAAAACCAAAGAAAGGAAAGCAAATTAAAGACACAGGTACCGGAAAAATGAGAGATGAAACAGAGGTTGAACGTAAAGCAAGAACAGAATCAGAACAAATTGCATTAGAGGAAGAAAAAATGAAGGAACTCGAAACACTTGAAGAAGAAGAGGCAAAGTTATTGTAATGACACGATTAAGTATGAAGACAATAAGAGAATTAAATGAAAAAGATCTTAAAAGTAAGATTCAAGAAACAAGGAGTGAGCTTGCAAAATTAAGAGTTGATGGTTCAAAAGGAACATTAAGAAAAGAAAGCGGGAAATTAAAACCTCTCAGACACGACATTGCAAGAATGTTGACCAGACTAAATGAGATGAAAATAAAATGATCACTCCTGAAAACATTACATCGCATGAATTAATTGGATTACGCACAGAGATTGTTGAATCAACAAATTCACAAATCATAGGATTAAATGGAACGATAATAGATGAAACAAAATCAATGATCACCATAAATACCGTAAATGGAACTAAAATGATTGCTAAATCAAATAACAGTTTGAAATTTTTAATCGATGATAAAGCCATTATTTTAAACGGTTCAAAAATTACAAAAAGACCATTTGACAGGATAGGAGGGAAAGCATGACATTAAACATTGGATTAAAAGTTAAAGCACCGAGCAGGGAGTGTACAGATGTCCATTGTCCATTTCATGGCAAATTATCAATAAGAGGAAAATTGTTTGATGGTAAAGTTACGAGTAATAAAGCAAAGCAGACAATTACGCTACAAAAAGAATCACCGATCTACTACATGAAATTCAAAAGATATGCAAGAAGTAAAAATACAATTCATGCCCACTTGCCGGAGTGCATCGATGTTGAAACTGGCGATCATGTATTGACAGCAGAGTGCAGACCAATATCAAAATCAGTATCATATGTTGTTGTGGAGGTTAAAACCTAATGGCAAAACAAGCCGGAAAAGGAGTGGCCGAATTCCGCCCTTACGTCACAAGAGCAATTCCTATTGGCGCACGAGTAGTCTGTGCAGATAATACAGGTGCAAAAATTTTAGAAATAGTAATGGTACAAAGACACAAAACCAGACATGCACAATTAGCAGCTGCAGCAGTTGGTGATTTTTGTAATGTTGTTGTAAAAAAAGGTCCAGCAGAATTAAGAAAACAGGTGTATGGTGCAGTTATAATTAGACAAAAATATGCAGTTCGTAGATTAAACGGTGTTAGAGTATGCTTTGAAGATAATGCTGCAGTGTTGATAACTCCAGAAGGAGAAGTCAAAGGCACAGACATCAAAGGACCCGTTGCAGCAGAAGCTTCAGAAAAATGGCCAAGAGTCGCTAATTTGGCATCAATGGTGGTATAATATGAAACCAACAAAAATGCGAAACCAGTTGATTTATCATCCAACATTCAATACAAAAAGTAAACAATTAGGCAGTCATCTATCAAAAGAACTTCAAAAAAAATATGGTAAAAAGAGTGTCAGAGTCATAGAAGGAGATACTGTAAAAATTGTCAGAGGGGAATTCAAAGGGGTAGATGGTAAAATATCAAGAGTATCTACACAAAAAAGCAGTGTTGCCATAGAAGGGGTAAAAAAAGAGAAAACCAAGGGAGATAAATTTGATGTATATATTCACGCCTCAAATCTTCTAGTTACCAGTTTAAACACAGAGGACAAATGGAGAATTGTAAAACTTGAAGGAAAAAGACCAAATGAGAAACCAAGAATAAACTCAGAAAAAACAGTAAAAAAAGAGAAAACAACCAAAGAAACAAAAGTGGCAAAAAATCAAAAAAAGGAAGTTGAAAAATAATGGTAAGCATATCTGGAAGTAAAAAACTCAAAAGACAAATGGCCCCACAATTTTGGGGAATTACAAGAAAAGATAAGAGGTTTGTAATTACTGTAAGACCAGGTCCACACTCAAAAGAGTATTCAGTGCCAACTGCAGTATTTCTCAGAGATGTATTGAAATTGGTGACTACTTTAAGAGAAGCAAAAGCGGCAATTTATGCGGGAAAAGTAAAGATTGACGGGGTTGTTAGAAAATCACTTCATCATGCAATAGGATTGATGGATGTAGTGGAATTAGAAAATGTCCCAGAAGTTTATCGTCTAGTTCCAATGGAAGGTAAACTGTTGAAACCATTAAAAATTAAAGAGTCAGAGAAAGCGAAAAAACTAGTGAGAGTCAAAAGCAAAACAAGCATCAGTAAAGGCAAAATACAGATAGGATTTCATGATGGGCGTTCAACAATTTCAGATGTCAAAGTAAATGTTGGAGATACTTGCTTGATACAAATTCCAGAACAAAAAATACTTGAAGTTATAAAATTAGAAAAAGGTTCTCAAGTGTTAGTAACTCGTGGAATTAACGCGGGTCAAATAGGTAAAATTGAATCAATGGAAGAAGGAACTTTCATTCTACCTAGACGGGCAGTGTTGATTTTAGGTGAAAGAAAAATTGAAATTCCAACAGACATCATAATGGTAGTAGGAAAAGAAATGCCAGTAATTCAAATAAAGTGATAATATGTCCCAGATAACTGAATCTCCCATGAAAAAGATATCATTAGAGAAAGTGGTACTAAATATGGGATTGGGTAAATCGGGTGATGTGATTGAAGTAGCAAAAAAAGCCATAGATCATATTTCAGGTAAAAAATCATGTTCTCGTGAAGCCAAAGAGACGCAAAGAGAATGGGGAGTAAGACAGGGTGAACCAATAGGAGTTGCAGTCACAGTCAGAGGACATGATGCGAGAGAATTACTGAAACGATTATTGGAATCGAAAGGAAATCAAATTAACGGAAAGTCTTTTGATAATTTTGGAAACTTCTCATTTGGAATTAAGGAACACATAGACATTCCAGGTGTAAAATATGATCCTCAGGTTGGAATTTTAGGTCTTGGAATTTCAGTAACTTTAACAAGGCCAGGTTATGGAATTAGAAAAAGAAGCAAGCATAAAGCAAAGATTGGAAAATCACATGCAATAAAAAGTCAAGAAGCAAAGGATTATCTAGTTAGTGAGTTTGGAGTGACGGTAGTATAATGGCAAAAGACAGATCATACGAAGCAACTGGAAGAAAGAAGCATGACTTTGGCAGAGGATCTAAATGGTGTAAACGGTGCGGAGACTATACAGCTGTAATTCAAAAATATGATTTGATGATTTGTAGACGATGTTTTAGAGAAGTAGCGACCTCCTTAGGATTTAGGAAAAATATGTGATATAGATGCCAGCACAGAATGTTTTAGCAAATCTATTTGTCACATTATACAATAATGAGGCCAGAAGAAAAAGCGACTGTATTATTCTTCCAACTTCAAAGTTAGGAATTGAGGTTCTAAAGACTCTTCAAAAAGATGGGTACATCGGTAAATTTGAACACATTAATGATAACAGAGGAGGGAAATTCAAAATTCACTTGTTAGCAAAAATTACAAAATGTGGTGCAATTTCGCCAAGATTTAAAGTAAAAAATGATGAATATAACGACTGGGAACAACAGTACTTGCCGGCCTATAATAGAGGGATGCTACTAGTAACAACAAACCAAGGAGTTATGTCACATCACGAAGCTATAAACAAAAGAATAGGAGGATTTTTGATAGGATATGTCTACTGAGCAAATTGAAAAATTTAAAGAAATAATAGAAATTCCAGTCGGGGTCAATGTGACATTAAAAAAACACATGTTACATTTTCAAGGCCCGCTAGGTAAAACATACAAGAATTTTAGAAAAATACCAGTCAATATTGAAATCATGGATGGAAAAATAGTACTCAAATCCCAAGGCTATAGAAAGAGAGATTATTCAATACTGCATACGGCACGATCAATTATAAGAAATATTTGTGAAGGGTTAACCACAGGATATACAATTAAAATGAAAATAGTGTTTGCACATTTTCCAATCACAGTTAAAGTTCAAGACAAAACGGTTTTAATTGAAAATTTTCAGGGGGAACGATCTGCAAGAGTTTCAAGGATAATTGGAAATACAAAAGTAATTCCAAAAGGTGAAGATGTAATCTTAACAGGGGAAGTTTGGAATGATGTCACGCAGACTGCAGCGAATATAGAGTTACGTAGCAAAGTGAAAGATAAAGATCATAGAGTCTTCTTAGATGGTGTCTACGTATATGAGAAGAAAAAAGGATTAGAAAAGTAAAAATTGATTTTTGCAAATATTATTTCACATGACTCTTGATTCTGAATTTTCAAAACAAACATCGTCTCTAATCGAACAAACTCTTGAATTGTATAAGAGTACAGGTGCATCGCCAAGAGTTTCCCAATTATGGAGCTGTCAAAATGTAGGTGATTTTCTTTGTGGTTTTTTTGTGGGTGAAATGGTCGGTTCTGCTTTAAGTGCATTTCAAATTGTACATAAACGTGATCCAACCGCAGAGGAACATATGGAAATAATTGAATTAGTAGAAAGTTATTCTAGAGACATTAAGGAATTTTTTGTCAAGTTTAACTAAGAATATTCATTGTTAAGCATTATATCCAATAGGCGCAAGGATTAAATCGCTTTTATTAAGGTAAAAACTTGTGCCTCCCTAGCTCAGCGTGGTAGAGCATCCGACTGTTAATCGGATGGTCATCAGTTCAAGTCTGATGGGAGGCGCATTTTATTGCTAATTTCAAATTCTGAAATACTTATTTTTGACAGTCTGAAAAGATTCACATTAAATCTAAAAATATATTTCAATTTTCGAGTTTTGAAATATTGATCGATTGAAACAATTTAGTGTACTCTATTAGACAGGATAGATCTAATAGTTGATCGCATATCATCATTAATGCAGGAGGATTACATTGGTCAGAACTAGGAGGACCAACAGATATTGTGTAGATTGTGGTGCAAGATTGGTGTATTATCCAAGATTATCCAATCCCAAAGCCCCAAACGAGCATCGGGTTTTAGTCTATGCATGTCCAGATTGTACTGAAGACTTTGAGAAACCAAAAATGTTTTCTATTAGGCGCAATCAAGTAAATGATCCACTTGAAACCGTTGAAATAGAAATAACTCAAAACCAGAAAAAAACTAATTAAAAAGGAATGAATTTATTGATTCATCAACATATTGAAATCAAAATGGAATTGTCTGGAGGCAATTTATGGTATCTTTTACAGATAATTGTAGGTTGATTGGAGGTGTCATAGTGTATTTCATATTAAGACATGATGATCCAAAGAAAACAAAAAAATATTTGTACATAGGAATTAGTATGGCAATAGTTTGAATTACTGCCAATATTTTGGCATTTACACAGATTCCACGGTTGGTGCCAGATTTCAGTGTAAATGTCTAAAAATAAGGCAGCAAAACACAATGCAAGTAAGCATAGTTTTACATTATTTCTTAATTCGAATTTAGAAATATTCAAAATTTATAGTGTGGCACATTCCAAATTTAGAATCATATATGCCTAAAAAGAACACACCAACATGACTAATTCCAAAATGAGCGATAGTGTAGAACGATGGCTAATACATGATAGTTATTCATTTGAATCAATTAAAAACGCTGAAAACAATTTCCAGATCCTAGTAAAACATGCTGGTACGCATGGAATCCCAGTTGAAATATTTGAGCCAAAATCACAGCCAGGAGTTATTGTAATAGGCGCTAAAGTAATAATGGGAAATAATCAGATTGCAAGATATTTGGGATTTAACGATGAGGAAAAAACTAGATTTGAAAAAAAAATAGTTGATTTTTGTAATTCAATTCAAGCAGTCAATCGAGTGATCACAGAAGATGGTAAGAAAAAGGTAGGGATTTTTGTAGTATTAGATAACAAAGAAAACATAAACCAACAGACGTTTTTTGACGCAATTGAGAAGGTATCAGAAATGCATGAAAAAACTGCACGTTTTTTGCTGAAAACATTCTAAAAACAGGTGCCAAATAATTCAGTCACACTTAGGAAGAGTCTAATTTTCTGTGTGTTAAAAATTATACGTTGGTCATTAGTAAAAAGAACAGTAATTAATCATGGATTTGTCATCAATATTGGATATGGATTCAATCATGAATGTTGCAACAGATATTCTAGATAAGATAGCGACTAGCACAGGGTTAGTTGATCAGATCATTTCATCAGTTAAGAGATATTGATTAAATTCTGTAAAACCCATATTAGTATTTCAAAATAATTATAAAGACGGTTTTTTGAAAACTAGTCATAAAAGCTAAACCCCCCAGTAATTTTCTATCAAATAGGCACAATACCATATTATCAAAACCATTCATTTTTTGGGGGGGTTTAACACTTATGCCCACCCGTGAAAAGCAATCACAAAACCACCTAGATGTCCCAGCTAAACATGTGTAATGTTTTTTATCTAGGCATGAAAGCTAATCCCCTCCAAAATAAAGAAAAAAAGGAAATTTTGGATTTAAAATAGACCCATTAGGATGACAAGTGGGCATCTCGGTGGGTTTTGAAGAATGTGATTTAATGACTAATACAGAATGCAAATATCAGTGGAACTGGAATTATTCCAGAAATTACTATGATTTTGAGATGTCTTTTTTCTCTAATCTCTTGAATTTGTCCATACCCAACATAGTCTTCGGTTATTTTTAATTTATCAGGTAAATTTTCAGAAAATTCATACTGAATGTTGTTAGTTATTACACGTATTTTTTGCATTTTACGCTTCAACTATATGCCGAATTTTTCAGAACAGATCATGGTACGAATTGGGCTAGTCATTGTGATTGGAGTGATCGTAATTTCAATGGCAGTTGCAATGTACACATACACCCAATATCAGACAAATTTTATCATTGTAAAGGCAGGAGAGCCAGTAATTGTGGGTCCTGTAGAATACATGATAACATTTGATGGAACTCATAAAGGAAACGAAAAGACAATTCCGACAAATACGTTTGTAAAGATCAAAATAAGTGCAAAAAACATCAGTGATGAAAAAACCAGAATTTCAAGAGGTCAATTTTATCTAATTGATGAAAAACAACAAAAACATCAACCAGTGTATGGTGAATTTTCTACAGAAGATCTGTTGGATTTATGGTTAGACCCAAACAAGTCAGCAACACTCACTACGCAATTTGATATTCCATATGATGAACAGAAACAATACAATATCATAATTCGTCCATCAAAACAACAGTCATCAGTTGATGCAGCATTAATTTGCATTACTAATTGTTGATCGTAAAAAATGTTAAATTTTACTAGTGTTGAGGTAACTATGGTATCTATACACATACAACCACAGGATAAGGCACTATACATGACAATAAAGCCAGAAGAACAGTAGCAGGAAAAAAGCGGTATATGTGGGAAAAAGAAATTTGGCAATGAATGCAACTGACGTAGATAAAATGGTATTTAGAAGAAAATGAGGCAAAGCAGTAAAAATAGATATGCAACTTGTGAGGGAACTGTGACGAGACAG
>Ga0315278_10001090_pt1 | contig 23548 bp, 19 predicted proteins | sample YL17G06_0_MG_FD_203880 | JGI IMG/M metagenome (GOLD analysis project Ga0315278, IMG submission 203880) | Sediment microbial communities from Yellowstone Lake, YNP, Wyoming, USA - YL17G06_0 | ecosystem: Environmental > Aquatic > Freshwater > Lake > Sediment | place: USA: Wyoming | collected... | reverse complement strand
TAAATCGACTGCCTGTTTCCATAGATCCAGCGGTATTCGATCCCCATACTTTCTTCTCGATCGCCATTCTTTGAAGCGTTGCCCCACGAACTCCAGTGTCAGTACTCCCTGCTCTTCCTTTAATTCCGGAACTTCCGGCAATTCCTGCACTGATGCTTCTTGCATTTGAAACCTCCTCGTTTAAAATTTATGAAGAGGCTATAATATCACCGCCTTTGAATATTGTCACACTCGGTTACCGCAAGGATACGGTGGTGTTTTAGCATGTGCATCTGCCGTTTTAGCGCGTGCAAGATGTGTTTTAGCGTGTGCAAGAGGTGTTTTAGCACGTGCATCCGGTGTTTTAGCTTGTGCAAGGGACGAGATCACACGTGCAAGAGGTGTGTCAGTAATTACAGCGCCATTATTTACATATACAGGAGCCGTATCCGCACCCACGGGAGCTGTAAATTTAGTTGCATCAGTCATATTTGTGATTGCAAGACCCGGATATGATTGCGCCGGCCTCGTGTTTGACCATGCAGGCGCCGGGAAGGATCTTGTAAGGAATGTATTTCCCCCCGCAGGGGACTAATTAGCGCAATAATTAATGCCTGGCGAAGAATCCCACTGTAGGAAAATTACTTGTGTGTCCCTTTTTATCCTCACCGCTTCTGCAACTGTCCTCACCTCTTTCCCAAGTTTCTTCAGTGCGGCCACTAAATTGGTTTAGTTTTCGTATATCTAATTTTATCCTTATTTTTCCGGTGCGCCATTTTTCTCAGTCATCCCGGCCCGGTTTGAAAAAAGTGAATGCCGGCTTGAGATGCAATAATATTGAGGTTTGATCAACGAAAATTAGAATTGGGGCAGGTTGAAAGTGATACATTAACTGTCTGAACCGCAGATTACGCTGATAACGCTGATGACGCTGATAAAGGACTTCCTGATTTCAATCTGAGTAATCTGCGCCATATGCGCCATCTGTGATTCAGACAGTCCGTCGAAAGCGCAAGAACATCCCAGCCAGGGGTTTTCGTTTTCCGGATTTATTATTAAGAGTCAGAGCCTCTGGTCCTTTAGCACTCACCATTAACTCTTGACCACCGATCCCTGTTTTTCTTCTCTTCCCATCTTCCTCGCTTCCCGTTTCTTCGAGTTTTTCGCGGGTGGTGTGTTTGTAGGCGGCAAAGTCCAGAAGGCTAAAAGGGACAAAGCTGAATAATTACAAAAGAGATCCTTGAAAAATTTTTTTTAATATGCTAATCTGTAATTCCAAATATTTTTTGTATATTGAGAGAATCATGATATGGGCAGAAACATATTTGTTAAGCATGGCAGTGTTAGCACTTACTGCTATGGGATTATCTTCAATTATTATTTCCCTCTCAATTGAACAACTCAAAGAAGGTAAACCAAAAATGAGGACTGATATACCTACTACTAAAGGACCCTGGGTAACAATAGTTTATTTTTTTATGATTTTTATTCTATCTTTATTCCCATTATTATTGCTTTATTTAATCAGGGAAGCCAAAATTCAAATACCTGAAAAGGTTGTCTGGCAATTTTCATCCGGAATTGTTTTTTGCTCTTCTGCTTTTGGATTATTAAGAAAGATCATAGGTTTCAAAAAATTATATAAAAAAGGTAAACCACTTCACAATTCTCATCTTTCAAAACGTATGATTATTTCATTTTTTCTATTCCCAATTCTGCTTTCGTTGAGCATATTAAATGCATTATTTGGCCTTGGCAGTATATATTTATTTATAATTTTCATTTACTTTATTAGTATTTTAACAATGGTTGGTCTGGTAATGAAGTATGTGCAAGAGAGGGCACTTCGAGAGACAAGGCATATATAAGGATAAGAGGTTGAATTAATGTGATTTGAACCCGTTACGGGTACATTGTATAAACGAAAAGAGCCTAAATTTGCATCTCACCAAAATCGTCCTTCATTTTTAACCGTTTCCAGAACTATTATCGTCTGTTTTTTTTACCCACCCATCAAAGTTGGAAATCACAGCGAAAATAAATATAAACGCGATTAATACCCCGATGAAATACAGGAAGATAGGACAGCCTACTATCCGAAATGTCAAAAATGCGTAAGCCAGGTCTAAAACCCATATCATCCAATGAAGATATAGATAGAAAGGGCCAATCTTTGGCCTCTTACTATCACGAATTTTGATTATTTTAATACCTTCTTCTCTCTCTATCTCTTTTAGTCTTGCCCTTATGAAATGGGATATCCGATGAAACCACCAATAGTGATAATGGGCTGCCAGGAATACCAAAAAACCAAACGCTATTGCACATTTTTCCCATAGTCCTATTTCTTGAATACCTGAACTGCCTCTAAGGACGATTCCTGGTATTAGTAAACTTATCGAAAATAGAGCTGCAAACACAGTCCATCTTGATTTTGTTAATTCGATTTCATATGCGAATAGCTTCTCGTATTCATATTTACGTTTTGGATCTGTAAAATCCATTTTTCTAACCTCCTTAAAAAATATCGTTCTCAACTGACCCGTTTATAAAGGGGCCTAATTATTCTCTCAAAAATGAGAAAGCAAACCTTGTAACTTTATATACTGACCACTTCCACATAAATTCTTTCTTTCACTTCGTGTTCTATCAAAAGGTATTGATCGATTCTATCCAATACGGTTGCATGAAAATAACGCTCACCACGTCCGGTACATACCTCTGCTTCTACATTTTCAATAATTTATAGTTTTCCATTTAACCAATGTTGCTTCTTAACCCTTTTGTTGATGGTATTTGTGCCACAAAATTCGCAAATCATATATCCTCCGCTAATGCATAGAAGACCGCTCAATGATCTTTTGTCGAATTTGCTGAATTACTGTCATTAAGCTTCCGCCCTTTGGGCCTTACCTTACCTCATTTCGCTTGCCAACCCGGATGTTCTTCTTTTTAAACATGGCCGGTTCCACCGGAAGAATAAAACATACCACACCCTGGGAAAGAAAGTCAACACACTTTTCAACAAAATTAAAGTTTTTTTCTTTTATTATCTTCGCGCCCCTTCGCGCCCTTCGCGGCTCATAACGTGATTTAGGCTCAGGCAAATAAAATTTTCCGGGGTCTCACTCCACAGGCGTCGCGCTAGCCGCTAAGAACGCGAAGCCACGCGAAGAAAAACCCGCCCACGAATTACACGAATTGACAAGAATTAAAAAAATAAATCCGAAGCGCGCCTCTTGAATCACGAAATTCGAAACAAATTCAAAATTCAAAGGTCCAAAATTCAAAACAAAAACAAAAGCAATATGCATCCGGAGCCCAGAACGGCGTTTTCTGTTTTGAACATTTGGATTTTGGTCATTTCGTTTTGTTTCGGATTTCGAAATTCGAATTTTTATCTTTCCGTGTTTATCAGTGTTCGTCCGTGGCTATTTTTTTATTATACCAAGGCATATGTCATTCAACTTCCTGGCAAAAGCCCCGGCCCGTTGGCTGAAGTCACCCACTGTCTGCGCGTCGCTCCCGACACTTGATGCGGCCTGCTGCTGCAATGCCAGTACCCGGCGATGATAGTTGTTTATGGCGGCGGCCAGCTCTTCCACTTCATATGCGGCTATGATTTTCCCTTTACCTTCCATCATCCGGCAAAAATGTACCTGGTGGTCGTCGATATGTTCACCATACCGCTTCTGCCTGGGCATTACCAGGGGAATCTTCTTATGGTAAAGCCCCAACATGATACTGCCCGTACCCCCGTGGGTAATAATAATCTCCGCGGCGGCCATACGTTCCAGCATTTCACTGAAACCGATAAAACCGGCGTAATCGCAAAACCGGGGTTTGTACGTAGAATACCCGGTCTGGATAAAAACATCGGGAGAAATAATGTTCTCCCTTTTCAAGTCATCCATGGCTTTAACCAGCCGGTCAAAGGGTTGTTCGTGGGTTCCTACCGTGACGAATATCATAGTATCTGCCCCAACATGCGACCCCGGGGATAAAATTTTCTCTGCTCTTCCCACTGCAGGATAAACACATCGGTAATGGGGTAAACGATTTTCCCGGTAAGCGAGGGTGTGTCGATCCGCTCATAAGCCTCGATAAACACCAGCTTTTTCCGCAGCAGCTTGCCCAGGAAAAAAAATGGAATCGCCACCCCCGCGCCGGTGGAAATAATAACGTCGGGCTTTTCTTTGAAAAGAACCTTCAGGGCCACGAAAAAATTCCGCGCCAGGTTAAACAAGTTCCGGTTGGTGGGGAAAAAAGCCCAGTATACCCTTTCTTTTTCCAACAGCGACACGGCGTCTTCCTTTTTAAAGGTCACCCAGAACCGGTCGTACCGCTCCCAGAAATCATTCAGCAGGTGCAGCAGCAAAAGGTGACCGCCGCTGGAACAAACCATACCCAGTTTCATCATGACTTCTCAGCGCCTCCTAAATTGCCTCCGGCGACAAGAAACCCTTTCGAGAAAGGCCCTCACGGAGGGCGAGGTTTCTTGACTTCCTAAAGCTTTTGGTTATTCAGGTTATTTGTTACAGTTACTAAAATTTTTTTTAATAAATTCTCCAGGTTTTTATAGCCGATCTCCCCGGTATAACATTCACCGATACGCGCCAGGGATTTTTCTTTCATGGCCATCAAGGCCTCATTATCCAGAGCCAGCAGCCGGGAGATTTGCCGCCGCAGGTCGTCCGGATTCCCCGGTTCAAAAAGAAAACCTGTTTCGCCTTCCGTTACCAGTTCCCTGGCGCCGCCGATATCCGAAGCGATAACCGGAGTGCCGCAGGCATAGCCTTCGATAATAGAGTAACCAAAGGACTCATAGCATTCCGAAGGGAAAATAAGAAACCGCGCCCCGGTTAGAATTTCTCTTTTTAAAGGGCCGTCGATAAACCCGGTGAATTCGATGTTTCCCAGGTTGCGGTCGTGGGCAAACTCTTTCAATTCTTTTTCCAGCGGACCGCTGCCCACTATTTTCAATGGCAGGTGCGGCAGCCCCACAAATGCGTTTAATAAGGTTAATAATCCTTTTTCCCTGGATAAGCGGCCCACATAAACCGCATAAGGACCGGGCAATGAAACCGCGCCCCCGCCAGCGCCCCTTGTCACCGGTTCGAAATCGATGAAATTGGGGAACACCTCGATCTTATCGCCGGGGAATCCCGCTTCAACGAATTTCGATTTCAAGAATCGGCTGGTGGCCAGGAAGCAATCGACATTCCGTATGACGGTTTTGCCCCGGCGGTGGAACCATTCCCCTACCGCAATACCCATGCTGTTTATCAAACTGCGCTGGTAACACCGGTGAATAATACCGGGCAGGAAATTGCCGGGTTTGCATTTTTCACAGGTGGTGAAATCGTTTCTCAGGAAAAGTCCGTTCAGGCACAGGAATTTATAATTTTCCAACCGTTTCAGGATGGGGACCCCGTGTTTTTTCAAAACCCGCAGGACGGATAATGAAAGCAAAGGGGCCAAATTATGAACCACGGCCAGGTCGGGTTTTTCCGCTAATAAAAACTTTTCCAGTTCCCTATTAAGCGCCGGGGAGTTGATTAATTTGAAGGGAATCGCCCATTTTTTTACCGGGGAGAAACCATCGATATCCCGGCTGTCGCGAAAAAAACGTATCACCCGGTGGCCTGCCCGGGTCAGGGTATCTTCGAGGATGGCGACATACCTATCTTCCCCACCCCGGTAACGGTAATAGTTATGAACCAGCAGGATTTTCATTGTCAGGGGTTTTGAGGTTGTTTTTTTTCTTAAAGTTTATGGCGAAATAATTCAAATACAGCATCAGCAGGATTCCCAGCAGCAAGCCGGTAACCAGGGCGATGAAACGCGGCGTACCGCGGAAATTGGAAACCAGGATGGAAAGTACGGAAAATACAGTAGTCAGGATCAACAAAATGCCGACAGCTTTTTTTTCGGAAAAGCCTTTCTTCATTAAGCGGTGGTGGATATGGTCGTTATCTCCTTTAAAAGGGTTTTTGCCTTTCAGCAGGCGGCGGAAAAAGGAGAGCACCGCATCCATTACAGGGATAGCCAGGAAGATGATGGGGATCATCAGGGCGATTCCCAGGGAAGCTTTGTGGGCGGTTTTCAAGGAGACCGTGGCCAGGATGGTGCCGGAAAACAGGGCGCCGCTGTCTCCCATTAGAATCCGCGAAGGGTAAATATTATATGGTAAAAAGCCGATAATGCCGCCCAGTAAGGCAGTGATAATAATGGCGGGGAAAACCAGTTTATCCAGCACGCAGATAATAATAATCGTCACGGCGACAATGGCAATAACGCCGCCGGCCAGGCCGTCCAGGCCGTCGATCAGGTTAATGGCATTGGCCACGCCGATAATCCACAGCATGGATAAAGGGTAAGAAAGAACCCCGACGTTAATACTATCTTTCATAAAGGGCAGGGTCAGCAGTTCGATTTTAAACCCGATATAGAAAAGTATGGTGGCGATGACCAGTTCCACTGCCAGTTTTTGCAAGGCTTTCAGGCCTTTGAAATCATCGTACAGGCCCAGCAGGAAAAAGAAGAGTATGGAACAGACATACAGCATGATCTGGAATAGGGATAGATCGATATAGATAAAATAGGGGGTATCTTGCAGCAGGTAGACGGCGAAGAATAGGGCATAGAAAGCCGTAAAGAAGCCGATGAAGATACCCACGCCCCCGAGGCGGGGCCTGGGGGATTTGGGCAGTTTCCGGTCGTTAAAGTCGTCGTAAATCTTATATTTTTGGGCCAGGTCCAGGGTAGTCTTCTGGGTGTAGAATGAGACCAGGAAACCGATCCCTACCAAACAGATGAAAATGATGTAATTCGTATAAACCATTATTTATTCCAATAAGTCCAGGTTCTATTTAACCACGACCGGCAGTAAAAATCAAGACATAAACTTTGAAATATCTCCATTTGACATTTTTTCCCATCTATGGTATATTATTCTCATTAAGCGCCATGAACAAAGATTAAATGGACAAAAAAGAAAAATTACAGATTATACGGTTTATATTAATCGTAACCTTGAGTCTAATAGTAACTTACTGCGTTGCCAACGATATGATCATTCCTGGAATAATGTCCACTTCCCCCCTCTATATTCAAATTCTGGTCGTGATTCTTGTGATAATTTCATACTTGATTGCTTTGTCTTTCTTCGCGTCTCTTCCCTCGGCATTATGGGTAGATTGTAAAAACTACTGGAGATCGGAAAAATATATGAAAGCGATGGCATTGTTTGTTCTTGTATGTATCTCATGGGTGCTGGCTTTTATATGGCCCCCGGCAAAATCCGATTAGGGTAGTAAAAATTGGCCTGACTCCCGGAGAGAGAAGTAACAAAATTATTTCGCATGCCGCTATGATGGAATATTACAGCAGCTTATAAATAGAATTGAAGAAAAAAACGGAATCAAAAATTTACCCCGAAACAACAAAAGAAGCACAAGAGAGATTGAGAGAAAGGCAATTGGACGACCTGGAATTCCTATATTCAAACCGTCTTTCCGGCAAAGAGGGCAAAGAGAGAATCTGGGGGGGAACAACCGCGGGACAGGCAACGAAATATCCCTCTTATTCTTTTAACCGAATATTCGACTGGCTAAAGGCTTCCAGTATTTTATCTTCATATTCCTGCTCTGTGATTTCGCCATCCGCCGCCGACAACTCTATCTCCAGGTACTGGAATTTACTTTGTAGATAATTGATCACTCCTAACATATTGGACGCCTTTCCCCGCGGCAGTTCAAACTTCATTCGTATGGATTCTCTAACTGCTTTAATGGGCCCTGCTTCTGCCTGGATGTCCCGGTCTTCATTATGCGGTTGGGACGGTTTTATTATTTCCGGCTGAGCAGGTTCCTTAGTTTTTCTTTGCCTGGGGCGGTGCGGTCCGTAAGTTGTTGGATGTGTGTGGGTCCCTTTTTTGGGCCACTTCCCAGAGGTCCGCGGCAAAGGTGTCCAGGGTCAGGCGGCCTTCCAGTATGTCTTTATGGGGGACATCGATGGTATGAAAGTGTTCGCCCCAAATTTTTTATAATTAGAATTCCTTAAAGAAAATTGGGCTGGCACTTTAATATTTATTGTTTTGGTTTTTGCCATGATGTGTAAATGGCAGGATCAGGGTATTTGTGTCAACGGTGTTGACACATTTTCAAATCCGATATAGGTTTCATAAAACTGCCGCATCCCGTAAAGACTGCGGCGGGAAAAGCCATTAAGGTTAGAATGTGTCTCATGCAAATATTTTGCCAATTGATCCACAGTGGCGTCTCCCCATTGAGCCAATTTCAATTTTCGGCTGATATATTCCCCTCGGTCGCTGTTTGTGCCCCACTGAATTCAGGATCAAACAAATTCAGAAAAAGTTGACATTTCCTTTTGAAAGTTGTATATTGATTATTGCTCATCTGTTACGAACAGAAGGAGTAACGGTTCCGCCCTGTTGGGTGTCGCCAACTAAAAGAGGAGGCCGACGATGCGGCAGGTTTCGGCAAAAGATGTTGCAGCTTACATCCTGCAAAGATTGGGTCCAATGACCACCATGAAATTGCAGAAACTATTGTACTATTGCCAGGCGTGGTCCCTGGTGTGGGATGAAGAACCCCTATTTTACGAAGCGATTGAAGCATGGGCCAATGGCCCCGTCGTGAGAGAAGTGTTTGAAGAACACCGGAATATGTTTAATATCGACCGAGCATCCGGCGACCCCTCAAAACTTTCTTCCAAACAGATAGAAACCATCGATGGAGTTCTCTCTTTTTATGGAGAAAAGAACTCCCAATGGCTCTCGGATTTGACGCACCTCGAAGACCCCTGGAGAAATGCCCGGGTTGGCCTGGCTCCCGGGGAGAGAAGTAACAAAATTATTTCGCATGCCGCTATGATGGAATATTACAGCAGCCTATAAATAGAATTAAAGAAAAAACCGAAATCAACAATTTACCCTGAAACAACAAAGGTCCCCAGGACAGCCCCTCAGAATTCTCCCGATTCGGTACTTTTTCGAAAGCCTTCCTGGCGATTCGGTTTATTGGATTTAAGGGGGCCTTGGGGATGGTTAAATATTCAACAAAAAACTCTCGTGGAAGAAATCCTGGAGAAATTGAAAAACTTTGAGAGTATGAACTGGAGTGAGATTGAAAGAAGTAATAATAACCATTCCATCCCCTTGAGCAGCATTGCAAAAAAAGCACAAGAGAGATTGAGAGAAAGGCAACTGGACGACCTGGAATACCTTTATTCAATCCGTCTTTCCGGCAAAGAAAGAATCTGGGGGAGACGTGATAATGAAGCATTTTATATAATATGGTGGGACCCGGAACATACTGTTTACCCGGTTCTCAAAAAGTATACCTGAGGTTAATCTTGACTTTCTCTTTCCAGGTGTGGTAAATATATTCTTTCAAGAAAATCACCGGCATGCCCTTCTATCACAATTTCTTATCACAAAAGGCGGTAGGCTGAAACCACCTCTTCTTTGATCAGCCCCTTGTGTCCATACCGTTTTGGAGCGAGCAACCTATCCTTAATTGGATCGGCGAAACGGTCAAATAATTGAAATCCTTTTTCTTCTAGAAGAATTTGAAGTAATTGCCACGTGTTAATGTGAAAGCCTTTTATAAGATTGTCCCCACATACGAGAATGAGATATCCATTCGGTTCAAGGCAATTTTTAAATGTGTCAAATGCTTTTCCCATATCATTTAAATAACGGTGTACTACAGCCGCTAGACGAAAATCTCTTTGCTCCAAATCCCGCAAACATGAGACAGCTAAATAATTTCTATCGAGCGATTCTTTTGGAATATTATAAAGTAGATTGCCACGTTCAGTACCAATAAATATTTCACGGAGATCATCTATGCGAAATGGTAGAATATCTTCCAATAGATATAATTCAAGTTTAAAATTTCGGAAGTAGTCCTGAGCATTGATATAAGGTGGAGATGTTATAATATGGGAATACTTACCCAATCTATGTACGATTGAGTTAGTTCTTAATATGTCTTCTAAAAAAAACTGAGACTCCGAATTGCTAGTCTGTTGCCCATAGAGGGAAGAAAGTTCTTCAATGATGCTTAACAGATATAAATAAGGATCGAAGTGCTTACCGCGTTTTTTCTCCTTCGCTTGTTGTGAAATGAATGGTTTCGGGCTGCGTTGATCTGCTCTTGAACAAAGACGCACTGTAAGGGTGTAACTCAATAGAACCGCAATTCCCTCATTGCTGCTAAGTAAATCCAAATCTTTGCTAATGAACCTAAGATGCTCATATTTCGTAATTGTCGCGGGAGTGAACCAGTAATGTTTAGCATCCCATTTAATTGTTAATATTTGATTCGTCTTCTTCGCTTCTCGAATCCATGTTTGTGCAAGCTGGATTGCCTTATATTGATTAAAACCATATAGTTTCACCTTTGAAAATAATTCAGCTACTGGATTGATGTCAATACCGGATGCAGGAATACCGTGATGCTTTGCAGCCGTTAAAATGGCACCGGAACCACAGAATGGATCAAGTATGTGCCGCGCGCTAAGAGCATATCTTTCTACGAGATGGTTTGCCAATTTCGAAACCATCTTCGCTGGGTAACGATCAAGTCGAGTTGGTAATTTCATTCGCTTTCCGATTTCTTAAGTAACCATATATTACCGATACCGTAAGAATAAAACTCATGGTTCTTTCGAAGGGGATAAGCATAAAGAATCGCAGGAGGGTCTGAGCACTCACGGAGGTAACTATAAATTCCTAGAGCCTGAGGCTTTGTACCAAGTGGACATATTATTTTAGCATATTCACCAGGCTTATCACATTTATTGAAAATTTTTTCAAGCGCGGCTTTTGTTTCATCGGGATCTATTGCGTCTACCTTTGTCATAGACTCATTACCTACAAGGTTTAAGAGATCAGCGTTGAAATTTTCAGTTCTTCCAATCCATTCAGGTTTAAAAGGAGGATGTGGAATTATTAGGGTAGTCCGCATTGGTTGTATATGTTCATAAACGGATAGCGCCCTGTCCCCCTCATAGCCCAAGAATAGCACAAGATGAACAGACCGGCTCATATTTGGAGATGCAGAAAAACCAGGAATTTGTTGTAATGATGATAAACCGAACGATAATGGAATATATTTAGATACTATATAATCCTCAGGTTCACTATAAACAATTGCTAATCGATTCCAAAAATTCTCATCATCTAACCAACGGAGCAACATAAAAAGATACCTTTTTGAGAAAACTGATACATCTAATACTATTGATATATCGTGGTATTTCAATAATAAATCTTTCAGCCGTTTCATATTATCTTGAAAGCTTTTCACGGGCTTTCCTTCCATATATTTAATATCGATGAGCTCTATACATATTTTACGGCATGCAGACTTCATATTATCATAGTTATCTTTCCTTTTGGGGCTTTTGTCGTCATTATGAAATAGTACGACTTCGAGGGGTTTCCATTCATTCATTTTGGAAAGGAAACCTAGACAACGGTTTTCGGGACTTGTACACGTAATAAGCACAGCCCGTCTTGGTAGTAGATTTAAAGATACTTCTTGTCTCATAGTTACCTCTATTCAGGAAATTTTAGTTTTTCTTGATTACTTTCACGCGTTGATTTAACAACTATATTATTTAGCCGTTCAAGTGCTTCGGCGCGCTTATTTGGAAGGAGAAGTTCAAGTAAATATTTGCATTTAACATTAGTTCTCCAACGTAAGCGTGGGCTAATTTCTAACACTGGAGCAAAGATTCTACAGATGTTGAATTCAGAGGGTTGTGGATCAAAAGTATGCTTCGGTTTAAAAGCTGGAAATCCCTCTTTTGTCTGGAAGACGCCTTCCCGTATACCAATGGAGAGTAGTGTTTTCAATTTATCCATTTCACTAGTTTCGAGCCTTTCAGGATCTTCAATAGTTAACCTTGCAGCTTCAGGTTCACTTGTATGGTTCAATAATTTATACTTTAAGCAGCGACCAATATCCAAAATGAAATATTTTAAAGTTTCTCCGTAACATTCTACGCTTCTACTTAAGGTTGTCAAATAATGCTGTGAAACTAGCTGGAGCGCTCTGGATTGATTGGCAGATTTAAAAATAATTTTTTTTGAATCACTTAATCCAGAACCATAAGTTAGGTGATATGCGACGCTTAAAATTTCCAGAAAGTAACGTATAACACCGGAACTAACAAACGCCAATTGTTCGAAACCCGAGAAACGTTTATCCGCATGTTTACCTTTTCCTCCTAACAACGCACGATAAATTGCAGCTTCCCTATAGTATACCCACTTCTCTGAGCGCTTTTCCTGTGGCCAAGAATCAAACTCTTCGTTAGTGACTTTACAGAGCTTTAAAATTTCAGGTTTTATTTTTTCATCAGAAATTTCAGGACTCTCATCCTTTGGAAGGAGTTCATTTATATCGATTATCTTAAGATTTTCAGTCCGGAGAATGTTTTGGACAATATCGTGCAAAAGGTTGTGATATGCCTTGAGCTGAGTGTTATCTTCTAAATCATAAACCAGAGCTATCCGGGTATAATCGTGTGTTTCTTGAATCTCCTGTCCTATAGTGGTTAAGAAAGTATCACTTGATCCTAGTTTTTTTGCAATCTTAACAGAAAATTCTGGTGGCCCAAGTTTAACTAAATCATTAACAATTCGCTGTTGAATTTTTGATAGGTTTTCATATTCATCTAATAAAGCTAAGAACCTAAAATTATGGAATGAAGGAATGGATTTACGAATAGTATTAATCACATTTTTGAATGCATCAAGATCAAGATTCGCCACAGGCACTTGAATTTGTTCATTATAAATGAATCGACGTCGGATAAATTCTGCGATATGTCTATGCTTTTCTGCGAGATTTTTAAGAAGCTCATCCAAAGAGGAAAATCGCATCTGTTCTTTATTGAAAAGTTGTGAGTTTATTTCTATTGATAGTGCTTTTACTTGTTCTGGTTCGCAATTGATTAGTTTTTGGTTAATGCAGTACTCCAATTCTGATAATAAGCTTTCTATTAATTGAATGATAAATTCTTGATACGCTAGATCAGAAATCTGTCTCGCGATAGCGAACTCATCTTTCGTTGATGGAACCGATGAGTTATTTAAATATGTATCCGGGGCTATCCCAACATTACATAATGAACCTGGAGTTAGCTTTAGATAGAAACCAAAAATATTGTAGTTATTTGGTTTGTTTTGGAAACGAAGAAGAAATATTCGTGCCCGCATTGACAGCAATAACATCGACTTTCCGGTTCCACGAGATCCTTCTAATAGACATGGTTTCATGTCTTCAAGCGAGGCAACTTTTAATTGGTCCGGCGGAGCAAATGCTTTTGCTATAAGGTCATGTCGGTTCTCAAAAAATTCTGCGCGGATGTGTCGAAATGGATTTTTTGATGTGGAAGCAAGAGCTTCTGTCACAATAGAAGACGATGTTTTTTCAGGCAAGGCTGATTTGCATATTTCTTCTATTAGATTGCGAAGTGAGTTCGAGTTGCCTGGATCTAGATTACCATAGACCTTGGGTCCTAGTAGCGGTGGTATACTTATATTGTCGAGTCGAACTACTATGCACTGAGCTCCACTTTGCTCAAATTCATTCCACAAGGCTGAATTGATTTCGAGCATTTGCCATTTCGCATTGGGAGTATGCTTCGAGAACAAAATGATGATCATGTAAGCATTTGCGATGCTTTCATTAATGAAAGCAATTAAATTAGCGCCAAGATTTAGATCGTGTGTGTCTACCATAATGTCATGCCCCGCATCTCGCAGATGTGTAGCCAATTTATTGGCTATATCAACATCCTGTCTTGCATGTGAAATAAAAATGTGTTTAAGACCCATAGATTACCTCCCGGTTGCAGCTTTTATAGATTTAGAGAGATTTCTGTTACACCACATCCAGAGAATGGGAAAGAATAAAGTATAGGCGACAAATTCCTCTTCCAAGGTTTTTTCCCAGTGATGGCGCTGGACTTTGTCTTCTTTTACGGTTTTTAATCCTTGGAGTATTTCTTGTCCAACATCGTTTCTGTCAAAGAGCTCTTTCTCAAATTGTTTTTTTACCCTGACTACCAGAGATTCCAATTTCAATCTAAAATATTTCCTGTTTCGCATGATCTAATTATACTATAATACCAGATAGATTTAAAGCGGTCTCCGCCACTCTTCCGGGAGGGTCTTTTCTGTAGCCTTGTTTCAATAAAGCGCCCCCTGGATATCGATGCGATGGAGAGAACGTGCGTGAAAAAAGACTGAAAATGGCCTGTCAATTTTTATTCCCCTCATTTATCGTCCGGGAAAGGGTTATATCGCAACCAGGGAGAAACTTCATCAGCAAAACCGGGATTTTTCTGTTTCCAAAAGTCATTTCCACGATCTGAAAATGGATTTCCTCTGTGTTTGAATGCCCTTTTAAAAAGAAAGGGGCGAAATTCCGGGACAGGCTAATTTTTTTCCTTAAAAATCATAGGAATAATAGAGCGCAATCCCCTTATTTTTCACATAAGTTCCAACACCCCCAGAGGTAATCATATGAGTGATTAACACTGGAAACATTTCTTTAAAAACTCCTTCCATGCGCTCATACTTTTTTCTTAGGAATTTATCCACATCATTCTGGGATAGTTGGGCTTTGGATTCTCCGACAATAGTAATCTCACGACCTTCTTTCTCGCCGTAACCGAAAATATTCATTTCGATTTCCGCGCCTTCTTTATCTATAAGATAATCGCGTTTTAGCGCGCCCTTGATAAGTATCCCGAAATCTCTCGCCAATAGAGCGGGGAGTTTTTTATATGCCTCATTTTCCAGCATATAGCCGAAAGTGGTAGATAGCAGGCCAACTTCTTTTTGCGTATTTTTATGATCTCTTGCGAGCCCCCTGATTTCTTCTTCGGTACGTTTTTGCGCTTCGGCCAGTTCTTCAACTCTCTTTTCGGTACGTTTTTGCGCTTCGGCCAGTTCTTCAACTCTCTTTGAGACAATTTCTCCCTCGATTTCATCCCGATTTGACGTTCGCCCGGTAGTAAAAATTGGCCTGTCACTTTTTTATGACCATTTCCTGGGACGAGTTAGGGAATAATTTTCTCTTATCTATTGACAATCAAACTATTTTATTTTACTCTAAGAGCCCATAAGGAGATAAAAATGAAAAGTAGAACGTTTACGAAAAAGTGGATCGCCACCTTGACCGTTGTAGTGTTTATTGTCCTGCTCCAGGTCGACGGTTTTCCACAACAATCAAGAGAAAAAATCAGAATATTAAAACCGGGCATCACGAAAATTTCCACTCCGTTAGTGACTTCAACAGTGGGTGAAAAGAAAAACTACAACTTAAAGGATTATACCCAATATTCAATTGGCACGATCGAATGGGCGCCGTCCCAGAACCGCTATCAGGCGAGAGTCGGATTCACCGGGGCCGAAGGTTTTGTGTTCTTCAACTCTTATCATCAGAGTTTTGCCGATGCCCAGCATGCCATTAACTTTGTAAAAGATGGAAAAGGAAACGGTTACTTGTACAACATCTTCGCTGAAACAATCGAAGTTCACACCACCCCAACCCCCGGCCCAAATGGCGAAACGACGGTGGTCGAAGTTCTCAGCCTGATTTATTCGTTCAATATTTAGCCTGTTCCACTCCCCTAACTTATTCGAATTTCGGAGTTAGGTCTTTCAAATTATCAAAAGTTTTACGGGGGTCCGTACCGGCGGGGCGGTTTTTCAAAAACGCCCCCCGGTTGCTTTTTACTATGTAACGTGCTATAAATATACCTTAAGTATACCTTACAAACCCGGATGATAAAAAACAAAAAACTATTAACAGCAGCCCTGCTGATGCTTGTCTATGCCTTGCTTATGTTCCAGGAAATCGCCGTGAACCAGGTCCTGTGCTATAAGAAAGATGGGACCGTCAACCTGGAACTGGCGGTTCTCAGCCTCAAATGCATCTGCGTTGAGAGCCATGATCATCCCGGTTCCCCTTCCGCTTCGCCAAACCCCGGCAAATGCTCCCAGTCTTTGTGCCAATACAGCAACTGCATCGATCAACCTCTCAATACCTCCTGGCTGGACCGCGATATCACTCCCAATTCATCCGGGTCCCGCTTTAACCATCAAACCGATCCGAACCATCATATAAATAGCAAAGCCACTGTGGCTTTAAACCGGCTTTCAACGCCGGATTTCTTAATCAAATTATCGAAATTCCTGCCAAACTCTTCCTTTCAAGAGAACAGCAATATCCTGCGCTGTTGATACCTCCTTCTTTTTTGCCACGCTGTAACGAGAAAAAAGAGATTTTCACGAATCCAAGGAGGTACAAATTGAAATTACAAAAATTTAAATGGCTTTATTTGTTTTTATGTATATTCTTACTCGACCGGTTTCCCTTAAACCCGGCGGCGGAACAACCGGGCGCACCCGTTCCGGGTACACCTTATACGCTTGAACAATTGATCCAATTGGCCCGGCAAAATAACCTGCCAATGAAAATAGCGGACCTGGACAGGCGCATCGCCGTCGAAGAATACCGCGATACCCGCGCTTTACCCAACCCGGAATTGGAATACTCCCGCGGCCGTGGTAAAAGCGCGGACGAACCGGGGAAAGCGGTAATATGGGGGACAAGCGTCAAATGGTCCCTGCCCAATCCCATCCACCGTTATTATTTCCTGGAGGCGGCCCGGACCCACATCACGGAAGCGGAAATCCAGGCGGAAATTAGCCGAAGAGAAGCGATCAAAGACCTGGCCACCCATTTCTACAAACTCCGGCTTTATAACAAATTAAAATCTTTCCTGGAAGAAAAACAGCGCATCCTGGAAGAAGCCGGCAAAATAACCAAAGCCAAAGTAGATATCGGCGAATCGAAAGAAATCGATTACCTGCGCGCCTCGGTGGCTGTCCAGGTAAACAATACGGAACTGTTCCGAATTGAGAAAAATATCGCCTATGAACGAAACCGACTCAGGGAATCACTGGATTTCACTATCCCGGAAGATTTCACCATTGCCGGGGATTTCGATTTCACACCCCTGCCCATGGACGAAAACAACCTCAAGCAGTCGCTGGAAACATCGCCCCTCATCCGCCTGGAAACCAACCGGCTGCAAGGAGAAAAAGCCGGCCTTAAAGCCGCACGGTTTTCAATTATCGAATCCATCGATTTGTTCGGCGAAAAGGGCAAAGAAATCGACGGGAATATCTGGAGCGTCGGCGTCGGCTTTTCCATTCCCCTGTTTAACCAAAAATCCGCTTTCATTCGCCAGGCCAAACTGCAAAAACAAAAAGCGGAAACCGAACTGGCTTACTCCAGGAACCGCTTTTTTGCCGATACCCGGCAAATCATCGCCGAAATCCGCGTCCTGGAAAAGGAAATCGATACTTTCACCGGCGCTGCCTTAAAAGCAGGAAAGGAAAACATGGAACTTTCGGATAAACTCTACCGCGAAGGAGAAGTTCCCCTGCTGGTTTTCCTGGATTCCCAGGACAGTTTTTTCGAAATACAGACGCGGTACTATGAGGCCGTCGCCGAATGGAACATTCTAAAAGCAGAGCTGGACGCCCTGCTGGGAGGTAACAAATGAGAAGATTTATTTTAATTGGAATTATAATAATCATACTAATGGCCGGCGGTATTTTCACTCACTGCGGTAATTCGACGCCGGCCGCGCCTGCCGCGCCGGCAGCGACCGCCGTTGAAAGCAGCGCTCCGGCGGCGGGAAACGGGGAAGAACCGGCCGCTAACTCCGGCTACCGCTCCTTGCAAATCAGCCCCAAATTCGTTCAACAATGGAATATCCGCGTCGCTAACCCGGAATCCAGGGAACTGGTGGAAAAAGTCACCCTGAACGGCGTGGTGAAAGATAATAAAGAAACTTCCTATATTATCAATACATCCGTCTGCGGCATAGTCGTCCGCATCGCCAAAGACACCGGCGACACGGTGCGAAAAGGGGATATTCTCTGCGTGTTAAATTCCCCGGAACTGCTGGAAATTAAAACCCGCTACATCAAGGCGTTTCAGGATCACCGCTTAAAACAGGAGAACTACGAACGCGCCAAAAATCTTATCAAGATCAAAGCGCTGGAACAAAAGGAATATACCGCCAGGGAATCGGAATATAAAACCGCCATGGCCGAGTTTTTCTCCCTGGAAGCCCAACTGGACTCGGTGGGGTATGAAAACAAAATCCTCCAGGCGGTAAAAACCGCTGTTCAACAGGATGATACGGAACAAATCAAAACATTTCTTTCCCCGTTATACAGCATCCTTTCGCCTTCCTCCGGCAAAGTCATGATGCGGGATTTAAACCTGGGCGAACGGGTGGAAAGCAATAAAACCATTTACGAAATCTCAGACACGCGCAAATTGTGGGTTTTGCTGGACGCCATGGAAAAGGACCTGCAATATATCGATAAACATAAGCCGGTGTCCATCATCGCCGATGGTTACCCGCAAGAACCATTCCCGGGTTTCGTTTTAACCCTGGATGAAAAAATAGACCCTGAACTGCGAACGGTGAAAGTAAGGGTGGAAGTGGACAACAGCGGCGGTCGCCTCAAACCCGGGATGTTTGTCAAAGGATCCATTGAAAAGTCGGTGAAAGAGACGCACCTGGCCGTGCCTTCGGCGGCGTTGGTTAAACTGGCAGGCGTGGACGGCGTGTTTGCCGCCGACGGCGCTACGTTTTTCTTTAAACCGCTGGAAGTGCTGCAAATCGACTCCAACGGCTATGCCTTTGTAAAAGGCCTTAACCCCGAAGATAAAGTGGTAGTAGGAGGCGAAGGCGCGTTTTATCTCAAGGCCGAGTTCGCCATGCAGGCCGGCGAAAACGGCGAAGGAGAATAATCATGCTGGAACGTATTATCTCCGCGTCATTGAAACGTCGGGCCTTAATCGTGGTATTATTGGTTCTTATCGTGGGAGTCGGCATCTATTCGCTTCTGAATCTTCACATGGACGCCTTCCCGGATGTCACCAATATCCAGGTAGAAATCGTTTCCCGCGCCCCGGGACTGTCGCCCCTGGAAATTGAAAAATTCGTCACCTACCCCATCGAAATGACCATGCGCGGTCTCCCGGGCCTGGTGCAGATGCGTTCCGTGGTCAAATTCGGGATTTCCGTCGTGACCCTGGTTTTCCAGGACGACGTGGATATTTATTTTGCCCGTCAACAGGTTTTCCAGAAATTAGTGGAAGCGGAAAAAGGTCTGCCCCAGGGGGTTGAAACGGAAATGGGCCCGGTGGCGACGGCCATGGGCGAACTGTATCATTATACGCTGGAGGGCAACCGGCCAACGGATGAAGAAGGGGAAAAACAATACCTGGCCGAGCTGCGAACGGTCCAGGATTGGTTGGCGGCCCCGATGTTGAAGAATGTCCCGGGCGTCACCGAGGTAAACGCCTTCGGCGGCTATATCAAACAATTCCAGGTCCTCGTGGACCCGGCAAAATTAATCAAATATGGCATCTCCATCCCGGATGTCTACGAAACCCTGCAAAAAAACAATGAAAACGTCGGCGGCAGCGTGATCGAAAAAGATTTCGAGCAATCGATTATCCGCGGCATCGGCCTCATCGGCTCCGCGGAAGATATCGGCAACATCGTATTGAAAGCGGAACATGGGACCCCGGTTTTAGTGAAGGACGTGGCAGCCATCAGCATCGGTCAAAACCTCCGCCAGGGCGCCGCCCTGAAAAACGGCAAAGAAGCGGTCGGCGGCATCGTCATGATGCTTCGCGGCGAAAATACCCTGGAGGTCATTCACAATGTGCAGGAAAAAGTCCGTGAGATCAATGACAGCAATATGCTGCCCGCCGGCATTAAAATCGTTCCCTATTACCAACGTTCAGAAATAATCAAAAACAGCATCGGAACCGTTACCACCGCCCTGATCGAAGGCGCGCTGTTGGTTTTGCTCATACTTTTTTTGTTCTTACGGCAGATCCGCGGCGCTTTTATCGTCATCCTGGCGCTGCCCCTTTCGTTATTGCTCACCTTTACCGTTATGAAAAATGCCGGTCTCGACGCCAACCTCATGTCGCTGGGCGGGCTGGCCATTTCCATCGGTATGATTATCGACGCCACCATTATCCAGGTGGAAAACGTCCAGCGGCGGTTAAGTGAAAAAAACAGCGGCCAACATAAACTGGCCACTGTGTTGAAAGCCGTCCTGGAAGTTCGCAAGCCCAGTATTTTCGGCGAATTGATTATTGCCCTGACCTTTATCCCCATCATTTCGCTGCAAGGAATGGAAGGCAAGATGTTCACGCCCCTGGCCTTTACCGTTGCCATTGCGCTTTTATCGTCCCTGCTGCTTTCCATTTTCGTTATCCCCGTGTTATGTTCCTTTTTCCTCAACGCCGGTCCTGAAAAAGAAAGCTTGCTGCTGCGCGCCGCTAAAAAAGTCTATTTACCGGCGCTCACCTGGTCCATGAAAAACAAATGGTTCATCATCGGCGGCGCTTCCATACTATTGATTATCACATTTATACTGGTTCCCCGGCTGGGAACCGAATTCATCCCCATCATGGATGAGGGCGCGTTCGACATGGATGTCCAGATGCTTCCGGGAATCACCCTGGATAGGGCGCTGGAAACCAATAAACAAATTCACCACATATTGTTAAGCTCGCCCCAGTTGGATACCGTTGTCAGCCGCACGGGCCAGAGCGGCATTGCCCTGGAAGGAAAGGGCGTCGATATGACGGGGTATACCGGGTCATTTATACCCAGGAACCAATGGCAGGGGAACCGAACCTCGGAGGAGATAATCGACAGTCTCCGGGAGAAATTGGATGAAATCCCGGGCCTTGCTTACGGATTCAGTCAGCCCATCCAGTGCCGTATCGATGAGCTGGTGGCCGGGACGCGGGCCCAATTGATTATTAAAATCTTCGGCGAGGATATGGAGGTTATGAAACACAAAGCCGCGGAAATAGCAACTATCCTTGCCGGCGTCCGGGGAACCACGGACTTGATCGTGGAGCGAACCACCGGGCAATCGTACATCGATATCCAGGTGGACCGCGCCCGTATTGCCCGTTTCGGGTTAAGTGTCAACGACGTACTCAGCGTAATCGAGATCGCCGTGGGTGGGAAAGTTTCCACCCAGATATATGAAGGCAGCCGGTTTTTCGATTGCGTCGTACGGTTTCCCGAAGCAGAGCGAAACAGTATCGCCAAGCTTGGCAATATCATCATCAGGGGCAAGCAGGGCGAGATGCTGCCGCTCAATCAGCTAGCCGCCATCGAGAACGTCGAAGGCCCGGTGCAAATCAGCCGCGAGAACGGCCAGAGGCGGATCGGCGTCGAGATGAATATAAAAGACCGGGATATCGGGAGTTTCGTAACCGAAGCGAAAAAGAAAATCACGGACCGTGTACGTTTACCCGGTGGGTATTACCTATCCTGGGGTGGTCAATTCGAAAACCAGCAGCGGGCCATGAAGCGGTTGTTGATTATTGCGCCGGTGGTAGTGGGGTTGATCTTGCTGCTTCTTTTTCTAACCTTTGGCGTGCTTCGTTTAGGGTTCCTGGTGTTGTTCAATTTGCCTTTTGCGTTGATAGGGGGCGTTTTTGCCCTTTATATTTCCGGGCTTTATTTATCTGTTCCGGCGTCGGTGGGGTTTATCGTACTTTTTGGGGTAGCTGTTCTTAATGGATTAGTGTTGGTTTCCTATATCGCGCAGTTACGCCAGGAGGGAATGAATCTCCATGATTCCATATACAATGCGTGTCGTGTAAGGCTCAGGCCCGTATTGATGACGGCGTCGATTGCGATATTCAGTTTGATCCCCATGATATTCGCAACCGGGCCGGGATCCGAGATACAGAAACCATTGGCTGTCGTCGTCGTCGGTGGGCTTATCACATCGACGCTGTTGACGCTGCTGTTATTGCCGACGTTATACGGTTGGTTGGAAGGAGCAAAGGCCGGGAAGAATGCCTTCGGCGACCAGGGGACCCTTTTATAAAAGGGTTCCCTGGACCCTCCCAAAATTATTGTTTAAACAGAAGTTTTTGGACCCACCTTTTTTCAAAAAGGTGGGCCGTCGGAGACAACCCTCTTTGCACGGCCCCCTGTCGCCCTAAAAAGCTAAAAAAACGTAACGTTGACAATCGGGTTTTTTTGGTTTAATATAAGCCCATGACAGAACAACATGAATTAAAAGATATTCCATATGGTATCGCCGATTTCAAAGATTTTTCCGAAAGCAATTTATATTATGTAGACAAAACACGGTTCATCAGGAATGTCGAAAAAAAAGGAAAATTCCTCTTTTTCATCCGGCCCCGCCGCTTCGGGAAATCACTCTTCCTCTCCATGCTTGAATACTACTACGATGTCCAGCGAAAAGACCAATTCGATTTCCTTTTCAATGGCGCCGATATCCATTCAAACCCCACAAAAGAAAAAAACAAATACCTGGTATTATCTTTCAACTTTTCGGCGGTAGCCCCTGAAAAATCCCACCTGGAGGAATTTTTTCTTCAACATATCCTCGATAGTATCCGTTATTTCATCAATAAATACGAGAAATACCTGGATATCGACATTAAAGAAGCCCAAAAAAAATTCGAATCCTCTAAAGGCGCTTCAGCTTTAATGGGCACGTTTTTAAATTATTTCAGGGGAAAAGAGTATAAGTTATACGTCATCATCGATGAATACGATAATTTTGCCAATACGATCCTATCCGACTCCGGGGAAGCCGAATACCGTTCAATCACCCAGGGGGAAGGTTTTCTACGTTCGTTTTTTAATGTAATCAAAGCAGGAACCACCGGGAGCGATACACCTATTTCGCGGTTATTCATGACCGGGGTTTCTCCCATCGCACTGGACGACGTCACCTCCGGGTTTAATATCGCCGGTAACATCTCGCTCCATTCCGATATAAACGAAATTATGGGGTTTACCCAAGGCGAAGTGGAAACCATGATCGAATACTACCGGCAAACCGGGAAAATCCGCCATTCCACCCCTGAATTGCTGGAGATGATGGGCCGGTGGTATAACCATTACCGGTTTTCGCTTCATTCGACCCGCGAGGTATTTAGCACCGTTCATGTATTGTACTTCCTTAAGGAATATATGATCGACTCCCGGATTCCCGATACTCTCATCGACAATAACGCCCGGATGGATTATATGAAACTGCGCTATTTAATTCTTAGCGATAAAAAAAGCACTCCCCAAACCACTCAAACTACCCAAACTACCCAAACTACCCAAACCAACGGCAATTTTTCCAAACTCCGGCAAATCCTGGAAAACGATACCCTTCATTCAACGATCGTCGAACGTTTCCCTATCGCAAAATTGACCAGCCCGGAGAATTTTATCTCCCTTTTATATTATTTCGGCCTCTTAACTATCACCGGCAGCGATGAAGAAAATAAAGCCATTCTTAAAATCCCCAATGAAGCCGTCAAACGGTTATTCTACGATTATATCAAAGAGACCTATGAAGAGACCGGCATATTAACCATCGATTTAAACCGGTATGAAGCAGCCATGAAAG
>Ga0315278_10001089_pt1 | contig 23551 bp, 26 predicted proteins | sample YL17G06_0_MG_FD_203880 | JGI IMG/M metagenome (GOLD analysis project Ga0315278, IMG submission 203880) | Sediment microbial communities from Yellowstone Lake, YNP, Wyoming, USA - YL17G06_0 | ecosystem: Environmental > Aquatic > Freshwater > Lake > Sediment | place: USA: Wyoming | collected... | reverse complement strand
TCCATCTACTGCTCTGGCAGGCAAAATTTATAGTACCCTGATTGCACAACCGGTAGCAGGTAAGATGCATGGAGGGTTGAACGAAGTCAACGGAGTGAAATTTAAACTGAAAAAAAGCGAAATTACAGAACTGGAAAAAAGGGGATTAATTCCTATGGTGTATGAATGGGGTAAGGTTATGGGAATGTCAGCCAAAACACTCTACAACGGGAATGATATTGGTCTTCAGACATATTCAGTTGTACGTGTGTTTGACTATATTGCTAAAGTCATTATTGATTTTCTTAACAGGCAGGCTTTTGTAAACTGGACTGCGAAAGTTGAAAAGGATTTAAAGAATGAAATTGGCAGGTTCCTTGGCAGTATAAAAGGATGGGATAAAATCATCGAATCCTTTGCAATAATCAACTTACAACAGGATAAGGAAACTAAAGTCATTAACCTTGACATTCACATTACCCCATTTTTCCCTGCCAAGAACTTCTTACTGAGACTTGGTGGTACAAAGGGTAATACTGCTGAAGAATGGGTAGCTGAGTACTCCGAAAAATAATCACACAATTTTTAATTATTTAACTTAAAACTTAAAAAAATGGCATTTAACACAAAATTAGACATTGATTCCCTGACTGATGTCAGGGTGGTTGATTTTTCTTACAGCTTAAGCAGAGATTATGATCCGACAGGTCGTGTCTCTGGAAATATCCGAGGAGGAGTTATACAAATAACCATTGAGACTTCTGGTAAACCGGAACCTTTTTCCTGGATTTGTGATCCAACAAAAAGAGTAAGTGGGAAACTAAAGATTGGGGATGAAACCCAGCCAAATGCTTCGCTGAAAGATATAGAATTCGAAGATGCCTCTCTCGTTGCATATAGTGAGAGCTTCCATTGGCAGGGAGGAGACAATATGATGGAATCCTTTACTATCTCAGCAAAGAAAATAAAGATCGGAGGCGCTGAGCACGAAAATTTATGGCCTCAAAAGTAATTTTTATTTTAATTAAAATTTTAATCCAGATTGGCACAAAATGTTCAACTGACAGTAAAAATCGGGGGGAAAGTGTATCTTGCTTCTTACTGCTCTATCAATCAGCGGATTGACTGGCACCATAACTTCCAGGTAATCTTACCCGTTGATGGTATGTCAGAGAGTAATAGTATTATCCTAAACCAGGCAAAGGATTTTATCGGGAAAAGGATCGAGATTGCCTTTAAAATAAAGAAACCTGTAGAAAGTAATGTTCAGAATGAGTTCTACGGGATAATAACGGAAATTTGCCTCGACAGAAGGAGTGAAGGGAAAAAGGATATCTTGATAAATGGTCAAAGTCCGACTATCCTTTTAGACGGCCGACCAAATTGCCGTTCGTACTCAGAAAAAACTCTGAATGATCTGGTATTTGCAATTCATGACCAGATTCCTCAAAATGACAAGACAATTAACTGCAATCCGGTATTCACTGATGAAATCCCTTACATAGTACAATATAAGGAAAGTAATTTTCACTTTTTGAACCGGATTGCAGATAATTACGGTGAATGGTGTTTCTACGATGGCAAAGAACTGAACTTTGGACGAATTAATAAATCCAATCATAAAGATTTAGGAATTGATAAAGATCTGATCGATTTTGATTTTTCATTAAAGGTACAAAATATTAATTTTAAGACATTTACATATGATTACCTGAAGAATAATGTCTATTCTCAGGATACAAAAAGTATTGAAGTAAATGATCTGGATGCTTATGGAAATCATGCATTTAGTCGGTCAGAGCAAGTTTTCAGACAGAAAAACACTTACTATTCGCCAGGTTTATTCAAGGATGAAACTGACTTTAAAACCAATAATGAGACAAAAAAAATTGAGAAGACCAGGGACCTTATTGTTGCAACCGGAGCCAGTGATAATCCTTACCTCAACGTTGGTAATGTAATTAATATAACCGGAGAAGATACAAACGAAGATAATTTTGGTGAATTTATCATCATCTCACTAAATCACAGCATCGATCTTACGGCAAACTACATGAACAATTTCAGAGCAATTCCTGCAGAAGTAAATGTGCCTCCGGTTAACAGAAATGTTTCAACACCTCTATCAGAGATACAGCCTGCTATAGTAACCAATAATGATGATGGTGGTGAAAAACTAGGGAGAGTCAGGGTACGATTCTTCTGGCAGGAAAATGGCGAGGAAACTCCCTGGATAAGAGTTTTACAGCCTTATGGGGGAGATCATCATGGATTTTATTTTATCCCGGAAATAGGCGACGAAGTAATGATCGGTTTTGAAAATGACAATCCGGATAAACCATTTGTCATTGGAAATACCTATCATAAAGATACACGTCCCGATCATTGGTATAATGCTGATAACAATATCAAATCAATTCGAACACGAAACGGTAATCAGATTATTTTTATTGACGAAAACGGGCATGAAGAAATCAGAATTCTAAATAAAGATGATTCTTCCCCGACAAATGAAATTTCGTTAAGTCTTAGTAACAATGGTAAGATAACAATTAAATCGGCAGGAGAACTGGAAATCTCCGCTGAATCAATAAAAATTTCTGCACAAAATGACATTACCATTGATTCAGGGCAAAGCACCAAGCTTACTGCAAATGATTATACCCTGGATGCCAATAACGGAATACAGCTTAAGGGACAACAATTAAATATTGAAGGAACCAATACATCAATGAAGGGGCAAACTGAGTTAAACTTGGAGGGAGCTCAGACAAAGATTGAAGCAACCGTCCTGAAAATGGAGGGAAGTGGCCAGGCTGAACTGAAAGGGGGAATGGTGAAAGTTGAAGGAAGCGGAACCACTGTAATTAAAGGGGGACTGGTACAGATAAATTAATAAAACAATTTTTGAAATATTATTATTCTATACCATTAAATACCAAAGTTCTGATCGAAAAACGACCGCATCCGTTATGTGACTTAAAAGATTCGATCCGTATGAATATCAACCTGATAATAAGAACTCATAATGGTGAGAACCGTTATGATAACAAGTTTGGCTGCATGATCTGGAATAAAGATTATAGCACAATCACTGATATTTCAAAATGGCGGGATGAATTAAAATTGCATATTGCCTCTTCAATTGAAAAAAATGAACCAAGAATTGAAAAAATCAAAATAAATCTTGAAATAGGAGATACAGAATTATCGGAAAAGTTCAGGGATCATCCGGTTAAGCTAAAGAAAAAAATTACGATCCAGGTTTCCGGAATCATTAAACATCTAAATGAGCCTTTTGAACACTATGAGCATTTATTTTTCAGCCCATTATCGATAGGATAAATATAGTTTATGGAACTCAAAAATAACAGGAAAGAAGTCATACACAGCAGATTAAAAAAGGCTGCTGCTAAAATATGGGATATCCGGGAATCTGATACGGAAGGTTTTGATCCTGTTGTTGATCTTCTTTTCAGTGCCTGTGCCTCGGAATTCGAAAGACTATCTACCGAGCTTAACATTTCTCAAACAAGGATTCTCGAAAAAGTCTCACAGATATTACTTCCGGAAGTTTATATTCATCCTGCTCCATCATTTACAATCCTGCATGCGAAGCCGTCTTCTCCTGAACGTTTTACTGACCCTACCGATCAGTTTGTGTTTGATAAAGAAGTTGTCGGTATATCAAATAAAGCAGTACAAAAGAAACTTTTTTTTTCACCTACTTCAAGTTTCAGACTTATCGATGCAGAAGTTTCTGTAATGGCAACCACTTGTGAAATTTTCCAAACAAGAGATATTCTGATTAAAGAGACGATAATCAGGTCAGATACCTTTAAAAAACCTCAAAAGAACACTATCTGGATAGGATTAAAAACTAATCCGTCAGTATATACACTTAAGGATATCTCTTTTTATTTTGACTGGATGAACATCCCTGATAAAGAAGATCTTTTAAAATTATTACCCCTTGCAAAATTTAACATTGACGGGAAATATATTAAGATAAAAAGCGGATTCAGCAACAAAGTCGAAAGTATTTATAAGTATGAAAACAACGATATTTTAAGTTTTCTTGATATTAACCTTAAAACTGAAGGAAAAATAAATAGTCTGTTTGAAACTAACTTCATTACTATTACTGAAGATATATTACCAGAAAAGAAACATTTTCCATCTGTTTTAAATACATTTTATTCTGAAGAGGATCTTAAAAAACTTAAAGAAGATTTGCTTTGGATAGAGATTGATTTTCCTGAAGTATTTCCTGCTGAATATCTTACTTCAACTGTTTGCATGCCCAATGCGTTCCCCATTATAAACAGAAAGTTGCATAGTTCAAACAGGCCTTTTACACTTAACGAGGATCTGAACATTCTTCCGTTGGTAAATGAAGATTATTTCTTTTCTATCAGGGATATAAAAAGCAGTAATCAAATCACTTACCAGGAAGTACCTTTTAAAAGAATAAACGACTTTGCCCCGGGAACATATACTGTAAGAACACATGGAATAAAGCGATTTGATGAGCGTGATGCCTTTGATAACATTCAGTATTTAATTGATCTGCTTAGAGAAGAACATGTAGCCTTTAGATCGCTGGGCAGCTCACTGATTGAAAAAGAGTTAAATGATTTACAGATCACTATCAACCGGCTGAATCTGAGTATTTCAAAATCCAAAGAAATTAATGCAAATACACACTTTATAATTATTAAATCAGAACTTGCAGAAGATATCTGGCTGGAGTACTGGTCTACAGCAGGGACTTTTTGTAATGGCATCCCAATGGGGAGTACTTTTATTCATACCGAATTCGAAAAGAAAAATCTTAAGTCGCTCGTTACTTCTGCAGGAGGTAAAAATCTTCCGGACCAGATGGAACGGATATTCCTCTTTAAAAATGAATTGCTTACCAGGAATCGGGTTGTTACAAAAGAAGACATACGTGTTTTATGCTTTTCTGAATTAGGGAATGCGCTCAAAGAGGTTAATATTACACCAGGAGCAATGGTTATTCAGGGTAGTGACAGTGGTTTACAAAATTGTATTCACGTTAAACTCAAATTCAGCAATGGAGTAAATACATCAGAAAAAGAAGGTCTTATAAAGTATGTTAAAAAATCATTACAACTAAAATCATCGTGTATTTACAGGTATAAAGTTGAATCTGTCGAATAAAAATCTGCCATTTCTGAAATGTTGAGAAAATGATTGAAAATCAAGAAAATATTGACTATCTGGCTGAAATTGTGGTGAGCCATCTCCTGGCTAATAAAAAAATCAATGATTCAGATATTTATGTTCATTTTTTAGGTGTTTTCAGACGTTATTTCTTAAAGGAGGTTGAGAGAATTAATGTACATACTAACGAAGAAGGCGATAAAGAATGGAATATTTTTGTTCACAGAGAGGGTTTATATGATATTTTACCTGAAGGATTTTTCCACATGAATACTGCCAAATATTTCAAAGATATTAAAGAGACCAAGGAAGAATTTCGTATTCACAGAGAAGAGGAAAAAAACTCAAGGCTTTTTTTTAAGCCATTTGAGCAGGAATTCTTCAAATACTACGTTCATAAAGAAATATTTGAGCAGAATTTCTATTATTCTCCTGAAACCGTTGAGGAATTTATCGATTTTTTTGATCTTGATCAATTGGAACTCAATATGTATCAGAAAGCATCCTTATTTTTTATTCTGCCTCATATCCCGAAAATCGCTGGAAATATCGGCCTTACAGAGACATGTTTCCGGATTGTTCTGCAGGAACCCATTAGGATAGCGACAGTATATAAACCTTTAGATTTAAAGTCTGATACTTTTTACTCTATTTTAGGAAGTAACTCATTAGGTTATAATTCCTTAACCGGCGACTCATGCATTGATTATAATCCCAGACTAATAGTAGAAATTGGTCCTCTGTCCGATAGTAATGCATTATTGAGTTATCTTTTTGGGATCAAAAGAAGAGCTATACAAAAATTAACAGAATTATTTATTCAGGCTGATATTACCACTCTTATTCATATTTTATTGAATGAAAAGGATAAAGTATTTATTCTTGGCGAGAAAGAATATGAAAGCCGGTTGAACTACAGTACTAACATATAAACAGAAACATATGCTGCCAGAGAAAAGAAGCCATGCAATTAACTGGATAGATGGAATGAAATTAAATAAGGATCATTTTATTGGTCTTGACAAATGGATTTCAGATAACTTAAGAGATAATATGTGCATGCATCTGACCGATTACAACTATGGTCTTCTGGAAAGTGGTGGTGATGCCTATTCTTCATTGAATATACTTATCAATATTGATCAGAATAATCAAATTAATATAAAACTGACTGCCTGTCGGGCTATTACAAAAGGAGGCATCAGAATTGAAGTCACTTCTCAGAATATCCAGACTTTTCAGTATCCTGTTGACAAGTTATCACTTGATTTTAATGTTGCAGAGGCATCAAATGAAATGTTTGATATTATCCTGGCTGTATTCCCGGACAACCGAATACCTGTAGGACAACCAAATGAAAATGAAGTGCCTTTCAGACACCCCTACATAATGCCTGAGTACCAGCTTCATGCAGTTCCGACAAAACAGGTGAATTCATCACAGATGTGGAAGAATCACATCACGATAGGAAAGTTCCAGGTAGTTGCCCGCGAAGTTAACTTCAATACTGAATATATTCCTCCATCCACAAGAGTGGACTCTTATCCTTCGTTACTTGAATATTATCATAAGTTTGGTAATTTAATTGAAAAAATTACCGGTGCACTTGCAGAATATATCAGAAATAACCGTTTAAGTCAGTCAAAACTTGAGAATAATCTTTCATATATTATTGATAAGTTGCTTTTTTATCTGACAATAAATCTGGGTCACTATAAACTTATCTTAAAATCCCAACCCCCGATTTATTTTGTAGAATTCTTCCTGCATTTTGCGAGGTTGTTTAAATCTTCACTGGGCTGGCTCACAGAGTATGACCGCGAAGAAGTGTTGAATCATCTGAGCCACTGGGTCTCTTCACGGGATCTTGATAATGCTGCTTATGAACTGATGAACCTGGAATATGACCACCAGGATATTTTTGGTTCGGTCCGAAAGGTAGAAAATTACCTTTTTCTGGTCCATGACCTGTTTGAAAAGATGGTATTTTCAGGCAAAGGAGTCCCTTCTGTAAAAGAGCCTGCGCCACTGAAGAAACCTAAGGGTGGACCAGTTATTTACCGCGACGGTAAAAGAATAGATTAATGCTTTGACAAATGGGAAAACCAGCAGCTCGTATAGGTGATATGCATACATGCCCGATGGTGACACCCGGAGTTCCGCCTGTGCCGCATGTTGGAGGACCGATACTGCCACCCGGATGTCCGACTGTACTTATCGGTGGAACTCCTGCTGCCCGTATGGGCGATATGGCGACCTGTGTAGGGCCACCTGATTCTATTATTATTGGATCTGTCACAGTGCTGATTGGAGGTCAGCCGGCAGCACGAATGGGTGACCAGACAGTCCATGGTGGTGTTATTGCTGTGGGATTTCCACAGGTATTAATTGGTGGATAAGAACATAAAGAACAATTAAACATAAAATCATGATAAGAATAGAAATGGTACAGGGGAAAGTAGATCTTATAAACAAGATAGACTTATCTGTTAAACTGGTAAGAAATAGGATGGATATAGACACATCATCAAAAGAATATCATTATGTGCTTAAATCCGGTGATGATTCGTGGGCTATTATTACAATAGATGGAAAAGATATTGTTCTGAAACCAAATTCAGAATTAAGCTTAACTAATAGTAAATTAAGAAGTAGACTGCAGCCATCATTTTCAAAATCTGTAAAAACATTTGCAGGAAAAGTATGGGCGGGGATGGGAATGGAGCCAGAAAAAGATGAATTAACTGGAGGAGGTGGCGGTGGTGTTAGGGGTTAATACCATTCAATCATTTTGTTGATTGATAGTTTCATAGGATGAAAAATTAGTATACATTATGCACTCTTTGCACAAGCCTACCATGAGGGATGTGTCATTTACTAATTTAATCATGATTATAGGATTGGAAATTATAGAAATAACAAAACAGAGTCATCTAATTTTAAAAGATTTCTCAGATTCCTCTTTGGTAGGTAGAAACCATAGACTAAATGCAGGAATAATTCATAGTGTCGAAATTAGATATTCGAATCGTAAAAAGGATCCAGTAGAACCAAACACGATAGAACAATGGGAAGTTGGGTATATTGCAAATTTGCTCGGGGAAAACATTGACACTACTTATGGAGATAGAGAGATCAGGAAATCATTCAGTTTCAGTGATCCTATGCTGGATAAAGGCCCACCTGGTGGTACGTCTGCTTGGTATTCCAATATACCCGACCGTTTGGCAGGAAAATTTGAAAACTAGATTTGTTTAATCGTTCTGTCCTTATGTCCCATTTGCTCAAATGTAATTGAATAACAAAGAGCCAATTAGGCTTTTTTCATACCTTTCCATTCCTTCAAATAATTTCTGCATAAAAAATTGTATTTGGCACCATATTTTTTAAATGTCTTAATATGAAATTTATGTGTCTTTTTCTTAAATTCGTGCCTACATTCATCATACTTCGATGGTCCAATTCATTTATACTACCTGGAGGATATTCATCAGACTGCATCCTTGGTACCCATGAATGATCACCTATCGCATGTCCAAATTCATGCGCGACAGGATATTGCCTAAATTTCTTCCCACCCCTATCTCTTAATAACTTTTTTGTATCTTCGGTATCAAGATCAATTGTCCTATTAGGCCAATTTACAGAACTTGGATTAAAATCACCTAGAGCAATTTTTTTTACATTTACTGTCCAATGTTCTCCTGAAATCACCCATTTAATATCAAATTTTAAGATAAATCCTGATGAAAAATGCTTTTTAGCAAATGCAGAATCTCCTTTTGTTTTTATGATTAATTTACTTCCCCACTTAGTCCAAATCAGGCTGTCAGCTTTTTGATGGAAATCTTTTCTTTCTGCATATGTCCATGTTCCAATATCGATCCAATTATACTTCCATTTTTCTTGAACCAAAATTATTTTAGTGAATTCATCGATATTAATATCCATTCTTTTAAATTTCGCAATAATGCTCATGACTTAAGTTTTAAAGTTTTAATTTTCAGCCACCTGTTATTTTATGTGTATACTCACTCCACGGACTTTTATTAAACATAAGGGACTCTATTTGATAAGTATGATGTCATCTAAAAGTTCTTTATTAACAGAATAGTCAATGATAGAAGACTATTTTGTATTTTCCAAATATTTCTGTTTCCAATTTGCTAATCCATCTTCCTGGGATTTCTTGGTATCAAAAAACTCTTTCGAAGCCTAGTGTTGGCGTTTCGCTGGTTTTGTTTTCACTCATCTGCTTTACCGATATAAAAATCTACCCAGGCATCTATTTGCTTAACAGAATTTGGGCGTAAAACAATCTTTTGGTCAGTATCCAACAAGAACAATGTAGGCGTAGCAAATACATAATAATCATGAGCGGCTTGCGTCTCCCATTTTTTGTAATCGCACAAACTGATGAAAGGGAAGATTTTCGTAAATCTTTCATAAATAACTTCATCTGTATCTAAGGAAACAAAAACGACTTCTACTCCTTTGGATTTCCATTTTCCATATAACTGCGGCATTTGAGAAAGCTCTTCCACGCACTTCTGACACCAACCGGCCCCAAAAACAACTACTGTATAGGCCGTTTCAATTTCAGATAAACGTTTGGGCGTTTTTATAGTTTTCCCATTTATAAATACATCCCCTGTAAACACAATATCCGGAGCTGTGTTCCCTTTCTTCATGGCACGATAGGTTTCCAATTGCATATTGCACAAACAACTGATATTCTTTTCCTGCTAAACAAACGATGCTTTCCGGCGCACTCAATACCTCACCTTATAGCTGAATATCTTCAAACGAACCTGCTGACCGGCTAAAGGAGGAAAATCTCCTGTGATTGTGTGTTGGGCATGAATTCCTGTAAGCGAAATTAAAAACATTAGCGTAATAAATATTCTCATCCTGCCTGATTTTTAGAATTGCGGTAAATACTCATTAATAAACTGTTGTACGTTACAAACCACTGCATTGCCATGCGGATACGAATCGGATGATGGAGTAAGAATGAAATTTTTTGATGTCGTTAAGTCGTCAACGCCTATAAAAAACCCTTTTGATGGTTTTGGCGCATTGCTGTACTTGATTTCGATACAGGCAACAGGTTTGTTTGCCTTTACCAATATCAGGTCTACTTCCGTTCCGGTGTGCGTTCGGTAGAAATACAGTTGTGTTTGCGTAGATTTGTGATAACTTATTTGTTCAATAACGTACCCTTCCCACGATGCTCCGATTATGGAATTAAAGGTGAGTTGATCAAAACTGTTAATTGACAGCAAGGCGTGTAAAATACCACTGTCTTTTATGTAAACCTTGGGAGATTTTACCAATCTTTTTGAGGCATTCGTAAACCAGGGTTGTAGTTTATACACCAAAAATGCACCGGCTAAAAAATCAATGTAGCGGTTTATTACAGGCGAGGTAACCCCTATGGAACGGGCAATGTCTTGTACATTTAGCAATTGGCCGTGGTTATTTGCCAACATTGCCCAAAGTTTTCCTGAAATATCGGGATTCAGGTTATAGCCAAACAAATTACTTAAATCACTTTGCACGTATGTACGGATAAACCTCTGCATCCAATCTATAAATGTATCATCATTTTCGGCTAAAAACGCCAACGGGAAGCCTCCTCTGTACCAATGATGTTCCATGGAATAGTTGGGCATGATTTCATGCAATTTTAAGGGATTCAAATCCAAATAACTTACTCTGCCAGCAAGACTTTCTGACACCCCGTTGACCAAGCCTGGCGTTGCTGAACCAAGCAATAGAAAGCGTCCTTTATCTCGTTTTTTGTCGATAACACTTCTTAGAACAGCGAATAAAGGAGGTTGTGCTTGAATCTCGTCAAGAATTACCAGTTTATCTTGATGATGCTTAAAAAATGTTTCAGCATCTTCCCCTAATTTAGCCACATCACGCGGGCTTTCCATATCAAGATATAAATAAGTACCTGACCTCGTTTTTGCCACTTGCATGGCAAGTGTTGTTTTACCCACCTGCCTGGGACCCAGAATAACCACAGCCGGAGCCATTTCCAATTTATTCTGCAGAAGTTGTATATCAGCGCGTATTAATTCCATGGAACAAATATATGCATTAACATTGAAATATTAAAGCATAACTATAATATTTCAAGGTTAATCATAATTTTAAGATACCGTTTAGAAAGCTTCGCATTTCATGTGATGATACATTTGCGGTTAAAATGAGAGTTTCACCACAAGCAGCAGGCTTTGGAAATACAATGATTAATTTGAACCTCTTATGAACAGGATTAAGATTTAACTGGTACAGGTATTGATAATTGTTTGCAAATTACTTTGCATGTTGTATTTGCAGTTTAGGGGTGACATGGAACGCTTGTTTTAAGTCTATTCAGATTATTAGCAGAATTATAAAGAATTTTTAGCTGAAATGGTGAGCTGGCAAACGAGATATAACTACAAATTAATACTTGACAATTCATTACCTAATTTGTGAAGAGCCACTTCTATTTTATTAGCCTGCTTTTCGGAAATATAACTCAACCCTTTTTTATATTGCCTCAAAAGAGAAGCGTTAATTCCTGCTATTTTAGCAAATTTCGACACGTTTATCCAGTTGTAGTAATCGAACAGCGATGCTATATCATACTTGTACTCAAATGTTAAGTTTTGTAACTCATCAGGCAATACCCTGCCTGTTTCGGTATACGACAATATCATTTCGGATACAGAGATACTGAAATCTTTTTTTGCGGCTATTACACTTTTACCACTTCCGGTAATTGTACATTGCAAATCGGGAGTGTAAATTGTAAAGCTTCCATCATTACCTTGTTCAATAAGTGCAATTGTTTCCATATTATAATCCTATTTGTTTCTTTAGTTTAATAAAAAGACCTTTCTTAACTTCCTCTGAATCATGTCGTCCAATCTGTATCTGAAAGTCTTTTTCATTATGAGCGTAAATGTCATGATTAGAACCATTACGAACCAGGTACCATCCCTTACGTTCCGCTTTTCGCCTAAGTTCAGACCATTTCATAAACCACTTTTAAAAAACAAATATATAACATATATGTTATATAAACAAAAAATTGCACTTTAATGGTTAAAAAGATCGAACTGCACGCACGGGTGTGCACCCATTAATGCTTCGTACTCATGACTAAGAATAAAAATTATCGCCTTGCCAATTGTGGGGATTATTGGAAATATTTTCAAAAATACGGTTGTATTCATCACCTTCTTTTACAATATGATCGTGAAACCGGGGCTGCCACCCAAATTCTAATTTATTTTGATTTGCATACCGTGTAACCGCCGATTTATACGACCGCAAAACGGACAATAATGAACCACGTTTGGGCGATATTTCTGCCATGGATTCGTTTTTATGAGGTATTGCGGAAATTGTTGGGTTTGGAACGTTACGTAGAGACGTTGCATGCAACGTCTCTACCACTACGATAAACCCAACGTCCCACCAATAAACCCAACGTCCCACCAATAAACCCAACGTCCAACCGATAAACCAAACGTCCCACCGATAAACCAAACGTCCCACCGATAAACCAAAGGGTGCCCTGTTCTGGCCTTTTCAATTGCGATTTTGCCAGCACAGGTAAACAGTGAATCGCGCAAGTCGACAGTGGTAGCTAGTTCCCCGTAAAGGTTTACATATCCATCCATCCATTCCTTCATAATACTGGTTCTCAAAATGAGAGTATCGCTGAAATCCGTTTCATCAAAATAATGTTCTCTCAAGCTTTGTTTTCTGTCAGACTCACTACCATTCCAGACAATATTTGGTATGAGGTTGAATCCTATCATGCTACTCACAAACAGCGTTTTATATTGTTTGATTTGAGTAGTAATCCATTGATTAAAGGTTTCTCGCCTTATTTCGTATTCAGTAATACCAGTATTGTAAAATTCAGAATTTGTATCATCATAGTTGAGCAGGAAGTTCTGAAGTAATCCGAGTATCTGTTTTTGTCTTGAGTTTTCCATAAGAAAAGACAGGTAAGCACTGTTTTCTTTCTCATCCTTTTGGAACCAGGTACTGTCAGTATTGTTGCAATAAATCGGATGGACCCACAGTTCAAGATCCTGATTATTCAAAACAATCCGTTTTTCAGAAGGGTAGGGAGTACTTGTAATGTTTTCCTTGTAATCGAACCTTATTACAAACTCACCAGGCAGGTTTTCAGCCGGAACATTAAGAGTTGTAACTCCTCCATTTTTGATTCCATCAGCAACCAGCAGTGGTTTAAGGGCATTAGTTCCCGATAATGGGAGCAGGGTGATTTTGCTTTCATACACCGCTCGTAATTTGATTGTTATGGAGGCATCCTGGGATAGAGCTGAGATAGTTAAAAGAACAAAAAAACATGCCATAAGGATTATTCTGGTTGGCAGGACAATGATTTTTGGGATTTTATTAATGTTTGAATAAAACATCTTACAGTATGTTAAATTTATAACCTTCGTGAGCCTTTGTGCAACACTTAGAGTGACTTTGTTGTTAATCATTTTTTATCACATAGACTACACAAAGATCATCGCAAAGTAACAAAGAAATTCAACCAGAGAATCATAAAACTTGTATCTTAGCAAAAAAAATGAAATGATTGGAAGGGATAAAATATCGGAAATAGTTAATAAAATAGCAATTGGATACAAACCTGATAAGATTATTCTTTTTGGTTCATATGCAACCGGAAATCCGGACGAAAACAGTGACCTTGATTTATTTGTAATTAAAGATACCGATTTACCACGACCACTAAGAGCAGTACAAGTCAGGAAAATGCTATATGGCTCTATGATTCCTATAGACCTGATTGTTTATACGCCAAAAGAGATAGATGAATCCAAGGGAAACAGATTCAGCTTTGTATATGAAGTATTAAAATCCGGAAAAACTTTATATGAAAGAGCAATCTGACGAAATAAAACAATGGATTATTAAGGGTGATCATGATCTTGGAACCGCCAAAATTACATATTTGCATATTCCTGAATACCTTGATACTATTACTTTTCATTGTCAGCAGGCAGTTGAGAAATATTTAAAAGCTTACCTGGTTTTTCAATCTGCAACTTTTAAATCTTCCCATGATCTGATTTACCTGCTTGATTTAATTACACAGACAGATTCAGTTTTTGAAAATTATTACGATACAATTTCAGAATTACAGGGATATGCTGTTGAAGTCAGGTATCCAAACGAGACTATATTTCTTTCTATTAGGAAAGTTGAAAAAGCAATAACAATTGCAAAAGAAGTAAGGGAATTGGTTACACGGAAAATGAATATTAAAATTGATTATAACGATATAATAGACAATTAATAATAGCCATCTAACATATTTCTGTGAGTAGCCATAGCTGTAACCATTGCTTTGATCATAGTAAATTTCCAAGTCCAGGGCATTTGAACCGTTATCTTAAGAACTCAGCGAATTACCGGAGTTATTAAGGTCCATAAAAGGTCCACGCCAATAAAGGAAGCCATCCGGAAGGGCTATAAAACAACTGCTGTTATTGTACTTCCATAACTTATGAGTCGGTTCTTCATTGTGTTTTAGATCAAACTTCCAAAAACATTGTAGTTTCATATTATTCTTGTAAATTAGTCTTTTGGTTTATAAATAATTAAAATTGCTCAGGTTTAGAATAATCTACTGAAACGATGGGTGATACCAGCCAGATATTTATTTCTGAAAGTGATTTCAGGAACCGTTATCAATACTCACAGAAAGACTTATTGGGGGAAGGTGGATTTGCACAGGTTTACAAAGCATTCGACAAGCAATTTAAGGAGTTTGTAGCATTAAAATTCTTTAACAAAGGGGAGGAGGGGAAATACGATGTTTTGCACGAAATGAAAGATTCCCGGAAATTCTCACACAAAAATATAATCAGAATTCATGATGCATTTATTGTGAAATTTGACCATACATGGGGGCATTCATTGGTTCAGGTAGGAATACTGGAGTATGCTGATGGAGGAAACCTGAGAGATTTTATCGCTACAACACCGCCCGAGTCAAAATTTCTTGATGTTTTGGTTGGTTTATTAAGCGCCCTTGAATACCTGCATAAGGATAAAAAGATTATCCACAGAGATTTAAGTCCTGAAAATATCCTTATGTTCATCGAAGGAGATAATTGGATACCTAAAATTGCAGATTTTGGCATTTCCAGGAAGGTAGATGTTATTTCTGATGCTCAAGATCAACAAAAATCTGCCCTGCTGCTTGGGAAAGTTTCTTATATGGCTCCGGAACAATTTTATCCCGAGAAGTTTGGAATTCATGGCGCAATTAATACAAATGTTGATTTATGGTCCTTTGGAGTCATATTATATGAACTTTTTACACATGAGAAACCTTTCGGTGCTGATTCACAGGATAATCCCTTGAAAACCATCCAATCCATTACCAACGACCCAACACCTGACCTTAGTGAAATACCTGATCCGTACCGTTCTGTGGTAAAAAGATGTCTTGAAAAAAATGCAAACTCAAGAGTGAAAAGTGCAGCGGAGCTGGTTTCAATATTAAATAAATCTCCCTTTGTAAAAGAACATAAACCGGCCGCAACTGTAGCGTTAACAGATTTTAAGCAAAAAAGTGGGAAACGAAACTACCTTTATTATGGTATTGCAGCAGTATTAATTTTATTTATTGCCGGATATTTTATTTTTAGACCTGAACCTCCCGTTAATTCCGATCCAGTACCAGTTCAAGCTGGAATAATTTCATTAATTGAACAGGGAAAGTATTATCTGGCAATAGATTCAATTAATAAGTTACCTGATGAGCTGAAATCGCAAAAAATCTTTGTTGATCTTGTTAGGCAAGCCAAAGATTCAATTCAGTCATTCAGAGTTGACTCGATAATAAATCTTGGTAATCAATCATTTGATAAAAAAGATTATGACCAGGCATTAAAACAGTTTAATTTAGTGGTGACTGATTATGATCTTGCAGATAATCTGGCTCAGGGTAAAATTAAAAGCATTAAAAGAATCAATGAAGTTAAAGATTCATTAGAAAACTTTAAAATTATAACAGCTTCCAGCCAAATTCCTATAAGTAATGAAAATAAAAAAATCGAAGTAATGCCAAAATTGCTCGTAGCCAATAAAACCACAGAAATTCAATATAGCTTCACGATTAAAAGTCCACCTGATTATGAAGGTATTAAATTAATAAATATTTTAACTAATGATAAGAATACCATAATATCTTTACAGCTTTCTCCGACTAATAATCCTTATGGGATTTTTGGGCCTGATTCCGAAGATTCATATTATATCAGATACAATTCGAAGAATGGCGAGTTATCTTTGAGGCGTCTGGAAATGGAGAATGGGCTCCAGCCAGGAAAAATAAACAGGTTAGTAAAAAGTACAATTGTCAAACTAATTTTTGACAGGCTTCCTGATGATGTCAATGATTTTGACTTAGTACCAGGGAAGGAAAGAATGGATGAGAGTATTCTGTACTATCATTTTCAAGATATTGTTATTAAAAGAAAACCATAATGAAAAAGCACTTTTTTGTTCTTCTATTTTTTATCAGTATGACTATAACTTATTCATATGCTCAGATAAACAATGAAATGTCTATACTGTCTTTATTAAATGAAGGTGAATCCAGGTATAAGGAATTAGTAGAGAAATCTAAGACGATCACAAGATTTGAAATCGACTTGGTAAACCAGTCATCAAATAAATTTACGCCTGTAAGATTAATTTCTGGAAGAACTTACTCTGTAATGTTGTTAGGCGAATTTAACATAATAAATGAAATTGAATTAAAAATATATACATATTTAAACAGATCAATGGTATTAAAAAGTGATGTTAAGAATTCAACAAGAATACTTGAGACTACTTTCAAACCCGATAAGGACGATTATTATGAGTTTGAAATTATTGCTAAAAGATTTTCTGCCGGAAAAAAAGTCGGAAGATATTGTTTAATAATTGCTAATTAGTATTTAATACAGAAGCATATGCGGTTTAAAATCATCGTTTCAATAATCCTTTTAATGTTTTTGCATTCAGTTAATTGCAAATCCCAGGAATCATTTAATAGGATCTTTAAATCTTCTAAAGATAAAATTGCAGAAATTGAGAATTTGGGATATAAAGTTATTCATCTGGATCTTGATATTCTGAATTCAAGTGAAAAGGAAGAAACACGAATATCACTAAATACTGGTTACAATTATGTAATTGCCGCCTGTGGTGATCAGGATAGAATCAAAACTGTTCAAATTGAGTTATATGAAGAAATTAATAATAAAAGGACTTTGATACAGGAGGGCAGGGATGGTAAAGCTCCCTCAGGATCTTCAGTTATAAACTTTAAACCTGAGAAAGACAATAGTTTTTTAATAATGGTTTTTGCTGATAAGTTTAGTTCCGGCACTGTAAATACTGGCAGATATTATCTTATTGTTGCTTCTAAACCCAGTCCGGTAGAAATAAAATGAAAAAAGAATGAAGATGGCATGTTGAATTCAAAAACTCATTAATTTGATCCAAATCATTTACTCAAAATTCTTTACATTACCTCCCCGGGCGCAATAATGTTTTTAGCTGCACTCACTATATCTATAAATATTCAATCTTCATAATTTATTTGGTAACAACCCGGAAACCTATATTATTGCTACTGTCTCGCGCGAAAGTCCGATGTGCTGACCGGCAATATACTCCTTCAGAATTCCAGCTGCCTCCACGTATTACATGGAATGCTCCCATGGAAGGACCTTTTGGGTCAATCTGAAACTCTGTTTGGAGAGCCCCATAATAGTCACTGCACCATTCAAATACATTCCCGTGCATATCAAATAATCCCATTCTATTTGGATCATAAGTGCCTACAGAAACTGTTTTTCCTTTATATGTGCCTTTGTCGCATTCAGAATATGGCTTTGAGCCATCGTAGTTTCCATCATCAGCATCCAGACAGGAACCTGTACTAAATGGTGTTGTTGACCCGGCCCGTGCTGCATACTCCCATTCAGCCTCAGTAGGCAGACGACTGCCTGCCCAGTCTGCAAATGCTTTTGCATCCTCCCACGTAACATTGATTACAGGCCGATTCTTTCTACCCCAGCCTTCATCACCTGGTTTGCTCCTGCCGGTTTCTGTGCAAAACAAATCATATTGTTTAAAAGTTATTTCGCATATGCTTATTTTGAAGGCATTTAATGTTACCTGGTGCTGGGTCTCATCATCCTCTCTGCCAGCTTCAGTTGCTGGGCTCCCCATCATGAATGTACCTGCCGAAATCTCAGCCCATTTGATGTGTGGCTTTTGGGCAGTAATAGTAAATGGAACCAGACTTATTACAATAATTCCAGCGAATTTCCTTATTGATTTTGATTTATTCATTAAACGTTTATTAGTCTTAACTGCTGAATAATTAAAGATTATAAGCTTAATAATTAATAAAGATAGTCATTTTTTGTTTTTATTTATGCCAAATTTCTATTTAAATATATGTAGTTTTATAATCATTAAGAGAAAGGTAAAGGGCCATAAGTAAACCATAACTTACTTGGATAAAGGTAATTCTTTAAGTAAAGATTTAATTCAAATAATCACTTCCATAATACATTGATTGCGTGATGCTTTTATTAAATTGAATGATTATTCAGGGCCAACAAGCTAATAATTGAAAATCTATCCTACAGATTTATAAGTTCATTCATTTGCTCAATACTTTCCGGAAGAACAATGATTTCTTTGGTTTTTGCATTTAAAAGAATCATTACAGGCACGCCCAGAATATAATATTCGGCTGCAACCTTACTGCGCAGCCCTTCCGCTGCTCGCAGGTTAGTCCAGCCCTTCAGCTCATTTATCTTCTGCTGCCAGGAATATATCTCGTTGTCGGTCTCATCCAGACTGATGGCCACTATGTCAAGCCTATCCTGCACTTCCGCATTATTGTACCAGGGGTAAAGCTTTCCAACCGTTTCTGTGCAATGACTGCAGTCTGCTGACCAGAACAGGAGTAGTATATAGTCTTTTTCTGTTTGGAAAGCATTTAACTCAAACGGTTTGTTCTCAGCATCCTGCATAATAATATTGGGAGCTGTTGTTCCCGGAACCAATGTTTCAATACCCTTCAGCCTTCTGTTAATTGCCTGACGTTTGGAAGTAAGGCAATTTGGGTCGTCCAGGTAAGGTTGCAGTATTTTGATTCCTTTTTCAATATTAAAACTTTCGTATCCATTATAAAAATAATCAACCATCCAACCATATACCAGGGGGTGCCCGGTCCGGGCTTTTTCTATGGCAGTTTTTCCGGCAAATGTAAACAATGAATCGCGCAGGAATATGCTGGTGGCCAGCTCACCAAAAAGATTTACATATGCATCCATCCATTCCTTCATGTTAGTAGTTTTTAACATCAGAGTGTCGCTGAAATCCATTTCGTCAAAATATTTTTCCCTTAAATTATTTTTTCTATCGGCTTCAGTACCTTTCCAGCTAATCTGAGGAACATGGTGGAAACCAAATATACTACTCACAAACAGCGCTTTGTATTGTTTGGTTTGAGCTGCAATCCATTGATTACAAACTTTTCGTCTTTTCTCGTATTCGGTAATGCCTTCCCTGTAAAATGAAGAATTGGTGTCATCGTAGTTCATTAGAAAATTCTGCAATAGACCCAGCTTCTCCTTTTGCCTGGCGTTTACCTGAAGAAACCTGATATAAGCTGTGTTTTCTCTTTCGTCTTTCTGAAACCAGGTACTATCGGTACTGTTGCAATAGATGGGGTGCACCCACAGATCCAAATCCTGCTTGTAAATTATAATCCGCTTTTCGGAAGGGTATGGTGTACTTGCTGCATTTTCTTTGTAATCGAACCGCAAGACAAACTCGCCTGGCAGGTTATCCTTTGAAATCTTAAGTAAGGTTGTCTCTCCATTTTTTACATTGTCAACTATTTCTAAAGGCTTCATAGCAATTGCTCCTGTTAACGGAAGCAGGCTGATCTTACTTTCATACACACCACGCAAATGGATGGTTATAGTGGCATCCTGAGCCTGGGTTGATTCAGAAAACAGTAACATAAACCAAAGCAAAGAGATTGATCTTATTGTCAGGTGGGTGTTTTTAAGATTTATTTTCATAGTTGAAAACAATATTAGTATATAAACCCAAAAAGCCACAAAAGAATTTCGCTTCTATTTCCGATTTCGATATTATCTTGAACCAGAAAGGAGTCAGGAATACCCGATATCATGTTAATTGTTTCTATTCTTTTTGATCAATACTATGACCAAATATCACATTTTTTCAATCAATACGCAAATTGTTTTTACGTTCGTTCACTCACCGTTAAGGGAGGGCTATGGTTGTATCCTGTCTTAAAAAAACGGATGCTTTAGAAAAACGTCCGAACCAGGGTGAGACTCTCATACTACTCAGCCGGAATTTAATGAAGGCATGTTTTACGTGCCGTGAGGTAAGGTAGCCGCTTAGCAAAAAAATGACACCATCAGAGAACTGAAATTTTTTTGTATTAGAAAAAAACTGAAATGATCGGAAGGGATAAAATATCGGGAATAGTTAATAAAATAGCATCTGGATATAATCCTGATAAGATTATTCTTTTTGGTTCATATGCAACTGGAGATCCAAATGAAGACAGCGAGCTGGATTTATTTGTAATCTAAGATACCGATTTACCAAGACCACAAAGAGTAGTACACGTCAGAAAAATGCTTTATGACGATTCCTTTTGACCTGATTGTTTAGTTTATACTCCTAAAGAGATAGATGAAGCAAAGGAAAACAGATTCAGCTTTATATATAAAGTATTAAATACTGGCAAAACTTTAAATGAAAGACCAATCTGACAAAATAAGACAATGTATAGTTAAGGGTGACCATGATTTGGGAACTGACAAAATTACATATTTACATATTCCTGAATACATTGATACTATTACTTTTCATTGCCAGCAGGCAGTTGAGAACTATTAAAAGCTTATCCGGTTTTTCAATCTTCAACATTTAAATCTTCACATGATATAATTTACCTGTTTGACCTAATTACACAGATAGATTCCGTTTTTGAAAATTATTACGATACAATTTCAGAATTACAGAGATATGCAGTAGAAGTCAGGTATCCGAACGAAACTATATTTCTTTCCAATGAGAGAATAGCAAAAACCATAACAATTGCAAAAGAAGTAAGGGAATTGGTTACCCGGAAAATATGACAGGTTGTACTCTAGTCCAAATCGGGTTATGATTTGACAGGTACAGGTATTGATAATTGTTTGCAAATTACTTTGCATGTTATATTTACAATTTCGGAGTGACGCGGAACGCTTGTTTGAATATTATTTAAAGTATTAACCCAGATCGAATGGTTTGAACCTTCACGAAGTAATACACAACCATTATTTTTTAAATGGCGTTCAACTCTTTTCGTTTCATGTAAATTGTAATTTTCTTTTCAAAATTTTGGTTAGCCCATAATCTTTATGCAATTGCGCTTTTTGAACATCTAATAAAAGTTTTAAAGCATCAATTAAATTGGTTTTAAGTTCGTCGATAGTTTTGCTTTGCGAAATAGCTGCAGGGAATTCTTCTATTTGTCCAACATACATTCCGCTTTCTCTATCTTTTTGAATTAATATGGTTAAATCGGCTGTCTTCATAGCTAAATATTTTATTTGCTGCAAAGATAATTAAAAAGAGCCTTTAAGTTATTCTTCAATTTAGCCGGTTTTGTGCTAAGTTCTTATTTGCTGATTTTGTGCGCCCTGAAGAGCAAACTTGACCCTTATGATACTCTTGTTTTTCCTCCAAACAAAGGGGCAATATCAGCTTGCTTCAGATTCATTTGTTCCATTCTGAACTTAATTGCTTCTATTGGATTTGGTGCTTCTATAGGGTAATGTTCCTGCTCGTATTTTCAACAAGTAAGGATAAAAGTTCCATTATTCGAGGTGAGATTCCTCATTACCCCTGTAAACCCTATCCGAACTGTCATTACGAGTACCAGCGATGAATCTTAAATAATAGATTTTCAAGCATTAACTCAATATTATTGAAGATAACCGAAAGTCATTTAACTAAAATAACTCATTTTATACTTCCTACTCCAAAAAACTACCACTCGTTATAAATATTAAAATATCAAATAGTCAAATAAATCAATCCTTCAAGCATCGGACTGAGAAGCCGTATATTTTAAGGTATTGGGGCACGTTACAGTAGTCACTTCGGAAGTACAGGCCCCATCCGATAGTATTGCTTTGCTGCATACTGCTCCAGTTGTAGCCGTAGGAACCGCGACTACTCAGTGAACCATTGACCAGGTAACCGGCAGTATGTAACTTTAAAGCGGATGCGTATGTATCGTTGGAGTTACTCCATCCACTTTGCCGCCAGGCATTATCCCACTCAGTATAAGTAGGAATTCGCCAACCAGCACCAAGAAGAATGGTACAGGGGTCATTGACAGCAGTCCAATCGCTAGCCTCATCTATAGTGGTAATCCAGGTTGTACTTGGCGTGCGAGTAATCCCGTCATGTTTATAACCCTGCTTGCGGTTAAACTGCCAGTACCAACCCGCTGCCGCTTCAGAAGTATCGGTAGCTGATCTCGCCATGTCATCGGCACCCAGATTCTTAACTATCCAACATTTATTTTCACCCGAGAGATTGGTTTGTATTATTCCGTAAGTTAGTTGTTTATCGACAGGGGCAACGTTGCCAGCATAGTGAGTAACTGTAATAGTACTGGCACATAAATGTGTAGTAAATATCATGTCAATTCCATCAATTGTTCCTCCACAGTTTACTGCTTTTACTTTATAATGGTATAGAATATTGGGGGTTAGACCAGTAACTTCCGCATTAACAGTAAAATTGCCGCTTCCTGTTACCGGGCTTTGTGTGGCTGTTATCGAACTTCCATAGCCTGTAGATGTTCCATACTCAAACGTCACAGTAGTTGAAGAACCATTTGCATTTACTGTACCATTAAATGTAGCTGATGCAGTACCAATATTTGTGGCAACATTGGTGATTGCTGAAGGCGCTGAACAAGGTGTTACTGAATTTGAGGCTGAACTTGCCAAACTGGTACCAATGGCATTTGTGGCAGTTACTGTAAAAGTATAGGTAGTTCCATTAATAAGCCCAGTTACTGTGATAGGGCTCACAGTACCGGTGCCTGTAAAACCACCAGGACTTGAAGTTACCGTGTATCCGGTTATAGCAGAGCCACCATTACTACCTGGGGCTGTAAATGTTACAGTAGCCTGAGCATTTCCTTTTGTCGCTGTCCCTATTGTCGGTGCACCCGGGACTGTTGAAGGCGTTACAGAAT
>Ga0315278_10001086_pt1 | contig 23567 bp, 26 predicted proteins | sample YL17G06_0_MG_FD_203880 | JGI IMG/M metagenome (GOLD analysis project Ga0315278, IMG submission 203880) | Sediment microbial communities from Yellowstone Lake, YNP, Wyoming, USA - YL17G06_0 | ecosystem: Environmental > Aquatic > Freshwater > Lake > Sediment | place: USA: Wyoming | collected... | reverse complement strand
GTTTATGGGCTCTGACCTGCGGATTTGATTTGCGCCTCAGGTGGGGCCCGTGCTACCATCGGAAACGTAAGCGCGTCCCCCGACCGTCTATTGGAGGCCTCTTGTTGTTCCACAAGGGTGACACTGTCGTCCATCCTGAACACGGCGCCGCGGTGATCGAAGACATCCGCGACCGCGAATTCCAGGGAGAAACCCGCAAGTACCTCAAGCTCAGGGTCGTCCATGGGGATCTGACCGTGAACGTTCCAGTCGAAAGCGCCCCCGAGGTGGGGCTGCGCGGGGTCGTCAGCAAGGCCGAGGTCAAGAAGGTCCTCAAGGTCCTTCAGCAAGACGAAAGCGTCATGGCTGCCAACTGGAGCCGCCGCTTCAAGAACAACATCGAGAAGCTGCGCTCCGGGGACATCTATCAGGTCGCCGAGGTGGTCCGGAACCTGTCGATCCGAGACCGCGACAAAGGCCTCTCCGCCGGCGAGAAGCGGATGGTGGTCAAGGCCCGTCAGATCCTCGTATCCGAGCTCATGTTCGCCAACGGCGTAACTGAGGAGAAGGCCGAGGAGACCGTGGACAAGGTCCTGGACGACTCCCACGATTCTCGGGTTGCCGCCGCCGCCCAGTAGGGTTGTCTTGGGGCCGGTTCGAGGTCGGCTCCTAATATCGGGTGCGGGATGATGACATGAGCACAGCCAGAGACAGAACCGGCACAGGTCGCATGGTCGAAGTCGTGCGACTGATATTCATCGTCCTGCTCGCCACCGCCGGTTTCGAGATCGCAACCAGCTCGGGAGCGTTCACGACCAGGCGCACCATCCTCGGCGTCTTCTTGGGTGCCGCCACCGGATACGTGATCGGGGGGATCTTCGGTCGCCTCACGGCCTCGACCGTTTCCGGGGTCGAGAAGGATCTGCGCAAGCGCTCCGCCGCGGAGATCGCGATGGGGGTCGTCGGTCTGATCTGCGGGCTCATGATCTCCTTCTTCGTGACCATGCCCCTGATCCTGGGTCTCCCGCCCGCGGCATATTGGCCGGCGACCGTCTTCATCTACCTGGTTCTCGGCTGGCTGGGATTCCGCATCGCCCACACGCGCCAAGAGGACCTCTACTCGATGCTCGGCCTGAAGCCCCGGGTCTCCGGCTCCGGACGGACGGAGGTGAGCGTTATCGACACGAGCGTCCTCATAGACGGCAGGATCGTCGATCTGGCGTCCACCGGGTTCCTTACGGGTGTGTATCTGATCCACAGCGGAGTCCTCGAGGAACTGCAGCGCATCGCCGACTCGTCGGACCCGGGTCGCCGAGGCCGCGGCAAGCGTGGCCTGGACAATCTGACCCGGTTGCAGAAGGACCCTCGGGTCGAGGTCGTTCTCGTGGAAGAGCAGGCTCCCGGGGAGATCGATGCCGCGCTGGTCAGGCTCGCGCGAGAGCGGGGCGCGACCCTCGTGACGGCCGACATGAATCTCGCGAAGGTGGCCGAGGCCGTTTCGGTCCCCGTTCGGTCCATCAACGCACTCGCGTCCGCCCTGCGCCAGCCCGTCGCTCCTGGTGAGGAACTGAACGTCAAGCTCGTCAAGGGGGGAAGGGAGCACGGACAAGCGATCGGCTACCTCGAAGACGGCACGATGGTCATCGTCGAAGGGGCCGCCGAGCAGATGGGGAGCGAAGTCAAGGTTCGTGTGACCAACATGCTGCAGACGCCGAGCGGGCGGATGGTCTTCGCGGCGTTGCCGGACTGATGGCCGAGACCACGGTCGCGGTCGTGCTCGCCGCCGGCGCCGGGGAGAGGCTCGCAGCCGGCGAGCCGAAGGCATTCATCGCCATAGGTTCGCGAAGCATCCTCGAGATAGCGGCGGCCAACGCCGAGGCCTGCGAGCAGGTCGCGTCCCTGGTGGTGACCGTTCCCCCCGGCACCGAGGAGCAAGCCCGCGGCATATTGGGTTCGCTTTCCAAGCCCGTCGTGGTTGTGGTGGGAGGAGCATCGCGACAGGAGTCGGTGCGGCTGGCCTTGGCCGCGGTTCCGGCAGACGCTGAGAGCGTTGCAGTGCATGACGCAGCGCGCTGCCTGGCTTCTCCGGCCCTCTTCTCGCGGGTGATATCGGCAGCCACCGGCGTCGACGGGGCCATCCCTGTCGTCCCCGTGTCGGACACCGTGAAGCGAGTCGTGGATGGCATCGTAGCCGCGACCGTCCGGCGTCAGGATCTGGCGCTGGCACAGACACCGCAGGTCTTCCCCGCGGACTCCCTGCGTGACGTACATGCCCGAGCGGCGGCGGAAGGACTGTCGTTCACGGATGACGCTGCCATGTTCGAGTGGACGGGCCTGCGGGTTGTCACCGTCGCCGGTGAGGAGACGAACTTCAAGATCACGACACCCGCGGATGTTCTTCGCGCGGGGGCGGTATTGGGAGGTGACGTTGATGGGTGACCAGAGATTCGGATTGGGGTTCGATTCGCATCCACGCGAGATCGGCCGTCCTCTCTATCTGGGAGGGGTTCACTTCGAAGGGGAGCCGGGGTTGTCGGGCCATTCCGATGCGGACGTGGTGTGCCATGCGATCGGAGATGCCCTTCTGGGGGCTGCGGGACTGGGCGACCTAGGTGACCACTTCTCCGACACGGATCCGGGGATAGCCGGGATAGCTGGTCTCGACTTGTTGGCCCAGATCGTCGGGCTCCTGGCCGAAGAGCAGCTTCACCCTTGGTCTTGCGACGCCACCGTTATCGCCGAGCGCCCGAAACTCGCGCTCAAGCGGGAGGAGATGAGGCGCAACGTCGCGGCGACGCTTGGCGTTCCGGTCGAGCGCGTGTCGGTGAAGGCCACTCGCCCGGAGGGACTGGGCCTCACCGGCGACGGCGCAGGGTGCATGGCGCTCGCCGTCGTGGTGCACGCTTGAGCGGACAGGTCTCGGGGAAGCGCGCGGTGATCGAGGCGTTGCGCGCGGGTGGAGTGCGCGAAGTGCTGGTGGCTGATGGGATCCGTGATACGGAGGGCATGCTGGAGGTTCGCGAGGCCGCCTCCGCGGCCGGAGTTTCGATGAAGACGGTTGCGCGCGAAGAGCTCGACCGGATCTCCGAGGACCATCGGGGAGTCATCGCCGAGCTCTCTCAGACCGTCACAGTGGGACGTGGGCTTTCGGAGCGCGACCTCTCTTCATTCGCCTTCTCAGATCAGGCAGTTGTGGTTGTGCTCGACGGTGTAACCGACCCGCAGAACCTCGGCGCTTCGGCGCGCGCGGCCGACGCGGCAGGCGCCGAGATGCTCATCACGCGAGTGAAGCGAGCCGCGGGCGTCACCGATGCGGCCGTGCGGGCATCGGCGGGCGCTTTGCTCACCTTGCCGCACGCACGTGTCGTCAACATCACCAAGGCCATCGAGCGACTGAAGGACGCAGGGTTCACGGTGGCAGGACTCGACTCCGACGCGCCCGCGAACGTCTACGAGCAGACTTGTCCGAGCGGAAGGGTGGCCGTCGTCATCGGTTCGGAGGGCTCCGGCATATCCCGCCTGGCGCGGGAGCACTGCGACCTACTCGTGTCGCTGCCGATGCGAGGCCAGGTGGCCTCTCTGAACGCTGCGGCCAGCTTGGCGGCTGCTCTGTTCGCCTGGGTTCTGCCTTCTCGGCGGTAGACTCCGGTCGGAGGCCGGCGTAGCTCAGTTGGCAGAGCTCCCGATTTGTAATCGGAAGGTCGTCGGTTCGATTCCGACCGCCGGCTCAGAAGAACCGCAGTTGGATGCGCCCATCCCGGGCAGTGGTGATCAGATAGCGCTGGCGGTGGCGAGGAAACCGGCTCGCGCCTGGTCGGGCGTGGGCCCAGGTGCTCCGTCGTGCTTCTCGGCCATATGAGCCGTGATCGCCTCGGGGGTCATCACGGTCATTAACTTGTCTACAGCCTCTTCCGCGGTGTCGCCTTCCATCTGCATCTTGTCTCCGCAAGAGCAGGCCATCTCCCAGTTAGCCATCTGCTGGCTCCTTCCTTTGCCGGTATTCCCATCAGAGCACCAGTTGGTAGATACGACAAGGCCGCGGCTTCATGCTCCGCCGGTTCCGCAAGCCAGTCTGCGGAGCAAGACGCCCAGGCTTCGCTGAGAACCGGCTGCGACTATGCTCGACGGCATGGATGTTGCAGTCGTTGGCGCTGGGCTGGTCGGGATCTCGACCGCTCTGCATCTGGCCCGCAGGGGCGTTGGCGTCACCGTCTACGAGGCCGCACCTTCGCTCGGGGCGGGCCAGTCGGGTCACAACTCGAACGTCATCCACTCCGGGGCGTTCTACGTGCCGGGGTCCCTCAAGGCGGACTTCGCGATCCGAGGGCGAGGGATGCTCGAGGACTTCATACACGCGAACATGCTTCCCTACCGGCGCGTCGGCAAGCTGGTCGTTCAGCAGAAGGGTGAAGACGAGCGCTTCGACGAACTCGTGAAGCGCGCGTCCGCGAACGGTGTCGAGGCCACCGTGCTGGATTCCCGCTCCGCCCTGCACGACTTCGAACCTCTGGCGTCGGGCGAGCGGGCGTTGTTGTTACCCTCCGTGGCGGTGACAGATTTCGGTCAGGTGTTGAAGGCTCTGGTGGATGAAGCGTCCCTGGCCGGCGTCGAGGTGAAGTTCATGTCGCCCTGCGTGATGGAGGGAACGCGGCTCCTGGCGAACGACCGAGACATCAAACCGAGACACACGGTGGTCGCGGCAGGTACCGGCTTCAACAGGCTCTGCGGGGACAAGGCGTGGCGCGTCATCGGCTTCAAGGGCGCCTACCGTTCCGTCACGTCGCCGAAGCCCGAGCGACCTATCTACGCGGTTCCGGATCCCCGCTATCCGTTCCTTGGGGTGCACGTGACTCCGGCTATCGATGGCACCGTTACCGCGGGGCCGAATGCCACCATGCACCCGCCTATCGTGGCGGGTCGCGCCCTCATGTTGGCCGCACGGAACGTCCGCCGCGGCCTTGCGGAACTGCCTGCGAGGTTCTCCTCGACGGCCATGCGAGCGCACGTACGCCGCTATGTCCCGGACGCCGTTGTCGGCCGCGAGGTGGTCAAGTACGGCGTGCGAGCGCAGGCGGTGGATCGGCGCGGCAGATACGCGGACGACTTCGTCATCGTCGACGGCCCGGGAGCGACCTTCATCGCGAACGCTCCATCGCCCGGGGCGACCGCGTGCCTGGCCATCGGTGAGCATATCGCCACAGGGGTGTTGCAGAGGCTCGCCGGATGAAACGCCTCCCGCTCCTCATCGGCCTGGCTCTGCTTCTGTCCTCGTGTTCGAGCGCCGAACCGGTGACGCCCGCAACATCACCTTCTCTCACCAGCCCTTCGCCGACGGCGGCCATGCCTTCTCCAAGTCCGGCCGCACACGACTACACCGCTCTCGACAGGGGGGTTTCGGCCACGGGGTCCGCCATCTTGCTCTTCCGCCGACCCGACAAAGAGGCGTCCTCGCGCCGCATGGTTGCGCACAACCCGATGGGCGAGCAGATCGTGTTCCTGGCCAACGATTCGCTCGAGCGCGCAGGCACCACCTGGTACCGGATCCTGCTGCCTCAGCGCCCGAACGGCTCCACGGCGTGGGTGAAGCAGGACGCACAGCTCGAACTCTATTCCCTGAGCGATCGTATCGAGATCGACCTGTCGACCTACACGCTCACGCGATTCACCAACGGCAAGTTGGCAAGCCGTTTCAAGGTCGGGGTGGGCATGCCCTATTGGCCCACCCCCACAGGAACGTTCTACGTGTGGGCCCACGTTCCGCAGGCCAGTCCGACCGGGCCGTACGGGGCGTACGCGCTGGGACTTTCCGGGTTCTCGGACGTCTTGACCGACTGGCCCGGCGGCGGTCGGTTCGCCATCCACGGCACTCCCTACAAGGCGAACACCGGTCGCAAGGTCTCGCACGGGTGCATCCGGGTGTTCAATCCCGCTGTGGTGACGTTGAAGGACGTCTCACTTGGAACACCGGTGATCATCACCCGTTAGAAGAGGTGGAACACCGGCGGGAAGGTCAGGACCAGGCCGCACGCGATCATCGCGAAGGTGGCGATGAATACCGGTCGGGCAGCGGGATCGCGTTCTTTCCAGAAGAAGGCAAGGCCTTTCCATACGGCCAAGAAGATGGCCGCGGGGATCATCGTTTGAGCGGAGAGAGGCCCGACGGTAGGCATCGGATCGAAGGCGGTGACGGGCGCGAGCAATCCGAGCGCCAAGCACGCGACTCCCGACGCTAGGAAGGCGGCGGCGGCAGGGCCGAAGGGTTTGCGACGATCTCCGCTCATCGAACCGCCGCCTGCTTGGTAACGAGGGCGCCGAGCACTCCCGCCGCGGCCGTGGCGACGAATGCGATGGCGAGGAGGGCGATGAGAGCCCGACGGACCGGCCGACGGTCGGCCTCGGCCAGCTCGTCACGGAAGTGGCCGACGACGGCCGCCGCGGCCGTCACCAGGACCGGCGCCATCCAGGCCAGGTGCGCCTTCCACTCCATGCCGAACGTGTCCCATCCACTGGTAGAGGGACTTCGGTGCAATGCGGCCTGCGCGCCGCCCTCTTGCGTGTACCAGGGGTAGATGATCCAGGTTCCCGTGATCACCGCGATCCAGGCGAACCCGGCCAGCGCCCACAGACCGTTGACGAGCCTCCGAACGCGGATCGTCACGCCTTCGTCGGCCATGTGCTCTCGGCGCAGGCTCCAGAGTCCGCCGACGGCCGCCGAAAAACCGAGCAGCAACAGGCCGCCGAAGACGATCCCGTGCAGGGCGGCCCAGATCTCGCGGTCGGTGAGTCTCATCTGCCCCCATTCTTACCCTTTCCGCATGTTCCCGGTCCGAAGTCGGACCTCGCTGCTAGCCTCGTGGTGATGGAAGAGAGGGAACTGGACGAGCGTTCGATCGCGATACTCGATTTCGAGCGTGCCTGGTGGCAGCACCGGGGGTCCAAAGAACGGGATATCAGAGAGCGTTTCGACCTGTCTTCGGCAAGGTATCATCAGCTTCTGAACCGCTTGATAGAGCTTCCGGAGGCTCTGCAGTACGACCCGATGTTGGTACGTAGGTTGCGGCGACTCCGGGAAGCCCGGCGTCGCAAGCGATCCGCAAGGCAGGCGGGCATTGAGATCTAGGAGCCTAGGGACCGGAAGGGGTTCGCCGTGAAAGGTAGTCCGGTGAAACTCGGGATAGTCATCGGCTTGGCCGTGATCGGGATCATCACGCTCGCCACCGCGTTCGACTTCGGGGGGCCGGCGGTTCCGCAAGGAGCGGTGGTCGTGGTCGCTCCGTCGCCCGCAACGTCCGAGCCGACCAAATCACCGAAGCCCAAGCCGAGTCCCGACCTCGTTCAAGGGATCCATGTTGGGGTCTACAACGGAACGAAGGTGACGGGCGAAGCCGCCGTCGTTGCATCGAAGCTCGAGAAGCAGGGTTACGTGGTGGATGAGGTTCTCAACACGGTTGATCCCATGAAGACGACCATCGTCTACTACGTGAAGCCCGCAGACGAGGCCGCTGCCCAGGCGTTGGCGAGTTCTCAGTTCACGGGGGCCACCGTCGAGCCGGTTCCGGACGGTGTGACGGTTCTGGATGCAGCGGGCAACCAGGTTCCCCCCATCAAGAGCGCTCACCTATTGGTCTTCGTCGGCGACGATTACCTCTCCCAGTAGCCCGCTCGCCGCGTTCCGCGAAAGTCCCGCTGCAGCGGGCGTATTACTCGACTTCGACGGCACGCTTTCCGAGATCGTCTCCAGGCCTGAGCTGGCGAGACCAGCTCCCGGCGCAACCACCGTAGTCACGGCACTGACACGGATATTCGCTCTGGTCGCTGTCGTGTCCGGACGTCCGTCCGAGGAGGTCGAGCGCTTGCTGGCGGCCGACGGCGTTCGCTACGAAGGCTGCTACGGACTCGAGAGCCTCGCTGCCACGGAAGAGGTTCTGGGGCTGGTTCGGGCCGCCGCTTCGGCGACGAAGGGAGCGTGGGTCGAACCCAAGGGCGCTTCGATCGCCGTTCACTATCGCGAAGCCGGGGATCCGAAGTCGGCCCGCGAATCGTTGGGCAAGGGCCTGCGCGAGATCGCCGGTTGGAACGGTCTCGAGGTCATCGAAGGCAAGATGGTTCTCGAGCTTGTCCCCTTGGGCGCCTCTCGCAAGGGAGGAGTGGTGGAACGGCTCGTATCGTCGGCCGGACTGCGGGCCGTCCTCTACGCCGGTGACGATTCTCCCGACCTCGAGGCTTTCGATGCTCTCGACCGCCTTCGAGCGGCCGGCCTCGTCACGGCGAAGATAGCCGTCAGCGGAGCGGAGACCCCGACCGAGCTCCTGTCTGCGGCCGACCTCGTCGTAGAGGGACCGGGCGGCCTCGTTGAAGTGCTGAAGGGATTGGCCGCGCGCTAGGCCCGGAACCAGGCGCGGCGGATACGCACCTTGTCGAGATCGCGCAACTGGTGGGCGACCCAACGCGACGGCGGGTTGGCACGTATCAGTCTCGACAATCCCTTCGCGCGCAGGATCTTCTGTTCCTCGGGAAGAGCTAGAGCCACCTGGATCATCTCTGCCTGCTCTTCCACGTCGTGAGGGTTGATGCCCAGCGCGTAGCGCCCGAGCCGGAAGTAGGCTCCGGCGTTCCTCGACAGCAGCAGGACGCCGTGGCGCCTATTGGCGATCGGTCCTTCCATCGACACGAGGTTCAGCCCGTCGATCACGGGGTTGACCATCAGGACGTCGTAGAGGGCGTAGGCAGCCACCGCTGCCTGGTAGTCGTCCTTGACTCGAACGGTGATCGGTTCCCAATCCGCGGTGCCGAGCTTCTCGTTGACCCTCGCGGCTTCCGCGAGACATTCCTCGGCGTACGTGCGGTACTCGGGCAATTCGGTGCGCGAGGGGGAGAGCAGCGCCAGGAACTTCACCTTCCCCTTCCACTCGGGATATCGCTTCAGGAAGGTCTCGTACGCCGTGAATCCGCGAAGGATGTTCTTGGTCAGCTCGAAGCGGTCTACGCGAAGGATGAGCCTCGCGTCGCCGCGCCACTCCTCGAATTCCTTCCGCATCGCGGCAACCTCGGGCAGCGCCGCGGTCTCCTTGATGGCGGCCGCATCGACCGACAGCGGGTGGACCCGCGCCAGAACCTCGTGTCCTTCGACGTGGGCCCGGTACCGGCCGAGTTCGACCCTCGCCCCCGGGAGGTAGCGCGCGGACATCAGGAAGTTCTCCGCCCACGCCTCGGAGTGGAAACCTAGGACGTCTGCGCCCAGCATCCCCGCTAGGAGTTGACGCCTCATCTGCGTGGGCATGGCCCTCGCGTAGGTAGGCCCGGCGATCGGGGTGTGTGAGAAGTGAGAGATGAGGGCATCCGGCTTCATCTCGCGCAACATCTTCGGCACCAGCGAGAGGTGGTAGTCCTGGACCAAGAAGGCAGTCGGTTGCGGAAGCCGCTCGGCTTCCTGCGCGAGAGCCTCGGCGAAAGCGAGATTGACGCGCTCGTACCGTTCCCACGCCTCATACGTGCCGGCGTCCCAGACGGGAGTGTGGACGTTGTCCCAGAGGTAGTGGTGTGCGAACCAGAGGATCCCGTTGGACACGTAGTTGTAGTAGCCGTCAAAGTCTTCAGGCGAAACGTTGAGGTATCGCAGGGAGTAGGCCGCTCCGTCGTCCGCGGGTATGCGGCCATCGGCCAGCTCCGTCATCTCGCGGTCTGCATCCGACATCGCAGCCGCGATCCAGGTACCGCCGACCTGCAGGGCGCCGGTCAGCGCGGTGACGACTCCCCCCGACCCTCGCGACGCGGTGATCGCTCCGTCCTGTTCGCGGGTGAACGAGACCGGACCTCGGTTGGACGCGATGACGACCGAACCGAACTCGGGCGAAGGGTTCACAGCGAGGCCATCAGGAGGAGGTAGTCCTCGAGCTCCCGGAGCGAGAGGAAATGGTCGCGCACGCGCTCCTTCCCGGCCTTGCCCATGCTGTATCGCAGCGAGGGGTCGGCGAGGAGCTGCGAGGTGCGGGCCGCGCACTCCTCGATGGAATCGACGAGGAAGCCGGTTTCGCCGTCGGCTATCTGAAGCGTGATCCCTCCCACGTTGCCACCGATGACCGGCTTCTTCTTCCACATGGCTTCGGAAACCGTTAGGCCGAAACCCTCCCGGATGGATTTCTGAAGGACAACAGTGGCCGACCGCTGGAAGGCGTTCACTTCGAGGTTGCCGACCTGCTCCAGGTTCGTGAGCAGGTGGATATCGCTGTCGCCCCCTACATGCTCCTGAGTGGCGGCCAGGTAGTCCCACCCCTCAGGGTCGTCGTGGGCCATCGAACCGACCATCACCAGCTGAACCTCGGGGTGATCCTTCTTCACCAGGCGGTATGCATCGATCACGCCGAGCGGATCCTTCCACGGGTCGAAGCGCGACACCTGAAGCATCATGGGTCGCCTGCGATCGACGCCGTAGTGGCGCAACACCGCGGAGGCCGTGTCGGGGTCGAAGTAGGTGTTCTTCATCGAGAGCGGGTCGATCGTCGGCGTGATGTATGCGACCGCGGGTCCCTCGATGCCGGGCCCGCGGTACTTCTCCATAGTGAAGATGGCGGCGTCGTACCGATTGATGAACGGCACATAGAAATCCCATACCTCGCGGTTGGGTATCGAGGTGTCTATGTGACAGCGCCAGAGCCATTTCCCACGACGCCTTCCTTGCTCCTCGAGTATCGATAGCAGCGCGCAAGGCTGCGGATCGTGGATGAAGAAGAAGTCCGCCGAATCCCCAAGCTCCTTGGCGTTGTCGAGGAGGCAGTCTGAGTAGGTGCGTTGCATCCCCTCCGTCCAGTCGACCTCGGCGCCCTGCATGCCGTTATGGACGGCCTTCGTGACTCCGAAGAAGTCGTCGGTTCCCCGGATCAGCTGCCATACGGCGTCGATGCCGAGATCTCTTAGGAGACCGAGTTGCGTCTGCAGCAGTTCCGAGACGCCGCCGCCGAACGCGGTGGAGTTCATGTGCAGCACACGGGCCCCCCGCAGCGGATCGGCCGCCGCGATCAGTCGCTCGACGGCTTCCTCACCCGCAGCTGCGGCGTAGTCGCTTAGGGATATCGGCGAGACGGGAACGGTGGGCAGCACGATATCGAGTCTACGCCAGCGGAGCCGCAGAGCTCGCTACGGAGTCGTGTCCTTGAATGCCGCCAGCTGGTTGAGAGCCCTCTCGCGGAAGCCGGCCCGCTCCTCGGCAGACATCCGGAACACCGACTCGACGGTGCTCGTCAGTACCGAGGGGGAGAAAGGCTTGGTTATGTATTCGTCGGCACCTGCCTGGAAGCCCATCAGCTGATCGGAGCCCTGGGTCTTCGCCGTGAGGAGGACGATCGGGAGGTCTGCCGTCGTCGGGTTAGAACGAAGTTCCCTCAGGAGGGTCAGGCCGTCTTTGCGCGGCAACATGATGTCGAGGATGACCAGATCGGGGTTCTTCTCGACCGCGGCCGCGAATCCGAGGTCGGCGTCGGCGGCGTCTATGACTTCATGCCCCGCGAACTCCAGATTCACCCTGCAAAGCAGCAGGACATCCGGTTCGTCGTCGATAACCAAGATGCGCATCCAAACCCCCTGTCCATCCTGTTTCGGCAGGAAGACCGCCTGACCTTGAGAAGCGTACAGGCTATCCTCGCCTGGCAACTTCGCAATAGGTCCTTGGCCCCACGGATCTCATGACCCCTCTTCCGGGAGGACTTCGTCTCAGGGCTATGATTCTGACGTGGAGCCCAAGCAGTCCCTATTCTCCGGTCCCCTTGTAGCGCGCGCGGCGCGCATGGGGATAGTCGCCTGGTCGGTCATCGGCGCCTTGATCTTGGGGTACTGGGCCTACCACTACGTCTTGTACCCCGTGCGCTCCATCTTCCCGCCTCTGATCCTGGCGACGGTCATCGTCTACCTCCTCAACCCGCTGGTGACCCGGTTCGAGCGGAGAGGACTTGGGCGGGGCTGGGGCACGCTCGTCACGTACGTGGTGTTCTTCGCTGGTGTCTGGCTGTCGGTCAGGTTCCTCGCGCCGGTGGTTTCCCGGCAAGTGGGCGCCTTCGTGGCCAGCGTTCCCGATCTTCTCCAGCGGGCCGGCGATCAGGTGCAGGTGCTAGCCACCAGGGCCAATCTCTCGATGAAGGTCGAGGATCTGGTTTCCCAGCTGCAGGCCAATCGGGCAGAAGCCTTCTCGTTCTTCGGGCGCATCGTGTCCTTCACCGGGGGCGTGATCCATGTGGCGGTTGTTCTGATCCTGGGTCCGGTCCTGGCGTTCTACCTCCTGATGGATCTGCCCAAGCTCAAGCGAGGGGTGGTCGCGGCCATCCCCACACGTAGGCGAGACGAGGTTCTGCTGGTCGGCAACCAGCTGACGACGTCGGTGGGAGGGTTCTTCCGCGGGCAGCTGCTCGTCGCTCTGTTCGTCGGCCTGGCTTCGATGCTGGCCCTGTACATAGTGGGCCTGCCCTACTGGGCGCTCGTCGGTGTCATCTGCGGTGTGTTCAACCTGGTGCCGTTGATAGGACCGTTCATCGGCGCGGTGCCTGCCGTCTTCATCGCGTTCACGACCACGACGACGGGCCCGGGAGTGTTGATCCACCCCGAACCGGGATGGCCGCTGGCCATCGCTTCCTGCCTTGCCTTGTTGGTCGTCCAGCAGATCGACAATCACATCATCAGCCCGAACGTGGTGGCGCGGACGGTCAAGCTTCATCCCGTGACCGTGATGCTGTCGCTGCTGGTGGGTGGGACGCTGATGGGGCTGTGGGGGATGCTCTTCGCGGTGCCTACGGTTGCCGCGGTGAAGATAGTCATCATGCATTTCTGGGATACGCGGACGTCCTGGCCCCCGAACGAACCGGTGGTCGGGGTCTCCGAAGCAGATCTTCCGGAAGAGACGGCTCACCCTCCGGAGTCGCCCCGTGGAGTCAAAGGGCTGACCGCGCGCCTCCGCAGGCGTCGCGACAGCTAGCCGAGCAGCGCCTCGACAGCTTCCGCGAATCCCTCGCCGTGCGATGCCTCCGTGAAGCCGGCGTTCTCCGGAAGCTCGCCCACGGCGTCGCGCCCGTTCGCCGTGATGAACACCCTTCCGACGGCTCCGGCCATCTGCAGATCGGACTCCGAGTCGCCCACCGCCGCCGCGTCGGACGGCGAGATCCCGGCGAGCTCCAGGTGGCGCATTACTCCCGTCGTCTTGCTGACGCCTTTGGGCACGAGGTGATAGGCGTGCACGCGATCCACATCGAGTGTCGGGAACTTGCGCAGGATGACGCCGTTGTCCTTGAGCTCGAGCCAGTCGTAGCCCGCGCGTTCCAGTGAGGTCTGCGCTTCTTCCAGGTCGATCTGCCCTCTGAATAGCATCGTGGCTTCGCGCGCGTGCGAGGACCACGGCGTGTGTGGTTCGAGCGTTCCTCGATAGGTGTCCAGAAGGAAGGCTCCCGCTCCAGAATGGACCATGCGTTCGAACGGGGTCCCCTTGCCTGCGAACCCTGCGAAGTTGCGGTGCACCTCCTCGGGGAAGACGCTGCGATCCACGACCAACGCCCCCATCTCGGCAACGTAGGCGGAGGCCGAAAGCATCCGGGCCATCTCGCTCATCTGTCCCTGAGTCCTGCCGGATACCAGCACGAGCTGGACCTCGGCGCGATGAAGCGCCAGCAGCGCTCCAACTGCGGCCGAAGTCATGTCGCCGCGCGTCGTCGTGAAGAGGGAGCCACCTGGCCCCAGCAACGTGCCGTCGAGATCCGAGTAGAGAACCCTGAGCCTCATCGCCACGATGATAGGCGCACCCTCGCTCCGCGTGCCGGCGCGTTGACACATCTCGACCTCGCGCTTAGCTTGGGATAAGGACAAAGGAGCCTTCTTGCTGCGCATCTCCCAGAAACTCGAGTACGCGACGCGTGCGATGATCGAGCTCTCCAACCGCCAGGCCGAGAACGTTCTCGTGCCTGCGCGCGAGATCGCGGAGGCCCAACAGATCCCGCTCCGGTTCCTGGAGCAGCAGTTGGGAACACTGGCTAAGGCCGGATTGATCGAGAGTCACCGCGGTGCAGGCGGCGGGTGCAAGCTGTCCCGCCCGGCCACAGAGATCTCGATGGGCGAGATAGCCGACGCCATCGAGGGGGCCTTCTACCCGATGTTCTGCCTGGAACCGGGGGATGAGACGTGTTTCCAGGACTCCCAGTGCGGTCTTCAGGGGCTGTGGGACGAGGTTCAGGGGGCGGTGCGAGATGTCTTCGCGAAGACGACGGTCGCGGCGCTGGCCGGACGGCACCATAGGCCCGAGAAGCCGGTGTTCCCCGCAAGCGAACTCGCCCGCCATCTCTAGGGGCTACAGATAGTGAAGAGGGCCCCGAAGGGCCCCCTTCAGAAGCTTCGTGCGCGGCGTGCTTGGAACGTGTCTAGGTAGCGGACTTGCCGAGGATACGTGTGACCTTGGTTCCGCAGACCGGGCACTTGCCCTGAGCGGCCTTACGCCCGTTCTTGAACTCCACGATCTCGCCTTCGAACTTCCGCTTGTCGCGACACTTCACGCAATACGCTTCGTACTCAGCCATGGCACCCCCTGGATAGGCTTCGAGGCCGTCCATGCGACGACCTCACGCACGACTCTGGCCCCTTGTCGTGCCTAATGCAAGTACCTTCACGCACGAGCCCTGAGGCCAGTCTCAGTTCGGCCTGCTAGGAGGAGGCTTCAGAAGAGGCCTTCTCGGTCAGGAATGGGCCTATGAACAGGGCATCCATGCCTGTGTTGACGAAGTCGTGGATGGCTTCCTCGGGGCTGTTCACGATGGGCTCACCCATGATGTTGAAGCTGGTATTGAGTACGACAGGCACGCCGGTAAGCACCTTGAACTCGCTGATGAGGCGGTAGAACTCGCCGAATCCGTCCTTCGTGACGCTCTGGAGGCGACCGGTTCCGTCCACGTGTGTGACCGCGGGGATCTGGTCGCGCTTCTCCTTGCGTACGGGCAGAACGAGCAGCATGAATGGGTTCAGGTGGTAGTCCTCGAAGTACTCGTCGCCGTCCTCGTGCAGGATGGCGGGCGCGAACGGCCGGAATCCCTCACGGTGTTTCACGCGGGCGTTCACGATGTCCTTCATCTCGGCACGTCGCGGGTCGGCCAGGATGGAGCGGGCGCCCAACGCGCGCGGGCCGATCTCGGCGCGGCCGTTGAACCAACCCACGATCTTGCCGTCGGCCAGCATGCGCGCAGCCTCGGCGGCCGCGTCCGGCACCTCACGCCAGCGCAAGCCGCTGTCGTCCACGGCTCGCTTGCACTCGACCTCTGTCGGCTCGGGGCCCAGGAACGGATGGGTCATGACCCACTCGCGCGGCTTGTCCATAACGTTGTGCCAGACGTAGAGGGCGGCGCCGAGTGCGTTCCCCGCGTCGCCGGCGCTCGCCTGGATGAAGATGTCCTCGAAGGGTGTCTCGTTCAGCAGGCGAGCGTTCATGACCGAGTTGAGCGCAACGCCGCCGGCAAGGGCTAGGTTCTTCTCCCCCGTAGCCGCGTGCAGGGCGCGCGTGACGTGCAGGCCCGCCTCTTCGGTTACGTCTTGCACCGCGTAGGCGATGTCCTCGTGGTGACCCGTCATCTCGGCCTTGGGCTCTCGCGCGGGCCCCCAGCGCTCGATGAACCTCTTGGAAAGATAGCCACCCTCGATGTGATAGCGGAACCACTCGAGGTTGACCTTGAACAGGCCGTCGGGGGTGAGTTGGACCAGATCCTTGAACTCCGCGGCGAGTTGGTCGCGGCCGTAGGGCGCGAGGCCCATGACCTTGCCTTCGTCGCAGTTCGGCAGGAAGCCGAGATACCAGGTGACCGCCGTGTATATCTCGCCGAGCGAGTCCGGGTTGCGCACCTCGCGCTCGATGGTGAGCTTGTTGCCCGCGCCGCGTCCGATGGTCGTCGAGAGGAAGTCGCCTCCGCGGTCCAGCGTCAGCACTGCGGCAGTGTCGAACGGGCTGGAGAAGTACGCGCTCGCCGCGTGCGCGAGATGGTGGCCGACGTTCACCGTCTTGCCGTGGTATCCCCACCGCTTCACGAACGCCTGCTGTTTGCGAACGAGGCTGATATCGACGTACGTCTGAGCCGCGAGCCGTTTGGCGGCAAGAGGGTTGGGCAGGCGCTTCAGAGCGTCGGCGGCGCCGCGCCGGTAGTCCACGCCGGCCTGATGCGCGAACGCCACCACATCGACATCCTTCATCTCGATCCCTGCCTGGTCGAGGCACCATCGGATGGCCAGGTCCGGGAACGCCTTCGTGTGCTTCTCGCGGTTCAGGCGCTCTTCCTCGACGAATGCCACCGGGATGCCGTCCACGAGAAGGGTGGCGGCGGTGTCGTGCGCGAAGCTGTTTATCCCGAGGATGTTCACGGGGACAGATGCTCCCAGATACGGGCCCTGTCGACCGTTGCGCCGTCCACATCTTCCCCCTTTACCTAAGATGGCGGGAACCGACCGCAAGGGAGTACGCGATGAGTGAAGTCGAGGCGACGATCGAAGCTCTGCTTTCCGAGGGAAGGGTGTTCCCGCCCCCGGCCGAGTTCGCGAAGCGGGCAGTGGTGAGCGATCCGGAGATCTACGCGAGGGCTTCGGCCGACCCTGAGGGGTTCTGGGAGGAGCAGGCGGAGCAGCTCACCTGGTCCAAGCACTGGGACACCGTGATGAACTGGCAGCCGCCGTGGGTCAAGTGGTTCGAGGGCGGAGAGCTCAACGCGTCCTACAACTGCCTGGACAGGCACCTCGAGAACGGCGGCGGCGACAAGGTTGCGTACTACTGGGAAGGCGAGCCTGGCGAGAAGCGCACGATCACCTTCGCCGCCCTGCACGAAGAGGTCTGCCGCTTCGCGAACGCTTTGAAGTCCCTCGGAGTTCGGAAGGGCGATCGGGTGGCCATCTACTTGGGCATGATCCCTGAACTCCCCGTGGCGATGCTAGCGTGCGCGCGCATCGGTGCGCCACACTCGGTCGTGTTCGGCGGGTTCTCCGCGGAGGCGCTGAAGGATCGCATCATCGACGCCGAAGCGAAGGTCCTGATAACGGCCGACGGTGGCTATAGGCGAGGAGCCGTGGTTCCGCTGAAGCAGGCCGCCGACGAGGCTGTCGCGGACTGTCCCTCGATCGAGCACGTGGTTACCGTGCGGCGTACGGGCGGGGAGCACTCCTTCGCTGAAGGCCGAGACCACTGGTACCACGACCTGATCGCTGAGCAATCGGCGGACTGCCCAGCCGAACCGATGGGCGCTGAGGACATCCTGTTCCTCCTCTACACGAGCGGTACCACCGGCAAGCCGAAGGGCATCGTGCACACGACCGGTGGCTACATGACCGGAGTGGCCGCGACGCACAAGATGATCTTCGACATCCACGACGACGACATCTACTGGTGTGCAGCCGACATCGGTTGGGTAACCGGCCACTCGTACATCGTCTACGGGCCTCTCGCGAACCACACGACGTCGGTCCTCTACGAGGGTGCTCCCGACTGGCCCGGCAAGGACCGCCTGTGGGAGGTAGTCGAGCGCTACAAGGCGACGATCCTCTACACGGCGCCGACGGCCATCCGCGCGTTCATGCGTTGGGGTACGAAGTTCCCCGAGGCCCACGACATGTCATCGCTGCGGCTGCTCGGTTCCGTCGGCGAGCCGATCAACCCGGAGGCCTGGATCTGGTACTGGAAGTTCATCGGTGGCGAGCGATGCCCCGTGGTGGACACCTGGTGGCAGACCGAGACGGGACAGATCCTGATCACACCGCTGCCCGGCATCTCGACGCTGAAGCCGGGGTCGGCCAATCAGCCGTTCCCGGGGATCGAGGCGGACGTCTACGACGAGTCCGGCAACTCGGTGCCGCTCGGCTCGGGTGGATACCTGGTCCTGAAGAAGCCGTGGCCGGGGATGATGCGCACGATCTACGGCGACCCGGACCGCTACGTGAGCACGTACTTCGCGCGCTATGGCGACGAGGTCTACCTGGCGGGCGACGGCGCTCGCCGAGATGCGGAAGGCGATTACTGGCTGATGGGGCGCATCGACGACGTGATGAACGTCGCTGGTCACAGGCTTTCGACATACGAGATCGAGAGTGCGCTCGTGGATGATCCGAAGGTGGCCGAGGCTGCCGTCGTCTCGCGTCCCGACCAGAGCGTTGGCGAAGCGATCGTCGCTTTCGTCACCTTGAAGTCCGGATACGAGGGAGACGATGTGATGGCCAAAGAGCTGCGCGAGCACGTCGCGCAGATGATCGGGAAGATCGCTAGGCCGCACTCCATCGTCTTCACCGACGAGCTTCCGAAGACGCGCAGCGGCAAGATCATGCGGAGACTGCTGCGTGACGTCGCGCGCGGCCAGACACTCGGTGACGTCACGACGCTGGCCAACGCAGAGGTCGTCGAGGCGATACGCGGCATGGAGTCTTCCGGTTCAGGCGAGGAGTGAGGAGCTGGTCGACGGCGCTGTAGGGGAAGGCATCAGGCGATAGCATAGGTCTGTGGATCTCACCGACCAGCAGCGCGCGTTCCTGGAGTTGGCGCGCGTGTGTCGGCTCGCGACGGCGGGTTCGGACGGCCAGCCGCGCGTGGTGCCCGTTTGCCCTCTCCTCGTAGACGGGAAGATCTACATCGCGAGCGAGGACAACCGCAAGGTCCGCAACGTCCGCGAGAACCCGAAGGTGGGCCTGGCGTTCGACGACTACGTCGAGGACTGGACCGCCTTGCGCGGCCTTTCGGTGCAGGGCGTGGTGACGCGGCTGATCGACGGAGGCCCGGACTTCACGGCCCTGGTCGCCGTCTTCTACGCCAAGTTCCCCCAGTACGAGCCCCAGGCCGGCCCCATCACCGAGGGGGGCAGCGTGATCCTCGAGATCGAGATCCACAAGGTCGCCGACGGACTCGGCGGACTCTGACGGGTTGGGCTACGCAGCCGAGCCCACCGACGTGCCAGGCGTCTTCTCTCGTCCGATCACCATCTCGCCGACGAGGATGAACACGGCTCCTCCTAGGATCAGCACCCAGGCCCACATCGTGTTCAGTGAGCCGACGTAGCCGGCGAACGCCAGATCCGTGGCGCCGAGCAGGACCGCCGCCAGACCGGTCAGCCAAACCGCGAGACGTTGCCCCCTTCCCGGGAAGGCCGCAGCGATGGCGGCGAGCCCGAGGGACAACATCACGTAGGCCATGCCGCTGAAGTGGTGGAACTCGGCGTGGATCTCCATCCCCAACGGGGGCACCTTCTGCAGGTCGCCCTGACCAAGCGCGTAGATGAAGGCCGGGATCAGCGCCAGGACCCCCAACAGGAGCATCGTCACGTTGCCCTTCACACAGCGCCAGACTTCCATCCGGGCCGGGTGCAAGGCGAGCAGGATGGCGGCGACGACGGGCATGAACAGGAAGCCGCTGTTGACGAGATCGCCTCCGATGAGGCCGGCGGCGAACATCGCCAGGCTGAGCGACAGAAGAAGGCGGAAGGGGGAGACGACGGAGCGCGGTTCCTTCAATCCCACCAGCAGCGGGACCGCCATGAAGGCGACCAGCACCCACGTTTGCGCCAGATTGTGCACGGTGTGGATCTTCTCCGCGGCATCTGCGAACGACTGGTAGACGAAGATCAGGCCCGACAGGGCCAGCAACGCCGCGATGACGGACAACACCCGGAACGCGATGAGACGACCTCGCCCCACAGCGACGGACACGGCCTCCTCGGCCATGGGCACCCCCTTGTTTCGACCTGAACCCATCCAAACGCCCGGCGGCCGATGAGTCAACTCCCAGGCTCGGAAGACCGCCCGGCCTTGCCAATAGGGTGCCCTCTTGCCTAGAATCATTAGCACTCACCCCCGTGGAGTGCTAGCAGTCACGGGGCCAGGCTGAAAGCCAAGGCAGAAGCCACAAGACAAGAGAAGGAGGAAAGCTGATGGCCTCAAAGATCATCACCTTCGAGGAGGACGCGCGCAGGGGTCTCGAGCGCGGCATGGACCAGCTGGCCAATGTCGTGAAGATCACGCTCGGGCCCAAGGGTCGCAACGTCGTCCTCGAGAAGAAGTGGGGAGCCCCCACCATTACGAACGACGGCGTTTCCATAGCCAAGGAGATCGAGCTCGAGGACCCGATCGAGAAGATCGGCGCCGAGCTCGTCAAGGAAGTCGCCAAGAAGACGGACGACGTCGCCGGTGACGGAACCACCACCGCGACGGTTCTCGCCCAGGCCATCGTGAAGGAAGGCCTGCGCAACGTAGCCGCCGGCGCCAACGCCATGGGCCTGAAGCGCGGCATCGAGCACGCCACGGAACTCGCCGTCGCTGCCATCAAGAAGCAGTCGAAGGACGTGGACACCAAGGAGGAGATCGCAAACGTCGGCGCCATCTCCGCCGCGGATCCCGAGATCGGCGCCGAGATCGCCGAGGCCGTGGACAAAGTCGGCAAGGACGGCGTCATCACCGTAGAGGAGTCGAACACGTTCGGCATGGAGCTGGACCTCGTCGAGGGGATGCGCTTCGACAAGGGTTACATCTCACCGTACTTCGTGACCGACCCCGAGCGCATGGAAGCCGTTCTCGAAGAGCCGTACATCATGATCGCCAACTCGAAGATCAGCGCGGTGAAGGATCTGCTGCCGGTTCTCGAGAAGGTCATGCAGACCGGAAAGCCCATCGTCATCCTCGCGGAGGATGTCGAGGGCGAAGCGCTCGCCACTCTGGTGGTCAACAAGATCCGTGGGACCTTCAAGTCGGTTGCGGTGAAGGCTCCCGGGTTCGGCGACCGACGCAAGGCCATGCTTCAGGACATCGCGCTTCTCACGGGCGGAACCGTCATCTCCGAAGAGGTGGGGTTGAAGCTCGAGAACGCGACGATCGAGCTGCTGGGTCAGGCCCGCAAGATCACGATCACCAAGGACGAGACGACCATCGTCGAAGGCGCGGGTGACGAGAAGGACATCAAGGGCCGCATCAACCAGATCAAGGCCGAGATCGACAAGACCGATTCCGACTACGACCGCGAGAAGCTCCAGGAGCGTCTGGCGAAGCTGACCGGCGGTGTTGCGGTCATCAAGGTCGGCGCGGCCACCGAGGTCGAGCTGAAGGAGAAGAAGCACCGCATCGAAGATGCGGTTCAGTCCACGAAGGCAGCCGTCGAGGAAGGCATCGTTCCAGGCGGAGGCGTCGCGCTTCTGAACGCGCAGGTTGCGTTGGACAAGGTCGACCTCGAAGGCGACGAGCTAACTGGCGCGCTGATCGTGCGCAAGGCGCTCGAAGAGCCTCTGAAGCAGATCGCGGAGAACGCCGGCCTGAACGGCGGCGTCGTGGTCGAGAAGGTTCGCGACCTGAAGGCGGGTAAGGGCCTGAACGCGGCGACGGGTGAATACGTCGACATGTTCAAGTCCGGCATCATCGACCCGACCAAGGTCACGCGCTCCGCACTGCAGAATGCAGCGTCTATCGGCGCCCTGTTCCTGACGACCGAAGCGGTCATCGCCGAGAAGCCCGAGAAGACGCCGGCCATGCCCGGCGGCGGCGGGATGCCCGGCGGAGACATGGACTTCTAGGCAAGTCCGACAAGGCAACTCCAGCACCGTTCGAGAGGGCCCTCCGGGGCCCTTTCTTCGTATGGACAGTCGCCCACGCGATGGTGCCCTCACTTGAACAGGCCGAGTAGACCTTCCAGCGAGATCCCGGCGAGACTGGGGAGTTCGGTGTCTGCTTGGGACAGATCCAGGGAGACGGTCATCGAGCAGGGGACGGCGACGCAGAAGAGCCCCGCCGCCCTAGCTGCCAGGATTCCGTTGGGTGAGTCTTCCAGGGCGAGTACGTTGCGAGTCGGTATCCCTATGGCGTCCAGTGCTTCCAGGTACAGCGCCGGGTCGGGCTTCGCGCGCACCCGGTCGCCGTCGGCACACGCTACGTGCGCCCATCCCTGCGCTATGCCGAGGTGTTCGAGGAGGCCCTCGACCCACTTTCGGTCGCTGCTGGACGCGATCGCTCTCGGGAGACGCGCTTCGTCGATCTCCTCGAGCAGCCCGGCGATCCCGGGAAGCATCGGCTGCTCTAGCGTCAACCCCCAGGCCCGCTCGTCTATCGCGAGCAGCTCCGTGGATAGGTCGAGGCCCGTGAGCGCTCGGAGTTCGTCGACGGGCTCGAGACCGATCGTTCCGATGCAGGCCGCGTAGGCCTCCGGCTTGAGCTCGTGCCCGTGGGAGGAGAACGCCTCGTGCCACGCCTGGAACCATGTGGCCTCGGAGTCGACGATCACGCCGTCGAAATCGAAGATGATCGCACGGTCGGGCATCGCGGCAAGGTTCTCAGAAACAACCGATGCCGGCGAGGCGAACCCGATATTCCCGGTTTGGCACGCGCGTGCGAGAATCCCCTTGTGGGGACCAAGCTGGACGACCTTCATTCGCTGATCGCCGGCTTCGACGGGGTCGTGGTCGCGTTCTCGGGTGGCATCGATTCGGCGCTGGTCGCCGCCATCTCGGCTCGCGCGCTGGGGGACCGCGCACTCGCTGTTACGGCCGTCTCTCCTTCCCTCGCGCCCGGCGAACTCGACGATGCCCGCAGGGTCGCCTCGGAAGTGGGCATCCGGCACCGGGCCGTCGAGACGCACGAGGCCGAGAAGGAGGAGTACCTGGCCAACGGCACCGACCGCTGCTACCACTGCAAGACTGAGCTGTACTCGGTCCTCCAAGGCATCGCTCGCGCGGAGTCGCTGCCGGTCATCGCGTCCGGAACGAATGTGGACGACCTCGGTGACTACCGACCGGGACTTCAGGCCGCCTGGGAGGCGCGCGTGCATCATCCGCTCGTCGAGGCGGGGTTCTCGAAGGCCGACGTCCGTGAAGCGGCGACGTTGCTCGACATCTCAGTCGCCGACAAGCCCTCGTCCGCCTGTCTCTCATCGCGGATAGCCTTCGGGGTGAGGATAAGCGTGGATGAGTTGACCAGGGTCGGCCGGGCCGAACGTGTGTTGAAGGATCTGGGTCTTCGCCAGGTCCGCGTCCGCGTGCACGGCGACATCGCGCGGGTCGAGGTGGAGGCATCCGAGGTGCCGCGTCTGATGGAACCGATAGCGCGCGAGGCCGTGACGCGTCAGCTGAAGTCCCTCGGCTTCACCTTCGTGACGCTGGATCTCGAGGGATTCAGGTCGGGCAGCATGAACCCCAAGGGGACGTGATGGCGAAGCAACGGCTGCACCTAACCTTTCCCGAGCATCTGATCGAACAGCCGATCATCTTTCGGCTTGCGACCGATTTCGATGTGATCCCGAACATCACGCGTGCCAACGTGGACGAGCGTTTCGCATGGGTAGTCGTAGAGCTCGAGGGCACCGAAGAGGCTATCGGCGCCGCGGCCGTGTGGCTGGGCGAGCAGGGTATCCAGGTCGATCGCATCCCCGAGAACGAGTCGTGAGCGCCAAGCGCATCCTCTTCGTGGACAACAGGCCCGAGTACATGCACCAGCCGGTGCTCCGGCTCCAACTCGAAGGCTTCGAGGTACATGAAGCGATCGGGAGTGACGAGGGGTTCGCCATGCTGCGCGATGCTCACTACGATCTACTGATCCTGGACGCTCAGCTGCCGGGCACCGACGGCTGGAAAGTGTTGCAG
>Ga0315278_10001085_pt1 | contig 23570 bp, 21 predicted proteins | sample YL17G06_0_MG_FD_203880 | JGI IMG/M metagenome (GOLD analysis project Ga0315278, IMG submission 203880) | Sediment microbial communities from Yellowstone Lake, YNP, Wyoming, USA - YL17G06_0 | ecosystem: Environmental > Aquatic > Freshwater > Lake > Sediment | place: USA: Wyoming | collected... | reverse complement strand
CTCCGTGAGCTTTGGTTACGTTACCGGCATGCCCCGCATCTTTTCCGGGATCCAGCCGTCCGGTGAACTGCACATCGGCAACCTGCTCGGTGCCGTGCAGAACTGGGTGACACTGCAATCCCAGTACGAATGCTTCTATTGCGTGGTGGACCTGCATGCGCTCACCGGCGCCGGCTACGATCCGCAACGGCTGGCCCAGCGCACCCGCGAGATGGCGGTCGGCCTCCTCGGGGCCGGGGTGGATCCGTCGCGCGTGACACTGTTCGTGCAGTCGCATGTGCCAGAGCACGCGACGCTCATGTGGCTGCTCAACACCGTGGCGCCACTGGGTGAGCTCGAGCGGATGACGCAGTTCAAAGATAAGTCGCAGGACATGGAGAGCATCCCGGCGGGTCTCCTGAACTACCCGATCCTCATGACGGCCGACATTCTCCTGTACCGGGCGGACATGGTGCCGGTCGGTGAGGACCAGATCCAGCACCTGGAGCTCGCGCGCGAAATCTGCCGGCGCTGGACGGCGCGATTCGCGCCCGCGCGCCCCGTCTTCCCGGAGCCCAAGCCGCTGCTCACCGCCGCCAGGCGCATCGTCGGCCTCGATGGTGAGGCCAAGATGTCGAAGAGCCTCGGCAACACCATCGGCGTCACTGACACGCCGGAGGAAATCTGGCAGAAGCTGCGGCCGGCCAAGACCGACCCCGCGCGCCAGATGAAGAAGGATCCGGGCACGCCGGAGATCTGCAACATCTACTCGCTGCACCGGCATTTCTCGCCGCCGGCAACGGTCGATGACGTGGCGGTCAAGTGCCGGGGCGCGCTCTGGGGATGCATTGATTGCAAGCGGGTGCTGGCGGACAACATGACGGCGGCCCTGGCGCCGCTCCGCGCGCGCACGCTGGATCTGGCGGCGCACCCGGCGCAGGTGGATGAGATCCTTGGCGATGGCGCGCAGGCCGCCCGGCGTGTCGCCGGTGAGACAATTCGTGATGTACAGGACGCGATGGGCTTCCTACCGGCGCCAGCCCGCGTCGAGACCAAGGCGTGATCATGACGACGAAATCCGAAGGCGCGATGGAGCGCATCATCCGGGCGGCGGTCGAGCGCGGTGCCTCCGACCTGCACATCAAGGCGGGCGATGTGTTCCGGGCCCGCATCGATGGCAAGCTCGTCCCGCTGACGAAGCAGCGGCTGACACCCGATCAGACCCGCGCCATTGCGCTCAAGCTGCTCACTACCGATGAGGACCGGGCCCGGCTCGAGTCGCTGCGCGACTACGACTGCTCCTGGGGCATGCCGGGCGTCGGACGGTTCCGGGTCAACATTCTCCGGCAGCGCTCCTCGATCATGATCGTGATGCGGGTCATCCCGTTCGCGGTGCCGACGCTGGCGACGCTCAACCTTCCTCCGCTTCTGGGCCCGCTGGTCGAGTCCGAGCGCGGGTTGCTGATCGTCGCGGGGATCAGCGGGGGCGGGAAGTCGTCCACCATGGCGGCGCTGGTGCACCACATCAACCAGACGCAACAGAAGCACGTCGTCACGGTGGAGAATCCCATCGAGTTCCTGCACCGCGATCTCACCTGCTCGGTGACGCAGCGTGAGGTCGGGGTCGATACCGGCACATACGCGTCGGGACTGCGCGCCGCCCTGCGGCAGGATCCCGATGTCGTGGTCATCGGTGAATTGGCCGACGCGGAGACGGTCGCGACCGCCATCAAGGCGGCCGAGAGCGGCTTCCTCGTCATTACGTCCATGCCCACACCCGACGTGGCCACTACGGTGGAACGCGTCGTCTCCATGCTGCCCAAGGATGAGCGCGAGATCGGCCGGGTACGCTTCGCGGAATGCCTGCGCGGCGTCCTGGCGCAGCAATTGTTGCCGAGGCAGGACGAGCCGGGCAAGATCGTCGCCTGCGAGATCCTCCTCGGGACGCCCGAGGTGCGTGCTGCCCTGCGCGATACCGCGCGCACGGGCGACCTCAGGGCGCTCATGACGGATGGCGGCAAGCTGGGGATGCAGACCTTCGAGCAACATCTGGCGGCGCTGGTGGCGGCCGGGAACATCACGGTCGAGGCGGCGCGCGCGGCGACGCTGCCCGAGATCGCGCCCCCACCCGCGGGAGTGCCGGAACGTCGCAAGAGGTCGTCACCCGGGAAAGGGTGACCGGGAATCGTGTCCCGTGCGCGGGCGCTGGTCAGCAACCTCGTCTCCAGCAGTCGTGAGGCCGGAACCCCGCAGGCGTCGCTGGCGCGACTTGCCGTCGCCCGCTTCCTCGTGGAACTCGGCTACTCCGTCGAAGAACAGCCCTTCACCTTCAATGCTGGCGTCTATCGCGCCCTGCCGGTCGCGGGAGCCACCCTCGCCGCACTCTCCCTGATCGAGCTTCCACTCCTCCTGCGTCCGGCGCCTGCCTGGGGCGCTCTGGTCATGCTCCTGTCGCTCGCTGCGGCGCTTGGCATCGTCTCGTCCCGCATCGTGCGGGGTGACGGCCCGCCCCCCGGGCAGCAGCGGGACGACGCGAACATCATCGCCCGCCGCGCCGGTGCCTCCATCCGCTGCTGGCTGATTGCGCATCTCGACACCAAGGCGCAGGCCCAATCGATGGCGGGCCGTCTCGTCGCGCTCTGGGTTACGGTGGTCACCGTGAGCGGTCTCGTGGCGCTGGTGATCGTGCGGCTGGGCGGACCACTGCGTGCCGGTCCTGTCGTCGCCGTCGTCGCGGGCTGCTGCCTGGCCGGCCTGCTCGTCTCGCGTGGCCGGCTCACCGGCTCATCCCCGGGTGCCCGGGACAATGGCTCCGGGCTGCTTGCGGTCCTGACGGCGGCCGAACTCGCGACCGATTCCTCGATCGGTATCATTATCACGGCTGCGGAGGAATTCGGCCTCGTCGGGGCACGCGCGCTGGCACGGGAACGACCGGGGCTCTTCAGCCAGGCAAGCGTCCTCAACGTGGACACGGTCGATGACGAGGGGACCCTCTTCGTGGTCACCCACGACCGGGGAAGCGCGGCGCTGGCCGGTCGGGTGCGGGCGCGCCTGGCGGGACTGGCTCCGCGGTGCACCCAGCGTCGGCTTCCGCTCGGCATCATGGTCGACAGCCTGCCGCTGGCCCCGGTCGCCCTGGAGGCTGCCACCGTGGGCCGTGTCACGTGGGGCACCCTGCGTCTGGTGCATACCGCGCGGGATCACGCCGATGGGCACCGCCTTGCCACGGCCGAGCGACTGGGAGAGCGGCTGGCATTCCCGATTTGACCCGTCGCCGTCCCGCCGCTAGCTTCCGCCAAAGGATTCAGCAGCCCCACGAGGGGCTTTTTTGTTGCCACGAGGGGAAATGCCATGTTCGACGCCGGCACCCGATGTGTCGTCGTAGTGGGAGCGCAGTGGGGCGACGAGGGAAAAGGCAAGCTGGTCGACGTGCTCGCGGAGCGCGCCGACTTCGTGGTGCGATACCAGGGCGGCGCCAACGCCGGGCACACCGTCGTGATCGGCAGCGACCTCTACGTCCTGCACCAGATTCCGTCGGGTATCCTGCACTCCCGCGCGACGTGCATCGTGGGCAACGGTGTGGTGCTGGATGCCGAGCAGTTGTTCGTCGAGCTGGACGATCTCCTGAAGCGCGGCGCGATCGTGGGGGGGCGCCTGCTGGTGTCCGACCGCGCGCATCTCGTGCTTCCACTGCACAAGCAACTCGACAAGGCCAGCGAGCGGCGCCAGAACATCGGCACCACCGGGCGCGGCATCGGGCCGTGCTATGAGGACAAGGTGGGTCGCCGCGGTCTCCGCGTCGGGAACCTGCGCAACCTGATAAAGACCGCCGAGTTGCTGGCCGAGCGCGTTGACCGGGCCAACCACCAGCTGCATGAGATGGGATGCACGGAGCGGGCCTCGCTCGACGAGCATGTGGCACTGATGGAGCGGCTTGCGCCACGGCTTCTTTCACACGCCACCGACACGGGCCTGATCGTGCACCGCGCCGTGCGGGAAGGTCGCAGCGTGCTGCTCGAGGGTGCGCAGGGCGCCCTGCTCGACGTCGATCACGGCACCTATCCGTTCGTCACGTCCTCCAACACCACAGCCGGTGGCGCCGCCGTCGGCGCGGGCATCGGTCCCACCGCGATCCAGGGCGTGCTCGGCGTGGTGAAGGCGTATACGACTCGCGTCGGGAACGGGCCGCTTCCGACAGAAGCCGAGGCCGGGGCGGCGGAGCAGTTGCGAACGCTGGGCGGTGAGTTCGGGGCGACGACGGGGCGTCCCCGCCGGTGCGGATGGTTCGACGCGAGTGTCGTCCAGTACTCGGCGCGCGTCAACGGCCTGACGGGCCTTGCGATCACGAAGCTCGACGTGCTCGATACTTTCGATGACGTGCCGGTCGGCACCGGCTATCACCTCGAGGGCGAGACCTGTGAGGGAATGCCGGCCGATGTCGAGGCGCTGGAGCGCGTCGAGCCGGTGTACGAGCGCCTGCCCGGATGGAAGCGTTCGACCGGCAATGCCCGAAAGCTCGCCGACCTGCCGGCACCGGCCCGCGCCTACCTCGATCGCATCGAAGAGCTGTCGGGTGTGCCCATTCGCTATGTCAGCGTCGGAACCCGACGGGACCAGATCATTGAAGTTTGATACCCAGCTCCTCGTCGTCGGGGCCGGTCCCGCCGGACTGGCGGTCGGCATAGCGGCGGCGAACGCCGGCATCAGTTGCATCCTGCTCGATCGCTCCACCGTCGTCAGTGCCATCGAGAAGTACCCCCTCGGCATGGCCTTCTTCTCGACGCCGGAACGCATAGAGATCGGCGGCATTCCCCTCGTCACCAGCGCCGAGAAGCCCACGCGTCGGGATGGACTCATCTACTACCGTCGGGTGGCGGAGCACTACCATCTCGACGTCAGGGTGCGTGAGACGGTCACGGCCATCCGGCGCGAGACCGACGGCACGTACCTCGTTTCAGTCCGCCGGCCGCACGACGACGTCACCTATCGCGCCCAGGCCGTGGTAATCGCCACAGGCTACTACGACCAGCCCAATGCCCTGGGCGTGCCCGGCGAGCACCTGCCGCACGTCAGCCACTATTTCGTCGAGGGACACCGTCACTGGCGCCAGAAGGTGGTGATCGTCGGTGGTGGCAACTCGGCGGTGGATGCCGCACTCGAGAGCTGGCGCGCGGGGGCCGATGTCACGATGGTCCTTCGCGGCGATGGCCTGCATCCCACCGTGAAGGCCTGGGTGCTGCCGGACATCACCAACCGGCTCACCGAAGGCAGTATCAAGGTCCACTACCGCTCGCGCCTCCGCGCTATCACGCCCACGCACGTTACCATCGCCAACGACCGCGGTGTCACCGAGGAGGTCCCAGCCGACCGCGTGCTGCTCATGACCGGCTACCGCCCCGATCTCGGGTTGCTGCAGAGCCTGGGCGTCCCGATCGACACCGAGTCCGGGGTTCCCGCCCACGACGAACGCACCATGGCGACGCCGGTGCCCGGTCTGTACATCGCGGGCGTGATCGCCGGCGGGTACGACGACAACCGCCTGTTCATCGAGAACACCCGGCATCACGGCGACCTGATTGTGAGTCACCTCAAGAGAAGCTATGTTTAGGCGCCTGAACGACTTCCGTTTTCCCTTGCCCTCCTGATCATGGCCGAAAACACTCTCATGGAAAAGCTCGTGTCGCTCGCCAAGCGGCGCGGCTTCGTCTTTCAGTCGTCCGAGATCTACGGGGGGCTCGGCTCCGTGTGGGACTACGGCCCCCTTGGCGTCGAACTCAAGAAGAACGTCAAGGACCGCTGGTGGCGCGCGATGGTGCACGCTCGGGACGACATCGAGGGTCTCGACGCCGCCATCCTCATGCACCCCAAGGTGTGGGAAGCGTCCGGACACGTCGCGGGTTTCACCGATCCGCTGGTGGACTGCAAGCAGTGCAAGAACCGCTTTCGCTCCGACGACAAGCGCATCAAGGGCACCCCGGGACAGCCGGATGCCCAGTGCCCGGTGTGCGGCTCGAAGGGCACGCTGACCGAGCCGCGGCTTTTCAACCTCATGTTCAAGACGTTCATGGGGCCGGTGGAGGAGCATGCGTCCGTCGTCTACCTGCGTCCCGAGACGGCCCAGGGCATCTACGTCAATTACCAGAACGTGCTCAACTCATCGCGGCAGCGAGTGCCGTTCGGCATCGCCCAGATCGGCAAGGCGTTCCGGAACGAGATCACGCCGGGCAACTTCATCTTCCGGACCCGCGAGTTCGAGCAGATGGAGATGCAGTTCTTCGTGAAGCCGGGCACTGATGAGGAGTGGTTCGAGAAGTGGCGCGCGTGGCGCATGGAGTGGCACCACTCCATCGGCCTGACCCCGGCCAAGCTGCGCTGGCATGCGCACGGCCCGGGCGAGCTGGCCCATTACGCCAAGGCGGCATACGACGTCGAGTACGAGTTCCCCTTCGGCTGGCAGGAAATCGAGGGGGTGCACAACCGCACTGACTTCGACCTCGGTCGGCACCAGGAATACTCGGGCAAGAAGATGGAGTACTTCGACCAGGCCGCGAACGAACGCTACTTGCCGTATATCGTGGAGACGTCGGCGGGCGCCGACCGCGTCACGCTCACGCTGATGGCCGATGCGTACCGCGAGGAGAACGTGGAAGGGGAGACGCGGGTGGTGCTCGGGTTCGATCCCGGCATCGCGCCGATCAAGGCGGGCGTCTTCCCGCTGGTCAAGAAGGACGGCATGCCCGAGCTGGCCGATCGCATCTACCACGACCTCAAGCCGCAGTTCCCCGTGTTCTATGACGACAGCGGTGCCATTGGCCGCCGCTATCGCCGGATGGACGAGGCGGGCACGCCGTTCTGCATCACGGTCGACGGCGAGACTCAGACGGCACAGACCGTCACGGTGCGCGCGCGCGATAGCATGACGCAGGAGCGGGTGGCGGTGGATCAGCTGGCGGCCTACCTCCTGCCGAAAATCCGGGCTCGCTGACGCCGCTGCCACTCGAGGAGGCACCAATGAGTCGCCGCAAGCCACGCCTCACGCTCGAGGGCCACGAGCTCCGGCCCGAGAGCCTGATGATGAGCCACGGCTACGATCCGCGGCTCTCCGAGGGCGCCATCAAGTGCCCCATCTTCCAGACCTCCACCTTCGTCTTCGAGTCGGCCGAGGCGGGCAAGGCGTTCTTCGAGATCGCGTACGGGCTGAGGGAACAGGGCCCGGGCGAGGAGTACGGGCTGATCTACAGCCGGCTCAACAATCCCGATCTCGAGGTGCTGGAGGATCGCCTTGCGGTGTGGGATGCCGCCGAGGCCTGCGCCGTCTTCGCCAGCGGCATGGCCGCCATCACCACGTCACTCCTCGCTTTCGTGCGGCCGGGGGACGTGGTCATCCACAGCGAGCCCATCTACGGCGGCTCGGACTACTTCGTGCGTCACTACCTGCCGCGACTGGGCGTGGAGGCAATCGGGTTTCCCGCCGGCGTGCCATTCGCCATGGTGGCCGATCACCTGGAGCGCCAGATCGCCGACCGCCCCGTGGCTGGCGTGCTGGTGGAGACCCCGGCCAATCCCACCAACGCGCTGGTCGACATCGAGGCGGTGTCGGTATTCGCGCACGGCCTGGCCCGGGCCGATCGTGTCCCGGTGGTCATGGTCGACAACACCTTTCTCGGCCCGCTGTGGCAGCAGCCGCTGCGCCATGGCGCTGATCTCGTCATCTATTCCGCGACCAAGTTCATCGGCGGGCACAGCGACGTCATCGCGGGCGCCGTCCTGGGCAGCGAGGCGATGCTCGTGCCGGTGCGCACCCTGCGCACCTTTCTCGGCACCATGGCGACACCGTGGGCCGGGTGGCTGCTGCTCCGCAGCCTCGAGACGCTCAAGATGCGGATGACGGCCCAGATGAAGAATGCGCGCTACGTCGCCGACTTTCTGCTCGACCACCCCAAGGTCATGGCGGTCCATTATCTCGGGTCGCTGCCGGAGGAACACGCAATGCAGCCGGTATACCGGCGACAGTGCCTTGCACCCGGGTCCCTCATCTCGTTCGACGTGCGGGATGGCGAGGCCGGCGCGTTCCGGTTCCTCAATGCGCTCCGGCTCGTCAAGCTGGCGGTGAGCCTGGGTGGCACCGAGTCACTGGCCGAGCACCCGGCAAGCATGACCCATTCCGACGTTGCGCCGGCCGACCAGGCACGCATGGGCATCACCCCGGGCATGGTGCGGATGTCCGTTGGCGTTGAGCACTACGACGACCTGATCGCCGACGTCCGGCAGGCCCTCACGCAGGTGTAGGGGATGCGGCTGGCGGACTTCCGCTCGCTGGTGGACCGGCTCGCGGCCGAGGTACCGGCGGAGTTCTTCGACGGCGTGCTCGAGGTGACGGTGTCACCCCGGGCGCTGCCGCATCCGGCCCGGGGCGAGGTGTGGACGCTGGGGGAGTGCATTCCGCTGGGGGGCGGCATGGAATCGGCCGTCCAGAGCCGGGTTGTGCTCTATCACGGCTCGTTCGCGGCGCTCGGGCAGCAGGATCCGGAATTCGACTGGGTGGCCGAGGCGCGGGAGACGCTGCAGCACGAACTGCGGCACCATGTTGAATGGCGGGCGGGGGCGCCCGACCTCGAGGCGTTCGACCGCGCTGCCGAACAGAACTTCTCCCGGCAGGACGGCGAGGCGTTCGACCCGCTCTTCTTCCTCGATGGCGACTCCCCGGTCGAGGGCATCTATCAGGTCGAGGATGACTGGTTCCTCGACCACCAGGTACGGCACCTCCCGCCATCGGTGAGCTTTGCCTGGCACGGGCGGCGTTATGCTGCCCCGCTGCCGTCCTCCCTGGCCCTGCCTGCGTTCGTGACGGTGGAAGGCATCCTCGACCCGCCGCCCGGCGACGTGCTGCTGGTGCTGCGGCGAAAGCCGGGCTTCCTCGACCTCTTCCGCGCGCAGTCCCCGACGTCCGCCACGGTGACGGCCACGCCCGAGCGGTGAGCACGTTAACTTTGGCATGGGCCCGCGGGGGGCCCGGACCTCGTTCTCGAAGGGTGCGCGACATGTTCAAGCAATTGCTCCTTGCGGGGCTTCTGGCCGCCGGCACGCCGATGGCGCCGGCCGTGGAGCCCGAGTATCGCCTGGTGGTGGTCAGCGAGTCGGGCGACATCATCACCTGGATCCGGGTGAAGGACGGGCGCCTCGAGGCCGAACGTGTCGTGCCGATCGGCATCATGCCCGCCGACATCGACGGCCCGCACAACGTCACCGTGGCGCCGGACAACCGGAGCTACTATGTGTCGGTGGCGCACGGCACGCCCTACGGCTCGCTCTGGCGCCTGGACGCCTTCAACGACACCCTGATCGGGCGCGCCCCGGTCGAGTTCTTCCCCACGACGATCTCGGTCACGCCGGATGGTGACCTGGCGTTCGTCGCCAACAGCGACTTCTACGGCGACCGCCCGCGCGTGAATCCGCTATCCATCGTGCACACGCCGACGATGACCACGATCACCAACCTCCCGGTGTGCGACATGCCGCACGGGGTGAAGGTGAATCACGCGGGCACGAGCGTATACGTCTCGTGCATGCACTCCGACGAGCTCCTCGAACTCGATATTTCCACCCTCAGCATCGTTCGGCGGGTGAAGACCGGCTCCGGGCACGCGATGCCGGGCGGCGGGCACGACCTCGATGCCCACAAGGACTACGCCGCCGCGGCCTCGTCCGGCGCAACGGCCCCGGCCTCCGCGCCGACGCCGGCGTCCGGGTCCTCGGAGCATGCCGGGCACGACATGAGCTCCACGAGCATGACGGGCCCGAAGGTCGGGCCGGACCTCAGCAGGGAGTGCGCGCCGACCTTCGTCTCGGTCTCGCCCGATGACAAGATGCTCTATGCTGCCTGCAACGTGGGCTATACGATGCAGGTCTGGGATGCTGCGACGCTGACGTTCATCAAGGAACTGCCCACCGGGAAGGGCGCCTACAACGTCGAGCCCTCGCCCGATGGGAAGTTCGTGATCGTGACCAACAAGAAGGACCAGAGCATCAGCGTGTTCGATGCCCGGGCGCTCACGGAGGTGGCGCGCGTCCCAACCACGAAGAAGATCGTGCATGGCATCGCCTACTCGCCGGACAGCAAGCTGGCGTTCATCACGCAGGAATCGATCGGGGCCGATCCGGGCGCGGTGGACATGATCGACCTCGGCACGCTCAAGAACGTGGCGACCCTGCCGGTGCCGGCGCAGCCCACGGGCATCTCGACCTGGCGGAAGCCATGACCTTCGAGGCACTGACCGCGCTTGATGGGCCGACGGTCCTCGCGCGCGCCAAGGAGTTCTTCGCGGAGCGCGTGCCGCTCAACGCCGCGTTCCCGGAGAAGGAGGGCGCCGGCTTCCTGGTGCTGCGCGGGCAGGGCGGGGAAGAAGTTGCGATCGCGGTGGCACCCGTCGATGGTGGCGTGCGGGTTCGGGGGTCGACCCTGTTCTTCGACCAGGCGCTGGATCGCTTTCTCTCCACGTTACCGCCAGTGGCGGGGGCGTGACAGCGGCCACCGTGCTCCCCGTGCGCGTGATGGTGGAGGACGTCTGGGCTGAGGTCAGGATCGAGTTGCCGTCGTCCACGCCACTGGGCGACCTCAAGGCTGCGGCGCTCCTGCAGGCCGGCGTGCGGGGCGACCCGGCGGACTATCTCATGAAGTACCTTGGCGCGGAATTGCAGGATGAGGATCGCAGCCTGGCCGACGCCGGCGTCGTGCCGAATGCCGCGCTCGTCGTGCTGCCGCGCCGGAGACGCCCTCTCCGCTGACGGGCTCCCGGGCAGGTGCGCGCCGAACGCGGATGACGCGGGCAGTGGTCCTGTTCGCGTCCGCGATCCTGGCGTTTGACGGGGTGGCCGTCATCGTGCTCGGTGTCCTGGCCCACCGTCCGCTCTTCATCGTCATCGGGGTCGTCACCGCCGCGGCGGCGGTGGCGACCCTGGTGTCCTGGAGGCGCTACCGGGCGAGCCTGGAGGGCATCAGGCGGGAGCGCGATCAGCTGAAGGACGAGCTCCGCACCCTCGACGACTTTATCCACCGACGCTAGATCGTGGCCCTCCCGGTCTTCACCCAGCCCGCCTGCCTGTCCCACGACCCGGGGCAGGATCATCCCGAAACGCCGGCGCGACTGGCGTCGGTGCTGTCCCTGTTCCGCGCCGACCCGGCCTTCCAGGTGCTTGACGCGGCGCCGGCCGGCCTGGAGCCCATCCTGCGCGTGCACCCGCAGGCCTACCTCGACGCCATCAGGGCCTTCAGCCTGTCCGGCGGTGGCGCGCTCACCGGCGACACGACCCTCAATGCGCCGAGTTGGGACGCGGCGCTGGGTGCGGTCGGCGCGGTGCTCGCGGCCACCGACCTGGCGCTTGCGACCGGGGGCCATGCCTTCGCGGCGGTGCGCCCGCCAGGGCACCATGCGCTGCGGGATACTGCGATGGGGTTCTGCCTGGTCAACAACGTCGTCGTCGCGGCCTATGCGGCGCTGGCGACCGGTCGTGCTCGCGTCCTGATTGTCGATTGGGATGTGCACCACGGCAACGGCACGCAGGCGCTGGTCGAGACCGACGCGCGCATCCGGTTCGTCTCATTGCACCAGCACCCGTGGTACCCTGGCACCGGACTCGCCTCGGAACGGGGGGCGGGCAATGTCTTCAACGTGCCCCGTGGCGCCGGGCGCCCGGCCGACTGGTACGTCCAGGACCTCTGGGACGCGATCGCCACGGCTACGCGCGACTGGATGCCCGACATCATTTTCGTGTCCGCCGGCTTCGACGCCATGCTGGGCGACCCGCTCGGCGGCTTCACGCTCGAGCCGGTACACTACGCCGAGCTCACCCGCCGACTGCGCGAAACCCTGCGCGACCGGCCGATCGTCGGGCTGATGGAGGGCGGCTATATTCCCGCCCGTCTGGCCGAGGGCGCCGCCGCGCACTGCCGGGCCCTGGGGTGAAGGCTCCCACACTACTCTGTTCCGAGGCACGCTTGTGAGCGCATCGCTCCGCTTGAGCGCCGAGATTCTCGAACTTCGTACCCGTCACCCGTTCATTATCGCGCGCGGTGGCCAGAGCGAGTACCGCACGGTCTGGGTCAGGCTCACCGATGCGGACGGGCGCGAGGGCTGGGGCGAGGCGGCCGCCACGAAGTACTACGGTGAAACGGCCGAGACGGTGCTCGCGGCGCTCAACATCTACTCCGCCCACATGCCGAAGGATGCCTTCGACCTCGAGGAGGGCGAGCGCGCCTGGGAAGCGGCGCTGCACGGCAATGCGGCCGCGCGCGTGGCCTTGTCGATCGCGCTGCACGACCTGGCGTCACAGCGCGCCGGCGTGCCGCTCCATCGCTTCTGGGGCCTCGATGCCGCGCGCGCGCCGCAGTCCACCTTCACCATCGGCATCGACACCAGCGAGAAGATGCAGGCCAAGGCGCGCGAGGCCGCGGCGTATCCCATCCTCAAGGTGAAGCTTGGCACCGACCGCGACCTGGAGATCCTCCAGGCCCTGCGCGAGGTGACCGACCGCGAGATCCGCGTGGATGCCAACTGCGCCTGGACCGCGCGGGAGGCCATCGACATGCTCCCCGTGCTGGAGGAGTTCGGCATCACGGTGCTGGAGCAGCCGGTGGCCCCGACCGATCTCGACGGCTTTGCCGCTGTGCGCGCGCGGAGCACCATCCCCATCATCGCCGACGAGAGCTGCCGGACGGCGGCGGATATCCCGGCGCTCGCGGGCAAGGTGGACGGGATCAACATCAAGCTGGCCAAGTGCGGCAGCCTCCGTGAGGCGATCCGGATGGTGGCGGTGGCGCGCACGCATCATCTGCAGGTCATGCTGGGCTGCATGATCGAGAGCTCGATCGCCATCACGGCGGCGGCGCACCTGGCTCCGCTGGTGGATATCGTGGACCTCGACGGTGCGGCGCTCCTGTCCAACGATCCGTTCCAGGGCGCCAGCATCGACGGCGGCCAGCTCACGCTTCCCACGGGTCCGGGGCTCGGCGTCACGCGGCGATGACTGACGCGTACGCCCGCGTCGCGCTCCCCCTCCCGCTTCACAACGGATACCTCTACCACATTCCCGAGCCGCTGCGCGGCTTGGTAGCGGCGGGCATGCGTGTCGTGGTCCCGGTGCGGGGCCGCGAGCTGATCGGCGTCGTGGTGCGCCTGGAGGCGGACCCGCCTCCGGTGCGCGCGCTCGACCTGCTCGCCGTGCCGGACGCGGAGCCGTTGCTGACGTCGCCGCTGCTCGCCACCGCCGAATGGGTGGCTGGGTACTACGGCGCGCCGCTCGGCCTCGCGCTGCGCGCGGTCTTGCCGGCGGCGATGTGGGGCGAGTCGAAGGTCGTCATGCGGCTGATCGATGGGTCGCTGGCCGAGGGGGCAGTCGCCCTGGAGCTGGTGCGATGGCTCGCACCACGCGTGGGCGGGGGCACCGTGTCGGCCGCATCGCGCGCGCTGGGGCGGAGCGTGTGGGAGACGGTGTGGCGCCTGGTGGACCGCGGCGCCATCGATCTGGAGGTCGTCCCGCCCGACACTGGTGAGAAGCGCGTCAATGAGCGCATGCTCGTGCTGGTGGAGCACGTGCCGGGTCTCCTCGAACGCGACGCCCTCTTCCGCCGGAGCCCGAAGCAGCGCGTGCTGCTTGAGTTGCTCGAGAGCTGCGGCGGCGTGGCATCGGTGCGCGAGCTGCGCGAGCGCGACGGTGTCACGGACGCCGTGATGCGGGGGCTGGTGGATCGCGGGCTCGCGCGGGTCGGCGAGGCGGAGCGTATCCGCGATCCCTTTGCCGGCATCGGCGGTACCCCTCCGCCGGAACACCCAACGCCAGAGCAGCAGGCGGCCATCGCGGCGATCGACGCCCTTGGCCCCGGCGAGGCGGTGTTGCTGCAAGGTGTGACGGGGAGCGGCAAGACCTTCGTGTACCTGGAGGCCGTCCGTCGCACGCTCGCCGCCGGACGCGGCGCCATCGTCCTGGTACCCGAGATCGCGCTCACGCCCCAGACGGTGAGCCGGTTCCGCGGCGTCTTCGGTGACCAGGTGGCGGTACTGCACAGCGGGCTGTCGGATGGTGAGCGCGCCGATGCCTGGCGGCTGCTGCGCCGTGGCGAGCGCCGGGTTGCGGTTGGCGCGCGGTCGGCGATCTTCGCGCCGGTGCGCGACCTCGGGCTCATCGTCATCGATGAGGAGCACGAGACGAGCTACAAGAACGGCGAGACACCGCGCTACCATGCGCGCGAGGTGGCCATGGTGCGCGCCCGGCTGGAGCGGGGCCGCGTCGTGCTCGGCAGCGCCACGCCATCGCTCGAGTCGCACGCGCAGGTCGGCACGGCGCTGCAGCTCCTGCGGCTGCCGAGTCGTATCGAGGCGCGACCCATGCCACCGGTCGAGGTCATCGACCTGCGAAACGCCGCGCTTGTGCGTGAGGCGGCGCCGGTGCCCTGGTCGGAGGCGCTCGATGCGGCCCTTGGCGCTGCGCTGGCGAACCACGAGCAGGCACTCCTGCTGCTGAATCGGCGCGGCTACGCGTCCTTCCTGCAGTGCCAGAGCTGCGCCACTGTCGCTGGGTGCCCGAACTGCAGCATCGCCCTCACGGTGCATCGCGCACCGGAAGGCCTGCGATGCCACTACTGTGACCACCGTGAGGCCGTGCCCTCGGCGTGCGTGCAGTGCGGCGGCGCCGTGCAGGTCGCGCGCGGCGTAGGCACGCAGCAGCTCGAACGGCTCGTGGCGGAGCGCTATCCCACGGCGCGCGTCGCGCGCATGGACCTGGACACCACCGGTGGCAAGGGTGCGCACCAGCGCATCCTCGCGGCGGTGGACAGCGGCGACGTGGACATTCTCCTCGGCACACAGATGATCGCGAAGGGACTCGATTTTCCGCGCGTGACGCTGGTGGGCGTGGTCGATGCCGATACGGCCCTGCACCTGCCCGACTTTCGGGCGTCCGAGCGCACCTTCCAGCTCCTGGCGCAGGTGGCGGGGCGAGCCGGTCGTGGTCCGCGTGGCGGCCGTGTCATCGTCCAGACCCGGTCGCCGGGGCACCACGCGCTCACCTTCGCCGCGGCGCACGACACCGACGGCTTCGCAGCGGCCGAGCTCGAGCTGCGCCGGTCTCCCGCCTATCCGCCGTTCGTAAGCCTGGTGAACCTCATTGTCTCGTCGGTGGAGGAACTGGGCACGGCAGAGGCGGCGGAAGGCGTCGCGGCATGGTGTACGCGGCTCGTGGAGGCCCGGGCGCTCCCGGTGATGGTGCTGGGTCCGGCGCCCTGTCCGCTGGCGCGGCTCAAGGACCGGTGGCGCTGGCACGTGATGCTCAAGGGGCCATCACCCGCCATTGGGCAAGTGGTTCGCTATGCCGCGCGCCGCCTGCCGAAATTCCGCCAGGTGCGGGTGGTGATCGACCGCGATCCCGCCACCCTGCTGTAGGGCGAGCCTAGGTGCGGGTCTTGAACCCGATCTCTGCCCCGATGTAGAAGTTCTGCCGGGGCGATGGCTCGAGTACGCGGCCGCCGAACCCGTTGACCGTCACGGCACCGATGTACTTCCGGTCGAACAGGTTGGCGAGTCCCACGTAGGGAAGGAACGAAACGTCGCGCCACTGCTTCGACCAGCTCACCCGCAGGTTGGTGACGCCCGCGCCCCAGTTCTCCACCCAGATCGAGTTCCGGTCGTCCGCCGTCAGCGATGACGACAGGGTCTGGTCGAGGTCCACCACGAAACCGAGTCCGGGCTGTGAGCGCAACCCGATGCGAGTGAAGAAGCGCGGCACGCCGGGAACCATGTTGCCGTCGAGCGTGTCGGCCGTGGTGCCGTTCACCACCACGTAGTCAGAGAACCTGTAGTTGGCGTAGGTGAACGACAGGGAGGCACTGAACTGTTTCACCGGCGCAGCGGTGACGCCCAGCTCGAGGCCGTTGTTGCTGAGCTTGCCGGCGTTCGTGTAGTACGTGCGGCCATTCAAGTCCCGGAACGGCACGATGGCGTCGCGCACGCGGCTGATGAAGCCGGCGACCGAGTAGTCGAGCCACGTCGCAAGCCGACCCCGCGCCCCGAGCTCGGCGCTGAGGGTCTTCTGGGGCAGGATCGCGTCGTTGAATCCGCCGCCGCCGCTGGGGCGGTTCGCGAGTTCGGTGGTGGTGGGCGTCTCGAAGGCGGACGCCAGGTTGAGGTATGGCGTCACGGCCTCCGTGATGTAGTAGCTCACCCCTGCGGTGCCGCTCGGCGAGCTCAGCGGCAAGCTGCCGGTGTCGTCGGTGCCGTCGGCGAGGTTGTTGTCCGCGACGTCAAACGTGACCCAGTCGTAGCGCGCGCCGGCACCGACCGTGACCCGCTCGGTGGGCGTCCAGTGCGCCTGGATGAATGGCCCCACTTCGGTCACCGTCTCCACCTGGTCGAGGAGGACGCTGTCGGTGGGCACACCGCGGAGCGCACGGAAGTTCTGCCGGTCATCCCGCATCCGCTGGAAGTCGAGGCCGGCCGTCAGCAGCGGCGAGCGCCAGCTGGTGCCCGGACGGTAGGCGCCTGTGGCCCGCGCTCCGCCGACCTGGCGCGCGATCTGGACGTAGACACCGGCGATAGGGGCATCGGCACCCTGGTCGCCCGGGGGCGCCGTGCCGAGCGGGCTCTGCACCGCGCGCTTGAGCCCGAACGCCGACACGTTGATCGCGCCGCTGTGGGAAACGAAGTGCTGCTGGTAAGTGAGCGAGACCTGCTGCTGGTTGATGTCGTTTGCCGCTCCACGCCGGATGTTCGCGGCGGCCGCCGAATCGGGATTGACGTTGTACTCGGCATACGTGAGGGCGCCTGGATTCTGCAACGTCGGGCTGTTGGCGAGCAGCACCCAGAGGTCGAGTGAACTGCGCTGTGTCGGCGTCCAGGTCAGGCCAATGTTGTAGATGCCGATGTCGGCGGCGCTGTTCTGCCGGAACCCGTCCCAGGTGAAGCGCGACAGTGACAGGACACCGCTGAAGTTGCCCTTCCGCGCGGTGCTGATGGCCTGCCACTTGTCCATGCCGTAGGACCCTGCCTGGAACCGCACGCTCTGCGCGAAGAGTTCACTCCCCGCGGCGCGAGAATGCAGGGAGATCACGCCACCCGATGCATTGCCGTAGAGCGACGAAGCCGGCCCACGCAGCACCTCCACCTTGTCCAGGAGGCCGTAGTCAACGTTGGTCAGCTGGCTCTGCCCGTCGGGCAGCGTCTGAGGAACACCGTCGAGCAGCACCTTCACGCCGCGCGCGCCAAAGGGGGCCCGCGCGCCGGCGCCGCGGATCACGATGCGCTGGCCCTGGGAGAAGTTGTAGCGGTTCTGGATGTAGACACCGGGGATGTTGTTCAGAGCCTCATCGGCGCCGAGCGTCGGCTGGGCGAGCGTGATGTCGCGGGGACCGACCACGCCGATGGCCTGCGGCACCCGGCTGAGCGGCTCCGCCGTCCGGGTGACCGTGACGATGATCTCGTCCAGAACCTGCACGGAGTCCCGGCGGGCCGAGTCGGGTCGCGCGGGCTTCGTCGGCTCCTGGGCCGTGGCCAGTTCCGCCGTCAGTATCAGTATCGCGATCAGGAGAATAGCGGGCCGAGTGGCAGTGGCGGACGGAAGCAGCATGGGTTCTCCGGAAGGGGGCCGTTCGATGGGCGACACCCGAGCAGGTGTTGTGCCGCCGGTCCCGCCACCGGGCTCGCTAGGTACAACCTGCTGTCGAGCACGGTTGTAGGCTTGAGCCCCACTCGTGAGTGGTGCGACACGGGAGAACGCATCCGGGTCTCTTCACCCACCCAGCTGCGTGTTTTCACCCAGAAAGATATGCTCGGGACCCCCGAACAACTCTTTTCTTGAATACATCGGGGCGATCTCCTACTTTCCGCCCACGATGACCAAGCCATATGCTGAACCGGACTTCACGATTGCGCCGTTCGCCGGGGCCCCCGAGGCCCGTTTTGCGCCGCTCCCGGCGGACGGCGTCCTGCCGGAGGGGTTCTTCTCGACCTCTAACCTCCCCACGTACGTCAACCTCGGCGGACGCTGGCGTATGCCGGAGCGGCCGCGCATGGATTGCGTAATCGCCCGCCGGGGCGACCGGCTCGAGACCATCGAGCCGCGTCGCCTGCGTCAGGGCGACCTGGTGGCCGTCGGTGAAGCCGAGGACGGCACCGAGGGCATCGTGGTGCACACCGTCGGGTTCCTCGGCGGCAGCCACTCGGCCAACGAGTTCCAGTTCATGGGCACCGAGGTGAGCCGGGAAAAGCCGGTCAACTACGAGGAGCTGGCGTTCCAGCTGGAGAAGGAGCGCCGCGCCGGCGGATATGTCCTGTGGGTCGCCGGGCCCGCGCTGGTGCACTCGCGCGCGCGGTCCGACTTCGAGTGGTTCATCCGGAGCGGGTACGTGCAGGCGGCGCTGCTGGGTAACGCTGTCGCCGTGCATGACATGGAGGCGGCGATCTTCGGCACCACGCTGGGCATGAGCAATACCGGCGTGCCCACCGAGGGCGGACACGGGCTGCACATGCGCGCGATCAATCGCGTCCGCGCCGCCGGCTCGATCGCGAACGCCGTGGCGTCCGGGCTGGTGAAGAGCGGCATCATGCATACCCTCGAGACCTGTCGCGTGCCCTATGTGCTGGCCGGCTCGATCCGCGACGATGGCCCGCTCCCGGGCGTGTTCAGTGACACCCTCGCCGCGCAGGAGGCGATGCGCGAGCATACGGTCCTGGCCACGGGTGCCGTCTTCATCGCTACCGCGCTGCACGCCATCGCCGTCGGCAACATGCTTCCCGCCTTCCACACCCGGCGCGGTCCGCCGGAGCCGCTCATGACGATCTGCGTCGACCAGACCGAGTTCGTCGTCAACAAGCTGAAGGACCGCGGCACGCACCAGGCGTTCGGTGTCGTCACCAACGCGCAGGACTTCATGCACGTGCTCCGGTTCTACGTCGAGCAGGCGCGGGCGGCCGCGTGACCGCGCCGATCCGGACGGCGTGGCGGGGCGGCTGGGCGCGGCTGGCGGAAGCTGCCTTCGTCGTCCTCCCCCTCGAGGAGGTCGAAGGGATCTGGCAGTTCCAGCCCATCCGGCTCGAGCGGCGCGAGCTGGGCACCGCCATCCTGGCCCTCAGGGACGGCGAGCGCCGCCGCATCTGGACGGCGCGCTACGCGCTCACCATCCGTGGGCGGGAGCGGGGCGCGTTCGAGCATGCGCTGGAAGAGGTCGGCAGCGGCCCGGTGGAGGCGCTCGAGGAGCTCCTCGTCAGCGTGCGTCGCCGGCTGGGCGAGGACGACGCGCCGGTGCCCGTCCCCGTCGATCAGTGGCGCGAGGCTGCACTCGATGGCGCACCTCAGCCGTGAGGAGGCGGCCGGCCTCCTCGAGCGGTTCCACCGGCATCTTCGCGATCACCGTCTCCCCGTCACACCACAGCGAACGCTGATCGCCCGGGTGCTCTTCGAGTCTGATGGACACCTCTCCGTCGAGGCCATCGAGCGCCGGCTCAAGCAACTGGGGGCTCGGGTCGGCACCGCCACTGTCTACCGCACGCTTGATACGCTGGTCGAGAGCGGACTCCTGCGCACCCACGATTTCGGCGAGGGCTTCCGACGCTACGAGGCAGTCGCGTCGTCGCAGCAGCACGAGCATCTCGTCTGTCTGCGATGCGGCGCGGTGCATGAGTTCCAGAATGACCGGCTCGAGCGGATGCTCCCCGTCATCGCCGACGAGTTCCGCTTCCAGCACCAGCGTCACCGCATTGAGATCTACGGGCTCTGCCGCAATTGCCGGCAGCGCGACCTTGGCGGCCTCCTCGGATGAGCGAGACGGCGGGGCTCGGCTTGTTCGTGGCATTTTCGGCGGGGCTGCTGAGCTTCCTCTCACCCTGCGTCCTTCCGCTCGTACCCAGCTACGTCGGATTCCTTACCGGCATGTCGTTGCCCGAGCTGGGTGCGCGTCGCCGGTTCGCCCTGCTGCACGCCCTCTGCTTCGTCGCTGGCTTTTCCCTGATCTTTGTCCTCCTCGGCGCCAGTGCCACGGCCCTGGGACGAACGCTGCGGTTCTACCAGGTCTGGCTCACCCGGGCCGGCGGCGTGCTCATCATCGTATTCGGACTCTATTGCCTTGGGGTGCTGAAGGTCGGCGTCCTCCAGATGGAGCGGCGGATACAGCTGCAGGACAAGCCGGTTGGTTTCCTCGGATCGGTCCTGGTGGGGATGGCATTCGGCGCCGGGTGGACGCCCTGCATCGGGCCGATCCTCGGGGCCATCCTGAGCCTGGCGACGGTGGAGCAGGACCTGGCGCGCGGGATGCTGCTGTTGGGTGCCTACTCGGCGGGTCTTGCCGTGCCGTTCCTGCTCGCGGCCCTGGCGGTAGAGTCGTTCCTCGAGTGGTTCCAGCGTTTCCGGAAGTACCTGCCGTGGGTCATGCGGATCAGTGGCGTGCTTCTGATCGCAGTGGGAGTACTCATGGTCACGGGAGAGTTCACGCGTCTGGCAGGGTGGCTGCAGGCCCTCACGCCGGGATTTCTCAAGAGCCGCATCTAGCCCAGCATCGCCCCGAGCTGAACCGCCGGGAAAGTACGGATTGCGGTCCAGAACGAGCCGCCGTATGGTGGATCCGGCACTATTTGAGGCTCACCCTCTTCCGGGGGCGGGACGACAGGAACGCCACCGCCACCGCCCACGCCGCCGCCCCAAACCCGTATCCGACTGGTATGGTGCTGGCGGGGACTTCATTTGAAACCACCTTCAACACTCCAGGGGTGTACGGCTTTCACTGTGCGCTCCACCCGCCAGCGACCAACCCGGGATTCGTGGGCACGGTGACCGTTACCGAGTGATGTAACAGTGCTGGCGCGGCACTACGCTGTCAGCTCCAGCTCCTCCTCTGCTTCCTGCCGTCGCAGCAGTTCCCAATAGCGTCCGCGTGCCGCGATGAGGACGGAGTGTGTGCCCCGCTCCACGACGCGTCCCTCGTCCAGCACGATTATCTCGTCGGCATCGCGAACCGCCGCCAGCCGGTGCGAGATGATGATGGTCGTCCGTCCCTCCAGCGCGCTGCGGAGCGCCTGCAGGATCTTCGCCTCGGTATGGGCGTCCACCGCACTCAACGCGTCGTCGAGCAGGAAGATGGGGGGATCCTGCGCCAGCGCGCGGGCGATCGCGGCCCGCTGCTTCTGCCCGCCCGACAGGTTGATCCCGCGCTCACCCAGCATCGTGTCGTAGCCCCGCGGCAGCTCGGGAATGGCGGCCGCGAGCTGGGACACTTCGGCGACCCGCTCCAGTCGCCCGTCGTCGGGTGCGCCCAGCAGGACGTTGTGACGCAGCGTGTCACTGAACAGGAAGGTCTCCTGCGGCACGATGCCCAGCGCGCGCCGCAACTCGGGAAGTGCGAGCCGGTGCAGTGCCACGCCGTCGATGAGGATGCGCCCGCGCTCCGGGTCATAGGCGCGTGACAGGAGCTCCGCGATCGTGGACTTCCCGGATCCCGTCGCACCCACGATGGCAAGCGACTGCCCCGGGGCCACATGGAAGGAGACGTCGGACAGCGCCCAGCCGCGGTCCTTCGCGGATGGATAGCGGAACCAGACCCGCTCGAACGTGACGCTCCGTGCTCCCGGGGCGAGAGGCATGGCAGTGGGATCCTTCGGCGAGGCGATCAGCGGCTTCTCCCGCAGGATCTCGCCGATGCGCTGCATCGCCGCGGTGGCACGCTGCACCAGGTTCACCGCCCAGCCGAGTGCGATCAATGGCCACACGAGCATGGCCAGGTAGACGCCAAACGCCACGAACGCGCCCGCGGTGACGCTGCCGTCGATCACGAGCTGGCCGCCCAGGAGCAGCACCACCACGGTGCCAAGGCCGCCGAGGAGTGCCAGCAGCGGATGAAACGCGCCCTGCGCATAGGCGAGCGACAGGTTGCGGCCGAGGTATTCATCGTTGAGCTTGGCGAACGCGGCGGTCTCGGCTCGCTCCTGCCGGTACGCGCGCACGACGCGCACCCCGGAAATGTGCTCGTGCACGTGCGACGTGATGACGCCGAAAAACGTCTGGATCGCGAGCGATCGGTTATGGATCATCCGGCCGAGGAATATCATGACCAGCGGCAGGCCGATCATGGGCAGCAGGGCCAGTAGCGTCAGACGCGCGCTGATGTGCGCCATGGCAGGTATGACGAGCAGGGCACGCATGGTGGTGTCCACCAGGTACATCAGGGCCGGGCCGGCCACCATCCGGAGCGACGTCAGGTCGTTGGTGGCGCGGGCCATGACGTCGCCGGTGGGATGACGGTCGTAGAAGGTCGCGTCCTGGCGAAGCAGGTGGGCGAAGAGGTCGTCCCGCATGTCGGTTTCGACCCGCCGGCTGCCGCTGTTGAGGCATTGCCGCATGCCATAGCGCGCCGCGCCGCCGACCACGGCCACGATGACCATGAACGACACGCTCCACACCACGGCGCGCAGCGGGGCGCCGCGGGTCAGCTCGTTGATGGCGCGCTCGAGAAAGCGCGGACCGAGCGTGGTGAGGACGTTCGATAGCACGACGAACAGCAACCCGAAGAAATAGGTGCCGCGGTAGCGCCGCATGTAGGGCAGGAGACTACGTAACTCGCGCATGTCGGTGTAGAATGTCAGGGGAGCCCCGACCAGCAGCAAGTACCCTCAGGAGATACAGCGTGAGACAGCCTCATTTCTGGTGCACGACCGCTACGATCCTGCTCCTTGCCTGCGGCAAGGGTGAGCAGAAGGCCGTTGCCGCCGCTGACACCGCCGGCCGCGACCTTCAGCTTGCCCCGGTCGACACCACCGCCAGCCTGTCTGACGTAGCGCCGCCGGCTGATAGCGCACCGGTACCGGCCGCCCCGGTCGAGACTGTCGTGGTCTACAAGGACGCACCGGCCGCCAAGCCCAAGCCGAAGCCGGCGGCGCCGGCCGCAACTGCTGCCGGCGCGCAGCCAGCGCCGGCCGTGCCGGCGGCCGCGAAGCGGGACCTGGCGGCGGGTGCCACGATCCACGCGACCGTCATCGACACGATTACGTCTGCGAGGGACAGCGTGGGCGACCTGGTCAAGGTGCGTGTGGCCGAGCCGGTGCTGGATGCGTCCGGTGCCACGGTTGTCCCCGGCGGGGCCACCGTGACGCTCAAGATCCAGGCGATCAAGTGGTCCGAGAACAAGAACGACAAGGGTACGCTACGCATGTCCACGGAGAACGTGGTGGTCGACGGCGAGCGCTACCCGCTGGTGGGATCAGTGAGCACGCCGGCCTTCACCTACAAGCACCGCGGCAGCTCGCTGGGTGACGCTGCGAAGGTCGCGGGCGGCGCGGGCGCCGGCGCCATCGTGGGCGGCTTGATCGGGAAGGGCACCGGTGCCGTGATCGGCGGAGTCGTGGGCGGAGCGGTTGGCGCCCAGCGCATGACCCAGACCAAGGACAACGACATCTTCGTGGTGCCCGGCAGCGCGATCGTCATCACCTTGAGCGAGACGTTTACGCGGTAGAGTCAGGAGTTGAGGGTCAGTATCCCGCCGTCCCTCCCCCCGACCGCGGATCACTCACGCCGATCCACCCGTCGTCGACCCGCCCGATCGCCTCGACATCTCCCCCCGG
>Ga0315278_10001084_pt1 | contig 23574 bp, 16 predicted proteins | sample YL17G06_0_MG_FD_203880 | JGI IMG/M metagenome (GOLD analysis project Ga0315278, IMG submission 203880) | Sediment microbial communities from Yellowstone Lake, YNP, Wyoming, USA - YL17G06_0 | ecosystem: Environmental > Aquatic > Freshwater > Lake > Sediment | place: USA: Wyoming | collected... | reverse complement strand
ACCCCCGCCGCCGCCGCCGCCGGGCGTGCCCGCCCGCGCAAAGCCGGCCGCACTTGCCCCGTCGTCCCCGCCCGCCCGGATCGGGCCCACCTGCGCGTCCGACGGCAGGAATTGGTTGGCGGCCCGACTGTCCGCGTTCAGCTGGCGGGCGACGCCCGCCCAGTCGATGCCGACCGCGAAGGCGTGGGCGGCCCGGGCGGATGCAAAGCCCCAGGCCGCCTCGAGCGCAACCCGGCGCAGGCCGCCCGCGTCCATCAGCCCCAGCGTGTGCGCCTGGACGGCCATGCCGACGTGGGTCTTGTGGACGTGGATGCCCTCCCCGCGCCACTCCGCCAGCCAGGCGGGCTTGTTGGCCTGGGCGTGGCGGAGGGCGGACAGGGTGGAGAGGACGGGGACGACCCGGTTGATGAAGCAGGCCGCCAGGGGGAGGGGCGGGGGGCCGCCCGCCTTGGCGGGCGCCCGCGCCCGGCGGTGCAGGGCCTCCGCCACCAGGACGTCCCCCTGGCCGTTGTCCCCCACAAACACCCAGGCGGCCTCCGGGTAGAGCGCCGCAAAGGCTTCAAACCGCTCCAGCTTTTTGCGGGCGAGCGCAACGTACAGCGAGTGCGATAGCGTCCCCGCCACGCCCCGGGCGGGCGCGGCGGAGGAGCGGGACACCCAGCCGGCGAGGGCGGCGGGCCCCGCGCGCAGGGAGCCCAGGAGCAGGACCGGCCAGGAGTGGAGGTCCCGGGACCGGACGAGCGGGCGGAAGATGGAGCGGTAGGAAGAGGACTCGGTCATCCCCTTGTACGTCTCCGGCCGGGCGGACAGAAACACCAGGTGGCCGCCCCGCTGGTGCGGGGTGGCGGACGACGGCGGGGCCGAGGTGGCGGACGGGTTGAAGGCGGCGGACAGGAGGCCGCCCCCCGGCGTGGTGGAGCCGCCACCCGCACCACCACCACCACCGGGCGCGCCGGCGGCGGGGGCGCCCCCCCCTCCGCCCCCCCCGCTCCCTGTCAGCGCGGCCGCCTGGACGACCCGGTGGCGGGCGGACTCCAGGAAATCCGGGCGCCAGGGCCCGAGCACGGCGCCCCGGATGCGGGCGGCCTGGGCCCGGGCGGCCCTCGAGGCCGCGGCGGCGGCGGAGGACTCGTCGTCCGTGAGCCCTCCGGTGCCGCCCAGGTTGGGCGTGCTGGCCCGGGGCGAGCGCCCGCCGCCGCCCGAGGCGTTGCCGCCGGGGCCGCCGCCCCCGCCCCCACCGCCCGCCAGCGCCGTGCACTCCAGCACCCGCCCCGCATGCCCGGCGTCCAACTCATTGAAGAAGGCGCAGGCGCCCGGGTAGGCGCACCCGCGGGGCAGGCGGCGATCCACGCCGGCCGGGTAGTGACCGCCCGAACAGACGAGCGTGTCGTCAATGTCGCTGACGACTTTCAGCGTCACCCCCGGCGGGCCCGCCGGGTGTGCGGCCCGGAAGGCGGCCAGGAGGGCCGCGCCCTCAGCGGCCACGTGGGCCAGGACAGCCGCCTGGGCGGGGCCCTGCAGGTCGACGGTGGCCAGCCGGAAAAAGGAGTGGTGGTCGCCCCCGTCGTCCAGCAGGCTTTTCAGGCGTGTCAGGTCCGCGCCCCTGGTGTGCTTGATGACGGCCACCACCCACCGCTGGCGGCGGGGCCGGTGCCGGAGGCCCACCTTTTGCAGGGCGTCCACCAGGGCGGCCCGGGAGAGGACGTTGAGGTCGTCCAGGCGGCCCGTGCCGGCGGCGGCGGGCAGCGGGGCGGCAGGTGGGGCCCCATCTCCAGCGGCCGCCTTTTTCTTGCCCTCACTCCCGCCACCACCCCCCGGCGTCGCCAGCAGCTCCACCGTCCGCGCCCCCGCCACCTCCACCAGCGCCGCCAGGTTGGTGCGGGCCAGGATGTGGTTCAGCCCCGGCCGCGGCGCGGCGGCCAGGATGGCGTAGATGCGGCCCCGCTCCCGGGCCAGCCCGCCCGCCGCCCGGGACACGACCTGGGAGGCGGACATGGTCGGGCCCCGGAAGCGGGAGATGGCGGCCACGGCGGCCGCCACCGCGGCGGCCGCGCCCTCCGCTTCGGGGCTGCCCTTGAGGGCGATCGCCTCGGGCGGGCAGAAGGGGGTCAGGGCCTGGCGCTGGACCTCGTCCTCCACCCAGGACGCGGCGAGGATCTGGCAAAAAGAAGGAAACACAGGAGGGGGAGGGGCGGTCGTCAGGGAGGGGTGCGCGAGGTGTCGAGCAAAATAGTTGGGACCGGGCAATTGCGATGCCTCCCCGCCCCCCACGCCCCGCTCTCGGAGAGTCTCGGCATCTCCTGCCCGTCCAACCCATGTCCTCCCCCCCTCCGTCCCCTCTTCAACGCACCGCCGACAGGACCAGCCAGCTCGCGTCCATGCGGTTGAGCGTGGAGGAGAGCCAGAAGCCGACGACCGCGGACGTGGCCGCCCAATACGCGCGGCGCACGGTGCGGCTCGTGTGAAGCCAGGTGCCATCGAGCGCCAGGTAGAGGATGGTCAGGATGACGGCCAGCCAGATCATGGTGTGGCGTGTGCGGAATGCGGCGCCCCCGCGCACACGCGGTGCGGAATATAAAAAAAGAGAGTGAGAAGACGGTCAGGGCCGCGCTCGCCTGTGCCTTGCACGTCATCCGTGCTAGCGCGCCCCACGGCGGAGAGGCCTTCCCCAGTTTCAAACTCTCCTTTTCCCCCCGACGCCGCAGCCACCAGAGGCCGCCCAGCCAGCTCACCCCCCCCTGGCCATCACCCGAACTACACACGCACGGCAATCACGGAACGCACCGCGTGGCCGCGCCCTCTGTTCAATCGCGCGCGCTCAAAACTCGAGTGTCTGTCGAGAGGCGCGCATGCACCGAGCTGCTTCGCTCGCCGCTGCCCTCTGTCGCCGCGCGTCCGCCTCCTCTCCTCCGTCTACCATGACAGCCCTCGCACCTGACCTCGGCACCATGCTGGGACGTGCCGCGACATGTGGGAATGCGGGGCTCAATGGCGGATTTAAATCGCTGACTGCGCACGCACGCGCGGCGTCAGCCCTCCGCCCGCCTCGCCCAACCCTGCCCACCTCGCGCCGGGGCCTCCACGCGGCCCCCGTCGTCGCCCACGCCGCCGCCAGCCGGTCCGACTCCATCAACGCCATGGCGGCCGCGGCCGAGGAAGAGGCTGAAGCGACCGAGGAGGAGGAGGAGGGAGGGGGGGCTGCTCCTGCCCCCCTCCCTCCAACCCCGCCCCGGCTCCCCCCGGCCACGCCCGTCGCGGCCGCCATCTCGGCCGCCCGGTCGGCCGCGGGCCGCCCGCTGACGGAGGCGGACGCCGTCCTGGGCGACCGCCTGGAGGGGCGCGGTGTGCTGACCCTGGGCGGCCTGGCAGGCCTGGCCCCGGCCGACGCGGCCGCCCTGCGCGTGCCGGCCGACCTCGCTGCCTTCCTCGCGGCCGGCCTGGCCGCCTGGGATGGTGAGGGGGCGGGGGGGGCGGCGGGGGGGAAGGAGAGGGGCACCGCCCGCAAGGCGCCAACACCCGCGCGCACGCGCGGCTCAGCCGCCGTCCCCGCTCCCTCCTTGCGCGCCTCCGGCCGCGCCCCCGGCCGGGCGGCCGTCCCGGCCCCCAGCCTCTCCCCCACCACGCCCTCCTTTGACCCGTCCACCCCGCCTCCCGCCGCGTCCGCCGTCGCCGCCATCGAGGCCCGCTGGTCCCCGCTCATGGACCGGTACAAGATCGGCTTCCTGCAAGGCCCCGACGCGCCCCGCGTCCGGTCGGCCGCCAGCGCCAGTGGCGGCGCGGCGGGACGGGGCGCCTTCTCGCCCGCCACGGGCGTCCTGCGGGTCGCGCCTGGCACCTCCCCCCGCCTGGACGCCGACCTGGGCCGCCTGCGCAAGTTCCTGACGGGCCGGTTCCCGGGCCAGCAGCAGGCCCCCATCCGGGCGGTCACGGCGGCCAAGTATGACGACCACCTGCGGCGGTGGGCGGGGTGGTGGGCGGGCGTTGTGGAGGAGGACGCGACAGGCAAAGCCCCGCCGCCCGAGGTGGCCGCGTCCCGGGCGGCGACCGTCGACCTGGCCACCCTCGTCCCGGGCACCGGGCCCGAGGCGGCGGCCCTGGCCATGGAGTACGCGGCCTGGCTGGAGGACGCCCGCAAGGTGACGCCCCACACGTCCGGCCTGTTCCTGCGGTCTGCCCTGGCGGCCGCCAAGTCGGTGCACCACGCGTCCTCCACCGCCCGCCCCCGGGACGGGGACCGCGCGTACGCCGACCTGGGCGTCATCCGGGAGCTGCGGGGCCTGTCAAAAGACGCCCGGGCGGCGGGCAAGCGGGCGCCGCCCGCGGGCGATGAGGCCGTCAAGTGGTTGGAGTGGGAGGACTACCTCGGCCTGGTCGCCGACCTGCGGAAGGAATGTGCTGGCAAGGACAACCAGGGCCGCAAGCGGTCGCCCGCCGCGGTCGCCTGGTCGCTGCAGCGCTATCTCATCTTCGCCATCCTGGCGTGCGTCCCCGACCGCCAGCGCACGCTGCGGGAGCTGGAGGTGGGGAGGACGCTGGTGTGGGAGGGCCCCAAGGGCGGCGGCCTGGTGGACGCGGGGTGGACCGCGGCCGCCCCTGCGGCCGGGCGGTGGACCATCCGCCACGGGGCGGACGACTACAAGACGGGCGGCACGTACGGCCCCCGCCCGCCGCTCGTTCTGTCCCCCTCCATCTACCCGGAGCTGGGCGCCTTCATCACCCACTACCGGTCCTTCCTGGCCCAGCCGCAAACGGCCACCCGCACGGCGGCGGCGGCGGGCACGGCGGGCTCGGGGCCGGCGGGCCCGCCCTCCCATGCCTTCCTCTTCTGCATGAAGAACGGGGAACCGCTGACCAGCCAGGCCCTGCACCGCCTCTTCGTGACGGCCGCCTACCGGCTGACGGGCCAGAAAACCAACCCGCACCTGGTGCGGGACATGGTCGTGACGCACATCCGTGGGCGAGGGGACGCGACGGAACGGGAGCTGGAGGCGCTGGCCCTCTACATGGGCCACTCTGTCGCCATGCAGCGGGCGACCTATGACCGCCGCACGGTGGCCCAAAAGGTGGAGCCGGCGGTGGACTTGTTGGCACGCCTGAACGGGGGTGGGCTTGGCGGCGGGCTGGGCGGGATTTAAAAAAAAAATGGGTGTGAAGGTCTTGGTTTTTGTTTTTGTCTCGCAACATGGTGTTCGGACATTTCCTCCTTACAATTTGTCCGCTACCGCCAGCAGCTCCCGCTCCACAGACGCCAGGGGCGGGCGGGCGGACGGGTCGGCGGCGAGGCAGGCTTTGGACGCACGCACCAGCGCGCGCGAGGCGCACCACCGGCCGGCCGCCCCCACCTGTCGTGTCAGGGCATGCCGCTCCAGCTCCCCTAAAAACAGGCCCAGCGCCCGGGCTTCGAAGGCCTGGAACGCCCAGGGCGGGAAGGCGGACGGGGTGGGGGTGGTGCTGTAGGCAAAGGCGGCCCCAAAGTCGACCAGGACGGCCGGGGATGATGGTGGCTGCGGGGCCTGGCCACCACCACCAGCGGAGGCCTCATCGCTTTGGCAGAGCAGGACGTTGTGGGCGTAGAAGTCGCCGTGGGCCAAGCCCTTGGCGTGCAGGTGGGCCAGGCCACCTGCCAGGGCAGCACCCACGCGCAGCGCGCGTACCGGGTCCAGCCGCTCGCCACCGCCCCGCCAGTGCGGACGGAGGAGGGGTTTGCCCGTCGGCCGGTCGGCGAGGGGCGTCCCCCTCACCAACTCCAGCAACAGCGCCGGCGGGGGCGCCGCCCGGCCCCCCCTCTTCTTGCCCCGCACGATGGCCAGGACGCGCGACAGGGCCGGGTGGGCGACGGCCCGGGAGATAGACACCTCATCAGCCGCACGCCCGTCGGGGCCCGTGTCCCCGCGGAACGTTTTCAGGGCCGCGGTCGCGGGCAGGTCGCCCCGCGGGCGCAGGGTGGCGACGCACACGTCGCCCGACGCGCCCGCGCCCAGATAGGGGCCTGGGGTGACGTCCCGGGCAGGCACGACGGCCGTGGCCGGAGTGGAGGGAGGCGGCGCGGAAGCGGCCGCAGGGTTGTTGGCCAGTGAGACCCAGCACAGCCGGGGCGCGCGCGCCAGGGACGGCGGGAAGGCCCGCAGGCCGCAGCACGCCACCCGCAGCATTTCCAGGGCCGGGAGCGCGCCGGTGGCCAGACCACCCAGGTCCACCAGGCCCGGGTTGAAGGAGGCCTGCACCTTTTGGAGACGGGCGCAGGACGCCAGGGAGGCCGGCAGGGCGGTCAGCGCGTTGGCCGTCACGTACAGCTGCTCCAGCCGTCCACACCGCCCCAGGCTGTCGGGCAGGGCCGTCAGCCCGCACTGGGAGGCGCCCAACAGGTTCAGGCGGGCCAGGTCGCCGATGCAGGACGGCAGGGAGGCCAGGTGCCGGTTGCCTTGCAGGTTGAGGCGGGCCAGGCGGGGCGCGGCCGTCGCGAGGCCGGCGGGGAGGTGGGTGAGCGCGTTGTGGGACACGTCCAGGGCTTCGAGGCGCGGATAGAGAGGTTTTTTTGGGGGACAGGCTGGGAAGAGGGCGTCCAGGCATGTCAGGTCGCGGCGGGAAAGGTCGAGGGTGGTCAGGGTGGCGGGCGGGCCGGGGAGGGAAGGAGGCGGGGTGGGGGGTGGCAGGGCGCCCAGGGTGGGGACGGCCGCGCTCGCGCTCGCACTCACGTCCACCCCGCCACCGCCCACGTCCCCTGGCTTCCCGCCCACGTCGTCAGCAGGGGCCCTAGTGCCCCTAGGCCTCAGCAGGAGGGCAGCCGCGGCAGAGGCCACGATGAGGGCGGGGTGGAACATGGTAACGGTTTTTAGAATTGAATGGCACAAAAAGGCCGAAATGGCAAATGGCTTGCGTTTTTTTTCATTTTAAAATCACACCCGTCCTCTTCACTCACGGCGCGGCGTCCGCGTCCGCGACCGCCACCCCGCCCTCCTTCTGCCCCCCACCCTCATACAGGCGGGACATCCATCCGCCCGCGGTCGAGAACACGCGCGCATTGTTGGCCCGCCCCTCCAGCCCCGCCGGCACGCCGTTGACAACCACGCCCGGGTTGGACAGGACGTTCAGGCGCGGGCACTCCGGCTGGCCCCGCTCCGAGCAGGGGTACCCCATCACCGTCCGGTAGGGCGGGCGCCCGGAGAGCAGGCGCAGGCCGTGCGCGTCCGGCTCGGGCCAGGAGGTCGGGTCGTGGTCGGCGTCGTGGCGGAGGCCGGCCAGGTGGCCGATCTTGAATTTAGGAGGGGATAAGAGAAAAGGTTGTGAGTATTCAGAAATTGCGAAGCAGAGGGACACGCGCCCGTTTCGTGTGCTGCCCAGGGAATGCTCAGGCCCACTAGTGTGGGCTGGTACACAACAGCCGGCACCCTTTGGAGGACATCGTCGCGAAACCAAACCAAACACTGGTTGTTCTCTCTCTCCCCTCACAAACTCACCTCATGCAAGACCGAGTGCTTCGCGACGCAGACGTGAGACACCAGGGCGACGGGCGAGGGGCTAGCCTGGGCGCGCCCGATGCCGATGGCCAGGCCGCATAGATCGATCATGCCGACCAGCATGACCGTCACGTCCGCCTGCGCGGCCGCCCGGTCGTGGCCCGTCGCCCAGTCGGCCCACCCGTCCTGCGGGTTGGCCAGCTTGTTGCGGAGGGCGAACCAGCCGTCCGCCTCCCGGGCTTCGGGCACGACCGCCGCCCCGCCCGTCCACTGGAACCGGGCGACGGTGTCCGGGATGGCGGAGTTGGCCAGGCCCGCGTTGGCGAGGTCGATGGAGTGGGCGGCCAGCGCGCGCGCGGGCGCGTCCCCGCCCAGCGCGCTGCGCGTGGCGGGCGTGTACAGGAACTGGACCCGGATGAGCGGATAGGCGGCCGCCGACGAGGTGGGCGGGTCGGACTCGTTGGCGATGGAGGGTGGGGCGCTGGGCGGGGCGTCCTCACCAGCAGCAGCGCGCGCCTCAGGCACGGGCGCGCCCGCGGCCGCAGCCTTCTCCTCCGCATCATCCGGCGGGAAGGCGGCCTCGTCTATGGCCACCAGCGCGACCACCGCCCCGTTGGCGGGGTTGAGCGCGGGCTTGGTCACCTCCTCCACGGGGCCAGCCGGGCTGGAGGCGCCGGGCGCGCCCTCCTCGGTTTTAGACTTGGCGGCCTCCCCAGGCACTACAGTGCGGACCTGCCACAAGCGCCCGCCCTGGCGCACTGTCCCGGCTACCGCCCCGTCCACCACCGTCAGGATGGCCTCGTGGGCGGGGCCGCCCTCCTCCGACCCGACCACGCCCGCCGTGGTGCCCGTCCAGGTGAGCGCGCCGCGCACGGAGCCCGGCTCCAGCGACGTGCGGGTGATGACGAGGGAGGGCGGCGGCGGGGTGGTGGCCTCGGCCAGGGCTCCCTGGCCGCCCGCCCCGGCCGCCCAGGTGGCGGGGGCCGGCGGGATGGCGGATCCGATGGGCAGGGTCAGCGATGGTGCGCCCAGGGCGGCAGTCGACAGGGATGCCAGGGTCAGGGAGGCCGTCCCGGGCGCGGCCTCCAGGGCCGAAATGACTTCCCCAGGCGTGCCCGGCCCGTCGGCCGCAGCCGCGCGGGCTTGGGTCGGGGTTAAAGGGACGAGGAGGGGAGGAGGGGGGGCGGATGCCTCGGTGGACCCGCCCGCGGCGAGGGCCAGGGCAACCAGGGCGGCCAGGGCGGCGAGACGGAGGGCGTGGTGGCGCATTTGTGCGGACGGCTGGAGAGAGAGAAACAAAGACAGGGGGAGAGGAGGTTAGCGCGACAGTGGCGGGCGCGCGCGCAGTCATTCGGAGTGGCGCCCCGTCCCACGACTGTCATTCTGCTCCTTGTCCTCCCCCCCCCCCCCCCGCATTCCAGTATCTGTATGCCACGTCTACGTGCTGAGGAGGGTCGCGGAATGAAAAAGGAGGGCCAGCAGTGCCCACGGGCGTGTGTGTTTTTTCGTTCTTATTCGACGAGGTCACATGCGCTGCTCTCTCCCCTCTCTCTCTCTCTCTCTCTCTCTCTCTCTCTCTCTCTCTCTTGCCACGAGCTGACATCGCTCAGGGGGCGCACCTCTGTGTAGTCAAGCCGCGATTGTCAAGGAACGAGAGTAAGAGTGCCGCGACACGAGGGAAGTGCGGAAAGAAAGGAGGTGTGGGGAGTTGCGCTCGTTACTTCTCGCCGCAACCCCCCTGCACCCCCGCTCTCTCACTCACACATGCAGCCGGTTTCTCTCTCTCACACTCTCTCTCTCTCTCGGGGGTACCTTCCATCTCCACTTTCGCCGGTGAACAAAGGAACGAAAAGCACAAAGCAGCCGGCGGGCGCTTCTCACCCACCCCCACCCCCACCCGCGGCCGCCGCCGCCGCCGCCCGGACGGCCGCAAAGTAGGGGTGCGCCATCGCCTCCGCCGCCGTCAGCCTGTCCGCATGATCGTACTTGAGCAGCCCCTCCAAAAAGGAGAGCGCCTCCGGGTTGGCCAGGTGGGCCGTCTCCGGCGTCACAAAGCGGGCAAAGGGCTTGCGCGCGTGCGTCCCCACCAGCGCCTCCAGCTGGGGGTCCAGCTCGATGCCGTACTTTTCCAGGTAGGCCTCCAGGTCCTCCGTGCCCAGGACGCGCGCGATCTTGACGAGCTGGTCGTAGTTGTCGTGCCCGTAGAAGAAGGGCTCCCGCCGGAAGATGAGGCCCGCAAACATGGCCCCCAGGGACCAGAGGTCGAGGGAGTAGTCGTAATCCTGGAGGTCCACCAGCAGTTCGGGCCCCTTGAAGTACCGGCTGGCCACCCGCACGTTGTACTCCTTGCCCGGGTGGTAGTATTCGGCCAGGCCCCAGTCGATGAGGCGCAGCTTGCGGGCGGAGTGGTCGATCATGACGTTGTGGGGCTTGACGTCCCGGTGCATGACGCCCTGGGAGTGGCAGAAATCGAGGGCTTTCAAAAGCTCGAAAATGTAGAAACGCACGTCCGCGTCGGTCAGCGTCGGGTACAAGACTTTGAAGTCCGTGTTGTCGACGTGCTCGAACACCAGGGAGGGCGTGCGGGAGGCCGGGTCGCGGACGGTGTCCAGGAGGGTGATGATGTTGGGGCCGCCCGCCAGGCAGCGCAGGATGGCGACCTCCCGCCGGATCTTCTTTTTCTTGACGGGCTTCAGGATTTTGATGACGCATTTGGAGCCGGTGGGAGTGTGCGCGCCCTCGAAGACCTCGGAGTACTTGCCCCGGCCGACCTTGCGGACGACCTCGTAATCGTCTTGGGACCTGTGGTGTGAATGAGGGAGAGACAGAGAAAAAAGGGGATGATGAGGTTGGAAGTGAGCCGCCGGGGGAGGGGCATCGCTGGCGTGAGGGGGCACCCCACAAAACTCTCTTCGTCTCCCCCCTCCCACCCCCTCCCCAAGGAACTCACCCCCACTCCACGTTCAGGGCTTCATAGTCCCACCACGACCGGGGCTTGTGCGTGTTAACATCCGCGTACACTCGCGCCCGGGACTGCATGGTGGATGGCAGGGCGGGCGGCTCGGCTTCGGGCGGCGGCGGCGGCGGCGGGTTGGTCTTGTTGGTCGGCGGCAGGGCGGCCGGCGGGCTGATCGAGCTCACGCTCCGGTAACTGGTGCGGCGCGCAAAGGCGGTGGCCAGCAGTCGCACGCTCAGGCGGGCCCGGACGGGCATGCGCCGACCGGCACGCGAGTGTAGAGGGGGGGAGAGCGGCGCCAAGCGAGGAGCGGGCCGCGGAAAAAGGAAGGAAAAGGGGGAAGCGTCCGACTTGCTGGGCCGGTCCCCTCGGGTGTGTCAGGTATGGGTGCACGCAGGAGCACACAGCAGCAGTGGGGCGGCACACGCGCGCGGCGAGGCGTGCGAGGGTGCAGAGTGCGGACGCGAGGAATGAGGAATGAGAAGAGAAAAGCATGCGGCGAGGTTGGCGCGGCCACTCACAGATTTTGCATTTTCGCAATCACTCCCCTGCCTTTCTCCACGAGCGACGCGCACGAACACGTACACGTCCCCACGCCTCCCCACCTGCGACCGTATCGGCGCGAGACGCACACACGCCCAGGGACGCGCGCTTTTCCAGCGAGCGCACGAGAGAGGTTCCCCCCTTTTTCTCCCTCTCTCCTTCCTCTCTTCCTATATGCCGGCGCCCGCCCACCCCCGCTCACGAGACACTGACGACGAAGGAGGGCGAGGCGAACGCTTGGCGCTGCTGCTGTGAGAAAGAAAAGACACAGCCGCGCGCGACCCCTTTTTTAAAGAGAGAAACAAGAACACCAAAAAATGGCGTCCCTCGGCTCGGCTTCTCCCGCCGCCCCGCCGTCTCTGGCGGAAGGTCTGACCTCCATCACGCCGGCGGGCGACACCCTACGTGTCCGGGAGGTGTGGGCCAGCAATCTAGAGGCGGAGATGGCCATCATCCAGTCGGTAAAGGAGAATAGAGGGTGGCGGCGGAGAGGAGAGCGCCAACCCCGCCGCTCCCCATCATCACCATTTGTCTCACGCCCCGCCCCCTCTCTCCATTCAAATTTAGATCGTCGAGGACTACCGCCTCGTCGCCATGGACACCGAGTTCCCGGGCGTCGTCGCCCGCCCCGTCGGCCAGTTCCGGACGGCAGGCGACTTCTATTACGGCACCATCCGGGCAAACGTGGACCTGCTGAAGCTCATCCAGCTGGGCCTGACGTTCACGGATGAGGAGGGCAACCTCCCACGCCACGACGGGGAGCTCTGCGTGTGGCAGTTCAACTTCCGGTGAGAGAGGAGAGAAAAATAGGATTGGAGGGATAGAGAACAGAGAGAGAGAGAGGACGGACGCGCACCAAGAGACAAACCACTCCTCATCCACCTTTTTTTTTCTTGTCTCTCCACAGCGAGTTCCGCCTGGCCGAGGACATGTACGCCCAGGACTCCATTGACCTCCTCCGCGTCTCCGGCATCGACTTCGCCCGCCACGAGGCGGAGGGCGTGGACGTCCTCCGCTTCGGCGAGCTGCTCATGACGAGCGGCGTCGTCCTCAACCCCGACGTCCGGTGGGTGACCTTCGCCGCGTCGTACGATTTCGGGTACCTTCTGAAGGTCCTCACCTGCTGCCCGCTCCCGCCGACGGAGGCCGAGTTTTTCGACCTGCTCAAGCTCTACTTCCCCTCCGTCTTCGACATCAAATACCTCATGAAGTTCTGCGGGGCGCTGCACGGGGGGCTGAGCCGCCTGGCGGAACAACTGAGCGTCGACCGCATCGGGCCGCAGCACCAGGCGGGGAGCGACTCCCTGCTCACGGCCTCCTCCTTCATCAAGCTGACCCGCACCTACTTTGCGAAGGATGCTGCCGACGGCCTGGAATCCCACCAGGGCATCCTGTATGGGCTGGGGTCGGACGGGACGGCGGACGTGCGGGACGCGGACGGGTGAAATGACGAGAATGAGGAGAGAGAGAGCAAAAGTGGAATGCTTTTTAACTTTTTCAACACGCCTTTGGATGATATAAAAGTCAACACGCACGCCCATACCGACACACACGCCCAGAGGAAGAATATCAAACACAGGCACACACACAAACACAGAAACCGGGGGATGGGGATGGAAGATACACAGTAAAATGGACACAGATGGTGAAACACACACGATGAGGCGCACCACTAAAAAAAGGCGCGGGGTCTAAGAAAGGGAAATGGGTTACGGGGGAAAAAAAGGGCCGGCGGCGAAGGGAGGTGGAGAGAGGGGCACCCGCGCCGTGCACACACGCACACACTCGTCCTCCATCCACCACCAGCCAAGAATCAGGGAAAACACCGATAAAAATGAAGAGGGGAGAACACACACACGCCTGCGGAGGGAGGAGGTCGCGGGAACGCGACCACCCCACCTCCGCACGCCAACCACACAGCCGACACACACATACGGCCCTTCGCACGGGGCCCATACCGCCAGCCACACAGCCAATCAGAAAAAAACCAGCTACCAGAACAGAGCAGACCCAACACAAACTAAAACAAAACAAAACAAACAGAGACAGAGACGCGCGCCAGCCAGCCAGAGGTCTCCCCACTCCTCTCAGCTGGCCGCGGGCGCACCGTCCCGCAACCCGACTAGGGACGCGCCCAGCCAGGCCGGGCGGGCAAACTTGGCGACGACTACAGCGACGGGGGAGGAGGCTGTGGACAGCTCGCCCCCTCCCGCCCCCAAGCCCGGCAGCCCCGCTGCCCCTGCCGCCGCCGCCGCCGCCGCCGCCGCCCGGCGCAGACGGACGATGGCTGACACCGCGGCTGCCAGGGCGGCCGGGTCCGGGCAGGCCATGGCCGCGGCCGTCGCGACGGCGGGCGTGATGGAGGGGGGAGGGCGAGCGCCGTGTGAGGTCGCGGGGGGGGCGCCACCCACCACCGCCCGCGCGGCCACGCCCGCGTCCGCGACCACCAGGGCCGCCGCCGCGATGGCCGAGGGGCGGTGGGCGGACGTCACGCGCCCATCCAACAGCGCCAGGTCGGTGGATAGGGCGGCGTCGGCGGCGACGGCCGGCGGGGCGGACGCCGCGCGGGCCAGCAGGGCCAGCGCGGCCGGCGCGGTCGGCGCGCACACCCGGAACCCCAGGGCCGCGAGCAGCGCGCCCTCCGCCCGCAGGAGGGCGCCCGGGGAGTGGGCGGCGGGTCCGCCTGAGGGGGGCGGGGGCGGCAGGCGGTCGGCCAGGTCGGCCGCGGGCGGGGCGCACCCTTCCTCGTGCTTGGCCGCGACCAGCAACGCCGCGGCCGCGAGGAGGGGGAGGGCGGTGCGGGGGGGCGGCGGGGCGGGCCCGCCCCCCCGGGCTTGCTGCCGGGCGCCGTCATTCCTTCCGCGCCGCCCGCCGTGGGCGCCGCCCGCCGCCCGTCCCGCGCCCAGGGCCAGGTACCGGTCCAACAAGGACACGCCCAGGTGCAGGGTCTCCTGGTGGAAGCCGTAGGCGTCGGAGGACGCGACCAGCCAGCCGACGGCGGCCGCCCGGGCGGGCGCGGCTGCGCTGGTGCAGGGGGTGGCCGGCCGCGGGGCCGCCTCTGCCTCGGCCGCGACCAGGTTGCGCACCAGCTCCCGCAGGTCGTCCAGGGGCGGGGAGAGGGGCGGGCCAGGCAGGGCGGCGGAGGGCGGCAGCGCGGCGGCGGGCGCGTGCGTGACGGGCGAGGGTTCAAGGGAGATGGCAGCGGCTGCGGCCGCCGCGGCGGCCGCCCCGCCCCGCCCGCTCCCCCCGCCCACCAGCCCGGCATCCGCCATGGGCGCGTCCCCCTCCTCCTCCTCCTCATCTCCCCACAGGTCGGCGCCCTCCTCACCACACGCCAGGTCGGCGTCGTCGCCGCCGCCGTCGCAGCAGACCAGCCCCTCCTCACCGTCAAAGCGGGGCGTGGCCTGGACGAGGGGTGGTGGTGGCGGTGGCGGGCCGCCCGCTGCGCCCATGCCGGAGGCCCCGTTGAGCCCCACGCCCCACCAGTCGTTGGTGGGCTCGTGCCGTTTGGCCGGGGTGGAGGCCGTGTCTTCGACGGTGGGTGGGCGCTGCGTGAGTTGGCGGAGAGAGGCATTTGAGAAAGTGAGAGTCACGTGAAAAGCGAGAGGAAGTGTTTGATCATGGAGTGAGAGAGCGGCGACGGGTCGCGCGTCCGTCTCTGCTTGCTCTCGCTCTCCAAAGTTCGGCCGCGCCTACCCGCCCACCTCCAAGGCCGCCATCCCGTGCCGCGCACATACATCTCTCCATGGTAAAGACAGACCGACTCATCAGCTACCCATCAAGCCCCGATTGGCGGGGCAGCGCGCTGATGGGGCCCCAGCATCGGGATTTGTATTTGGGGAGCGAAGAATTGGCGGCGCGCGCAGGCGGCGCAGGCGGCGCGCGATGGGTAATTATTTTTCGACGTTCCGCCCCAATCCTCCCACCGCCCGCCCGCCCGTGCCCTCGCCCACTCACCTTGCTCCCGACAATCATCTCCACACGATCACCCTCTACGGGGTGATCGTCCAACCGGGGCCCCCGGTCGCCCGCAAACAGGCGCAGCAGGGCGACTTCTGTCGAGCGGGCCGACGAGTTCGACCCCGACGAACCTTCAACGACTAGCGCCGCCGCGCCGCAGGCGTCACCCTGGGATGGGGGGGGCTTGATGGCCGCCTTCCACATAGGTTGGGTGAGCATGGGGGGGGAGACGCAGGGGCGTCTCTCCACTATTTTTGCGAGCGGGCAAGGCAACCGAAGGAGTGAGCGGCTCTCCTTTGAACTTCCACCGTCTGTCGGTCGTTTTTTCTTTCTACACTCGCTGCTTTTTCCGCCCGGCCACCCTCACCCCCACCGCTGCCGCCGCCCCAGCCGCCACCAGGAAAAAACGGAGGAAAACACCACCGGACGGTCTGTCTTCGGCGGCCGGGCGGGCGCCTCGGCCTCGCCCAGGCCGCGCCTGGGAGAGGGGGGTGGGAGAGAAAAAAAGGAGAGGTTGAAAAACAAACATAACGCTCTCACTTCCACAGAGCCTGGCTGACGGCCGCCGCCTTCAGCCGGGCCTCCGCCGCCGCCGCCAGCTGGGCCCGGCGAGAGTCTGCAGCTGGCCCTCCTCCCCGTACCTGCGGCTGCTGCTGCTGCCCCTTGCCGCGTGCCTTGCCCAGGGCCATGGCCGCGGCCGCCGCCGTCGCGGCCTCCAGGTCGGCCGCCTCGGCCTGGGCGGCCGCAGCCTTTTTCGCCGTGGCCGCCGCCTTGCGCTCCTTCTCGACCGCCCGGGCTTTCGCCTTCTTCTCAGCCGCCTTGGCAGCTTGGGCGGCCTCCAGCTCGGGTGTCAGCGCGGATGGCAGCCCCGCCCCCTCCGGGCCGAACCAGTCAATGCCCCCTCCAGCCGCGGCCGCGGCAGCTGCCCGGCGGAACGCGTCCCGGGTCGGGCGGTCCACCGCCACCGCGTAGGGCGGCCGGCCGGCGGCGTCGCGCGCGAGGGCGACGGACGGGTCGCCGGCGAGCAGGGCGGCGACGGTGGCGGCGTCCCCGGCCCTGGCCGCCGCGTGGATGGGCGGGTCGGGGGCGAGGGCGGCGGCGGGGGTGGGCCCAGGCGCCGCCTGCCCGAGCGCGCCCTTCAGGTGTGCCGTCCCCTTTTGGGGCGGCGCGGCCGGGGCGGCAGCAGCTGCTGGCCGCGGGGCAGCAGCCGCGGCAGCAGGAGCACCCGCCACCGGTTCCACGACCCGCGGCGGCGGCGGCGGCGGCGGCGGCGGGGCCGGCACCACCGCAAACACGGTCAGCAGGGCTCGCACGACCCTGCGCGCCTCGGAAAAGGTCGGGCGCCGCACCGGGAAGGGCACGCCCCGCACGCGGCCGTCCTTCCGGTCCACCCGCCCCGCCGCATCGCCGCCGCTCCCGAACACGGACGCCGCGTTGGCCACGCCCGGGGCATGCACAAAGATGCGGGCGCACGTGGCCAGGAGGGGTGCCCACTCGGCCAGCGTGTTTTTTATGTCCTCATCCAGGGCCCGCTCATTGTACCTCCGCAGCGTCGACCCCGCGCTCTTGATCGTCTTCCCACCGCCCGCGTCCTTGGCGGACTGGCGCCCGCCCGCCTTGGCCCGGACCACGTACCGGTGGGCCGTCCGGTGGGCGAGTGGGGTGAAGAGCTGGGCGGCCGCGTGGACTGCTGGCTGCTTCATGGAGGCGGGAGAGGAGGGAGAGGAGGGGGAGGAGGGTGGGGCTGCGCCTCGCGGGGTGACCTCAAAGACGGCCGCCGCAAAGTGGCCACCCTTGGCCAGGATGACCGCCCAGGGGGCGGCGGACGTGCGCAGGTCGGCCAGGGAGGCTGCTGGAGAGGCACCACTCGCGGCGCCGCCCGCCGCCGGCAGCAACGCCCGCCAGACGGCGAAGAAGGGCGCGGCCGAGCCTGGCGGCGCGGCAAACGTCACCAGCGGGCCGCTGGTGGAGGGCGGCCCGCCGCGCCCGCCACCGCGCCCCGCTTCCTCCTCCTCCTCCTCGTCATCGTCGCTATCCTCGGTGTCGCTGCCAGATAGGGAGGACACGTCGGAGGCGGCGCCGTCGCCCCCGCCCCCGCTGCCACCCCCTTTCTTGAAAGCGCCGCCGCCGCTCCGCTCCAGCAGCACGCGCTCCGCCTCGGCCTCGCCCAGGGGGGCCTTCCCCGCCGCGGCCCGGCGCGCGTTCAGGCGGTGCGCGTCCGACCGGGCGTGCGCGCGCTGGGTGGTGACGGAGGGGAAGGGCGGGAATGCCGAGCCGGGGGTGCAGATGCCGCACGCCCGGCAGGTCAGGCCGGCGTCTGAGAGAGGAGGAGGCGGGACAGTCGACAGGCCGGCAGCGCCCGCGGCGGCGCCTTGTCCTCCGCGCTCGCTCGCGCCAGGCACCGCCGCCGCCGCCGCCGCCGCCGCCGCCGCCGCATCAGCGGGGGCTGCTGCGTTGCCATCTCCGGCCGGGCGGCTCCCCGCGAAGAAGGCCGGTGGTAGCTGGAAAAAGGTGGCCACCTGACGGGTCGTGCTCATCATTCACTCTGGAGCAAGAGTTGCTCAACAGAAAGCACACTGTTCACTCTTTTCTCTTTTCTCGAGATAAGCTCGGCACGCGCCCCCCCCCACCACCACACACGCGCCTCACACACACCCCCACACCACACCCAATGGCGGAGGAGGGCATCGACCTCCTGTGGACGACCCGCAACGCGTTCTACGTGGGCGCGCACCAGGCCGCGATCGCCGAGGCGGCCGACCTGGACGGCCTGGGCCCCGCGGACAAGCTGGAGCGGGACGTGTTCGTGTACCGGGCGTACGTGGAGCTGGGCAGTTATGAGGTATGTATGAGAGTGACTGGGCTGGGACTGGCGCGGCGGCACCGGCGGGCCCGGCGCTGGGAAGAGTTTTTCTTTTTTCTTTTCTTCCCCTCGCGCGTGCGCGCATTGGGCGAGAACGCCGCTCTTTTTGCGTCGCCCGCGCGGGGCGTGGCAGCTTCCCGGCGCCTCCAACTGACACACGGACCGGCGAGCCATTATATTGCCACATTCCTGAGGCACGCGTCGCGTCCGCACCCCAGCCCTGGGGCGACGACGGCGAAAAGAACAAGGACCCCCGACCCGCTCGCACGACCTCATTCATCCATTTTTCCATCACTTCTCATCATTTAGATCGTCCTCAACGAGGTGGCCGACGACGCCCCCCAACCCCTGCTCGCCGTCCGCCTGCTGGCCCGCCTGCGGTCGAGCAAGGTCGACCCCGAAGCCGCCGCCGCCCAGCTGGCCGAGTGGACCGCCCCCGGCGGCCCGGGCGCGGCCGACCCGACCACGCGCGCGGTCGCGGCCACGCTCCGCCTAGCGGCGGGCGACCCCGTGGCCGCGCTCCAGGCCTGCCACGGCCTGACCGGCGCGGCCCCAGAGCTGGCCGCCCTGTCCGTCCAGGCCATGTTGGCCCTGGACAGGCCCGACGCGGCGGAGCGGGCCGCCCGGACGTTGAGCGCCCTGGACGACGACGCCGCCCTCTCCCACCTGGCGGCCGCGTGGGTGGGCACCGCCCTGGGCGGCGCCCGCGCGGCGGAGGCGGGGACCATCCTGGAGGAGCTGGGCGACCGGTTCGGGTGGACTGCCCGCCTGGCGGCCGCGGGGGCGGCAGCCGCCTTGCGGCGCCGAGACTGGGGCGGCGCGGAGCGGCTGGCCGGGGAGGCCCTGGGGAAGGACGCGCGGTCGGGCGATGCGCTGGCCAACGCGGCCGTGGCGGCGCTGCATGCGGGCAAGGCATCGGCCGCGTCGCGCCACCTGGCCGCGCTGAAGGCGGCGGCGCCGGGGCACCCCCTCATGATGCGCCTGGCCACAGCGGCGGAGGCGTTTGACCGGGCGGCGGGCGGGGTGACCGTGTGATGTTTTTTTGTTTGAAAATGTTGTTGTTTTGGTCTCTCCTATACTACACATCCTAGGCCCACCCCTCCCGGGCCACCACACACAGCGCCTCGTCCTGGGCAAAGTAGGCCCCGGCCACCGCGGCGACGACCGCGGCGGCCGCGAGCGCGTCAGTCGCCCCCGCCGCCCTCGCCCGCGCGGCCGCCGCCCCCGCCGCCCGCCCCAGGCTCCTCAACGCGGCGCCCGCGCCCGGCGTCAGGGGCCGCTCCAGGCCGGCGGCCAGGCTGAACGCCCAGGCAGGGGTGTGGCCTGGGAGCGGGGTGGGGGGAGGGGCGTGCCCGGCGGTGGTGGGGCTGGCGGCACCGCCGCCGCCGCCTGCCCCAGCCCCTCTCCACCCTGGCGCGGCCGGTGCGGGCGGCGCCCCTGCCGCGCCGGCCAGCCTCTCCAGCACCTCCACCAGCGCTGGCTGAGCCAGCCGGTCGGCCAGGCCGGGCGGGGGTGGCCCCGCAAAGGCGGCGCCCCAGCTGGCGGCGTCGGCGGGCAAGGAGAGAGGAGGGAGGACGGGGCCTTCAACCTGACAGCCCGCCACAATATCCCGCCGTTCCGCTACCGCCGCCCGCGTGGCCGAGAAGCCGTCTAGGAAGGGTAGGAGCCAGGGGTCGCCCGGGCCGACCGCATCGGCGGCGGATGGCGAGGGGGTGGGGGTGGGCGCGGCGCCCGCTGCTGCTCCCGGGGTCAGCGTCGGCGTCCGCGGCACGCTCGCCCGCGCGTGCCGCACGCCCGCCGCCTCTGCCCGCACGGCAGCCAGGTAGGCCGCGGCGGCGAGCGCCTCGTCGTCGACCTCGTACTCGCTGTCCGAGGCGGCGGATAGGGGCAGGGCCTGGCGGACGCCGTAAGCGCGGCGGTCGTCGGAGGAGGAGGAGGAGGAGGTTGAGTGGTGGCCGTCGGCGTCGGCGTCATCGTCAGAGTCGCCCGCGCAGCCGCCGGCGGCGGGTCCCGGGCGGAGTGAGGAGTGGGGGGCAGGGTGACGGAGGTCAGGGGCTTGCATGGTGAGATGGCTTTGGTCAGCGGTGCCGTGGAATGCGAGTGGACGGGGACACAGAAAAATAGAACGCGAAACTGGCCAAGGGACGTCTCCGTTCTCTCTCTCGTTCCTTGGCGCTGCCAAATCTCCGCCCACGCGCGCCCCGCACGTCCCGTCGTGTAGCCAGCCCCTCACATCGCGCACACTCGCACACGCTCCGGCCATGCCTCCCCCTCCTCTCACCCCCGCCGCCGCCCGCGCCGCCGCCGACCTCGTCGCCCGCGCCCTCCTCGCCGCGGCCCTCTGCTCGCGCGACTCGGCCCGCCGCCTGGCGGCCCTGGTCCTGTCCCGGGGCGCGCCCGCGGTGGCGGCCTGGCTGCTCAGCCAGGCTCGGGTCCTGCTGGGCGTGGCGCGGGCGCTACTTGCTGCAGCCCTGGCTCGTGGCGCCGGGCTGACGGCCGGCATGCGTCGGGCGGCCGCACTCGCCGGCGCGTCCCGCCTCGCCCTGCCGTCGCCCGCCGCCCCGCTCTTCGCCCGGGCCTCCCTGGGCTGGGCAGCCCGGGCCGTGTCCTTGGCTCCTCGCCTGGAGCTGGGTGGTGGTGACGGCGGCGGAGGTGGTGAGAGCGGGAGCGGGCGTGGAGTGAACGGCGCCGACCCAGGGGCAGCAGCAGCGGTTGGGCTGCCGACGCCGCCGCCGCTCCACCTGCCCTCACGCCACCGGGCGGCCCTCGTCTTCCTGGGCGGCCTGGTGCGGGTGGAGGTGTCCGTGCCCCGGGCCGCGGCGAGCAGGCCACCGCCGCCGCGAGTCTCCCAGGCAGCTGCTGCTGCGCCGGCGGCGGCCATGGGGGTGGGTGAGGAGGCCGGCGCTGCTTCCGCGCCCACGTCGCCCCCCCCCGCCCCTACCGCCGCCCCTACCGCTGCCGTCCGCTCCTCCGCCGACGCCCTGCGCCACCTCGCGTCCTTTGCCGCCCTGACCGCCGACGCCCGGTCACCCACACCCTGTACGGCCGGGTGGGAGGAGGAGGAGGAGGGTGCTTGCGGCGGCGGCGGCGGCGGCGACGGCGGCGGGCAGGCCGCGACCAGCAGCCCCCTCCAGTCGCACCACCACCAGGCCGCCCCTTTCCCGCTCCGGGAGTCCACTACCTCCATCAACTGCTCGCCGCCCGCGCACGCGGTGAGCCCCGATATGAAGGGGCCGTCCGTCCTGGCGACGGCGGCGGTGAGCCCGCGCCTGGTTTGAGAGAGAGAGAGGGAGGTGGGTGCATTTTTTGTTTTTGTTTTCATCTTTTGCGCAACGCGCCCTTTTTCACAACCTCAACTCAGCCCCAGCTCCTCGCTCACGGCGACCAGGGCTTCCGCGACGCCCCGGCGAACGGGCGACGAGCCAGACCCCGCGGCGGACGCCAGGGCCGGCAGGAGGGCCACCAGGTGGGAGCGCTCGCGCGTTTGGGTCGGGCGCGCTGGGCCGCGCCCGTGCCCGCCATCGCTCGTCCGGGCCACGCCCGCCCGGCGCAGCGCCAGCAGGCCCGCCAGCCCCGGCGCCGCACCGGGCGCGCTTGCCAGGGCGTCCGCAATGCCGGGGGCGAGGGACAGGGAGAGGGCGGAGTCCAGGGCGGCCGCGCCCCGGGCGGTCGCGGCGGACGCAGCGGCCGCGGCCGTGGCAGCAGGGGCCGCAGGAGGGCCACCTCCCGACGCGGACGCCGCCCGCAACGCCTCCCCCGCCGCCGCCACGTAGAGGGGCAGGGCCGCCCGGGCGACCGCGATAGCGGACGCCATCCGGGCCGAGGCGGGAGGGGAGGCCTGTGAACCACCGCCACTCCCCCCCCCCGCCGCGTCGCACGCGTCGCACCCGGCCGCCACCAGAACGTGCAGCTTGCGCAGGCAGAGCTGGGCCAGGGCAGGGTCGGCGGCGGCGGGCCCGTCTCCGTCAGCAGTGCTCACGCCCGCCCCGGCGGCGAGGGCGGCCAGGACGGGGCGGGCGGCGGCCTCGCCCGCCGGGCCGCCCCTGACCAAGGCCGCGCCCGCCAAGGCACCTGCCAGGGCGTCCACGACGCCCGCCGCCAGCTCGCCGTCGGTGGGGTGCGGCGGCGGGTGGTCGGCGGGGGGCGGCAGCAGGGCGCCCGGATCAGGAGGGGAGGCGTGGTCGCTCCCCCTCCTCCCCCCCAGCAGGGCCGTGCCGGCCGCGCCAAACGCGGCGAGCGCGGGCGCGGCCGCCTCGGCGCCGACGTCCGCCGCCTCGGCCACCGCCGCCTCCAGCCCGGGCACGGTCGCCCCGATGAGGGATGCCAGCCCCGCCGCGGCCGCCCGCCACCGGGCCGGGTCGCCGGCGGCCGCGGCGGCCGCCAGGGCGGTCGCCCCCGGCGCGGCCCCGCCCGCGCGCGCTCCCGGCGGGCAGCAGCCGTCCCTGCCAATCAGCCCTGCCAGGGCCGCCGCGCCCGCGACGGCGGCCGCGGGGGAGGGGCCGGCGATGGCCGCGCAGGGGATGGCCAGGACGCCCGGCCACAGGTCGCCCTCCCCTGCAGTGGGCGTCAGAGAGGGCAGGGACGCCAGCGCGGCCCGGGCGGCGGGCGGCGGGGCGGCGCCGCCCTCGACCTGCGGGTCGCCCGGCGCCCGCCCCGCGCCGGCCAGGGCCGCCAGGCCTGCCGCCAGGCGCGCCGCGCCGCCGGCTGGCAGCCGCGCCCGCGCTCCCGCGCTGGCCAGGAGGCCTGCATGCGTGGCCACGACCTCCAGGCGGGCCGCCAGGGGGACGCCCCCAGCCGGGTCGGCCGCGGCGGCCGCGGCGGCGGCCAGCGCGGCCAGCGAGGCCTCCCGCACGGCCGGCGGGAGGGCCGCCCCGCCCGCCGCGGCCAGGGGCGCCGCCAGGGCCGCCAGGGCCGCCGCCGCCACCTCCCGCCCCGCGGCGGACGCGGCGGCATGGGCGGCCGGCGTGGCAGAGGCTGGGTGGTCGCTGGGGGAGCTGGCCGGCCGGAAGCCAGTGAAGACGGCCGCCGAGACGGCCGCCAGGTCGCCCCAGGCGGCCGCCAGCCCGGGCGCGGCCGCCAGGCCCGGCCCCGCGTGGCCGCGCATGACGCGGGCGGCCCCGACGAGGGCGACCGCCAGCGTTTCCGCCCACTGCTTGCGGGCAGAGTCTCGGGAGTGGTGCTGGTGGTGGGGGTGCGACTGCGAGGAGGCAGGCGGCGGCGGCGCGGCCTCCTCGGCCGCGGCCGCGGCCTCCGCCTCGGCAGCCGCGGCCCGCGCCAGCGGCAGGGCCGCCTCGCACAGGGCGGCCCCCCACCCCGCCGGCGACAGCGCCCCGCCCGCCCCGTCAATGACCGCAAACAGGGTGCGCGCGCCCGCGTTACGCACCTCCGGCCGGGCGTCATCGCGGGCCAGGGCGGTCAGGGAGGACAAGAGTTGGGCGAGGGTCGCGCCCGAGTCGGCGACGGCCTCTGCCGCCGCGGCCTCCGCGCCCCCGCCGCCACCCTCCGCGCCCGCCGCCTCCCCAGCCGCCGCGGCCGCCTCCGCCCGGGCCCGCATCGCGTCGGCGGCCGACCAGAGCAAGCCGACCGCGGACAGCGCGACGTTGACGTCCCGGCCCTGGGAGGCAAAGGCGGCGGACGCGTCCAGGGCGCGCGCGAGGAGCGGGCGGGGCAGGGTCGCGGCCGCCGCGTCCGCGCCCGCCTGGAGGGCCGCAAAGCCGGCGCGCACGTGGGCGGCCGCATCGGCGTCCGGGTCCGCCTCGGCGGCGGCGGCCGCGGCGACGAGGGCGGCCGTGGCG
>Ga0315278_10001082_pt1 | contig 23575 bp, 24 predicted proteins | sample YL17G06_0_MG_FD_203880 | JGI IMG/M metagenome (GOLD analysis project Ga0315278, IMG submission 203880) | Sediment microbial communities from Yellowstone Lake, YNP, Wyoming, USA - YL17G06_0 | ecosystem: Environmental > Aquatic > Freshwater > Lake > Sediment | place: USA: Wyoming | collected... | reverse complement strand
AAGTGTTCGATATATCCCTGGATTGGCTGTTATTCGGCATTGGTCCCATGCATCTAAAAGAGAAGCAGGCGGAATTAGCCGATGAAAAACAAACAAAAGCCCTGGTAAATGAAACGCCGGATGTCAAGGAATTATTAACTGCCATAGAGCAAGACCCCTTGTTACCTTTTTTCATTATAGACCACGGGTTTCAGTGTTTTCAGGTAGCGGCCCATCAGTTCATAATTCCCGATAATGACAATCACCCCCCGGGGCGAATCGATAAAACTCTTTGTTTCTTCAATGCGCTCATTGAGCACGGCCAGGGTAAACTGCGCCACCTGGGCCTGTGAATCCGGCTTCATGAAGTGTTCTGTTTTAAAGGAATAAAAAGAGGTCAGTATCTCATGGTTGATCTCATTTTCAAAATCCTGGGTATCGACTTTTATTTTGCCGTAAAAATAACTCAAGGTATTTAAGTATTCATTTCGTTCAACTTTTTTTATGGTTAATTTTTTTCTTTCACGGTCGGCCAATTGAATGAAGGATTCGATATCCCGGTACCTAAGTTCGATGGTATTGCAAATAACGGAAGCCTCTTTTTGATTGGTCACTTCGGAGCGAATATCCAGGTTGCCCATGTCCATTTCCCTGGCGCCGAGGTAGATCCTGCCGACGGGGAAGCCGAACAGTATATTATTTAAAACCAGGAGCGGGATATGGTGGTCGTTGCCCAGGGGGGCGACGGCCTCGAACCAGTACATGACCGGCGAATCGCCGTTGCCGACATTAAATACGATAATCTCCCGTTTATCGGTGATAGTCAAGCTCTCCTCGACGGGGACCTCCGGGACCTGCTCTTTAAAGAAGGAAAATTCGCTGTTGATATAGGCGCGGGCCACCTGGGAGTCGATATTTCCTTTTATAATCAACAACGAGTTGGGTAACCGGAAAGCGCGTTGATAAAAGGTGCGGACATCGTGCAAGGCGGCCTGTTTTAAGGCATCTGCCGTGATCAGGGTGCAGCCCAACGGACTGCCCGGGAACAACTTGCTGTAAGCGATTTGATAGGCGATTTCCCGTTTCCAATTCTCTCTCCTGAAAAAATACCGCCAGTAATTGGCAACACTCTCTTCGAATTTTTGTAAGGCATCGTGCTCGCGCTTCCGAAAGGTGTATGATTCGGGGTTGATCTTGATATTTAAAAAAGGATTATAACTGTATAATCCTTTCAGGAACCGGGCAAATTGTTGAAATCTATCGGGTAAAAAATTGACCTTCAGCGACAGGTAATCCGCGGTTTGCTCTACCTCGAAATCATTTCCCAATCTTTCCAGGATGTCCAGCAGGTCGGAGCCGGATTTGTTTACGGTTCGATCGAAAAGGTTGAGCAAGGTTAACGTCGGAATGGCCGGGTTATTGAATTTTCCTTTATGGAATATTAAGAGCTCGGTATGGATGAAATCCATGGCGGGTTCGTTCAGGGTTGTTACTTTCAAACCCTTGGGCGAGGTAAACGTTTTTTTTGGGTCGGCGATATCTGCCCCCCCGCTCAGCGAATGTATCGCTGCAGTGATAAGAACGGCGGCGACCCATTTTTTACTCGTAAATATTCTTTTATTCATCCTGTGAACTCTACTTCTGACCGTAGACATTTAAAATTACCTGGTTTTCTTTCCTGAGATACTTTTTGGCTGTCCGGCTCACATCGAAAGGGGTGATTTTCCGGAGCGCTTTAAGATATTTGCCAACATAATCGACGCTGCCCCAAAGGTGATAATTCTCTGCCAACAGCAGCCCCGACATTTTCAGATCCATTATATTCTTTTTGAAATCGAGTTCCATTAATGTTTTGACCATCTTTAGATTATCGGCGGATAATGATTCTTCCGTAAGGGTTTTTAATTCGTTCGCCAGGACGGGTTTTACTTTTTCCAGGTCCAACCTGCGGATTGCCGATATTTTAATCACCAGGGCATTGGCTTCGATATATTCGGTATATTCGTAACTGAGATTGACATCCAGGTCGGTTCTTTGATTGAGCAGGCGCTCCAATTTTGAAATCCGCTTATCCAGCAGGTAATAGCGGATCAAATCGAAACAGATGTGATCGGGGTTTAATTTTGAAGGTCCCCGGACGCCGCACAGCATAAAGGGCTGTTCCAGTGTATCTTCCGTCCAGTTTTTATAAACATATTCTTTCCTGGGCGCTATCTGCAGGTAATTCCTTTTCTGGCTTTTTCGCTGCCCCGGAAGCCCGGCGAAACGTTTGTTGATGGTTTCTTTTACTTCCGCGATATCGAATTTACCGCTTACCACCATGATAATATCGGAGAGATCGCTGAAATTTTCATAGATTTTTTTTATCTTTTGGTTATTAAAGCCCATTAGCTGTTCCAGGTTGCCGTATATGGGGGTTTGATATACGGTTCCTTCGAATACCAGGGATTTAACCCAGTTAATGGCCCTGAAATGGACATTGGAACTGTTTAACCGGGAATAGCGTTTATATATATTATCTTTCAGGACATCGATGCTCTGATCTTCCAGGCGCAGGGAACTGATTCTCTCACTTTCCAGCCATAAGGCATTATTTACTTCGGAATCGGGCACGAGCTGGCAGAAGATGGAATTGTCGTAATCCACCAGCCCATTACTTGATCCGCCGTATTTTTTGATGAACATGATACGGTCCAGTGGGTCGAGGTTCTGGGTCCCGCCCAGCATCAGGGTCTGGTATAAATAGGAAGCGCCTTTTAGGTCCGGGGGATCATCCCTGGCCCCGGTCAAATGATACAACATCACACAGGCGGCTTCGATATTATCCACCGGGGCTAAAATGACTCTCAGCCCATTGGGCAAAGTGAAGGTAGTAATATCTGTTTCGGAAGCGGCTTCCACGGGAAAACACATTATAAAATTTGCCCATATAAAAACGATTATAATGACAAGAATTTTTCTCACCGTATTATTGTACCTTTATAGAAACAATTAGTCAACCTTTTATCTTTTTCAGTGTTTATTTTTTTATTTTGAGTTTGATTTTTCCTTTGTCGATGGCCAGGCTAACCCGGGCATCGATCAAATTTTGGCCGATTAATTTGGCTTTTAATGAGTTGATGATTTTCTCTTTCTGCGTTTCATCGTCGGCGTCTTTTTTCATTAAGTGGGTGTATTTGTCGTAGAACTGGTCAAAGGAGTCTTCCCTGTTGAGACTGATATCGAAGGTTTCTTCCGGTATTTCTACCGGGGCGGGTTCTTCTTTTTCGTCATATGCCCGAGGTTTCCTGGTTAAAGGGGACACGCCGGATTCGATTTCATTGAGCCGCTTTTTCCACATATTATTGTACAGGGAAAATTTTGAAGCCAGGTTTTGGATTAAGAGTTTGGCCCTGGGAGATTTATGGGGGGAGAACAAGATATCCCTGACCGTTTTTTCTAAATCTTCCCGCTCCGACTCGGGGGGAATCCGCAGTTCCCCGGTAAAATAGAGATTGTATTGGGTTTTCAGGTATTCTATTTTTCCATCGATGGCCATGATAAACTTTTCGATTTTATCGTCGGGGGACTCGCTGAGGTCTTTGAACTTCATTGTCATTATCGTTCGATATATTTCCCAATGATCGGTTCCAGTCGCTTATAGGCGGCCTCGGGGACGGAAGCGCGATCGGTGATGATGGCGTTCTGCAGCGAACTGCCGCATTGGCAATCAAGCTTCACTTTATCGATGTTGCCCACGATGGCCTGTACCAGGTTCGCGGCATTCTCCGTGTTTTTGTTGAGGTATTGGATGACCATTTCCACGGAAACGTGCTCGGCTTCTTCGTGCCAGCAGTCGTAGTCGGTGACAAAGGAAAGGGGGATAAAACACATTTCCAGTTCCCGGGCCAGTTTTGCCTCTATGGCCTGGGTCATACCGATAATGGATAAACCCAGTTGCCTATAAATATTGGATTCGGCTTTGGAAGAAAACTGGGGGCCTTCCATGTTAAATAATGCCCCGCCTTTATGGACGTTGAGGCCGACTTTCTTTGCCTGTTCATAGGCAAACCGGGTCAAACAAGGGCAGGTGGGCTCGGCCATGGATACGTGAACCACTAATCCATCTTCGAAATATGTTTTGGCCCGTTTGAATGTGTTGTCGAAAAACTGGTCCCATATGACCAGGTCCATGGGTTTTAGTTCTTCTTTTAAAGACCCGACGGCAGACACGGAAAATAGTTTTTGTACGCCCAGTTTTTTCAGGGCAAAGAGGTTGGCCCTGTAGTTCAACTCCGAGGGGTTAAACCGGTGCCCGATGCCATGCCTGGACAAAAAAGCAATGGATTTTCCCTGGATTTTTCCCAGCAGTAATTTTTCCGATGGTTTTCCAAAGGGGGTGTCCAATTCCACGGTGTGAGAATCTTCGATCCCTTTCATGTGGTAAAAGCCGCTGCCGCCGATGATGCCGATTTCTACATGTTCCATGTTTTGCTCCATTTGTAATCGATATATTATCTTAAGGGATAATGATAAAACATCATGGAGAAAAATTCAAGACCCCGCGGCGCGGGGGGCCTATTAGGATTTTTCAAAAAAGCCCCCTGGCGCGCGGTACTTGCCGTAGGCGCCGCTGTCAAAGTTGAATTTCTTTTTCAGCAGGCAGGTTCCCTGTTCTTTCGGCTTCGGCGGGGATTTTGGATATATTTTTTAAAAACACATCGGCATATTTCGCATCGATGGTGATTTGCGGTTTCCCTTCCAGGGTTTTCAACCAGCGTTTCTCCCTGTCTTCCCGGACTGTTAGCCGCGCGGTCGTACCATTGAGGATTTTTCCATTGGCTGAATTAATAGTGAATGCCGGTCCCACAGTCTCCGGGTATTTCAACGTCACATCCGCATAGCTGGCATTAATGTCAATCTTTTCCCGGATATTTTCAAACGTCACGTCCAATTGGCCGTGCTCTAACCGCGCGTCCAGGGTTTTACCCGAAAAGCCATCGATGCCCACATAACTGTAAGAGTTTTGCACCATCAAGAAATCGCCCACGGCCTTACTCACATCGATCCGGCATTGTCTTGCCTTTATATCGATATCCCCCTGGATATCCGTCATGGTTATGGGTTCATGGGAATTTGTGACAACTACGCCGCCTGTTATCTTTACCAGTTTCATTTTGGTGAGTTTGGCGTCGATTTTTAAATGGCCTGTATTTTCTATCTCAAGATCGCTGTAACCAGCATAAGTTATTTCAATTCCTTCTTTCACATCCGCGGCAAAGAGGTCGGCATGGGAGCATTTCAGTTTAAGGGAGGGTGCATTCCTGATCTTGACACGTGAATGGCTGGAATCGAGCTGGATATTGCCTTTAATATCGTATAACCGGACCAGGCCGTCGTAGTTTTTTACTTTAAGAGGAGACTCCACATTTTTGACAAAAACGTCCCCATGCCTTGCATCGATATCGATGTCCCGGCCCGTGTCATTAATATCGATATTCCCGTACCGGTTGGTTAACTCCAGTTCCACTTTTGCCGGGATCAGGCATTTGAATCCCAGTCGGGCCCTATGGTACGGGAATCTTTGGTTTGACTCCACATCGATGGTAATTTTTTCACCGGTTTCCCGGGCGACCAATTTGATGTCCGTGGAAATATCCCCGGCTTTTCCTTTATCTTTATGGTACACCCGGATCACGGGCGTGATCCGGATGGTATTATCGATCGATTTCCCCACTTCGATATCGCCGGCGGGGTTATTTATTTTAAGTTTTCTTAAGGCGGCGTCCGTTTCATTTACCACATATTGGATTTCCTTTTGGGGGAACTCCACCGGGTATTTCCTGTCCAGCAGTTCCCTGGAATCAGGGGAACACCCGCTGTAGAACCGGATATCGCCGGACTTAACGGAATTATAAATAACCCCGAAGGCGATGACCGCAATGATTAGTATAATCTCTCGTTTTTTCATTGTACTTTTGGTTCCAGTTGGCGTTTGGCATTGAAATGCTGCCAGATGTTTTTGGCGCCGATGGCAATCAGGATCACGGGCCAATAATCGCCGATAATATCCCATATATCGATATGAAACCCTAAATTATCTACCAGGAACAGGAGCCCGATAATCAGCAGCACAACACCCCAAAATAATGATTCTTGTTTTTGTTTACTCATTTTGAACCTCCTCCGTTCGTCTCTTTATTTTTCATATACATGTATACATATTTAATTCCAATGGCAATCAGCACCAGCGGCCACAGGCGCGCAATGTCCCGAAAGTAGATAATTTTCAATGTAGCCAGTTGCAGGACGATTCCCAGGATCAGCACCACTACGGCGGCCAGGAGAGAAATATTTTGTTTTGACAGTGTTTGTTCCGACGCGGTCGCCCGGTTGATTTTCCTTGCTTCATCAAAGCTGTCGAAAATCTGGAAAATGTGAAATCCCACACACATCAGCACAAAAACGGGGATTTCAGCGCCCCTGCCGTGGGCCGCCAATACGATCAGCGCGGCTAAAATCAACATATAGGTAATACCCTTGATAAAGTTACCCAGGTAAAAGAAACCGACGCCCGGGCATAGGGCAGACAGCACCGCCGCCCCTAGCGGATTTTTTGTATTTGCATCCATTTTTTTGTCAGCCATTTTTTCCTCCGTTCTTTTCTATATTTTTTTCCGCGGAATTTCTTGTTTTTTTATTTTCGTCTTCATTGCCGTTCGGTTCCGTTTCTCCATTTTTAGAAGAAAGGAAAAACAGTTTTTTCGATTCTTTGAATTTTTCGATAATGGCCTCTGCCACAACCGTAAAGGTTTTGATGTCGGAGACCATGAAATGGAGGGCCCTGTTGGCCGGCGGCAAGATATTGGTAAAGTAGAAGAGGTTGAGACACAGTACAAAGGTTCCCACCATGGCGGCGAGCCATTTCAAATACAGGCGTTCGCCCTCCATTTCGATTATATTATCCTGGGATTCAGGGATATAATAGAGCCTATTTTTCACGAAAAAGGGCACGTCCTCTTCCAGTTCCGGGAAGGCATAGACCAGTTCTTCCACTTTTTCTTTCAGCAGCCTGCAATTTTGGCAGGTTTCCAGGTGAAGGGAGACTTCTTTATGAAGTTCCCTGGGGAGATCATTTTCAATGTACCCGGATATCAAATCTTCTACGTGTGTGCATTCCATGTTCATCACCTTAATTCCGTTGTCGTTCATTTAAAATAAGTTGCGCCAGTTTCAGCCTGGCCCGGTTGATCCTGGATTTCGTTGTACCCAGTGGGATATCCAGGCTTTCCGAGATTTCCTGGTATGAATAGTCCTGGATATCTCTCATAATGATGAGTGATCTCAGGTCCGGGGGAAGTTGCTGGAGTTTTTGGCGCAGGTAGGCGATATCATTATTTTGGATCAGGGAATCTTCGGGGGTCAGGGCCTGGTCATGGACCGAGTTGGTGTAGAGGTTTTCGTCCAATTCCACATTTTGTCGGGAGCTTTTGCTTTTTCGCCAGTAGTCGATGCAGTAGTTTTTGGAGAGTTTCATAATCCAGGAGCTGAAGTTTCTTTCCTCTTCGAACTTGTCGATATTGTTGTAGATTTTCAAGAAAATTTCCTGGGTCATATCGGCGGCGTCGTCTTTGTTGCCGGCGAAATTTAACGCCAGGTTGTATACCTTCTTAGAAAAGCTTTCTACCAACATGTTCCAGGCCTCCGTGTCACCTGCTTTTAATTTTTTAATTATATCTTGTATGTCCATGTTTCATATCCTCTATAACGCACCTATTATATCAAAAGTTCCCTGCTTTGAGAATTTTTTCTTTTCAGGCAGGTACGGAGCCTGGTATGAAAATAAACATTGCCCGCGAAACACGCGAAAAACACAAAAAGTAGCCGCGAAGTACGCGAAGACACGCGAAGAAAAAGAAATGTTTTTTCCGCTCTTCCGCTCTTCCTCGCTTCCCGATTTGTCCGTGTCCATCCGTGTTCGTCCGTGGCGCCATTTTCGTGCTTCGTATTTCGGCTTTCTCATTCGATATGGCCTTCCGAAAGATTTTTCTGAGCTTCCCAAAGATTTTCCCGACCTTCCGAAAGATTTTCCAGAGCTTCCCAAAGATTTTTCCGACCTTCCGAAAGATTTTCTGGAGCTTCCCAAAGATTTTCCTGACCTTCCCAAAGATTTTTCCGAGCTTCCCAAAGATTTTCTTGACCTTCCGAAAGATTTTTCCGAGCTTCCCAAAGATTTTCTTGACCTTCCGAAAGATTTTTCCGACCTTCCGAAAGATTTTCTAGAGCTTCCCAAAGATTTTCCTGACCTTCCGAAAGATTTTTCAGAGCTTCCCAAAGATTTTTCTGACCTTCCGAAAGATTTTCCAGAGCTTCCCAAAGATTTTCTTGACCTTCCGAAAGATTTTTCAGAGCTTCCCAAAGATTTTTCTGACCTTCCGAAAGATTTTCCGGAGCTTCCCAAAGATTTTTCCGACCTCCCGGAAGATTTTCTTGAGCTTCCCAAAGATTTTCTTGACCTTCCGAAAGATTTTTCAGAGCTTCCCAAAGTTTTTCCGTGCCTTCCGAGAGTTTTTTCTAGCCTTCCCAAAGTTTCTCCGAAGCTCCGGGAAGTCTCCCCTCTTCCGCTCTTCCTCGCTTCTTCGCTTCCGCTCTTCTATCTTTTCTTCATCATTCATCATTTTTTTTCTTTCTTACCTTCTTACCTTCTTACCTTCTTACCTTCTTACCTTCTCTTTTCCCCCCATTTATGGTATCATGGGCATGATCGAAGAACAATAGCATTGAAGCGGCGAAAAGGCCAAAAGGATGTGAACATGCCGAATGAGAAGGAATTTGAAAGCTTAAGAAGGCTGGAAGCAAAGATTGGGAAAAAATTGAAGGAATTACCTCTTGATAAAATTATGGGGGACATCACCAACGGTTATTCCTGCGATAAAAAGGGGAATATGATTGGTTTGAATTTGTGGAAAGCCGGGACAGCGGACATTTCCTTTTTAAGGGATTTCCCCCGGTTAAAACATTTACAGTTATTCGGCAATCAAATCACCGCTCTCTCGCCCCTCCAGCCGCTAATCAACTTAACTGATCTTTATTTAAGTGACAATCAAATCACCGGTCTCTCGCCCCTCCAGCCGCTAATCAACTTAACTGAATTGAGTTTAAGTGGCAATCAAATCACCGATCTCTCGCCCCTCCAGCCGCTAATCAACTTAACTGAATTGGATTTACGTAACAATCAAATCACCGATCTCTCGCCCCTCCAGCCGCTAATCCACTTAACTCGATTAGATTTGGATAACAATAAAATCACCGATATCTCGCCCCTCCTTCCCTTAAAAAAACTAAAACTCCTGGATTTGAGTAAAAACAAAATATCCCGGTTGCCCGAAGAATGGACCGGCCGGGATATGGAAATTAAATGGGAATATGATTATAAAGACGGCCTTTTTTTAAAAGACAATCCCCTGGAAGTCCCGCCGGTAGAAATCGTTCAACAGGGCGATGCCGCGGTCCGCAATTACTTCGCGGAGATTAAACGCGAAACCGTTCTCCTCCTGCATTCCAAAGTACTGTTGGTGGGCAGCGGCGCCGTGGGCAAAACCACCCTGGTGAAAAAATTGGAAAACAAGAAATTCATAGTGATCCCGGGCCAGGAACCCACCACCCACGGCATTCACATCGTCCCCTGGGAACTATCCTGCACCTTTGCCAATGGGGAATCCCACCCGGTCAAAATTCATTTCTGGGATTTCGGCGGCCAGGATATCCTTTACACCACCCACCAATTCTTCTTAACCAAACGCTCCCTATACCTTTTCGTCTGGGAAGCCCGGCAGGAAGGCCAGGAAACCGCCAGCTTCGAATACTGGCTCAATATCATCAAACTATTAAGCGCCGGCAGCCCGGTCATTATCGTCATGAACAAAGCCGATTCCCGCACCCAAACCATCGATGAAGCCTCTTTCAAGAATAAATTCCCCAATATCCGCGCTTTTTGCCGGGTAAGCTGCCTCACCGGCAAAGGGATGGCGGAACTAACCGAACTGATCCGCGCCGGTCTATCAGAAATGCCCCACCTGCAAGACCGCCTGCCCAAAACCTGGCTGCAAATCCGGGACGATTTAAAAAAACAAGAAAGAGACTACATCTCCCTGGCGGAATACCTGGCCATATGCGAGAAAAGAAACTTAAACCCGGAACGGGCCGAATTTGTCAGCGATTACCTGCATGACCTGGGAGTAATATTGCATTTCCGCGGCGAGCCGCTATTGGCCGACACCGTGATCTTAAACCCGGAATGGGCCACGTCGGCCGTATATAAAATCATGGACACCCCGGCCATTATTCATAATAAAGGCCGCTTTCACTACCATGATTTAAAGACCTACTGGGACCCCCGCGTCTTCCCCACCGAAAAACACCCCCAGTTGCTGCGGCTCATGGAAAAATTCGAGTTATGTTTCCCGGTGCCGGGGGCCCCGCAACAAATCCACATTGTCCCGGAACTCCTGTCGGCCCAGCAGCCGGACATGGAATTGGAAAAATACCGGGGGACGGCCGGCCTGCGTTTCGAGTATCATTACGAGTTTATGCCCCGCGGCATACTCAGCCGCTTTATCACCCGGCTGTACTCCTATATCCTCCGGGAACACTATTGGAAAACCGGCGTGGAACTGACCCTGGATAACACCTTTGCCCTGGTGCAAAGCGAACCCTTGAACCGGAAACTGACCGTCACCGTCACCGGCGCGGACAAAAGCGAGCTCCTGGCCATTGCCCGCCACCACCTGGAGGAAATCCACCGCTCCCTCAACATGGAGAAAGACGAACACTACCGGGAAATGATCCCCTGCGGCTGCGGCCCCTGCCAAACAGCAGCGAAACCCCACCTGTTCCGGCACAAAAAACTGAAACAGTTTGCCGGTCAAGGACTTAAAGAGGCGCAGTGCCAGGAGAGTGGGGAGCAGGTGTTAATCGACGGGTTGTTAAAAGGCTACGCGCCGCCGCAAAAAACCGATTTAAAGGAATTATTAGACGCATTAATCACGACGGCGACCCGGCTCCAGGGCCGGGCAAAAGCAGTTAAAACCGATGAAGACAGCCGCAACACTTTTATCGCAGAGATACTCAGCGCCAGGGGGTATACAATAAAAGATCAAACCCGTTGGGGCAGTTCAGCAACCGGGAAAAGACCGGGAGAATTGGATATCTTTATCGAAACCCCGGCCGGGAATGCCGTATCCGTGATCGAAGCCTTTAATTTAACGGGTTTTAAGCGCGGCGTCATTGCCGAGCATTTTCAAAAAATATTCCTCTACGACGCCCCCGGCCTGGAGGCCAATTACATCGTTGTTTATGTGGAAAGCGCGGATTTCGGGAAATTATGGCGGGACTATTTAAACTGCCTCCCCGAAGTGGCGGTGAAGTATAAACTCCAGGGCGCACCTGTGGAAGAGAAAACTCCGTATACGGATATCAAGTTGGCCCGGACCGTTCATGATCGCCACAACCGCGAAACCTCCGTATATCATTTATTTGTGAACATGAAGACTTGAAACCCGGATAAATCTTCCTTTTTCCCTCACTTGAAAATAAATTTCAGGCAGACTTTGGATAGAGGACTCTCCCCGTCTTTAATATCTCCGCTAAAAAGGAAGCTCTTTTAATACTTCTTATCTCTTCTGGGGAAGCCGGGATTGGATCAAGGTTAAGTTTAACCTCCCATATGGGTTTTGAAAGAATTTTAAACGCCTCCAACTTATTCATTTTACTGAACTCTTTCGCCACCACCAATATATCTATATCGGAATCAGCAGAGAATCTATTCGTCAGGTAAGAGCCAAAGATAATGATGGTCACAATATCCAATTGATTTTTTAGCGTTTCGATGTATTGCTCTAACTTATTTTGTGTCTCATCCATTTTAACATTCTCTCCGTTTTGTTGAGTATTTCTTGGGCCTTCTTCTTGTTTATAAGTTTGTTTAATTCTGTCTTAAAATCCGGGTACCGATTATTCAAATAAAAGAAGCTGAGTTCACTTAATAAATCTTTTTGTTCGTCGCTTAATTCATCGCTAAGATTAGCCTTCAGGGCAAGAGTTTCAAGCTTGTGAATTTTTGGAGGATAGTCATCTTGATTTAGTACGATTAGAGCTTTAATGGCTTTTTCAACGGCTTGCTGGCACATGAAAGCGACATACAGGTATCTCCTGCTTTTGAACATGGCTTTGGCAGTTTTGAAGTCATAATCAGATATTTCGAGCCATTTTTTCACGATTGGTTTCATGGAATAATTATATTATTTTTTACCGATTAATACAACTCTTCTTTCTTTTCCTCTTCATTTCTTCGCTTCTCTGCTTTTTCTCATCGCCCTCTAAATTTAATCTTCGAAGTGATTAGGGGACAATCAAATTTCTGTCAAATTTTTCCTTTCCATGTCCCCCCCCGGTAAAAATATTTCACTGGCCGGGGGGGATATTTCTCGTCCGGCGTCTCATTTTATGTAAAGGTTGAAAAAATCGGCGAACTTGCATATAATACTGCCATAAGGAGAAAAAATGGAAGATTTACTCCAATCCGACGCCGGGAACGCAACAAATGACGCGGCTGAAGCGTTGAAAACCGCTGGGAATTGCCGGCATTTTGCGATGTGCAAAATCGATTTCCTGGGCAGCGGGGTTTGCGCCCCGGGACTTGAAAAACATTATGTGAGCTTTTATCCTGAAGGCAGGATGGACCTCTATGAAGCCCTGGCAGAGAACAAAATCCCAATCACTGGAAAATGTGTGGAGATTGCCGACAGTTGCAACCTCTGCGGTAAATGCGATTACCAGTGTTACTTCGTTAATGAGATGCGCCCCTCAAAAGTAATGAAGGCATTAAAAGATCATGTGGGTACACACCTGCAAAACGGCGGTAAAATTGCCCCTGCAGCGGATGACTTAACGCTTACCGATATGAAAAAAATCGTCGGCGATTACTGGGCCACGAACGATCCCGCAATTAGAATAACGTATCATCATGACCTCTGCCCCCACGTGGTTTTCAAAATGCCCGAATATGTCGTCATGCCCAATTCAAAAGAAGAGATTTCAGCCTTAATTAAACTTTTAAATACCGCCAAAATCCCTTACATTGTACGCGGAAACGGCGCTTCCAGTCATGGATTAGTGTCCGGTGAAGGGGCGATCATCGACCTTAACCGGATGAAAACCATGGACTTCGATGAAAAGAATTGGTCTGTGAAAGTAGGGCCCGGTATTGCGGCCTTCGATCTTCAGCGTGAAGCTCAAAAACGCGGCTTCAGGGTACATACCGCTGAACCCGCGGCCCTGGTTTGCGCCAACATTATGACCTCCGGTATACTTTCTACTTTTTCCACCACCTACGGCATCTCTGCCGATAACTATATCGACGCCGAATTTGTGGCCAGGGACGGCGCCTTTTTTACCCTGAATGACATGAATGCGCCCAACCTTTTCGCGTTCCGTAATACGCTTTCTGAAATTGATAATATGGCGATATGCGTCTCCGTTAGTATGAAACTTCACCCTGTCACCGATGACGAAAGCGGCGTCCTGGTCCCCTTCGATTCGCTGGGAAATGCGCTGGATTTTGTGAGGGATTGTGCGATCCGGCATATCGGTCTTTCCATCGGAATCCTTGGGAGCGATTTTGTGTCCAGTTTCCTTGCCCCGACAATAAAACTCGCCGCCGAAGTAAAAGATATTTTTGCTAAAAAACTGGGTATGACGTATCTCGTACTTTTAATCGGTGATAAATATGCCCTACGTTCCGTCAAGGATATGGGGGTTCCTGTCATCGATCAGCCGCTTTTTAGAACCCTTGCCCTGGGAATCACGGCGCTTAAATCCGGCCAGTGGCTAGACCTACTGCGGGACCTTTCAGACGATGAACCTTTTTCTTACCTCCGGCTTAGCCGGTTTGCGGAGTTTGCCGAGACAGCGCTTGCCCCGTCGCCTGATCGCCTGGCGCAGGACATCGATCCGGATTTAAGGCCTTTTTTTGTCGAACTTTACTCCAGGCCGGAGATGACCGATCTTGCCTGGCTGACTACCACCCGGATATCCAGCGCCCGCATCGGCCGCGAAAAACCTTTTGTTGCGCTTGTTTTTTACCTCCCCATCGATAATTCGTTAATCTTAGAAATTCAAAACCGGTTAAAAGAGACCGCCGATAGACAACGAATTAAAAGCGCCTTAGGTTTTATTACACCCTTCGACAACGGGAAACGATGCGCTGTCGAATACGATTACTACTTCGACCATAACGATCCCATTGAGGTTTCAATGGTTCGGCAAGCGACGCAGGAAGCCGGCGCCGTCTTAGATGAATTCTCCGCAAAAACCGGCGTCATCCGGCAGGTTCGTTATGTTGTGAACCAGGGCTGCTGCAGGAAAGAAAATCTTTTGTACTCTTAAAATATACTTAGAAAAGGTGAGATATGTGCGCTAAAAATAAACCTACTATTGCTATCACAGGGGCAACGGGTTTTTTGGGGAGCCACCTGGCGGCTTCACTGCTGGAAAAAGGATACCGCGTCATTATTCTCGGGCGTCCGGCCAATGGGGAAACATTAAGAGAAAGGGTTCTAAAATTGTTAAGATGGTTCGGGCTGGAAAATCGCAGCGATCAGGTGGAGATGGTGGAAATAGATTTTACCGCGGACCGCTGCGGCATTCAAAAATCAAAATATACCGAACTATGCGCTGCCATCGGCCAGGTTATACATTGCGCTTCGGATACAAGTTTTTCAGAACGTAAGCGCGAGCAAGTGTTGGAAACCAATATCCGTCATTTAACCGGCATCCTTGAACTTGCCTCGGATGCCCGGGTCAATTTTTTCCATTATATAAGTACGGCTTATGCGGCGGGCGTCACCGATACCGTATGTAAAGAACAACTTTCTACAACCACTCATTTTGTAAATGTGTATGAAGAAAGCAAAGCACAAGCCGAAAAAGCCATTGCCGCCTATTGCGAAAAGCATTCGCTGCCGCTCAACATCATCCGTCCGCCTATCGTATATGGCGATTCACGGACCGGGCGTTCGCTCAAATTCAATGCATTATATTACCCCATACGGTCGCTCCAAAATATCCGGGATATATATCTTAACGACATCGCCCAGCATGGGGGACAAAAATCGCAGGCGCATGGAATATACCTTGATGATGAGGGATTCCTTTTTTTGCCTTTGAGAATATATTTACCCAAAAAAGGGTCCCTCAACCTCATTCCCGTGGATTATTTTGTAAATGCGACCTTGAAAATAATCGAGAAAGATTTGCCCGGCGGTATATATCATTTAACAAGTAAGAGCCCGACGACGTTGGAAACGATTGCCGTTTACAATGAACGATTCATGAAGGTCAAAGGAATCGAGATTATTTACAGCGGGGCCGGCAATCATGTAATGCGCAATCCTGCCGAAGAATTGTTCGACCGTTTTATCGGGCCTTACCGTCCTTATTTGTCCGACGCCAGGATTTTCGAAAGAACCAACAGCGATAGGGTTACAGGTGATTTGCAGCCGCCGGAATTCAGCGCTGAAATATTTAACCGCTGTATGGAATTCGCGGTCCGGGCGCAATGGGGCGAAAACCTATATGGCGATTAGGGGAAAATTGGGCTGTCCCCTTATCTGCCTAATTGGAAGAAGCATAGGGCGGTTATGTTTCTTGATCCTTTTGGAATGCAGGTTACATGGGATACAGTCCGCGCCATTGCCGATACAAAGGCGATTGATTTATGGTATCTCTTCCCCCTTGGGGTTGGCGTGAATAGATTATTAAAGAAAGAGATAAAAGAGATCCCCGAAACATGGGCGAAAAAGTTGGATAACATTTTTGGTACACCCGGTTGGCGCGAGGCTTTTTACAGTACAGAAACAGTAAAAACGTTATTTGGAGAGGAAAACATTGTGATAAAAGATGCTGATTTTTCAAAAATCAGCGACTTTTTCGTAAATAGGCTCAGGACAACATTCTCCGGCGTCGCCGATAATCCTAAATTACTGCGCAATTCTAAGGATAATCCGTTATATTTGTTATGCTTCGCATCAGGTAATCCCAAAGGCGCGAAAACAGCAATAAAAATTGCTCAAGACATTTTAAGGAAATAACAATGGCAACCAGATCTTCAATCGAATGGACAGAATCGACCTGGAATCCCATTACCGGGTGTACGAAAGTTAGCGCCGGCTGCGCCAACTGCTATGCGGAACGAATGGCGAAACGCTTAAAAGCCATGGGACAACCCAATTATATTAATGGTTTCAACGTAACGATGCATCAACACGTTTTAGATGCCCCATTACGCTGGAAAAAACCTCAAACAATTTTTGTAAACTCGATGAGCGATTTATTTCATGAAAATGTTTCGGAAGATTTTATCTTAAAGATTTTCAAAATCATGAACAATGCCTACTGGCATCGTTTTCAAATCCTTACAAAGCGTTCAGACCGCCTGGCGGAACTTTCTCACAAACTATCGTGGACGCCAAACATCTGGATGGGGGTTACAGTAGAAACCGCCGATTACAAATACCGTATCAATGATTTACGTTATTCAAGAGCATATATAAAGTTTCTCTCTATCGAACCGTTACTGGGCTCAATAGGATGCCTGGAACTGGAAAAAATCGATTGGATCATTGTCGGTGGAGAATCCGGACCCGGAGCAAGGCCGATAGCTATCGATTGGGTTAGGGAAATCCATGACCAATGCAGAAAAAAAAATATTCCATTCTTCTTTAAACAGTGGGGCGGCGTTCGGAAAAAGAAAAGTGGCCGCATCCTGGATGGTAAAACCTGGGATGAACTTCCTTTAAAAATCAAGCGAGGTTCCCAATTATAAAAAAAATCGTTCAACGCATTGAACATTTGTAATTGTTCCTTGTTCCTCACTTCTTCATCGGCTGTATACAGAATCCGGGACACTTGAATTTTTTAATAAATTCCGGTAAAATAACCGGTATGTCGAATGTGAATAGACATCCTGGTCAGAATTCGCACTATTTGCTGTGGCAATTACCCAAATTTCCCTTTGATTATCAGTACCTTATGGACCTTTTAAAAAGCTACAATTCCAACAGGGACAAGATCAGCCGAATGATAAAGAAAAAGGGTGATTAAGGGACAGATAAATTTTTTCCATTCGTGCAAATTCGTGTAATTCGTGGGCCTGTTTTTGTTTGATTCAACCGGTCTTGTATTTTACCCCGGAATCTGCTATACCTGTACCAGGATGAATAACCAAAATGCCTGAACATGTACCGGTACTAAAAAATGAAGTGGCTGAACTGTTAAATATAACGGAAGAAGGGATTTTTTTCGACGGCACCGTGGGCCTCGGCGGCCACAGCGCCGCGATTCTAAATGCTAACTCCGCTAACTACCTCTACGGCGCGGACAAAGACTCCGAAGCCCTGGAAATCGCCGGGAAAAACCTCGAGTTATTTGAAGGCCGGTTTACTCTCTTTCATTCGGACTTTCGTAATATGAAGGACCTCCTCTTGCCCATGGATATCGCGAAAATAGACGGCTTCTTGTTCGATCTGGGGGTTTCCTCTTTCCAACTGGATAACCCGGGCAAAGGATTTTCTTACGCCCAGGACGCGCCGCTGGATATGCGCATGGATAAAAAGCAAACCCTCTCGGCATTCGATGTGGTGAATGATTACACCCACGAGCAATTGACGGATATCTTTAAAAGGTACGGGGAATTGGGGAACCCGGCTAAGATTGTGGACCAGGTGGTGTTTCACCGCAAAGCTAAAAAAATAGAAACCACCGGGGAGCTAAAAACCATTATCCGCCGCGTGGCCCCCCAGCAAAAAACAATGGACCCGCTGGCGCGGGTTTTCCAGGCCGTCCGCATCGAAGTGAACCGGGAGTTAGCCGGGCTGGAGGATTTTTTTGGCGACCTGTTTAATATGATGAAACCGGGGGCGAGGGTGGTTGTTATTTCGTTTCATTCGCTGGAAGACCGGATCGTGAAAACGGCGTTAAAGAGGGCCAGGGAGAATGGCCTCATGAACATCCTGACGCCGAAACCGGTAACGGCCCAGGAAAACGAATTAAGAATGAACCCAAGGTCCCGTTCGGCTAAATTGCGGGCCGGCGAGAGTGAGAGCCGCGAAGAACGCGAAGGGGCGCGAAGAAAAGTAAAATGACTGAAAATAATAACATTGCTATATTATATGTCGTCTCAACGCCCATTGGGAACCTCGACGACATCACCCACCGGGCGGTTCAAATCCTGGGCAACATCGATGCGTTGGCCTGCGAAGATACGCGACACACCCGGAAAATTCTCTCCCGGTACGAAATCCCCGCACCCAGGGTTTTCTTTTCTTATCATGAGCATAACGAAGAAGCCGCCGGGAGAAAAATTTTAAAGCTACTGGAAGAAGACAAACGGGTGGCCCTGTGCACCGACGCCGGGACGCCGGGCATCAGCGACCCGGGGTACCGCATCATTTCCGCGGCCATTGAAAAAGGCTTCCACGTAGACATCATCCCCGGCCCCAGCGCCGTCACTTCCGCCCTCCTGGCCTCGGGATTACCCACCTCCAGTTTTACCTTTAAAGGGTTTCCCCCACGAAAGCATGGTCAGCGAACCAAATTCCTGGACATGGAGAAAGACCTGCCGCACACGTTGGTATTTTTCGAGTCCCCGCACCGCGTGGAACCTTTTTTAAGCGATGCATTGGAAATCCTGGGCAACCGCCAGGCCGCGGTTTGCATCGATATGACCAAAATGTTCGAAGAAATACGCAAGGGATACCTGGAAGAACTCCTGCCCATATTCACGGGCAAGAAAATAAAAGGCGAAGTGACCGTCGTAATCGCCGGCAACCATCCTAAATTTATAAAAGTGATGGAACAATCCCAACCGCCAAAAGAACAAAAAGCTCAAAAGAAACAAAAGACGCAGAGGAAACGGGTGAAAATAGAAAATGTCTGAGCATACCGAACGTTTAAAAGTCCTTGAGACCTCCCACGGCAGCCTGCAATTGCCCGCGTTTTTACCGGACGCCACACGGGCCGTGGTTCGTACCATCGATTCCAGGGATATCGCAGAGAGCGGCGTCAAGTGTTTAATGGTAAATGCCATTCATCTTGCCAACCACCCGGGTATTTCAGTGATCAAGACCTGCGGCGGGATTCACCGGTTTATGAAATGGGACGGCCCGATCTTTTCCGATTCCGGCGGGTTCCAGGTTTTTTCTTTGATCGACGGCGCTGCTAAACTGGGCAGCGTGACCAAACGCGGGTTTGTTTACCGCCTGGAAAAAGCGGGTAAGAAACATTCCTTAACGCCGGAAAAAAGTATCCTGAAACAATTTCAAATCGGTTCGGATATTATGTTTTGTCTCGACTACTGCACTCATCCCGGGGCCGAGGACGCCCATCAGCGGAAAAGCGTTGAGATCACAATCGATTGGGCCAAACGATGCCGGCAGGAGTTTGACCGGCAGGTGCAAAATATCAAGAGCGGGCAGAAACGGCCCTTGCTTTTTGGCGTGGTCCAGGGAGGGAATAATAAAGAGCTGCGCACGATGTGCATGGAAGGTTTGTTTGAAATCGGTTTCGACGGGTACGGCTACGGGGGCTGGCCCGTGGATAACGAGGGGAGTCTTGTGGATGCGGTGGAAATAGTGGCGGACCGGGTTCCGCGGCATTTGCCTTTGCACGGTCTGGGCATTGGGAAACCCGAGAGCGTGGTTCGGGCGTTTCGAATGGGGTACAATATCTTCGACTGCGTGCTGCCCACGCGGGATGCACGACACCGGCGTTTGTATGTATATAATGATAAAATAGAGAATTTAACTCTAACCGGCGCGGATTTTTATAGTTATCTTTACATCCAGGACAACAAGTTTGTGCGGGACTCGAACCCGGTGGACCCTTACTGCGATTGTTTTTGTTGCGGCAATTATTCGCGGGCGTATCTGCATCACCTGTTAAAAGTGGAGGAGCCGCTGGTGAATCGTCTGGCGACGATCCATAATCTTCGGTTTTATAGTCGGTTAATGGAGAAGCTTGGGGGACAGCTTGAAGGGGAGTAAAAACAGGGAAGAGCGGAAGCGAGGAAGAGCGGAAGAGCGGAAAAAACAGAAGAGAAGAAGTAAGGTAGGGGTTAATGGATATCAAGGGCATGGTTTTCCAGGAATTGAAGGCGAGTAAAAAGTATAGATATGTTTGCGAGGATACCCTTCAGCGCATCGCCGGGTGGGCGGTGGAACGGTACGATGCTAAAAAAGCGGTAAAGGCGGCAAAGAATAAACTCCACCAGGTATACGGCGCCTATTTTGAGAAAATGAATATCGATAAAATCCGGGAACAACTGGATAAACTGGCCGGGGCCGGGACCCCGGATGAAAATGCGCTAAAAACCGCCGCCTTAACCATTATGAAACATCATACCTCTACCGCCGAACGAATGCCTTTTATGGAGCAATTTTACACGGATTTATTCGCCCGGATCGGGAAGCCGCGAAAAATACTGGACCTGGCTTGCGGGTTGAATCCCTTTTCCGTTCCCTGGATGGAATTGGGACCCGGTGTGGAATACATTGCCATCGATATCGATACCCGGTTGATGGCCGCCATTAATACTTACTTTAACTATTTAGGGGGGTCATGTATCGCCCGATGTTGGGACATACTGGTTTCCCTGCCCCAGGAAGCGGAAGAGGCGGATGTGGTTTTTCTTTTGAAGACGCTGCCTTGCCTGGAGCAGCAGGACAAAGGAATCAGTGAAAAATTGATATCGACATTAAAAGCGAAGTATATGGTTATTTCATTTCCATCGAAAAGTCTTACGGGGAAGGCAAAGGGGATGGCGGGCCATTATAACCGGTTTATTTTAGGGATTCTTGATAAATTAGGGCTGGGGCATTTTAAAATGGAGTATGCCAATGAGGTGTTTTATATTGTTAATTCAAATAATTCGTGTGGCTAATCCGGAGATTATGAAATTTTTTGCCACCAGGAAACGGCGCGCCAGGACGCCAGGGTTTTTTTCTCTTTTTCTTCGCGGTCCTTCGCGTTCTTCGCGGCTAAAAGACTATGTGTCCGGACAAATAAAATGTTTTCAGCAGTTGTTCGGCGGCGGCAGTAGGCAGGAGGGATTCATTTAAGACAGCATCTTTCACCTGCGGGAACAGGGCCCGGACCTCCGGGTTATTGTAGAAATTATCTTTCAAATAATTCTCAATCATCGAATATACCCATTCCAGCGCCTGGTTCTTCCGCCTCCCCGCAAATACCCCCGCCGCTTTGGTTTGTTTCTCAAACGTTTTAATCACTTCCCAGGTTTCCGGCACCCCTTCGCCCGTTAGAGCGGAACAGGTAAAGGCATTCGTCGCCCATCCCCTGGTGGCCGGGGCCAGGTATTTCAGGGCCATGGCATATTCCTGTCGAGTCACTAATGCCCTGGATTTATTGGGGCCGTCGGCTTTATTCACCACCAATGCATCCGCCAATTCGATGACGCCTTTTTTGATTCCCTGCAGCTCGTCGCCGGCGCCGGCAATCATTACCAGCAAAAAAAAATCCACCATGGAACGGACCGTAATTTCACTTTGACCCACGCCCACGGTTTCTACCAGGATCAAATCATAACCCGCGGCTTCGCAAACCAGCATTGTTTCGCGGCTCTTGCGGGTAACGCCCCCCAGCGTACCGCCCGAAGGAGAAGGCCGAATGAAACATCCTGGCTGCCGGGACAGTTTCTCCATCCGGGTCTTATCTCCCAGGATACTGCCTTTGGTAACCGTGCTGCTGGGGTCTACGGCCAGGACCGCCGCTTTGTGGCCCTGTTCAAGTAAGTAGCAGCCCAGGGTTTCGATGAGGGTGCTTTTCCCGGCGCCCGGGACGCCCGTGATTCCCACGCGCAGCGATTTCCCGGAATAAGGAAGCAGCGCCTTCAGCACCTCCCTGGCTTTGTCGTAATGGCTGGGGGAATTACTTTCGATCAGGGTAATGGTTCGCGCCAGGATGGTTTTATCGTTGTTAAGCACGCCGTTGACATGATCGTCTACTGTTAATTGAATCCTTTGGGTGTGGGGTTTGTGGGGAATCTTTTTAATAGTGGATTTCATGTCGATGCCGCGCTTGACTTTTATAGTAAAAGCATCGCCCGCATCTTCCGGGGTCCAATCGGGGGTATAACTGTCATTGTCGTTCATTGGAGTATTATAATGCATGATGGCTTTTTTGTAAACCGGGCTTCTATATAATTGTCAATTGTCAATGGTCCCGGTAACCCCCCATTTTTTCCAGCGGCGCATCTTACGTGGCCCAAAGATATCTTTGTTTCCATTCTGCCCCCTGGTCCTCTAAAAAACTTTTGTTTATTTTCAACTTCGATTATCTTGACCGGTTTCACTTTTTTTCCCCAGGGATTTTATTGACAATAGTATTTATTTTTATTAAAATAAATTCATGCATAGAATATCAAAAAAGAGAATGTTAGACAGTTGCCATCGTAGGAAGAATGGAAATCAGTGAGCACCGCATGACAGGAGATCACGTACAAAAATCTTTGGATACTCAAACGGAAAAATGTATACCGGTAAGTAATTCCAATGACCAGGGATCAAACCGCGAGCAGTTATCTCCCGCGGAAACTTACGGCGGGATGGCCGATGAGGAGGAACTGAAGCGACTGTTGTCACTCACTACTAAACGAACCGTTAAGGAATACCAACGAATGGCGCTCCTCTCCAACAAGCTTTCGTTCCGATCAAAACACGAATTGGACGACAACGATGTTGCTGAAATTGAAGCTCTGCTGGCCCAGTATACGAGCCTTCGTGAAGAGAGCCTACAGACAATTAGTAATCGTGTTCAAATAATGCTCATTGGATTGGCTGCCATTGGTGCTTTAGTCGGTGGATCTCTCACAATAAACGATCCAAAAGCTAGCCGGCTTGTAATCTACGCCGTATTCTCAGTCGCGATTCCGATCATGTGCATCTTCATCCTACTCGTCTGGGCCGGAGAGGCAATGCGCTCTGCTCGAGCAGGGTACTTCCTAGTTTCCGATGTTGAAGCTCGCATCAATCAAAAATTGGGGCGTTTTGTAATGAATTGGGAGGCATTTCTTTGGACTGGGAAAATAGATCGGGACGCGATGTGGGGCACATCTATGGCAGCTTTTGCGGTTATCGGGATTGTGGCTCTTGCCGCTCCTTTTTTTGGCATGCTATTGAGCGGAGGCAGCGGTGTTTCACTACTATGCATTGATCTAGTGATTGCAGTGCCGTACATTCTTTTGATTGGAGCAGCTATTTATCTTATTCCAAAGATGTGTCGGCTGAAAAAAAAAAGGGAAGTTAAAGCTGCATTCATATTTGAACAAGACTCGGGCGGTATGAAAAAGTGAGATATATAGTTAGAGGAAAAAATTGGCTATATCTTAATCTCTTTTTGCATGCCCCCATCCGGTTATTGATGAAGTATACGCCAGCAGTAAACTCAAGTGCTTTAATATCTAGGAAAAAGCTTTCGCAACGACTGAAATCAACAATTGGCCAAAACTATCATAAGGCATTAAAACAATATTTTAAGAGATAAAAAA
>Ga0315278_10001081_pt1 | contig 23575 bp, 14 predicted proteins | sample YL17G06_0_MG_FD_203880 | JGI IMG/M metagenome (GOLD analysis project Ga0315278, IMG submission 203880) | Sediment microbial communities from Yellowstone Lake, YNP, Wyoming, USA - YL17G06_0 | ecosystem: Environmental > Aquatic > Freshwater > Lake > Sediment | place: USA: Wyoming | collected... | reverse complement strand
CATGGCCGACAAGGGCAAGGGCGGATTCCTCGTCTCGAAGAACTCCTACCAGGATTTCGTCATCTACGCCGAGTTCTGGGCCGAGACCGATACCAACAGTGGCATCTTCATCCGTGCGTCGGACCCGCACAAGATCGGCGCCGACAACGCCTACGAAGTCAACATCTGGGATATCCGCCCCGACCCGAAGTACGGCACGGGTGGCATCGTGGACTTTGCCGCGGTGCCAGTGCCGCCGATCTACAAGGCCGGTGGCAAATGGAACACCTATGAGATCGAGGCCAGGGGTGCAGACGTGACCGTGAAGCTCAACGGCACCGTCACAGCCACAATGAACAATACCAAGTTCCACAGTGGACCGTTCGCACTGCAATTTGGCCCGGGCGTGAAGGGCGTGACCGGCGGCCCGATCAAGTGGCGCAAGGTGCAGATCAGATCGCTGTAGCGCGCCGCCGCGACTCGTGATGTGCCCGGCAGCGCCGGGCTCGAAAAACTTGGCTGCAGGGCTACGCACACGCATCTCTACCGGATGCAGCGCGGTCGCCCCGCCGGGTGCGACGCAGTCGCTCTACCGGCCGCTCGCCGAAGTTGCCGCTCGTCTCGGTCCAGCGAACTTTCACACCTGGGCCGACGAAGAGGCGATGATCAATGCCGTGCTCCACCACCCGTGCACCGTGCGCGCAAGCGTAGCGTCGCTACGAGCCGTCGGCGGGTTCGCGGCGATGAATGTCCGCATGTCGCGTCCCCGACGCTCGAATGATCAGGCGACGTGCGAGGCGAGGGTGGAGGTTGCGGCATTGGCGTCCGTCGGCTCCGGTTGATCGACGGTTGCGAAGTGCCTTGATGGCAATCTGCCGCCGCAAATCAGACGCGAGAGCCTACCGCACGTGCCACGCCGCTTCCAAGGTCGCGGTGCCCTTTTCCGCAACTCGTGGCTGCGAGAATAGCAGCGGCCTCCAGCGCCAGGCAGGTCCGGATTCGGGTACGCCAGCGGACAGTTGCTGCACGTACTTCAGTGCGGCGGCATGGTTCGCAAACGTGATCTCGACGCGAGCCCGTGATTCGGCGGCGCCGTAATCCACGCTCGTCAGCCGCACGCCCGACACTGACACAGCCTCCAGGGTAGCCAATAGCGCTGGCCACGGAACGCTGCGCTGCGCGAGCATGTCGCGAGCGCTGGAGTCGTAGGGCAACGGCGATGCGTCAGTCGGCCGCGGGCCAGTGACTCGCGCCTGCTGGACACGTTCGTCGATAGCGGCTAACTCGCGCTTGGTCGCCTTGATGCGTTGCAACGACTGCCATGCCAACCCAGCGAAGCTTGCGTCGATGGCAATCAGGATCAGACAACCAAACCACCAAACGCGGGTGGGCATCCAGCGGCGAGCAAACTGTGCACGGATCGGCTTCATGCGGCAGCCGGTGCCAACGCGGACCAGGCGAAAGTCGGTGCGCCATTTGCTGCCGTGTTGATCGATGCGTTGTGCATCGCCTGCGGTGCCAAGTCACGTGAGAGATGCAGACGCCGAAGCAGACTCTCGATCTCGTCAGCGCCTGGGCACGGCATGTACGTCGATGCCAGATCGAATTCATCTCGGCGCATGCCCAGAAGAGTCAGCGAATCCGCATCGCGGAAACTGAGCAAGGTCGCGCCCGCCATGGCAGCAGGCATCGCATCAATGGCCTCAGCCCAGGCCGGCCGGGTGGACCTGACATCCAGGCGCAACGCGGTCGCCGTTCGATAGATCTCGTCAATGGTGGCCTGCAGCACCGCCGTGCCGAGCACACAGTGCGAAGACGGGTCGTTCTCGAGTACAACGTGCCATGGCCCGTCAATGCCGAAGGCTTCCCTGGCCACGCTCTCAGCTGCCTCGTTCGTCTCGTTCCAGCTTCTGAGGCCGCGCACCGGGCCAAACAGGAAGGGCCTCGCCAGGGCACCCGATAACCAGACAGACAACGCCCTCCCACCTGCTGGTGTGCCGGCGAATGCGCCACGCAAGCACTGCCCGATCGCTTCTTTCAGCGGTCGCCCATCCAGGCTTACCAGCACGGCCTTCACTTTGTGGGCCCACCCACCACACGACGAACCTCGTCCACCGTGGTCCGCCCGGCTGCAACGTAGCGCGCCGCTCGCGTCACGAGTGGCTCAACGCCTTGGGCCTGCGCATGCGCCTTCAGCAACGAGAGCGGCGCGTCTCCGGTGACGAGGTCACGCCCCGCGTCGTCGATCTCATGCACTTCCGCTACGACGAACCGCCCTTTGTAGCCAGTACCGTGGCACTGGCTGCATCCCGCCGCAATCGCCATGGCGGGCACGTCGGGCACGCCGGCCTTGGCGAGCCACTCGCGCTCGGCGTCTGTCGCCTGTCGCGTCGCTGCGCAGTGGCTGCAAAGCTGGCGCATCAGGCGCTGCACCACCACACCGTTCAGGGCCGACATGAACCCAAACATGTCGATGCCAAAGTGACGAAACCGTCCGATGATGTCGTTGACGCTGTTCGCATGCACGGTCGAGAAAACCAGGTGCCCCGTCAAGGCAGACTGCACGGCGATGTCAGCGGTTTCCCCATCACGGATTTCGCCGACGAGGATGCGGTCGGGGTCATGGCGCAGGATGGAGCGCAGACCGCGCGCAAAGGTCAGGCCCTTCTTCTCGTTGACGGGAATCTGCAGCACACCCGGCAACTCGTACTCGACCGGGTCTTCGATGGTGATGATCTTCTCCTGGCCGGTGTTGATTTCCGCGAGTGCGGCATAAACGGTCGTGGTCTTGCCACTACCGGTCGGGCCGGTCACCAGCAGCATGCCGCTGGGCCGCAGTGCAAGCTCACGGATGCGAGCAGCGTCGCCGCTCTCGAAGCCCAGCAGGTCGAGCGTGACTGTGCGCGACGCACCGCGCAACTGCGCCTTGTCGAGCAAGCGCAGCACGGCATCTTCGCCGTGCACGCTTGGCATGATTGACACGCGCACGTCAACGTCGGCGTTCCCGGTGCTCAGCCGAAAGCGCCCGTCCTGCGGCAAGCGCCGCTCCGTGATGTCGAGCTTGGCCAGCACCTTGATGCGCGAGATGGTTTCCTCGGCTTGCCGTGTTCCGTCCATATGTGCGTATCCAACAAGAACGCCGTCCAGACGATGCTTTGCGGTCACACCGGTGGCATCGCATTCGAAGTGAACGTCGCTGGCCCCAGCCTTGAAGGCTGCGTCGACGGCCTGGTCGACAAACTGCACCACGGGGCTGTCCACCGACGGGGGCGCCTCACTTCGCGCGCTTTGCTCGGCTCGTGCGGTGGCGTCGGACGAATCGCCGAGCCATGCCCTGATGGCGTCACGCGAAGTTGCTGCCGCTGCAGGTGTAGAGTGAATGTGCCGAGTGATGCGCTGCATCAGCGCTTCGTCCCAGGGGTCTTCCGCCGCGGCAACCAGCCGGCCATCGCTGGTGCGCACAAGGACGCAGCGAGCCTGGCGCGCCCGCGCATGGTCCCAGTGTTCGAAGTCAGGCGTCGCGTGCCGCGCATCCAGAATGAGCTCGACGCCGCCATGTTCGCGCAGGGTCTCCTGGACAGCGGCATCGTCCTGGCTCGCGCGCATCAAGATGTCGAGCACCGCACCTCCGCCCGCAGTGCTCTGTGCGCGTGCGCTGCGCAGTGCGACACGAAAATTGGCGGCGTTCACCGACCCGCCCCGAGGCCGTTGGCCATGTCGAAGATCGGCATGTACATCATCACGACGATGCCACCCACCACCAAGGCCACAAGCAGCAGCAGCAAAGGCTCGACGATGCGCGTGGCGCGTTCGACAAAGGTCACGAACCGCTGCGCATGACGGTCGGCAATGGTCTGCAGCACGCCATCGAACGCACCGATTCGCTCCCCCACCGCGAGCAGGCGTTCGGTGACGACCTCGGTCAGACCGGCGTCGGCAAATGCCTGGGAGGCGCTGCGGCCGCGGGCAATGTCGGCGCGGGCTCTTTCCAGCCCGGTTCGAAGGCGAGGTCCGAGCTCCAAGCCTTCACCGACAACGAGCGCTTCGTCGACCGTGTAGCCGCCGCGGATCATCAGCGCCAGTGACTGGTACAGCTTGGCCAGCCGAAAGTGGTCGAGTTGGTGACGCAACTCATCGCTGCGGTCGGCGAGCAACATTGCCACTTGCCCGGCCCAGCCCGATCGAATCGCCAACACGATGCAGGTTGCTGCGATCGCAATCGCCGCGACCACACCGATGAAATTTTGCTGAAGGATGCGACTCAACCACAACACCGCTTCCGTGGCAGCGCTCAAGTCACCCTGCCGGTCGACGTACATGCGTGAGAAGCGAGGGATGACGAACAGCAGCAGGAATAGCGTAATGATCGCCCCCAGGCCGATCACGACTGCAGGGTAGATCGCGGCGCTCACCGCCTGCCGGCGCAGCCGCTCGACCAGCTCGTCGTAACGAAGGTAGTCGTCCAGTGCATCCGCCAAGGTGCTCGTGCGCTCACTGGCCATGACGCTGGCCACCAGCACCTGCGGGAAGACGCCCACGCCGGCCATTGCGCGCGACAGCGACTGGCCCTGCATCAGGCCTTTGACCAACCCCGCGTGCACGTGATCGCGGTCGGCATCGCGACGGCTCACCGCCAGCGTGTCGATCGCCTCCACCGCCGTCATGCCCGAGCGCAGCAGTGTGCGCAGTTCGCGGCACCACCAAGTCACATCGAAGCTCCGCGCTGCGCGGGTCTGCGCCGGTTTGACGGAGAACACCGTGTGACCCTGCGCTGCGAGGAGGCCACGCACCTCGGCGGCGGAAGCGGCCTCCAGGAAGCCCTCGTGCACCGTGCCTGCCCCGGGCGAAAAAGAACGAACCGCGTAGCGCATCGTGCTGCTCAAGGGTAGATGTCGGCGTCGTCCCCGGCGCCACCTGGCGCGCGATCGCGCCCGAAGCTGTAGAGGTCGTAGTCACGGCCGTTCGTGCCTGGGAGCCGGTACTGGTAAGGGCTGCCCCAAGGATCCGGTGGCACGTCGCCCCGCATATAAGGGCCACGCCATCGCGGGTCGTCACCGGGCGGTGTCACCAGCGCCTTCAATCCCTGCGTGGGCGCGGGGAAATGGCCGGTGTCCATGCGGTACGCCTGGATCGCCTTGTCGAGCGCGTCGAGCTGAGCCCGAGTCGCCGTCACCTCGGACTTCGACACCTGGCCCAGCAACCGCGGGCCGACAATGCCTACGAGCAGGCCGATGATCAAGATGACGACGAGCAGTTCCAGCAGCGTGAATCCTGAGCTCCCGCGCCGATGGTGTTTCGAATGCCGAATCATGGACTCACCTTCGGCTCGAATTGCCACTCCGCATAGCGCGCTGCCGGGGCAAGAACAGCAATGCCAAGATCCACCGGCACTGTTCGCAAGGGCACGGCTGCGCTCTGGCTGTACACGCCACGGATGCCGCCGTCGGGAGCCCGCAGCAAGCCCCAAGGCGTATCCACTGACACCGGGTCGGCGTACAGCGTTCGCAGGTGGCGCACGGTGCCGACGAACCGGGTATCGAGCAGCAACGCTTCGAGCGACGGCGGGTAGTGCTTCACGCTGCCCGGTGACACCCGGTAGTAGCCTGCGATGGCTTCGGCGTACAGCTTGCCCACGCGCAGCAACTCGTCCTCGCGATCGCGCTTGGCTTCTTGCGACCACAGAGGCCCGATCGCTGCCAGGCCCAGCGCGAGGACGGCGACCAGCGCGAGCACCCACACGTAGACGAAGCCACCATCACCACGCTGCATACACGCTCCCGTCGCGGGCATGGCCAGCCGCCGGGCTGCGAATATCGAAGACGCCGGTCGATTGCCCCGCCGGCGGCGCGATGACCCAACTGTCGGTGCGCTCGGTCATCGGGTCCAGCGGCACTTCGCGCAAGTACTGCAGCCTGACCAGCTCGGCCAGTTCCAACGGGTAGCGGCCGCGGTCACCGTGAAAGCGGTCTATCGCCTGGCGTAGCGCCGCAAGATTGTGCTTGAGAACGGTTTCGCGTGCCCGCTCGACATGCTCGAAGTACCGGGGCGTGGCGATCGACAGCAGCAGGCCGAGTGCGGCCATCACCACCAGCAATTCGATCAACGTGAAGCCGCGCGCCCGCATCGCGTCACCACTGCCGCAACGGCACTCCATTCAGGCCGACGCGATCCGACTTCGAGTACACGTCGTAAACGTCGCCGCCCGGCCGCGGCCTGTCGGGTGGAGATTCGTAGCTGCGCAAGCCCCAGCTGTCTTGTGCCGGCAGTGCCTCAGGCGCAAAGGGGTCGCGTGGCACGCGCCGCAGAAAGTACGCGGCGCCAAGTCCCGGGTTCGCACGCTGCTGGCCCTCCACGAGTGCACTGAGCGAGGCCGGATATCCGGAGGCGGGGCCCGACCGCGCGCTGGATCCGTCGTCGTAGGCGCGCTTGTAGGCGTCGATCGCCGCCCGCACTTCCCACAGTGCCTGCTTGAGTTCACGCTCCTGCTCGCGCGTGCGCACCAGCTCCGCCATCGGCAATGCGGCCGCCGCGAGCACGCCAAGGATTGCCATGACCGCCAGCAACTCGATCAGCGAGAAGCCGCGACCGCGCTGCCTCATGGCGTGACCTTCACCCGCAAGGGCGCGCTGGCTTTGTGAGCGGTGGGCACTTCGCCGAGAACCACCGGTTCAAAGCCCGCCACGAGAACCTCACCCTCACCCGCGCTGGTGGCCTTGAAGCGCAAGGTCACGAGCGTGCCCTGGCCGTTTGCTCCCGTCGCCTCCGACCTCAGCAGACCGACTCGGCCGATGCCCTGGCCCACGTCGATCGTGCGCGTGAACGACGTTGCAGCGCCCCCTTGCTTGAGCCACTCGCCTTCGTCCACGTCGATCAGGCTGAGCTTGTCCTTCGAGTAGGCAACCTGGATCGGCCCGCCACGCAGCGGCACGGGCGCCTCCACGTCGAGCGACACGATGAACACGTCGCCGACCTTGACGCTGCCGGGCCCACGCAATCGGGTGACTGTCGCCACGGGTGCCGAAACTCTTGCGGCCGATTGCACCGCTTCGACAGGCGCAGCGGACGGGCTCGCTATCGCTGCCACGACCTTCTCACCTGCCGCCTCTGCTGACGCCACGCGCCCGGCGTAAGGGCGCAGGCGCGGCAGTGCATCGGTGCCGACCCAGGTTTCCGCCTCGCTGGCATCGAGTTGCCGCACGTTGCGCAATACGCGTGGTGTGATGGCCAACACCAGCTCCGTGCGCAGCGCCTCGTCGGCCTGGGACGAAAACAATCGGCCGATCACGGGCAGGTCACCCAGCCCAGGGATGCGGCTCGAAGTCGAACGGTCTTCGCGGCTGATCAGGCCAGCAAGCAACTGCGTTTCCCCGTCGCGCAGGCGCAGCACCGTGGAGGCGTTTCGCGTGCCGATCTGGTAGGCCAGCGTGCCCGACGCCGTGCGCACCTCGCGTGCGATCGAACTCACTTCGAGAGTGACCTTGATCGCGACTTCGTTGTCGGGGTACACCGTCGGCTCCACATCGAGCTTCAGGCCCACGTCGAGGTAGCTTACGCTGTCGCCGACGAAGCCGGACTGACCGGTGGTGACACTCACGACCGGCACCTTGTCGCCGATCAGCACCTTGGCCTTCTCGCGGTTGCGCGCCCGGATGCGCGGGTTGGCCAGGACATTGAAGTCACCCACCTCGCGTTTCAGGTTGACCACGGCGCTGCCAAACGTGAGACGGATGTTGTCACGCGTCACGTCGCCGACGTTGCCCAACGTCAGGTACGTGCTGCCGCTCGGAGGAAGAGCCGTGAGCACGAAGGTGTCAGGGAACTTGATGCCCAGGTCGGTCAGGCGGCTGGAGCGGATCTCCAGCACCTCCACCTCGAGCAGCACCTCGGGTTCCGGTCCGTCGTACAGCGCGATCAGGCGCTCGGCCAGCGCGATGTTGTCGGGCGACTCGCGCAGCGCCAGCATGTTCGCGCGTTCGTCGACGAAGGGCTCACGCAGGCGCAGCATCGAGCGCAGGAAGGCCGCCGCGCCTTTGGCATCCGCACTGGCCAGGTAGAACACGCGCACCACTTGCTCCTGGTGCTCGCGAAGCTTCTCGGGTGTGTTCGGATAGACCAGGATCGTCCGCTCGTCGATCACCTTCTTGGTCAGTTGGTTGGTGCTGACAATCAGGTCGATCGCATCTGCGACGCGGGCCGAGCGCAGGAATACCGACACCCGGATGTCGGGTCGGATGTCCTTGTCGAGAATGAAATTCAGGCCACTGTGGCGCGACACCATGTCAAGCACGGTGCGCAAGTTCGTGTCGCGAAAGTCGAGCGAAATCGGCCGCTGTTCGGCCAGGCCGAACTGGGAGGTCGACACCTGTCGATCTCGCGCTTCGGCGTTAAGCCGGCGATGCAGCGCCAACAATTCGGCGTGGCGTGGGTTGTCTTTCAGCGCTTCGTCCACCAGTCGCAGCGCGGCATCTGCTTGCTTGCGTGCCAGCAGCGCCTGTGCGTCGGCCAAGGCCTTGCGCTGGCGGCGCTCGATGATCAGTTCGTCGAGCAGCGACTGCGCCCTCCCGCCGCTGTCAAACGCAAGCGCGCGACGCAGCGACTTCTCGGCGTCGTCCAATCTGCCGGCTGCATGCGCACCGGCGGCCTCGGCCACGAGCCGCGTCAGCGCATCGCTGCGCGTCTGGATCAAGGCAGCGCGCAGCATCGCACTCTCGGGATCTTCCTTCAGGCCTTGCGTCAAGATCGCCACGGCCTGTTCAAAGTCACCTTCGCTCTGGCGCTGCCGAGCGTCATCGCGAATGCCTTGCTGTGCGCACCCGGCCATCGCCAGTACGGCGGCCAGCACCAGCAGGGCGCACCGGCCGCGACCCGCCATACCCCAGCGCACCCTTGCCTTCATCGTCCTCCCTTGCCTTGCAGCGAGCTTACCTGTTAGCGGCAGGAGGCGGAGGTATGGCAAGTACCACCTCGTGCTGCAACGGCGGGTACATCAACCGGATCGTCTCGCTGTTCACCGACAGGACTTCGTAGCCATCGCTCAGACGCGTGCCGCGTTCGACGATCACCGCTTGCGGGTCGTTTTCGCGTCCGAGCATGACCAGCTTCGTCCCGTCGGGGGTATTCATGGTGCCGAGATAGCGCCACGCCATGGGGGGTGGCGGCGGCGGGGACACGGCCTGGGCGACGGGTGGCGGCGCGGCCGGCAGCGCCGGCGCTGCAACCGCAGCCGCATCGGCGAATGGGTCGCGCTTGGCGGGCTCGATGTGCCAGCGCGGCAGGGACGGCGGCAGCGGCGACTTCGCGGCGAGCGCAGCATCGGCGCCAGCAGTGCTGCTGAAAGCCCGCGCATTGCGCGTCGAATCGACCGCCGGCACCACCGAAGTGGTCGGCCGTTGAATGGCCAGAGCCGCGACACTGGCCAGCACCGTAGCCCCAAGCACCCAGATCAGGCCGCGGCGCATGGCTAGGGCCTGGCTGCCGAAGCTGCGCCGGCCAACGCAGGTGCGGACCAGACCACCAGATGCAGCCGAGCCTCCGTATCCACAGCGCCTTCGGCGCGTTGCCAGTGCAAGCGCGCCACAGTGGAGTGCGGGATGCGATTGAGTATCTCGGCCAGGCAGCGCTTGATTGCAGGGTACGGGCCCTGCAACACGACAGGCATCTCGGTACGTCCGAGCCGATCCGGCGTGGACGCTTGCTCCTGGACCTGCACGGAGGTCAACGTCAGGCCGGCGCGGGCCGCGGCGCCCTGGATCACTTCCACCCAGCGCACAGCCGGTTGTGCGGCATCAAGGGTTGCAGTGAAATCGCGTGCCGGGCCAGCGACCGCAGTGGCGGTTGGCGGTACTGCGCCTGTCCCATGCGCGAGTCGCTCTTGAATAACAGACTCCTCGCGGTGCGCGCTGCGGTACCACAAGCCTGTGAGAACGCACACAAGGGCTAACACGATGATCGCGGCGACTGCCGTCCACGCGCGCAATGAGCCGTTGTGCCACTCGGACCGCAGCGACCAGAGGAGATGAGTGGCGGTCATTTGCGGTGCGCTCCATCCGCCACTGCCTCGGCGCGGGAAATGAGGCGGCTGACTCGCGACACCGACAGGCCCAACTCGAGCGCGATGGCGCTCATCGTGTGGCCGCCCTCGATATGGGCCCCGCGCAGCGCTTGCTCGAGTGGCCCATCGGTGTGCCGCACCCAATGGTCGATCGACGTGGGCGCAGCACGTTGCTTCTGGGGCACTTCGCGGGTCCTGATCGCCCCGTGCTGATCGGCGTGGGCCTGCATGCGCTCGACAAAGGCCTCGTCACCCAGGTAGATCTGCTGGCGCAACGCGTCATCCCAGAGGCGAACATCCCGACCAGCGGCAACCAGCACTTCATAGCGCGCGCCCGCGCGCCGCACATCGGCGGCGCTTCGCACCGGCCGCTGCAACAGGTAGCCATGAAGCCCATCGGTGTCGAGCCACGGCGGCACTTCGGCGCGCCCCACATGCGCCCGGTAGCTCGACCAGGCCCAAGCCTGCGGGTCGGGAACGATGCCGGCGCGCACGGGGTTCAATTCGACATACCGGCACACCTCCAGAAGGTAGGCGTCGCGATCGACCAGGATCGCCTTGAAGCGGCCCTGAAACAGATGCCCGACCTTGCCGTGCTGTCGGTTGAACATCTGCGTATACACGCCGTTCAGGTGGCGCATCAGGCGCGACAGGTTGGCCTGCCGGGTGTGCAGCACGAAGTGGTAATGATTGCCCATCAGGCAGTAGGCCAGCACCTGCGCGTCGAAGCGGTCCATCGCCTGCGCCAGCACCATCAACAGCGTCTGCCGGTCGTCATCCCCGTCAAAGATCGGTTCGCGCCGATCACCGCGCGAAGTCACGTGATAGACCGCTCCAGGGAACTCGATGCGCAAGGGGCGTGACATGTGGCGACACTAAGCGGGTTGGGGGCAAAAGGCAAGACCTGACCCTTACTTGTGGACCCCTACTTGCGGGAGCAAAAGGCAAGACCTGACCCCTACTTCGCGCCGCGCGTGGCTAGCGAATTCCCTTGAGCATTACGAAGAGCTGCCTAGGAGGCTTGGGCATGCAAACAATTACGACAGACCGTTTCAACGCAGAAATTCCGCTTGCCATTGCCGAGTGTTGAACAACTATCGTCCCCGCCCGACCTACCACTGTGTACATCCCGGGATCGTTTGCGTGCCTCACTGCTCGAAGAGCCCAGCAAGGCGAAGGGGCGGATGGATTGGCCGGCGCATACGAGACATAGTCGGCTCGGTCAAGCTTCTGAAGCAGCCGCTGCATCTCTGCGCTCGCAGGCTCCCGCACCGCGCCATAGTCCACGATCTCGCCGGATGTCCAAAAATCCGATTCAACTGCTCGGAGCCATGAGAGCGCCAAGTAGTGCTCGTAAGTTGAATCAGGTACCTGCTGAGCGCTCAAAGGAAACCAGCTGGAAAGAATGAGCGCGACCAACGCCGAACGCCCGACTACTGCCCAGATTGGGTGAAGTATGAAGATCATGAACCAGGAGTCTTCTTGCACATCAGCAGAAGCTTCGACATATCTGATGCACTGGGACGCATCCATGGTACTGCCATGATGTTAGTGGCGAAGCCCGTTCGTGGCGGCGTGTACCGAGAGCCGTCTGACGCCTTCAGCTCAAGGTACTGGTCATCAAGTCCCATGAGATGCCCAACCTCGTGGGCAGCCGTCCACCCGTTGTCCGAGGCGTGCCAAGTCCCAGTATTTCCCGGAACGCCAGGGGACTTCAATACAAAAGACGTCCCTTCAGTCCTTAGGACGGCAATGGTGTTCAGTTTTCCATCCGTCAGCTTTACCTCATATTCGATGCCGTCATAGGTTCCGCTCCAATACTCAGAGACGCCGGCTTTGAACCTTGAAGTCACACCAGAGGTCGCCCCATCGCCCGTGAAGGTTGTCGGCACCTCGACAGTCACCTTGCCGGACTTCGAATCCGTCGAATGCAGGCAGTCATTAAAGAGGTAGCTAAATGCCCCCGTTATTGCGCCGTTTGCAAACTTCCCACCTCCAAGCGCTGACCCAGTTCCCCCGATGACGGCCTGTGCCAAAGCCCGTTCAACACCGCTGCTGAGATCGGCAGTCAGAGGCAATGCACCTTTCGAGAATGCCGCGCTCAACGCACCTGGGCCGCACTTGCCACCCCCGGCGACACTGCTCACGCACCCCGCGACACCGTGCATCGCAATTGCGCCGGCGAACTTCTCGCCGTCGACGACCTTGCCAGCCTCGCCGAGCCCCGCAGTTCCGACTACTTCCCCGACACCAAAGAACAGCGCTGCGCTGAACGCTCCCTGTACTCCGCCCTTGAGAGTACCAGTAGCCACCGCACCACCTGCAAAGCCACCGATCGCGGCTCCACCAAGACTCGCGAGCGTCGAACCCGCCACGGTGCAACCCAATTCGCCCGCCATCAGCCAGCCTGTTGCCGCGCCAGCAGTGAAGTAGCTCACGACAACGATTGCAACAATCCTCACTAGCGCCTTCAAACTGAAGTGCCCACTCGGATCCGTGCAAATCAGCGGGTTGTTGTAACAGTACCCATAGCGGTCATAGTTCTGCAAGTTCAACGGATCCTGAAGGAACGGATCCGCCTGCATGAATCGCGCAATGGTCGGGTCAAATATCCGCCCATTCATGTTGACGACCCCCAGGTCATCCAGATGCTCATGCCCGGTGAAGCCGCGGTCGGTGCCGCGGTTGGTATCCGTCGTCCAGTCGACGATCAGGCTGCCAAACGCGTCGTAGGTCGAGTTCGTGTAGCGCCGCTTTCCAAACGGGTCATAGGCATAGCGCTCGGTCACGGTCCCCGCATGATCGGTCGTCGCGATCAGGCTGCCCAACTGGTCCTTGTGCCAGTACTCCACCTTCACCGCCGTCACGGTCGTGAGCAGCGCCGGCTCGGTCTGCGCGGCAGCGAGCGTGGGCAGCGCGGCCGTCGTCACGATCACGGCGAACGCCATTCCGCTCGCGCTCACGTAGTGCCGGTTGCTCGCCGCCCCGCTGGGCGCGATCTCGCGCTCGAAGCCCAGGCCACCCTGGTTGTCCGGGTGCAGGTACCAGGTGGTGCGCGTGCCGCTGGCGTTGACACGGGTCTCCTTGATGCGCTGGTGGTTCTCGTCGTACTGCCAAGTCGCTTTCGGCGTGCCGGTCGGGCCTTGCAGGCCACCGGTGCCGTCGGGCAGGTTGAAGCTGGTGTAGGCCACGCTGCGCCACATGCCGCCGCTGGCACTGGTGGCGTTGCCGTTCAGGTCATAGCCGTAGCTGGCGCTGTAGGTCCCGGCCACGCTTTGCAGTGCATGCGGGCGGCCGTTGGCCACACCCTGCGACGGGTAGCTGTAGTTGCCAACGTCGCTCTTGGACAAGAGCATGCCCAGCGCGTTGTACTGCAGCGCGACGCTGCGCGAGGCCGGCGCGCCATTGCCCGAGACCTGGTACTGCGTCAGCCGGCCCAACCGGTCGTACTGGAAGGTATCGAGCACCTGCACGCCGCTGGCGTCGCCGATGGCGTCGATGCGCTGCGTCAGCAGGTTGACGCTGTTCCAGCTGTAGCGTTGGTCGACCACGCTGCTGGTGGTGCTGGGGCCGGCCGTCAGGTTGGTGAGCCGGCCGGTCTGGGCGTCGAATACGGCGCGGTTGTTGATGCCATTGGCATAGCTGTGCTGCTCGGCCCTGCCCCATGCGTTGACGGCCACTGCCTGCCACAGCAAGGTACCGGCGGCCAGGGTGGTGCCGGCCGCGGGCGTGCCGCCGGGGGTGGCGGGCAACGGGGCCACGTTGGCCGCGGTGTCGAGCTTGACGGCGTTCAGGAAGCCCAGCGCGGCGGTGTACTGGTAGCTGACCTGCACGCCGGTCGGGTAGCGCTGTGTGGCCACGCGGCCTTGGCTGTCGTAGCTGATTGCGGTGGCCAGGCTGGGGCCGCTCGTCACGTCGGTTCGGCTGTTGATGGGCCGGCCCAGGTTGTCGTAGACCAGCGTGCGGGTGATACCGTTGGCGGTGCTGGTCTGGCACAGCTTGCCGACGCCCTTGCTGCAGCTGTCGTAGTTCCAGCTGCTGATGTATTCGGGCTCGGCGCGGCTGGTCATGCGCCCGAGCAGGTCGTAGGCCAGGGTGGTCCAGCCGGCCACGGACGGTGCGGTGCTGCCGATGCCGCTGTTGGTGGGGCACGTGCTTGCACCATGACCACCACGCTGGTTTGAGCTTTGTTGTGCCTTCAACTGGCCCAGGGCGTCGTAGCAGTAGGCCGTGACGCCGGCATCGGGGTCGTTCAGGTTGAGCTTGCGGCCGCGGATATCGTAGGCAATCTGGATCAGGTTGCCCAACGCGTCCTTGGTGGTCACGAGGTTGCCGAACGCGTCGTGCTGGTGAACGAGTTGCGCGCCTGTGTCGGCGCTGGTGCCGGTGGCGTCGGTCACGAGCACGGTCTTGCCGTCGGGGTTCTTCTCTTCCTTGCGCGTGCGTCCCTTGTCGTCGGTGGTGAGCGTGACCAGGCCGGTGTAGGTGACGCTGGTGACGGCGGCCTGGCGGCTGTCGCGGCTGCCGAAGGCTTTGCTGGCCACGCTGCCGCCGCTTTGCTGGGCGGTGGCGGGGTCGGTGGTGTAGCTGGCGGTAGGCCGGCCGAGGCTGTCGAACTCGGTCAGCGTCATGCTGTAGTTGGCCGCGCCGCCGGTGGTGGAATCGTTGGAGGCCAGGAAGTACGGCTGGGTGGTGAGGAAGGCGACACCGTAGGCGTTGTAGTCGGTGTCCTGCACGATCAGCCGGCCCGCGCCGCCGGGTTGGGTGGCGCCGTCGTAGCCTTCGGTGACGCTGCGGATCTTGCGGCCGGCGCCGTCGTAGTAGACGCGGGCGAAGGGGCCGATCTTGCCGCCGCCGCTGCCGAGCGGCACGCTGTGCTCAAAGCGCACGGCGTCGGCCGGGGCTTCGTTGCTCGCGGGTGCGGGCACCAGCGTGAGGTTGGGCGCGCTGCCGTTGTGGCAGCCGGGGCTGTTGGATGGGGCGTTGGCGGCGGTTGCCGCGTCCATCGCGCCGGTGCTGGCGTTGTATGTCTTGAGCCAGCAGAAGTAGGCCGCGGTCTTGGTGCCGTCGGCGCGGGTTTCGAGGACCTTGCGGCCGAAGTCGTCCAGGGTCCACGCGGTGTCGAGCAGGTTGGGGCCAGTGAGCCTGGTGACGGCGCCGAAGCGCGGGTCGTAGCTGCGGCTCTCGGCGTGGTTCAGTGCGTTGCTCGCGCTGATGGCGAAGGTGCCCACCGGGATGGGCACGCTGACGCCATTGACGATGACGGTCTGCGCGGTGGTGTATGTGCTGCGGCTCGTGCGGGCGTCGAAGAGGTTCAAGCCCGAGGCACCAGCGCAGTTGGCGGTCGCGGCCGCGGTCTTGTTGCCGTAGGCGTCGGCGTAGGTGTACGTCGTGGTGAGGCACAGCTGCGGCTGGTCGGGCTCGATGGTCTCGCTGGCGAGCAATCCGTTGGCCTGGTACGTGAAGCTACTCGTGCGGCTGTAGCTGTAGGGGTCTGCGGGAGCCTGCGCTTGCGCCCGCGACGATGCAACTGCCGCCGAACAGAGCAGGAGCGCGATCAGTAGCCGATTGACTTTGTCGATCATGAATACCCTCGCAGCTCAGTATCGGCCAAACGATCGATGGTCAATTCGGACCTGTCGTGAAGGGGCTATTTGTCACATTGGTCCCTGTGAATCTCATGTTGCAGCCGGCCGGGTAGCCGGGCGGTCGGTAGTACCGGAACGTGAAGCTGGCCCCCGGAGCAAGCGTCGTCGTTGTGTCCTGGGCATACCATGAGACGGGGCTTGGCGGATTGTTGAGAGTGCACACCGCAGAAATTTCGGTAATGGTCCCTGCGCCAATGTTCTTAACGGTGACGGTGCCGTAGCTGCCTCCGTAATTCCCTGAACTCGCAGGTGTGCCACCTACATACGAAAAGGTGCCTTGTGGCGGCGGGGGTGTGACGACACTCAATGAGGCGGAAGCGCCGGGCGACGGCGTGCCCGCAACGTCATAAGCCTGTGCGGTGCACGTCAGACCGCCGCTGCCCGTGCTGTTGAATGTGGCACCCCCCGATCGGGGCAGGTCGATAGTCGAGCTGAAACTGCCCGTTGCGGCACCCACGCACGACCAGCGCATGTAGCTTGTCGACGAAGTCCCTGTATAGCTCAACGTGGATGTGCTTCCGGTGTAAATGGTCGATGGGCTGAACGAGATGGACATGACGGCCGCGGCATCGACAACCGTCGCGGAGGCGCCAGCGCTAGCCTGTGCCCCTGCCGCATTTGTTGCGGTTACCGTACAAGTCACCGTTCCGAGGGAGCCGGACGCGCTGCTCATCGTCACGCTGCCGCTGGTCGCGCTGGAGCTACCCGTCCGTGCGCCTGAGCAGGATGCATTCACCGACGTCGCGTCGGCCGTGGCGAAGTTGAAGACGGGCGACTGCACGCCATTGGTGTAGTTGGCCGCCGTGAAGCTGGCCGAAGTGACGCTTGGCGGCTGGATGACGACCAGACTGATGGCTTGGCTGCGCGCGCTGCCGGCATTCGGTGTGGCGGTGAGCGTGCCGCTGTAGGTACCGGTTGTCGCGGCGCTGGTCACGGTCACTACGCCGCAGGTCGCGCCCGCGGCGCATGCGCCTGTCGGACCACTGACGGTGGTGCCAGCCGCCGTCGCGTAGCTGATCGAGGTGGCTGTTGTCTGGCCGGTGTTGCTCAGCGTGCAGCTCATCGTGGCTGGCGTCGGCGATGTGGTCGGTGAGCTGCTGCTGCAGCTGCTCAGGCTCATTGCAGGCGGGGCGTTGACGACAAGACTGATGGGCTGGCTGGCTGCAGTGCCGGTGTTGGGCGTGGCCGTGAGCGTGCCGCTGTAGGTGCCCGCGCTGGTGGCACTGGTCACGGTCACCGTGCCGCAGGTCGCGCCCGCGGCGCATGCGCCTGTCGGACCGCTGGCGGATGTGCCCAGTGCAGTGCTGTAGCTGATTGAGCTGGCTGCCGTCTGGCCGCTGTTGCTCAATGAGCAGGTCATCGTGGCCGCTGTCGGTGACGTGGTCAGCGTGGTGCTGCTGCAATTGCTCAGGCTCAATGCAGGCGGGGCGTTGACGACGAGGCTGATGGGCTGGCTGGCTGCCGCGCCGGTGTTGGGTGTGGCCGTGAGCGTGCCGCTGTAGCTACCGGCTGTGGCGGCGCTGGTCACGGTCGCCGCGCCGCAGATCGCGCCGGCGGCGCATGCGCCTGTCGGACCACTGACGGTGGTGCCAGCCGCAGTCGCGTAGCTGATCGAGCTCAGCGCGGTCTGGCCGGTGTTGCTCAGCGTGCAGCTCATCGTGGCCGCTGTCGGCGATGTGGTCGGCGTGGTGCTGCTGCAATTGCTCAGGCTCAATGCAGGCGGGGCGTTGACGACGAGGCTGATGGGCTGGCTGGTTGCGGTGCCGGTGTTGGGTGTGGCCGTGAGCGTGCCGCTGTAGGTACCGGCTGTGGCAGGGGTGGTCACGCTCGCCGTGCCGCAGGTCGCGCCCGCAGCGCATGCGCCTGTCGGACCACTGACGGTGGTGCCAGCCGCGGTCGCGTAGCTGATCGAGCTGGCTGCTGTCTGGCCGGTGTTGCTCAGCGTGCAGCTCATCGTGGCTGGCGTCGGCGACATGGTCGGCGTGGTGCTGCTGCAATTGCTCAGGCTCAATGCAGGCGGGGCGTTGACGACGAGGTTGATGGGCTGGCTCGCTGCCGTGCCGCTGTTGGGTGTGGCCGTGAGCGTGCCACTGTAGGTGCCTGCGCTGGTCGCTGTGGTTACCGTGACGGGGCCACAGGGCGCATTGGCTGCGCAGGCCCCCGTCGGGCCGCTGGCGGTGGTACCCAATGCGGTGCTGTAGCTGATCGAGCTGACAGCTGTCTGGCCGGTGTTGCTCAGCGTGCAGCTCATCGTGGCTGCCGTCGGTGACGTCGTCGGTGTGCTGCTGCTGCAGCTGCTCAAGCTCAATCCAGGCGGCGTTGCCGGGGTGTTCACGACGAGGCTGATGGGCTGGCTGCTTGCCGTGCCGGTGTTGGGTGTGGCCGTGAGCGTGCCGCTGTAGGTACCGGCTGTGACGGCAGTGGTCACGGTCGCCGTGCCGCAGGTCGCGCCCGCGGCGCACGCACCTGTCGGACCAGTCACGGTGGTGCCAGCCGCCGTCGCGTAGCTGATCGAGCTGGCTGCCGTCTGGCCGGTGTTGCTCAGCGTGCAGCTCATCGTGGCTGCTGCCGGTGACGTGGTCGGTGAGGTGCTGCTGCAGCTGCTCAGGGCCAGTGCGGGCGGCGTCGGCGCCGGGTTCACCACCATGCTCACCGCGGTCGATGCCGCCGTGCCCGCGTTCGGTGTGGCCGTGAGCGTGCCACTGTAGGTGCCTGCGCTGGTGGCAGTGGTCACAATGACGGTGCCGCAGGTGGCATTGGCTGCGCAGACCCCCGTCGGGCCGCTGGCGGTGGTGCCCGCTGCGGTGCTGTAGATGATCGAGCTGGCTGCTGTCTGGCCGGTGTTGCTCAGCGTGCAGCTCATCGTGGCCGCTGTCGGCGACGTGGTCGGTGTGGTGCTGCTGCAACTGCTCAGGGCCAGTGCGGGCGGCGTCGGCGCCGGGTTCACCACCATGCTCACCGCGGTCGATGCCGCCGTGCCCGCGTTCGGTGTGGCCGTGAGCGTGCCGCTGTAGGTGCCTGCGCTGGTGGCCGTGGTCACAGTGACGGTGCCGCAGGTGGCATTGGCTGCGCAGGCCCCCGTCGGGCCGGTGGCGGTGGTGCCCATCGCGGTGCTGTAGCTGATCGAGCTCAGGGCGGACTGGCCGGTGTTGCTCAGCGTGCAGGTCATCGTGGCCGCTGTCGGCGACGTGGTCGGCGTGGTGCTGCTGCAACTGCTCAGGCTCAATGCAGGCGGGGCGTTGACGACGAGGCTGATGGGCTGGCTGGTTGCAGTTCCGGTGTTGGGTGTGGCCGTGAGCGTGCCGCTGTAAGTACCGGCCGTGGCGGCAGTGGTCACGGTCGCCGTGCCGCAGGTCGCGCCCGCGGCGCATGCACCCGTCGGACCACTGACGGTGGTGCCGGCTGCGGTGCTGTAGCTGATGGAACCCGCAGCCGCCGAGCCGCTGTTGCTCAGCGTGCAGCTCATCGTCGCTGCTGTCGGCGTCGTCGTCAGGGTGGTGCTGGAACAGTTGGTCAGTGACAGTGCGGGCTGCGGTGCGCTGCCGGCGATGGCTGTGGCGCTGGGCGCATCACCGGCACTGGCTGCCAGTGTGCTCAGCAGATTCGGCACCGTGTTGGTCACGGTGGACCTGGTCAGTCGACCCAGGATCCAATTGTCGCCTGCGGTCTTGTTGGGGCAACTGGCGCTGTCGGGCGCGCACAGCTCGTTGACCACGCTCTTGATGTACTGGCGGTTGGAGCCGGCGAAGGTGGCTTCGGTGGTGACGACGATCTGCGTCGGGTCGCCATAATCGTTGTAGGTGTTGACGGTGGTCACGGTGGGCAGCGCGCTGCCGGTCAGGTCGCTGCCTTGCTCGACGCTCTTGCGCAGGTAGGGTCGGCGCACCTTGGCGCTGGTCGCACAAGGTATGGCGTCGGTGGCCATATCCGGGTTGGTGGCCGAGGTGCGGTCGCAGTAGGTGTTGGCAGTGGTGCTCAGTAGTTGGGCCGTGGGTGCGTTCCAAGCGCCGCGCCGTGTCTCGCTGCGGCGCGCCACGCCGGCATATGGCTCGTCGAGCAGGTAGTCGGTGAAGACGGAGAGTGCGTCGCCATTGGGGGCCGTGTTCTGCTGCACGCTCTGCCGGAAGCCGAGCATGCCGCGGCCATCGAGGGCGGCCTTCAGCCCCTTGTAGGCAAACTCGGTCTTGACCTTGTTCAGGCCCACGCCGATGTCGGTCTCGCTGGTGATGACCACCGGGCTGGCGAGTGTCAGATCGACCAGCGGGTAAGCCGCGGCCTGACCCGACACTCCGCGGTCACTGGCGTAGCGCCCGGCCGGCGCATTGGCCAGCGTGGCGTAGGTCAAGGTGGTCTTCAGGCCCGTGGGCGAGATCACGCTGATCAGTTGGTCTGGTGGCGTCGGATCGCTCTTGACATAGAGCTGGTTGCTCGTCGCGTCGCCAGCCGTGGGGCTGTGCTTCAGACGCAGAATCTGCACCGAGCCGTTACCCAGGAAGTCACCGAATGTGAAGTCGGCCGTGCCATCACTCTGCTTCAGTTGATTGGCACTGGTGTTGAGGTTGAAGGTTGTGGAGGCCGTGAAGTTGCCGTCGCCGTCGCTCAAGTACACCTTGTTTTGCGTCGGGTCATCCATCCATCGGAACAGATCCGTGCGGCCATCGCCGTTGAAGTCCAAAGGTCGATATCGGCCGAGCAACTGAATCGTCGCAACGTTCGTATTGAGGTTCCTCGCCAGATTGCCGCCGACCCCCACGCGGAGTTGGTTGTTTGCTGCATTGAGAACGGCCACGAGGCAGTCGGTACGCCCATCGCCGTTGAAGTCCAGCGCGTCCTGGCAGGGCTCGTCGCCGGATCCAACCGCGAGTTCGAAATTGCGGGTTGGACTCGCATCGGGCCGAGAAAGCCAAACGCCGTTGGCCGCCAGAAGATCCGACACGCCATCGCCGTCAAAGTCGCCAACGGCATTGGCCCGGCCGGGCCAGGGTTTGTCATCCATGCGGTCTCTGTAAAGCGACCGATTGGCTACGTTGGTCGGCTCTTCAGTGAAAGTTTCGCTGGCATTGAGCGCGTAGACCCTTGTGCAGACAGTGGTCGAGCACAGCTGCTGCTCTGTCGGCTCAGGGCCGCCTGCGGTCATGAAGTTATAGCTGTAGGCAGGGTGACGGCTCGTGACGATGCGAAGGAGTCCATCTCCTCTCACGTCAGCAATGTAGAAGTAGCGACCCTCCGTAACGTTCCACCCGGTCGTACCAATCCCCGGAGAGAAGATCGAAGTGCTTGTCCTTTCGATCTTGTCGAGCGCGATGTTCGACGGTAGCGTCACTGATCGGAAACTGCCATCTCCGTTGGACAGGTACAGCACATGTGTTCTTGGCTGCGGGCATGACGTGAAGACATCGGTTCGCGCGTTCGCCACCCGCAGGATGTCAACCAGGCCATCCCCATTGAAGTCGGCAACGATCGATGAATGACAACCCGTACTGGAAAACAACTTCTCTGTCGTGATGTTGAACGCCGTGATCTGTGTGAATGTGCCGTCACCATTGGACTTCCACAGCGCGTTCTGCGACGGCGTGTCGGACCAGCGCAGCAGATCGGTCTTGCCGTCGCCGTCGAAGTCGATCGGGATCACGCCCAGCGTCCCGATGTTGTCCGTTAGCGCCGTTGTTGCAAGATTGAAAATAGGGCTGGCAGTAAATGCTTCGTTGCCCCCATTGGCGTACGTGAACAGCACTGGCGGCAGGCAGTTTGTCTCCGACTGAGCCTCGGTTGCGGCCGCGTCCGTGCAGTCCTTGATGGACGCCAGGCGCGAACGTCTGGTCACGCTGTTGTTGTCGTACGCAAGCCGGACGCGCCTGACGAGTACCGCGCTGGCCCCCTTGTCCAGCGCGGTGTTGTTCGGGCTGTTGACATAGGAATCGATTGCCCAAAGCCGCCTGACGCTGACGTTCTTGGAGCCCTGCTGATAGGCCTCCGCCTTGTCCAGCGTGCGGTCGCTGTATCGGAAGATGACCTTGTTGGCCGGCACCTGCGCGTTGCTGCTGTTGCCCGTGTACTGGATCTCGGCGATGTTCCACTCAGTACCCGGCGTGGGGCTGCCGGCCGTGGGGCCGCTGCCCCAGGCCACGTCGCGTTGCTCGTACTTGAAGTCGATGTAGTTACCGACCACGTCGCTCACGCGCGCCACGGCCCAGACCATGATCGCCGTCTTGCCTTGCGCGGCAACCGCGGCCTTGGTGTTGGCGTCGGCCGAGGGGGTCGCACCGTACTCGTAGATCTGCCCGGCTTTGGTCCAGACCTTGAAGTACTGCGGGCCGTTGGTGTCCGCGGCGCCGGTGGTGCCGTAGGCGCGGATGCGCGCGAAGCTGTCCTTCTCGGTGCGGTACTCGCGGTAGCCGGAGGCCAGGCCGCGGGCGTCGTCGACCTGCGGGAATGCGGACGGGGTGCCGTTGGCATCGGTCTGGATCAAGCGCTGGCCGTCCAGGCACAGCTTGTCGGGGCTGGAGAAGGTCACGCCCTTGGGCGCGCCGTCGGTGTACCGGGTCGCGGCACAGCGCGTGATCATGGAGATGCCCTGCACCGACCAGCCATGGCCGACCGGGCCGTTGACGCCGCCACCGGCGTACATCAGGCTGAGGTTGGGTTGCATGCCACCGATGCCGGGCGGCACGGCAATGGCCTTGCTGTAGCTGGGGCTGCCGGAGCCGGAGACGGCGACTTGGGCCTGTGCGGCAGTGGCGCCGAGCGCCAGGGTCAGTGCAGTGCACCCCGCCGTGACCACGAGACGCCATGTCGTCTCGGCTGCCCGCGCACGGACATCGTGAGGGCTGTTGCTCTTCTCCATCGGCCCGGCCCCCTCGTGCGACCCTGTTGCGGATCGCACCCGCCTCACTTGTTTGCCCCTTGCGCCCGACGATGATTTTCAACAGCTCGTCGCGGGATCCATGGTACGAGGCGATCTCTCGCGCGGCATAGGTGACTTCCCGCCCCGCGTTTACGGGGTGTCCCATTGCGCGGACCCGCCACGATCTTCTGTGCAAATTCAGTCCCATGCAGCCGCTCGCCACGGGCACCTTCTGGCCGGGGGACCGCCGCAGGTCGGCCTCAGGTCATGGTCTGCTCAGCATCCGTTTGCTGACCTTCGCGCCACCTGACCCGAACGTTCACAAGGGATCGAAAGAAGAACGTAGCGCGCTGCTCCAGTGCGCAATCGCATGCTGCACAGCCCTTCGTTCGAGGCGACCTGCGTAGGCAAGCCGGGTCAAGCGCCGCACCTCAAACGTACGCCCTCAGACCCACACCTGCAGCACGTAGTCGAACGGCGCCTGGCCGTTGAACAGGTCGACTCGCTGCAGCCTGATTCGCAAGCCGCCATCGGCGCCGCGCACCAGCGTGTGCTGATAGCGCCCGCCGAAGTGGCGCACGTTGTCGCGCCGCAGCTCCATCATGTGGAAGCGCGAACGCACGCGGATTTCGCTGATCTCACCGGCGATACGGCTCACCGCTTCGAGCGAGACATGGCTCACCAGATGATTCGTCTCCCACATCGGCGCCTGTGACCAGGCGTTCGGATGCGAGACGCGGCCCTTGCGGATTTCCATCATCAGCTTGTCTTCGGCAAAGATCGAGGGCGAGCCTTCCCATTCCGTCTGCTCGGGCATGACGGGCATCCAGTACACGCCTTGCGCATCGAACAGGTCGATCCACGCCTGCCAATGTTTGGCGTCGAGCAGTTCGGCCTGAAGGTAGAGGAATTGCTCGACCTCGCGTTGCAGGTCGCCGCTCAAGGTCAGGACACCGGGTAACGGCAGCCCGGCTGCGGCGAGCGCGGTGCCGGCCTGCGGCGCACGCGGCGAATGGTCGGGCTCGACGGCTTGTGCGCCGGTGCGCCGGGCGC
>Ga0315278_10001078_pt1 | contig 23585 bp, 17 predicted proteins | sample YL17G06_0_MG_FD_203880 | JGI IMG/M metagenome (GOLD analysis project Ga0315278, IMG submission 203880) | Sediment microbial communities from Yellowstone Lake, YNP, Wyoming, USA - YL17G06_0 | ecosystem: Environmental > Aquatic > Freshwater > Lake > Sediment | place: USA: Wyoming | collected... | reverse complement strand
TGATGCCGACATCCTTGGCGTGATGCCGGGGTCGGTTCGCTACACGCGCGACTTCTCGGCGGCGCGCCGCGTCCGCGGCGGTCACGCCGAGATGAACCGTCTGTATGCGGTGGAAAGCGCGCCCACTGCCACCGGGGCGAAGGCGGATCACCGTCTGGCGCTGAAGCCGAGCGCCCTCATCGCGGCGGCCCGCACGCTGGCGGCGGCCATTGGTGTGATTGGTGTGACGCCGGCTCCGCTGACGGCCGAATCGCAGCGCTTCGTCGAGGCGGCCGCCCGCGATCTCGCCGCCAACAAGACTGCCTCGCTGGTGGTGGCCGGTGACGAGCAACCCGCGGCGGTGCACGTCCTCGCGCACGCCATCAACCAGGCCCTCGGCAACGTCGGCCAGACGGTGCTGTATTCCGATTCGATCGAAGCCAATCCGATCGATCAAGTGGCGTCTCTCCGCGAACTGGTCACCGACATGCAGGCGGGCACCGTCAGCGGCCTGGTCATCCTCGGCGGCAATCCGGTCTACAACGCTCCGGCGGATCTGAAGTTTGGCGAGGCGCTGCAGCGGGTCGCGTTCTCGGCTCACCTGAGCCTCTACGAGGACGAAACCTCGGCCGCCTGCCAGTGGCACATCCCCGAAGCGCACGCGCTCGAAGCCTGGAGCGACGCCCGAGCGTGGGACGGGACGGCGACGATCCTGCAGCCGCTCATCTCCCCGCTCTACCTCGGCAAGTCCGCACACGACGTGGTCGCGGGATTATCGGCGTCCCCGGGCCGCGGCGGCTACGATCAGGTGCGCGACACGTGGAAGCGGTTCGCGATTCACGCCGGGATCGCCGATTTCGAGGCCTTCTGGCGCAAGTCCGTGCACGATGGCACCGTGGCCGGCACCGCGCTGGCGCCAAAGCCCGTCACGCTCGGGGATGTCGCCAGGGCGATCGCCTCACAGCCGTCGCCTGGTGCCGGACTTGAACTGGTCTTCCGGCTCGACTCCACCGTGCACGACGGCCGTTTTGCCAATTCGGGCTGGCTCCAGGAGGTTCCCAAGCCGTTCAGCAAGATCACGTGGGACAACACGGTTCAGCTGAGCCCGGCCACGGCCGCCAGTCTCGACGTCGGCAATGAGGATGTTGTTGACGTCATGGCGAACGGGCGGACGGTCGGCGGGCCGGTCTGGGTCGTTCCGGGACAGGCCGATGGCGTGGTGACGGTGCACTTGGGGTACGGCCGCACACACGCCGGGCGCGTCGGCAACCGGGTCGGCTTCAATGCCTACCAGCTCCGAACAAGCGATGCGGCCTGGGCGTCGACCGGCGTCACGCTTGCCAGGACCGGCAGGCGCTACGCGGTGGCCAGCACGCAATTGCACCATGACATGGCGGGCCGCCCGTTGATCCGGTCGGCGTCGCTGGAGGAGTTCCGGAACGACCCGGACGTCGTGAACGCTGAGGAACCAGCGCCGCCCAGGACGCTCACGCTCTATCCCGCGCACGAGTACAAGGGCTACGCCTGGGGGCTGGCCATCGACCTCAGCGCGTGCACGGGCTGCAACGCGTGCGTGGTCGCCTGCCAGTCGGAGAACAACGTGCCGGTGGTGGGCAAGGAGCAGGTGGCCAAGGGTCGCGAGATGCAGTGGATTCGCGTGGACACCTATTACAAGGGCCACCCCGGCGCGAACCCCGAGGCCTATCACCAACCGGTGATGTGCCAGCAGTGCGAGAACGCGCCCTGCGAGGTGGTCTGCCCGGTCGGCGCCACGCTGCACAGCGACGAAGGCCTGAATGACATGGTCTACAACCGCTGTGTCGGCACGCGGTACTGTTCGAACAATTGCCCCTACAAGGTGCGCCGCTTCAACTTCCTGCTCTACCAGGATTGGGACACGCCCACGCTCAAGATGCAGCGCAACCCCGACGTGTCGGTACGCAGCCGGGGCGTGATGGAAAAGTGCACGTACTGCGTGCAGCGAATCACGCGCGCCAAGATCGACAGCGAACAGGAAGACCGCAAGGTCCGCGATGGCGAGATTGTCACGGCGTGCGAACAGGTATGCCCGGCCCAGGCGATTGTCTTCGGCAACATCAACGACCCGCAGAGCCGCGTGTCGAGGCTGCGATCCGAGTCGCTGAGCTACTCGCTGCTCGGTGAGTTGAACACGCGCCCGCGCACGACGTACCTGGCGGCGCTGAAGAACAGTAACTCCGCGCTTGGGGATGGGGCGGAGAAGAAGCAGGGAGTGTAGGCCGGGGGGTCCGCCTTCGCCCAAGGCTTCGGCGGACCGCCGTCGCCTTGGCGGAAGAGGTCAGACCCACCGACACAGGAATCGCCGAATGTCCGATACCAACGTGATGCCGACTTCGGGTGCCGCGCGCCACGAGCCGCTGCCGGCGTTTATCGCGCCGGGGCATTCGTTCGCGACGGTCACCGACAAGATCAGCTCGATCGTCCTGACGCAGAAGTTCTCGGTGGGCTGGCTCGCCGGGCTGGCCGTCTCGTCGATGCTGGCTGGCTTGCTGCTCGTGTCGGTCAGCTACCTGTTCGCCAAAGGCATCGGCATCTGGGGCAACAACATCCCGGTCGGCTGGGCGTTCGACATCACGAATTTCGTCTGGTGGATCGGCATCGGCCACGCGGGCACCCTCATCTCGGCCATCCTGCTGCTCCTGCGTCAACAGTGGCGCACCTCGATCAACCGGTTCGCCGAAGCGATGACGCTGTTTGCCGTCGCCTGCGCCGGCATGTTCCCGCTGATTCACGTCGGCCGCCCGTGGCTGGCCTACTGGCTGATGCCCCTCCCGAACACGATGTCGGTCTGGCCACAGTTCAGGAGTCCTCTGATCTGGGACGTGTTTGCGGTGTCGACGTACGCCACCGTCTCGCTGCTCTTCTTCTTTGTGGGCCTCATCCCCGACCTCGCCACGCTGCGCGACCGCACGCCGTCGAAGATCGGACGGGTGATCTACGGCATCTTCGCGATGGGATGGCGAGGTTCGGCCAGGCACTGGCACCGCTACGAGACAGCCTACCTGCTGCTGGCCGGCCTGGCGACTCCGCTGGTGGTCTCGGTGCACACCATCGTGAGCTTCGACTTCGCGGTATCGCTCGTCCCGGGCTGGCACACAACGGTGTTCCCGCCGTACTTCGTCGCCGGCGCCATCTACTCGGGATTTGCCATGGTGCTGACGCTTGCGATTCCCATCCGGGCCGTCTACGGACTCGGCGACTTCATCACGAAGCGGCATCTCGACGTGATGGCCAAGGTCATGCTGTGTACGGGCCTGATCGTGGCGTACGGCTACTTGATGGAAGCATTCATCTCCTGGTACAGCGGCAACATCTACGAGCGGTCGACGATGTGGAACCGCATGACCGGGCCGTACTGGTGGGCGTACTGGAGCCTGATTCTCACCAACGTCGCGATCCCGCAGTTGCTGTGGGCCCGGCGCGTGCGGGCTAGCGTGGTGGCCCTCTGGATGCTGTCGATCGTCATCAACATCGGGATGTGGCTCGAGCGGTTCGTCATCATCGTGACAAGCCTGCACCGGGATTTCCTGCCCTCGTCGTGGGGCATGTACAGGCCGTCGTTCTGGGATTGGTCGACCTACATCGGCACGATTGGGCTGTTTCTGACGCTGTTGTTCCTGTTCATCCGCTTCCTGCCGATGATCTCGATCTTCGAGATGCGCACGATGGTGCCGGGAGCGAAGGTGGACAGGCGCGAAACGTAGGGGCGGCCCCCTGTGGCCGCCCGGGGCAACCACGGGGGGTTGCGCCTACGGTAATCCACGACCCGTTGCGGCTTCGCCGCCGCGGGAGTCGGGGTTCGGGATTAGAAACTCGGGGTCGATTGGGTAAAGACCGGGGTCTTCGCGCTGGAGGCCGGGTCTTCAGACCCGGCGAGGGATGGGACTATCGTGACGCATGGCGCAAGGCATATGCAGCAACGAGATCTCTACGGCCTGATGGCCGAATTCGAGAGTCCGACCGCGCTGGTCGCCGCGGCCAACAAGGCGCGCGAGGCCGGCTACCGGAAGATGGATGCGTACTCCCCGATCCCGATCGAGGAGCTGCACGACGCTCTCGGCTTCGAGACGACGAAGCTCCCGATGCTGGTCGCCGGCGGCGCGCTCATCGGCGCGCTGGCGGGATTCGGTCTCCAGGTGTGGGCGTCGACGGTGGCGTACCCCGTCAACATCGGCGGACGGCCGCTGCTGAGCTGGCCGTCGTTCATCCCCGTGACGTTTGAAACGGCCATCCTGTTTGCGGCCTTCGCGGCGGTATTCGGGATGCTGGCGCTCAATGGTCTGCCGATGCCGTATCACCCGGTGTTCAACGCCGCGCGGTTCGTCATGGCGAGCCGCGATCGGTTCTTTCTCTGCATCGAGGCGCGGGATCCGAAGTTCGATCACGCGGCGACGCGCCAGTTCCTCCAGGGGTTGGCTCCGCGCGAGGTGTCCGATGTGGAGCACTGACGCGACACGGGGTCGCGAATCGGGTCAGACCCCATTCAGGCTGCGGCATTGGGGTCTGACCCCATTGCTGGCTGCGGCCCTGCTGATGGCAGGCTGCCGGCAGGACATGCACGACCAGCCGAAGTTCAAGCCGTACGCGAAGAGTGACTTCTTCGCCGACCAGCGATCGGCCCGCCCGCTGGTCGACGGCACGATCGCGCGCGGCCAGCTGCGAGCCGACGAACTGCTCGAGACGGGCAACGTGGCGGGCAAGCCATCCGACCTGTTTCCGTTCCCCGTCACGGCGTCCGTGCTGGAACGCGGTCACGATCGCTACGACATCTACTGCTCGCCGTGCCACGGACGGACCGGCCAGGGTGACGGCATGATCGTGCGGCGAGGCTATCGCCGGCCGCCCTCGTTTCACCAGGACCGTCTCCGGCAGGCGGCGCCCGGCTACCTCTTCGATGTGACGTCGCGCGGATTCGGTGCGATGCCAGACTACGCGACGCAGGTGCCGCCAGGCGATCGGTGGGCGATTATCGCCTACCTGAGAGTCTTGCAGCGGAGCCAGCGGGCCACGCTGGCCGACGTGCCCGCGCGCGATCGGCAGCAGCTCGAGGCTTCGGGCAAGCGTGAACAGTAACGACATGCACGACGCCACGTACGCGCCACCCGCCAGCCTCGACCTGCTGCGCCGGCGATCGCTCATCCTCGGGATCGTCGGCCTGGTCGCTTCCGGGGCCGGTGCGCTCATCGACCCGAATCAGTTTCTGCACTCGTACCTCCTGGCTTTCCTGCTGTGGCTTGCCGCCGCGCTCGGCGGCCTGGCGTTGACGATGCTGCAGCACATGACCGGCGGCGGCTGGGGTGTGGTCCTCCGGCGAATCCTCGAGGCCGCGGCCCGCACGCTGCCCTGGATGGCCGTGTTCTTCGTGCCGATCGCGCTCGGCGCCACCCGCCTCTACCCGTGGACCGACGCGGCCCGCGTCGCCTCCGATCACGTGCTGACGCAAAAGGCCCTGTACCTGAACCTGCCCTTCTTCTACGCGCGCGCTGTGCTCTATTTCGCAGTGTGGTGCGGCCTCGCGTGGTTCCTGACGAAGTGGTCGGCCGAGCAGGATGTGACAGGGGCCCCGGATCTGCAGCGACGGATGCGTGCGATGAGCGCCGTCGGCCTGGTCGTGTACGCGTTGACGATGACATTTGCGTCGATTGACTGGGGCATGTCGCTCGAACCGCACTGGTTCTCGACGATGTACGGGTTCCTCTTCATCGGCGGGCAGGCCCTGATGGGACTTTCGATCGCCATTGTCATGGCGCGGCGGCTGTCGCTCGAGCCGCCGATGTCGAGCGTTTTCAACGCAGGGCACTTCCACGATTTCGGCAAGCTGCTGTTCGCGTTCACCATGGTGTGGGCGTACCTGTCGTTCTCGCAGTTCCTGATCATCTGGTCGGCGAACCTGCCCGAGGAGATTCCGTGGTACATCCACCGGATGCATGGCGGCTGGGAGGCGATCGGGATCGGCTTGATGCTCTTCCACTTCGCCGTACCGTTCGTGGTGCTCGTCAACCGGAAGACCAAGCGGAACTCCGCAATCCTGGCCGGCATGGCGCTGTGGATGATCGCGGTGCGTTTTCTCGATCTGTTCTATATCATCGGGCCTGAGGCGTACCCGGAGGGATTGCGCATCCACTGGCTCGACCTCGCGACGGTGGTCGGTGTCGGCGGCGTCTGGGTGGCCCTCTTCGCGGCGAACTTGAAGAGCCGACCGCTGCTGCCGCTCAAGGAACCGGAACTGGCGAGCGCGCTGCGGGGACCGGGGGGACACTAGGGAGTGGGGGGAGTTCGCAGGCATGAGCTGCGGTGCCTGAGGGATGACGGCGTCCGAAGCGGCCCCTCGAACCAAGCCGACCAGCGAAGTCCTGAGCGAAGTCGAAGGGCGTGAGTTCGCAAGACGCAGGGGCGCGCGACAAGCGGAAGATCGATATGGCAGAACACCCACCGGGAAGCAAAGACGAGGGACGGTCGGACAGCGCCGCGTACGAAACGCGAGACATCAAGATCCGCCCGCTGGTGGTGTTTGCTGCGGGCATCGCCGTGTTGATCATCTTCTCGTTTCTCGTCGTGTTGTGGGTGTTCCGGCTGTTCAGCGCGCAGCACACCACGCAGGACGCACAGTCGGCCGCCTCGTCTATTGCGCGCCCGGCCGCCGCCGCCCGGGCCGACGAGCAGCTGCGGTGGCCGGAACCCCGTGTCCAGAGCCGCCCGGCTGATGATCTCAAGGCGCTGCGCGCGGAGGAAGACGCGTCTCTCACGTCCTACGGCTGGGTCGATCGCGACAGCGGTGTGGTCCGCGTGCCGATTGATGTGGCCATGCGCCTGGTGTTGAAGGAAGGGCTGCCCGCACGTCAGCCCGGAACGGGCTCGCCGGCAGCGGGCACGCCGGCTCCGGTCATTGCGCCGAAAGGCGAAAGAAAGACACAGAAGGCTCCATGAAGTCCCTGATTGCTGCTCTTGCGATCGGTCTGACGCTCGGCCCGCCCATGGCCAACGCCCAGCCGCCCCGCTTCACGGGCGGAGGTCTGCCCCGGGAGGAGGGGATGACCGGCCCCGGCACGCCCTCAGAGCTGGTGCCGGACATTCTGGCGAAAGTCGGTGTCGATCAGAAGCTGAACGCCCAGGTGCCGCTCGATCTCGCCTTCCGGGACGAGGCCGGCCGACCGATCAGGCTGGGCGACTACTTTGGCAGAAAGCCCGTCGTCTTGATGCTCGTCTACTTCGAGTGCCCGATGCTCTGCACACAGGTGCTCAACGGCGCGGTCGCCGCGATGAAGATCCTCAACTTCACGATCGGCGACGAGTACGACGTGGTGACGGTCAGCTTCAATCCCAAGGAAACGCCGGCGCTCGCGCAGTCGAAGAAGACGACGTATGTGGCGAAGTACGGGCGGCCGCCGGCCAGCGCCGGGTGGCATTTTCTGACAGGCGACGAGCCGTCCATCGCGGCGCTGGCGAGCGCCGTGGGCTTCCGGTACACGTTTGATCCGACCACCCAGCAGTACGTGCACGCCAGCGCGATCATGGTGCTGACGCCGCAAGGCCGCGTCTCGAAGTACTTCTACGGCATCGACTATCCGCCCAAGGATCTCCGCCTGGGCCTGATCGAGGCGTCCAACGGCAGGATCGGCAGCGCAGTCGACCAGTTGCTGCTCTATTGCTATCACTACGATCCGCATACCGGGAAGTACAGCATGATGGTGCTGAACGTGCTCCGGCTGGCGGGCGTCGCGACGGTCGCGCTCATTGGCGGCTATATCGCGGTGATGTGGAACCGGGATCGACGGAAACTGAAACGCGCCGTGGCCAGTGCGCCGTCGGTGACGCAGTAATCGCGTATGCCTCAGACGCAGCTACTTCCGGAACAGGCCTCCACGATGGCGCCCCGCGTGGATGCGTTGTACTACTTTTTGATCGCCGTCACGGCGTTCTTCACGCTGCTCATCGCGGGCCTGGTCATCTACTTCGCCATCAAGTACCGCCGCCGGTCGAAGAATGAAGCTGGCGTGCCCATTCACGGCGCCATGTGGCTGGAAGCGACGTGGACGATCATCCCGCTGATCATCGTCCTGGTGATCTTCGGCTGGAGTTCGAGCATCTTCTTCTCGATGGCGCGGCCGCCGACGCAGACGCTCGACGTCTATGTGGTCGGCAAGCAGTGGATGTGGAAGTTTCAGCATCCTGACGGCCGCATGGAAGTGAACGAACTGCACGTGCCGGTGGGCGTGAACGTCAAGCTGACGATGACGTCGCAGGACGTGATCCACGACGTGTACGTTCCGAACTTCCGGCTCAAGGCGGACGTGCTGCCGGGCAAGTACACGCACATGTGGTTCAAGGCCACCAAGCCGGGCAAGTACCACCTCTTCTGCGCGGAGTACTGCGGCACGAACCACTCGGGCATGGTCGGATGGATCATCGTCCAGGAGCGGGCCGAGTACGAGCAGTGGCTCGCCGGGAGCGTCGGCCAGGGGACGACGATGGCCCAGGCGGGAGAGAAGTTGTTCAAGGACCTGGCGTGTTCGTCGTGTCACCAGGCCGACACGATCGGCCGGGGACCGACGCTCATCGGTTTGTACGGCAACAAGGTGACACTCGACAACGGATCGACTGTGATGGCCAGCGACGCGTACCTGCGAGATTCGATCACGAATCCGCGGTCGAAAGTGGTCGCGGGTTTTCAGCCGGTGATGCCGTCGTTCCAGGGCATCGTCAGCGAGGAAGGCCTGCTGCAGTTGCTGGAGTACATCAAGTCGCTGAAGGCCACGCCCTCGAACGCCACCGGCGCTCTTCCCCCACCCGCTCCCGCGATCCCAGCGAAGAAGTGAGCCTATGGATACCGCCGCCACGCCGCACGTGAACTATCTGACCGACGGTTACGGCTTGAAGTCGTGGCTCCTGACGCGCGACCACAAGCGGATCGGGCTCCTGTACCTGTTCAGTGTCTCGGCGTTCTTCGTGCTGGGCGCGTTCTTCGCGGCCCTCATCCGCGCGGAGTTGCTGACGCCGGCCGGCGACCTGGTCGCATCCGACACCTACAACCGGCTCTTCACGATGCACGGCGTCGTGATGGTGTTCTTCTTCCTGATCCCGGCGATTCCGTCGGTGCTGGGCAACTTCCTGGTGCCCATCATGATTGGCGCCAAGGACCTGGCGTTCCCGCGCCTCAACCTGTTGAGCTGGTACCTGTACACGTTCGGCGGGATCTTCACGCTGTGGGCCCTGGTGACTGGCGGCGTGGACACGGGCTGGACCTTCTACACGCCGTACAGCAGCGCGTTCTCGAACTCGAACGTCGCGCTGGTGATCGTCGGCATCTTCATCAACGGCTTCTCGTCGATCCTGACGGGGCTCAACTTTATCGTCACCATCCATAAGATGCGCGCGCCGGGCATGACCTGGTTCCGGATGCCGCTCTTCGTCTGGGCGCACTACGCGACGGCGCTGATCATGGTGTTGGGAACGCCGGTTGTCGCCATTACGCTCGTGATGGTGGGCGCGGAGCGCTTGCTGCATTTGGGCATTTTCGACCCGAAACTGGGCGGCGATCCGGTGCTCTTCCAGCACCTGTTCTGGTTCTACTCGCACCCGGCGGTCTACATCATGATCCTGCCGGCCATGGGTGTCATGAGCGAGCTGGTGGCCGCTTTTTCGCGCAAGTCGATCTTCGGCTACTCGTTCGTCGCGTTCTCGAGTCTGGCGATCGCGGTGTTGGGCTTTCTCGTGTGGGGCCATCACATGTTCGTCAGCAGCGAGTCGGTGTATTCGGCAATGGCGTTCTCGCTGCTGAGCTTCCTGGTGGCGATCCCCTCGGCGGTCAAGGTCTTCAACTGGGCCGCGACGATGTACAAGGGCTCGATCTCGTTTGAAGCGCCGATGATGTACGTGTTCGGGTTTATCGGCCTGTTCATGATCGGCGGGCTGACGGGTCTGTTTCTCGCGGCGATCGCGGTGGACGTGCACGTCACCGACACGTACTTCGTCGTGGCGCACTTCCACTACATCATGGTCGGCGCGAGCATCATGATGTTCATGGGCGGCCTGCATTTCTGGTGGCCCAAGATCTTCGGCAAACTCTACAACGAGTTCTGGGCCAAGGTGGCCGCGGCGACCATTTTCCTGGGCTTCAACCTGACGTTCTTCCCGCAGTTCATCGTTGGCTACCTCGGGATGCCGAGGCGGTATCACGCGTACCCGCCGGAGTTCCAGTTGTGGAACATCCTCTCGACAGCTGGGGCGACACTGCTGGCGGTGGGCTACGCAATGCCGGCGTTCTACCTGCTGCACTCGCTCGTCAAGGGCAAGCCGGCCCCGTCGAACCCGTGGGGCGCGAAGGGGCTCGAGTGGGACACCACGTCGCCGCCGCCGACCCATAATTTCGAGACGCCGCCGGTGGTGACCGAACCGCCGTACAACTACGCGAAGTGAGGAGTTGATGTCGGGCACGCACTCAGACGAACCCTCGGTCCTCCAGCACCACTTCGACAATCTCGGACAGCAGTTCGAGGCGTCGGCGCTCGGGATGTGGCTGTTCCTGGTGACCGAGATCCTCTTCTTCGGCGGGCTGTTCACCGCGTACATGGTCTACCGGCTCACCTATCCGGAGGCATTTGCCGAGGCCAGCCACCACTTGAACATCGTGCTCGGCGGCACCAACACCGCCGTGCTCATCGGGAGTTCGCTCACGATGGCGATGGCCGTCTACGCGGCGCAACAGGGCAACCGCAACAGGCAGGTGCTGTTCCTGCTGCTCACGATGGTGCTCGGCCTGGTGTTTCTGGGCGTCAAGTCGGTGGAATACAGCCACAAGTTCGCCGAGGGCCTGGTCCCGGGGCCGAACTTCCGCTTCGAGGGCGACGCGATTCACACGCAGTTGTTCTTCTCGCTGTATTTCGTGATGACCGGTCTTCATGCGCTGCACATGATGGTCGGCATCGGCATCATGGCCGTGCTGACGGTGTTCGCGTGGAAGGGGCGCTATACGAAGCGCTACCACACGCCGGTCGAAGTGAGCGGCCTCTACTGGCACTTCGTCGACATCGTCTGGATCTTCCTGTTCCCGCTGCTTTACCTGATCGACCGGCACGGGGCGGGCGGTTAACGCCATGGTGAACGACGTGACCGACGCGAATCTCGAATATGGCGGGGCCGAGCCTGCAAAGCACCTGGTTCCCCTGCGGGTCTACTTCACGGTGTTTGCCGCGCTGATGGCGCTGACCGCGCTGACCGTCTTCGCGGCCATGAGGGACCTCGGGCCGTTCAACACGGTGGTGGCCCTGGTCATCGCCTGTATCAAGGCCGTGCTGGTGGTGCTGTACTTCATGCACGTGCGGTACAGCACGAAATTGACGTGGGCCGTGGTCGCCGGCGGATTCTTCTGGCTGCTCCTCCTGCTGCTCATGACGCTCAGCGACTACATCACGCGCGGCCCCGGCTGGCTGCATTTCGGATAGCTCAGGCGCGGCCTGCGTGGTATAAGAAAGAGACGCGCGTCTTCAGTCCGATCAACCCCAGAGACACGACCGACGTCGAGTGGAGCGGTGCCATGGCCGACAGCCTGCTCTTTCTCACCGAACTGATGGGGATGAAGGTCTACGACCTGAAGGGCCGGAAGATCGGCCGCCTTCGGGACGCCTGCATCGTCCCCAGCGGCGATCCCGTTCTGGTCGACCGGTACCTGGTCGGCGGGGAATTGACCTGGTGGACCGTCCGCCAGGACCAGGTCGAGCGCATCTCGATTGACGGCATCTATCTCCGCGACGAGCAACTCGTCCCGTACCACGAGGACGAGTACATGCTGCGGATGGTGCGCGACCTGCTCGATCAGCAGATCATCGACATCCACGGACGCAAGGTGGTCCGTGTCAATGACGTCACCTTCGAACTGAAGCGCGCCAACAGCCACGATCAACTCTGGGTACTCGAAGTCGATGTGGGCCTGCGGAGCATCTTCAGGCGTCTGTGCCAGGGCATCATGCCGCCGCGGCTGGTCCGCCGCATGATGATGCGCATCCCGCCGAACTCGATTCGCTGGGAATTCTGCAACATCGTCGAACCCGACCCCCAGCGACGGCTGCGGCTGAACATCGATATGACAGCCCTGGAAGGCATCCACCCGGCCGACCTGGCCGACATCGTCGAAGAACTCAGTCACGAGGATCGGGAGGCGGTGTTCGAAGCGATCGACAGCGAGGTCGCGGCCGACACCCTGTCGGAGGTCGAGGATCCGCGCACCCAGGCGTCGATTCTCGAATCCCTCGAGGCCGATCGTGCGGCCGACATCGTCGAGGAAATGGACCCCGACGAAGCCGCCGACGTGCTGGGCGAACTGGAGGACGAGAAGTCGGAAGCCATTCTCGATGAGATGGAGGCAGAACCCAAGACCGAAGTCGAGGAGTTGCTCGAATTCGACGAAAAGTCGGCCGGCGGCATGATGAACAGTGAGTTTGTCGCCGTCGCCGACACCGGAACGGTCGCCGACGCGATGGCGGCGGTCCGCGAACAGATCGAGAACATCGACACGCTGACCAATATCTTCCTCGTGGACGCCAACGGCCGCCTGGCCGGGGCGCTGCCGGTGGGACGACTGCTGCTGGCCGAGGCGCCGACCCTGCTGAGAGATCTCGCCAAAGACGAGGAAGTCGTGTCGGTGATCGTCACCGAACGCCGCGATCGCGTGACCGAGATCGTGGACAAGTACAACCTGATGGCCCTGCCGGTGGTGGACGAGCGCGGCGCGCTGGTCGGCGCGATTACGGCGGACGACATCATCTCGGTGCTCAGGCAGGAGTAGTCGCGTGCGGCTTGTGGATCGTCTGCCCCGGTCGTGGCTGGTCTTCTTTGCCGTGATCGGCCCTGGCTTCGTCACGGCCATGGTCGATAACGACGCGGGCGGTATCTATACCTACTCGCAGGCGGGCGCCAGGTTCGGCTACACGATGCTCTGGACCCTGCCGCCGATCGCGCTCCTGCTGGTGGTGACGCAGGAGATGAACGCCCGCATGGGCGCGGTCACCGGCAAGGGCCTCTCGGATCTGATCCGCGAGGAATTCGGCCTGCGGACGACATTCGTCGTGATGATCCTGCTCGTCCTGGGGAACTTCACCAACGTCATCGCCGAGTTCGCCGGCGTCGCCAGCGCGCTCGAATTGTTTCACATCAGCAAGTTCGTGTCGGTGCCGCTCGCCGCCCTCGCCGTCTGGTTGCTCGTCGTCAAGGGCACCTATGCGAGCGTCGAAAAGATCTTTCTCGGCGCCTGCGTGGTGTACATCGCCTACATCGTGGCGGCCGTGCTTATCAGCCCGGACTGGGAAGCCTCGGCGCTGGCCAGCGTCAAACCGGTGCTCCTGCTGGATGCCGCGTACCTGACGCTGCTCGTAGGACTGGTGGGCACGTCTGTCGCGCCGTGGATGCAGTTCTATCTGCAGGCGGCGGTGGTCGAAAAGGGCATCACCGTCAAGGACTACAAGGAATCCCGCGTCGAGGTCATCGTCGGCTGCATCGTGATGGTGGTCGTGGCGTTCTTTATCATCGTGGCGTGCGCCGCGGCCATCTACAGGACCGGGCCGCGCGACATCAACAACGCGGCCGAGGCGGCCAAAGCGCTCAGGCCCTTTGGCGAGTACGCCTACCTGCTGTTCAGCGCGGGATTGCTCAACGCGTCACTCTTTGCGGCGAGCATCCTGCCGCTCTCAACCGCGTATTCGGTCTGCGAAGGTCTGGGATTCGAATCCGGCGTCAACAAGCGCTTCCGCGAGGCGCCAATCTTCTATTGGCTGTACACCGGCCTGATCGTCGGCGGCGCGGCCGTTGTTCTTATGCCGGACTTCCCGCTCATCAAGATGATTCTGTTCTCGCAGGTCGTCAACGGCGTCTTGCTGCCCGTCATCCTGGTGTTCATGATCAAGCTGGTCAACAAGACCGACCTGATGGGCGAATGGGTCAATCCCCGCGCCTACAACGTGATCGCGTGGATAGCCGTCACCGTGCTGGTGGGCCTGACGTTCGTCATGGCGGGCTTCACCGTGCGCGACATGTACTTCGCGGGATAGGGCCGCGCAGGGCGGCCACGGGGGGCCGCCCCTGCGAGACGGAGAATTGTCAGACCCGGTTTCTTCCCTGGCGGGCCGCCCCCACCGAATCTGCTCCTGTGGGCGTAGGGGCAACCCCCCGTGGTTGCCCGACCCCGCGCGTGCTATTCCCCTATGTCCGCCCACAGCCGGCTGAGCTCCAGATCGATCTCCACGAACGGCTCCACTCGCACCACCTCGTCGCCCAAGTGGGTCGAGATGATGCTCCATCGACCCGATTCGAGGCGCAGGACTTCGAGTGATCGGCCAAGCGGGTCGATCAGCCAGGCGTGCGGGATCGACTCCCTGGCGTAGATCGTCAGCTTTCTGACCCTGTCGAGCGCAGCCGTCTTCGGCGACACGACTTCGCAGATCCAGTCTGGAGCTAGCGGGAAGTAGGCGGTCTTCGGCGGTTGAGCCATCCGGCTGCGGCGCCACCCGGCGACGTCAGGTACCAACACGTCCGGACCAAGGTGGAGCTCGGGCTCGTCCAGAATCCACCACCCGCCTGGGCCTCCCTTTCCGTAGTGGTACGCCACGCTGATGAGCGCGCCGAGACCAGACGCGGCGATGGCGTGCGGCGGCGCTGGCCTGGGTGAGGCGTGGAGTTCGCCATTGACGATCTCGGCCACAAGGTTGTCGGCCAGCTGAACGAGATCCTCATACGTGGCGGGACGATCGAACGGCGGAACGCGCGGCATGGGCGGCATTGTACATCGTCACAATGCACGTGACGTGCCGCAGACAGGCCCGTCTCGGAGTGCTGAAATTGGTATGTTTCGCAGGGGTGGCGGAAGCGCATGGCAGAATCTGCAAGTTCCGCGGTCGATGCGAGTTGCAGATTCTGCGAGGGACCGGCGCGGCGGAGAAGTGGGGCCTGACCCCTTTTCTCCATGGCCAACCCCTCCCAGTCAGTCGACGACGAACAGCTTCGCGCCGCCGGCGGTCCGGGAGCGGTGGGGTTCTTCGTTGTCGGCGACTTGATAACTCTGGCCGGGCCGCAACGTGAACGTGCGACCGTCCTTGAGTTCGGTGACCAGTTCGCCCTCGAGCACGAGCAGCACGTGCCCGCGGCTGCACCAGTGGTCCGCGAGATACCCAGGCGAGTACTCGACCATCCGGACACGGATGTTCCCCGCCTCGAAGGCCTGCCACCGCGCCATGCCGGTCTCACCGGGATGATCGGTCGGCGGAACAACACTCCAATCCGTCACGCCAAATGGCACGCCGGTGATCGGCATTGCGTACTCCCCAGTGTTTCGATTCGCAACTGCGGCTGCGGATTCGCGTGACGCGATCGGTTCACAACGCTCGCTCAGTGCTGAGTCCTGAGGGAACAAGTTCGTCTCCGAACCTATGAATCGAAGGGCCCAGTACCGCTACGACTCCTCTGTATCCGCCCACAACCGGCCCAGTTCAAGATCGAGCTCCACGAACGGCTCCACTCGCACCACCTCGTCGCCCAAGTGGGTCGAGATGATGCTCCATCGACCCGATTCGAGGCGCAGGACTTCGAGTGATCGGCCAAGCGGGTCGATCAGCCAGGCGTGCGGGATCGACTCCCGGGCGTAGATGGTCAGCTTTCTGACCCTATCGAGCGCAGCCGTCTTCGGCGACACGACTTCGCAGATCCAGTCTGGAGCCAGCGGGAAGTAGGCGGTCTTCGGCGGCTGAGCCATCCGGCTGCGGCGCCACCCGGCGAGGTCTGGCACCAACACGTCCGGGCCAAGGTGGAGCTCAGGCTCGCCCAGAATCCACCACCCGCCTGGTCCGCCCAGCCCATGGTGGTACGGACCTCCGACGAATACGCCAAGAGCGGATGCGGCGATGACGTGGCGCGGTGCTGGCTGGGGTGAAGCGTGCAGTTCGCCATTGACGATCTCGGCCACAAGGTTGTCGGCCAGTTGAACGAGATCCTCATACGTGGCGGGACGATCGAACGGTGGAACGCGCGGCATGGGCGGCATTGTACATCGTCACAATGCACGTGACGTGCCGCAGACAGGCCGGTCCAGGAGTGTGGAAATCGGTGCGTTTCGCGTGGGTGGCGGAAGCGCATGGCAGAATCTGCAAGTTCCGCAGCCGATGAGGGTTGCAGATTCCGCCAGGTACCGGCGCAGTCGAAGATCGGGAGCCAGGCTCCTGATTTGCGAAAAGAATTCTCCCGGAGACGCCCTCGTGGCTGCCTCGTGGCAGAAAGGCGGGGCGGCCACGGAAATGGGGTCTGACCCCATTTCGTGGTCCGACCCCAGTTGCTCCTACATCCCGCCCCTCCCGGCTGGCGCCGGCGAGAAACGGCTCAGATTGCTCTGACCCGGCGCGCCGGGCGCCCCGGCGGCGGCCACACCCACCATGGCGTTGATCTCATCGCGGCTCCACTTCGCCTTGAGGAGCGCAATGTAGAGCTTGCGTGTCGCGTCAGCGCGGTCCTTGCTCGCGCCCATCGACAGCAGCAGGTTGTTCTTGCCGACCACGGCCGCCGACGCCCCGAGCTTCCTGACGCAGCCATCAACATCCGCCGCGTCGCACCCGACAAGGGCCAGCGCCTTCTTCGCTTTGAACTTCTCGGCAAGCGCGGCGTCCATGGCGTTCGGCTCGGTCACCATCACCGGCTTCTGGGCGTTGTCGAGCACGTCGCCGAGAAGGCTGGCTTGCGGGCGCACGAGATTGACCACGATGTTGGCAGCCTCCATCGCCTTCAATGCCACCTTGCCGTCGGCCGTCAGTTTGTCGCCAAACCACGCGCCGTCTGGCCCGGCGACGTCGATACGGCCGAAGTTCAGCAGTGCCGCTGCGGCTTCCATCGTCTCAATGCTGCCCTGGAACACGCCAGGACCGCGGACGCCGGTGCTGTACCTCGCCCCGCCACCGCCACCGCGGCCGCCGCGACCGCCGGCCGCCGGCGTGGCGCTAGCCGCCTGCATCTCTTTGATGCGCTGCGTCATGGCCGCCATCAGTTCGCCGTTGCTGGACGCCCGCACAAACGACCAGCCGCCGCCGCCGCCGCGCCCGCCGCCGCCACCGGCCACGGCCACGGTCTCGCCCGACGCGTTAGGCACGACGAATCGCTGCGAGTTGTACTGGTCGAGACGGTCGGCGATGATCAGGTTGGTCTCGGTCTCGTTGGCCACGTTGATCGTGCCCTGCAGCACGAACTGCCCGGTCCACCCGAGAATATCCGCCTCGATCTTCGACGGGTCATCGGTGGAGTCGTGGTAGTCGGGATGGCCACCGCGGCCGGCCGTCATCAGCCCAAGCGCTTCGATGCCGCGCGAGATGAACGCCGAATAGTCGCTGCCGCCCGGGCCGGCTTCGGTCGCGTCCACGATCTTCGCGACAGCCGGATCCTGGTCCTTCATGATCACCTTGAAGATCGACGGAAAATTCAGCGCGCCCGCTGCGCCGATGCGATCGCCGAGGCCGACCATATCCATGTTGAAGTTGGTCACGACGGTGTCCATCTTGACGCCGTCGGTCGGGTTGTCGGCCCAGTAGGCGGAGCCCAGCAGCCCCTGTTCCTCACCGCACCACAGGCCGAAGATGATCGTCCGCTTCGGCTTCTCCTTGTTGACGGCCATCACGCGGGCCACCTCGAGCACCACCGCGGATCCCGACGCGTTGTCGTCCGCGCCGTTGTACACAACGCCGTCGCGGACCCCATTGTGATCAAGATGGCCGCCAAGAACGACGTACTGCGCCTTCAGTGTCGGGTCGGTGCCCTCGAGCTTCGCGAGAACGTTGCGGGAGAAGTTGTTCTTGTACGCCTCGCCGTAGAGCGTGGCCGACGAGTAGCCCTTGATCTGGGCCGTCTTGCCGGTCTGCGTCGAGTGGGGCTTCTTGTTCTTGATGTCCTGCCGGTACGTGCCAAGCCGGCGGCCGTACGCGTTGGCCGACTCCTGCGGATCGGTCCACATGATCGAATCGAATACGCTCTTCGCGATGTTCGTCACGTAGACAAAGGTGGTCTTGAATGGCGAGGGGCCTGCTGCCGCACCCCTGCCTCCACCGCCGCCCGGCGTGACCGCGGCGGCTCCGGGGCCCCCGGCCGCCGGCGCCGGCGGATCGTAGAGCATGATGCCAGCCGCGCCCTTCTCGTAGGCCGTCATCGCTTTCTTCTGATCAACCGACTCGTCCATGAATTCGTCCTTCGCGTCGGTGGCGGCAGTCCCGCCCACGCCAGGCGGCGCGAACTGGACGCGCACGGTCGGAGCCGCAGCCGGAGAGCCCTTGAGCGCGACGACAACCTTGCCTTTGACGTCGATACCCGCGTACTCATCCAGGCCCTTGGCTGGCGCCGAAATGCCATACCCCACGAACACGACGCCGCCGTTGACCGCCACGCCCGGCGTCGACATCGGGCTGACCGTGAAGTCGCCCTCGCGGAGCTGGAAGGCCCGAGCGCCAATCGCCAGGCTCGGCACGCCCGTGGTCCAGACCAACGTTGAGCGCGCGCCGCCAACGGTCACCTTCTGGAAGTAGGTGCCGTTCTCGCCGGCCGGCTTGAGGCCCCATTCCTTGAACTTTCCCGCCGCCCACTCGGCCATCTTCTCGTAGCCGGGCGTCAGCGTCCGACGGCCCTGCTGCTCGTCGGCCGCGAGAAACGTGATGTAGCCCTTGATGATCTTGCCGTCGACCTTGATCTTCGTCGGCTCGGCGGTCGTCCGCACAGAGGCGACGGTCGCGAGGCATACGGCCAGTGCGAGTGACAGAACAGTGCTTCGGCGCATGCGGAATTCCTCTCAGCGGGGGCTGAAACGATGGACGCGGATTGCCTGGAAGCGCCAGGCAGCAAGGGGGCACACGTCCCCTTGTCGATACCTACGACGCCCGACGGGGGTTCGTTTAGGGCAGAGGAGATGCAGGACGTGGGGACGATGATGCGGGACCCAGGACATGGGATGCGGGACGCGAAAAAGGGGGACGCGGGAACCGGGCGAACGGAACCGACGGGCAAGTGATCGGCTGGCCGCGCCCGAATGCGCGGCCAGCCGTCAGCCCGGTGACGTGGACTAGAAGCTGATCCGGAACACGAGCTGCACGAGGCGGCCGCCCGGATCCTGCGTGTTGCTGAGATCCTGGTAGGCGGAGGTCACCTCGTAGCCGCTCTGGCTCGTGCTGGCGCCGGATCTTCCGCGGAAGTTGACGTTGTCGAGCACGTTCAGCACTTCGAAGCGGAAGTCGGTGAAGATCTTCTTGGTCAGATTGATCCTCTTCCCGATACTCATATCGAAACGCGTGAACGTCGGACCGTACACGTAGTGGTGCATGGGCAGACCGCACGACCCGGTGTAGGCCTGGATGCAATCGGGCCCCTGGATGGGCGCGAAGTAGCGGCCGATCGGCGGCCCGAGCGAGCCGTAGCCGGTCGACGACGTGGCACTTGTGCTGAATGCCTTGATGGTGTTGTCGATCACGTCCTGGGGCAGCATGTACGCCCGCACCACACCGTTGGCATCCGCCGCGAACCGCAGCTTGTAAAGCGACTTCAAGTCCTTGTCGGTCATCCCCACCAGGCGGAGATTGCCCCAGTCGATCAGGTTGCCCGACTGGAGACGGGCGCTGCCGTCGAACGTCCACCCGCCGATCAGGATGTTGAGGGCGCGGCCGGCGCCGCCCCCGAACTTGCCACCTTGTCCGAATGGCAACTCGTAGGCCCAGTTGAGCTTGACGGCGTGGTACGCGATCCCTGCCGACGCCATCTCCGCTGCCTTACGGAGCGTGGTGTAGTTGGAGCCCGACGATCGCATGACCCACTGGTAGCTCCCCTGCACGAGGAAGCCGCCCGACATTCGCCGCCGCAACTCGAACTGGAGGGCATCGTAGTTGTTGTTGAGCGAGTCTTCCGGCCGCCCTGTGATCCACGCGCCACCGCTGCCGAGGCCCGGGTTGACGACAAAGATATTGGCCGGCAGCCCCGCCTGGAGCGCGAGCGTGCGCTGGGTCGCATTACCAAAGAGCGACGAGGCCGCGCCGGTCGCGCTCGGGTTGTAGATCGCCAACTGGGTCACGTACGCCGAGGTGGCGAAGTTGTTGCCACTCAAGCCGCCCGACGTCAGGTAACTGGCCGGGTCGGTGGCCGCGCTCGACGGGAGGCCCGTGAAGAACGCCAGGTAGGTCGGCAGCGGCGAGGTGCCGGTGCCGGGCCCCCAGTACTTGAAGTTCGAACCGCGGCCAGCCGCGATATTCGCCTGCAGGTTGGCCTGGGCCAGCTTGAACTCGTTGATGAACCCGTTCTCGATGATGTTGTTCTCGTTCATGTTCCGGCCGCCCTGCCACCAGGTGCCCCGCTGCCGCGTGCCGACGTACCGGATCTCGACCGCGGTGTTCCTGCCGAACTGGCGCTGGAAGCCGATATTGAACGAGTGCGCCTTCGGCGTCTTCGTGTCGGGCGCCCACACGTTGGCGCTGTCGGTGAAGATGCCGGTGTAGGGGTAGGTCGGCGCATCGACGAACGGCGCCGGGCCGAGCAGGCTCGGGTTGCGGAAAAGCACCGGCAACTCTGCGGTGCTGCCAACCAGATTGCCGAGCGTCGAGTTCCGGCCCGCATTGACGCTCGATCCCGGGTTTGCGCCGATGAGGTTGGTCAACTGGTTAAAGCCCTCGCGAATGAACGAGAGCGAGTACCCGGCGCGGATCACCGGGTCGCTGCCGGCCAGCGTCTTGAGAAACGCGTTCTTGACCGACGGCCGCCATGCGAAGCCCATGCTTGGCGCCACCGCGCCGTAGTCGGTGTTGACGATCTTGTCGCCCTGGTTGAGCTGCACGTAAGTGGTCGCCTTACCCGTCATCACGTTCGGCTTGAACAGATTCGGGTTGCCGCTGGTGTCAACACCGGATATGCCCCAGACCTCGTTGTAGTTGTTCACCCGCGCGTAGAGCAGATTGGTCGGCTTGAATGGCAGCTGCAGCTCGTACCGAAGACCGAAATTCACGGTGAGGCCGGGCCGCAATCTCCAGGCGTCCTGCGCGAAGAAGCCAAACTCATCCATCGTCGACTGCTGGTTGGTATCGCCCAGATAGTGATACTTGCCGTCCGGGCCCTTGTAGGCATCGCCGCTGATGCCGGACACCCGACCAGTCAGCAGGGCGTACAGCGACTGCGCCGAGCTGAAGTCAGAATCCGAGATGCCGGGGAAGTTGGCCGTCCGGCTGGCCGCCGAGAACATCGTCCCCAGAGCGGGATCGCCCGATGTGAGGCCCAGCGAGATCGTGGGCACCCTGCGGAATGACACGAACTCACCATAGAGGTGCGTGTAGGTCCCGCCAAACGTGAAGCTGTGCTTGCCCTTGAGCCAGTTCAGCGTATTCTCCGCCGTCGTCGCAGGCGCATGCCGGCTGCTCGGACCCGAGACGATATAGGGGGTGGTCACAATTGGAAATCCGACGGCATAGCCGCCCAGAAAGTCGAAGTCGCTCGCCTGCACGTTCGTGTAGAAGCTGACCGTCCCGCCCGTGCGCCCGACCCGCAACTCGTTGACCATCGTCGGCGTAAGCGTGGAGCGCAGGTTCACGCTCCAGTTGTTGCGATTCTGAATCGTGTTGCCGCCCGTCGGAAAGTCGGGGAATGCCGGCTGGACCGAGTTCAAGTGGTCTGGGATCCGATTGATCGCCTGGATGTAAACGGTCGTGCCCAGACGGTGGTTCTTCGAGATGTTCCAGTCGATTCGCCCCGTGTTGAACGGATCGGTTTCGGCCGCCTGCGCCTTCCAACTGAAGAACCGCGTAATGGGGGTGCCGGTCGACGTCATCGTGCCCTGCGTTGTCGTCGCCTGGATCGAATTCAGCACCTTTAACAACGTCGGATCCGGTGTCGACATCTGCCCGAACGAGGCCGCCAACGCGAACAGGTTCACGGCTGCGGGCCCGCTGTTGTAGGTGTAGATGCCGTTGATCGCGTCCGGCGTCAACACCGTGCGCTGCTTGAGTGACTCATTTGGCAGCTTGAATCTCTCGACGTTGACGAAGAAGAAGAGCTTGTCTTTGAAGATCGGACCGCCGAGGCGGCCTCCCCAGGTATCGACCCTCACCTGGTCGGCCCCGAGTTTTGCCTGCTTGTTGAACCAGTACGCCGTGTTCCACTGCGGCCGCCGCATGTACTCGTACGCGCTCCCGGAAAACTTGTTCGACCCGGACCGCGTCGAGAACCTGATCTGGACGGCACCCTGGCCGGAGCTTTCGGCCCCGGGATTCGCCGTCGAGACCGTGACTTCTTCAACCGCGTCCATCCTGGGGAAGATCCAGGCGAAGAACCCATCGGCGTTCTTCTGGAAGTTATCCTGGACGTTGATGCCATCGATGGTGATGTTGATGGCGTTCTGCCGAAGCCCCATGATCGTCGAGGTGCGCAGCGTGCTCGTGGTGTTCACGCCCGGCAACATGGCCACGAAGTCGAGCGTGTTGCGCGTGGCCAGCGGAATCGTATTGATCTGCTGCGTCGTCAGCGTCGTCGTCACGCTGGCCGACTGTGTCTGCACGATTTCGGAGGCGCCCGTGACGACAACCGTCTCACTCAGGTCGCCTACCGCGAGGGTGACCTTGATGGAGGCTGGCGTCGCCGTGACGATGGGGACGTCCGGGTACACGGCCGTCTTGAACCCCATCAGGCTCACTGTGACCGTGTAGGTGCCTGGAGGCAGCGGGGGCACGGCGAATCGCCCCTGGCTGTCGGTCACCGCTCGTGCCGTCAGCGGGGTGCCGTTCTGTTTGACCACCACGTCAGCGCCAGGGATGACGCCGCCGGACGGATCGACGACCACGCCGCTGAGCGGGGCCGCCGTTGAACCACCCTGAGCCAGGGCGGGCGACGCAACGCCGCCCAGTATGGCAGCGGCAATGAGCAGAGACAGAACGCCTAACGGCCAGTTCCTCATGGATCCTCCTCCTTAACTCGATGGATCTGCCGACCGACAATGCGACGACGAAAGTGAACGGACGACCGTTCTCCCCGACGGGAACGGCAGTCAGATCTACCGGGACGATCCCGGCAACATCGTTACGAGAGAAATGCGCGACACGAAAAGGACGGGCCGATCAACGAGGTATGAACCGACGTAGGATTCGTATACCTTACGGCAAACCCGCACCGCAGGCAATAGGCAAGTCGATCGAAAAATAGAGCCGTTGATGTCCGACTGAAACGGTGAGATTTCGACGGGTCAGCGTGAGAGTGCAGGGGCACGCGCGCTGCGTGCCCCTCTGCGGTCGATCGGATGCGGGCGGGCGCGGGGGCCCGCCCCTACCTGATGGCGAACTTCATCCCGGCGTTCGCCTTATTGAACGCCGGCAGGTCCTTCTCCATCAGTGTGGCGTAGTCGCGTTCGGCTGCCGCCAGGTCCTTCTCCATCCACGCGAGCGCCTCGAGCGACGCGTCGGTGGGCCGATGATCGGCTCCGCCCTGCACATCGCTCGCGCCGCCGCCAATCATCCCGCCGAGCCACACGAGGTTCAGATACACCTTGTAGGCCTCGACGTACCACTTGTCGTCGCTGTGCATCTCGGTGCGCGAGAGCA
>Ga0315278_10001077_pt1 | contig 23586 bp, 21 predicted proteins | sample YL17G06_0_MG_FD_203880 | JGI IMG/M metagenome (GOLD analysis project Ga0315278, IMG submission 203880) | Sediment microbial communities from Yellowstone Lake, YNP, Wyoming, USA - YL17G06_0 | ecosystem: Environmental > Aquatic > Freshwater > Lake > Sediment | place: USA: Wyoming | collected... | reverse complement strand
AGGAGCCACAGAAGCCCGCGCTATTGCGGCCGATGGGGTCGCCGATGCTGAAAGATTCCGATCTTGACGAGGAGCTGGGCGAGGATGATGTGGATATAGCTGTTGAGGCCGATGAAGATGTGGAAGAAGAGCTCACGCTGGATGGGGAAGATGCAGACGCCGATTTTCTTGAAAAACCAGAAAGTCTCTTAGACGACGCAGACGATTACCACACGCACTGACACCCGCATAGGATGCCTGGTCTGGTCGACTCAGTCGAGTCATCCGGCCAGATGACGCTTGGAATTAATACCGGTATCATGGCGTCCGTTCCGCATGTGCATCATCCTCCCGCTGAATACTCTGTGATGAACCTCCAAATGAGTCATTTTTTGTTCGTAGCCGGGGCCTTGCGAGAACGCACCTCGGAGGAAAGTGCCGAGCTGCAACTCGGGCACGGCCTCTGGGGACTTTGCACTGGGCTGATCCGGACGAATCTCCAGACCTATCTCGATGCGGAGTCCCGTGGGCTTATGTATGTGCTGAAGGTCGGGCTTTGTGCCGAGTTTCAGATCGTGTCGCCTGTGTTGGACTTCTCCGCGTTGGATGCATTCCTCAGTGACGAGCTGAGAAAAGAGGCCAGATTTGGCTTTGTGCGAATCGACGGGGTGCGCCGGTTGGCCTGCTCGTCAGCTGCGAGCCAGGCATTGTTGCTCAACGTGTTGCAGATTGCCGATCAGGCCGAACTCACTCGACGATTGGCGTTGGGCATGCATCGGTTGACGCAAGCGGAATATGACGCGATCATGCTGGGAGCCACGGCCTAGCGGGATAGCCGAGCAAGACGGGCGGCAGGAGCGAGATGGGCCACGCGAGGTGGGAACCTAATCTGTCCACGTCGCGCCTTTCTCGCGCTTCACGCGCCACAGCCTCTGCCGCTGGCGGGCTTTTCCAGCATCCTGATTTAGATTCGTTGGCCTGTCATTAGCTGGTACGCCTCATCGATCGTATCAATTTCCTTCACTGTTACATTGAGCTGAAATCCCAAGTCGTTCAGGTTCCATCGCGCGTCATGAATCTGCCCGCGTGGAACTAGCACGGTCCGATAGCCTTCTCGTGCAGCGGCACGAATCTTATCCGGGATGCTGCCGACCGGACCGATCTGTCCTCCCGGTTCAATGGTTCCGGTGAGGGCAATGCCCCGCTGAATGCGCTCTCCTTTGAACATGGCGATGAATCCCACGGCCATAGCCGCGCCGGCGCTTGGTCCGTCGCTGCCCGTCGGTTGATAGGCCACCCCTTGCACGGAGACGGTCCCGCTATGCTGGACCGAGGGCGTGCGTTCGACGGCATAGGCAAAGGCCTGAGCCATGGCGCCTAAATGAGCGTTCCCCAGTCGCACTCCGGCGAGGAGCCACTGTAATTGCACGGGGTTCGGTTCCGGTTTCTTATCCCACCACATCATCAGGATTTCAAACACGCCAAGATTGTTCTGGCGAATCGCCGCCAGGACCGGGAGTTCGATGACCGTGTCCGCCGAGACCGCGACGGGGATCCCACACAGGAGGGTGATGATCAATGTGCAGATGATGGCAAGATGGCGTTGCATCATGGGGCTCCCAAATAGGATGCTGAAATAGTCCGCCAGCCAGGAAGCGCTGAGCGGTGAACAATGAGCGATGAAGAAGGGAACGATTGTCACTTCAGCGTTCCGCGTTCATCGTTCAAAGTTCAGTTGTTCGTTCGCGAAAGTGTAGCAAATCCGGTTGGGCAGTAAAGTGATTCAGCGGTCTTGGCTTGCGTTGGGCCATGGCATTCCGTATAAGGGCCTGCATGATGAATCGGATGTGTGCATGGATCATGGTGGGGGAGCTGGCCCTTCTCTGGCTGCCGCTCGGAGCCGCGGCTTCGAACTGTCAGGTGGAGACGCCCGCTTCAGGGCCGGGAGGGGCGCTGACGCTTCATCTGGGCGCCGACTGCACGGAGCAAGAGCGAGAGACGCGAGCGGTGGATGCGACGCAGCTGCTGCAGGCGTTCAGGGAAGGGAAGGGGATTGATCTCTCAGGGGTGGTCATTCGCGGCGATCTGTCTCTGGATACGTTGCCAGTTGCTTCGTTGCCGCCCGAGCTCGAGGGGGTCAAGGAGCTGCAGGGACGCGAGGTCCACGTGATTTCCGGCTCCATGATGATCGCCAATTCGGTTGTTCTCGGAGCGATTAGGCACCAATCGAGACAAGGGCTGCTGGTGGTGAAGGGGCCTGTGACGTTCAGCGGAACCAGGTTTGAACAACTGGTGGATCTCTCACAGGCCCTGTTTATGCAGCCGGTGACGTTGTCAGGGGCGGTATTCCTGCGGGAGAGCTATTTTGTGCAGGGGCGATTTCTTCGCGACCTGCTTGCTGAGAAAACGGCGTTTGGCCCGCATACGAGATTTCACCGATCTGTCTTTCAGGGGCCGGTCACCTTCCAGCAGTCGGGCTTCAACGGGTTGGCTGAGTTTTTGGAAGTGGTCTTCGAGAAGGATGTCAATCTTTCGCGCACCTATTTCAAGTTGGGCACCGGGTTTTCCGGGAGCCGTTTTCAAGGCCTGGCGGATTTCTCTGAAGCAACGTTTGACCGTGAGGCGTTTTTCACCTTTACTCTGTTCGAGGGGGACGCGTACTTTCGGCGGGCCACCTTTCGTTCGACGGCGGATTTTTCCGATGCCAAATTCAAGGGTCGAGATGACTTTTCCAAAGCCTTTTTTGAAAAAGGTCCGGAGTTTACTCGAGCGACCAAATCGGCGACCGGACAGGCACCCCTGGGGCTCGAAAATCAGACAATACAATACGGCATCATCCTTTCCCTCCTGATATTCAGCGCCCTGCTGATCGCCTACCTGATTCGGTCTCGGTGACGGGTGAGGTTTGTCCCTTCCACCACTACTAATAGATGGAGGCTTGCTCCTCTCCACCAAAGCTGGTACAAGTACGCTTGTGGATAACCACTTCGACGCTACCGAACAAACCGAATTACCCTATCAGGTTCGCATCGAGAACTTTGAAGGGCCTCTTGATCTTCTGCTCCATCTGATTAAGAAGAGCGAGATCAACATCTACGACATTCCCATCCACCTGATTGCTCAGCAATACCTCTCCTATATTGAGGCGATGGAAGACTTGAATCTGACTGTCGCGGGGGAATTTCTCGTGATGGCAGCGACGTTGCTCCAGATTAAATCCAAGATGCTACTCCCCGCCGATGAGACGGCCGATGACGAGGAAGACGGGCCCGATCCCCGTGAGGAATTGGTGCGACGACTGCTCGAGTATAAGCAGTTCAAAGAAGCCGCCAATCAGCTGGACGAACATGAGCGGTTGTGGCGGGAGATTTACAGTCGTGAACAGAGCCCAACGGTCGAATTGGAATCAGATGAGACGCTGCTGGACAATGTCAGTCTGTTCGATTTAGTAGATGCGCTGCAAGGGATCCTGAATCGCAATCCCGGCAAGAAGTTCATGGACATCCTGCCCGACAACTTGACGGTTCGGGAGCGGATGAACGCAATTTTGGAAATGTTGGAGGGGCAGGAGTCGGTGAGTTTCGTCGAGCTCTTCGAGCCGTCCTGCCATCGTCTCGTCATCATTGTCACATTTTTGGCGTTGCTGGAACTTATGAAGCTTCGAACAGCCCGGGTATTCCAAGGGGAAAACTTTGGGCCGATTCTCGTGTCGCGCGCCTTTTCACTCATACCAGACCCGGCAGAATTGGATGACGCTGAATGGAGGGGAGCATGAGCTCAACTGTTGAACAAGAAATAGATGACATGACTCTGGCAGAAACAATGCCGGTTATTGAGGGCGGTGTGGTGCCGGAGCTGGAAGCTGCGGCGAAGGAAGTCAGCGGCGAGGCCGTGAACAGCCAGACGGAAGCCATCGACGCGCGGGAACTCAAAGCCATTCTTGAAGCTGTCTTATTCGTGTCGCCCGAACCCGTGCCGGTCGCTCGGCTGATGTCGATCTTGGGGACGGTCTCAAAAACCGAAGTGGTCCAGGCGCTGGAAATTCTCACGAACGATTTAGATCAGGACGGGCGAGGCATTCAGCTTGTGCAGGTCGCAGGTGGGTATCGGCTGGTCACGAAGCAGGAGTACGGGCTCTGGCTGAAACGAATGGATAAAGCCAAGGCGGCGCAAAAGCTCTCTCGCTCCGCGCTCGAATCCCTCGCCATTATTGCCTACAAGCAGCCGCTTGTGCGATCTGAGATCGAAGAGATTCGAGGCGTTGAAACGTCGGGTGTCCTGCGCACGTTGTGTGAGCGCAAGTTGGTGCGGATCGTCGGGCGAAAAGATGTGCCTGGTCGGCCGATCATGTATGGGACGACCAAGTTCTTCCTCGAGCATTTCGGACTACAAGACCTGACCCAACTCCCGCCGTTGCGTGAATTCAAAGAACTCGGCGAGTCTGAGCAGGCTCTCCTGCCGATTGAAGAGGAGTCACTGATATCAGTCGAGACCTCCGAGACGTCCTATTCTGAAACACTCATCGTGACGAGTGATCGTGCAGAAGGTGAGGCCGCGCTGAACTTCGATGCAGAGACCAATGAGGTGCTCATTGAAGAATCGGTCGAACAGGCCTGAGGCTTATTTTTAATAGATCGCCGCTTCCCTCTTTCTTCCACACTCTCCCTAAAGGGGCCCTCCGCTGCTCTTAAACTGCGTGCGTCGAGCGACCACAGCGTTATCGTGGGGGCTCCGTGAGCACGAAGAGCAGCGAGGGTTCCCGTTCACCCCGTTGACTCCCTTCAAGCCGCTTTGTTAGACTTCCCGTTCTCAATCTAAGTTGTTGAAAGAGGCGAAGTTCTTCGGTATCACCCGGTCTGTCACACGAGGCACCACCAATGATCAAAGCATGGCTACTCGACAAGATGTTTCGGTTTGATCGAACGCATCTGACTATCGAAGAAATCCAGGGAGAATGGGGTGCCGGCGATTCAATCGCCGAGGAAGAAGAACTTCCACCGCCTCCGGCGAACGTGGTCGCGAAATCGGGGAATGGTCGGGTCACCATTACCTGGGATCCCGTTCCCGATGCCATGTACTACAATCTCTATTTCCAAACTACCAAGGGCGTGATGATCAAGTTCTCCGACCTCACGCGTCCGATTGCCGGCGACGACGACTTCAAAGCCGTCATTGGGGTAACAAAAGACAAAGGCACCTGCTTGGAAGGCATCCAGAGTCCGTTTGTCCATGACGATTTGGCCAACGGGACCTGCTACCACTATGTCGTGACTGTGGTCACGCAAAAAGGGGAGAGCCTCGAGTCTCAAGAGGTCATGGCGATTCCCTCGCCCTATCTGTTGGCCATGAGCATCGGTCGGGAAGGTGTGGACGACGGGGAGTTCAGCTCGCCCACGGGGATCACGCTCGACAAGGATGGCAATATCTACGTTGCCGATACCGATAACCATTCGATTCAGAAGCTCGACAAGTCCGGGAAGTTTCTCGCGCGATGGGGCGGCGATCCCTCTTCGCAGGAAGGGAGCTTCTACTATCCGCGTGGATTGGCGATCGGGCCGAACGATGTGCTCTATATCGCAGACAGTGGCAATAACCGTGTGCAGAAGTTCGATCTCAACGGCAATGTGATGCAGGCTTGGGGCAAGTTCGGGTTTGCTTGGCGCGGGGCCGATCTGGGCCGGTTTGACGTACCCTGGGGGCTCGCGACGGATGCAGAAGGGAATCTGTACGTCTCTGACACGAGCAACTCACGCATTCAGAAGTTTACCTCAGACGGGACGGCGTTACTTAAGTGGGGTCGTGACGGGAGTTTCGACGGCGCCTTCTTTTTCCCCCGTGGCGTGGCGGTCGATTTTGTCGGCAATATCTTCGTGGCCGATGAAAGCAATAATCGCATTCAGAAGTTCGATGCCCGAGGCAGTTTCCTTGCCAAGTGGGGGCGTGAAGGGGCGGGCCCTGGCCAGTTCAAGTCCCCCTGGGGCATTGCCTGCGATGCGCTCGGTAACGTTTATGTGGTCGATACCGGGAATCACCGCATACAAAAGTTCGACGGCAACGGGACGTTCCTCTGTGCTTGGGGGAACCGCGGGCGAACAGAAGGACAGTTGAATTACCCTTACGGGATCGCGGTCGACAAAGAAGGCGCGGTGTATGTGGTCGACAGCGGCAATGGCCGCGTTCTCAAGTATGTGCCGACGGATGAAGAACTCAATCGCGGGAAGGATGAGGCTTCAACCAGTCAGGTGCCGAGTGAGACTCCGCCGCCCCGCAGCGTGGCGGTCAAAGCCGGCGATACGGAAGCCTTCCTCAGTTGGATGGAGGTCCCTGGCGCCCAGTCCTATAACTTGTATTTTAATACTCTCCCGAAGCTCACGACCCAGACGGCGACGAAAATTGAAGGGGTGACGAATCCCTATGCGCACACTGGTCTCTCAAATGATACCCCGTACCACTATGCCGTGACCGCGGTGTTCGAGAACGGCGCTGAAAGCGAGTTGTCGAGTGAAGTGACGGCCACGCCGGTGCTCATCGATATTACGGCGCCGCAAAATCCTTATGCCGTGATCAATCATGGAGCGTTCATGACGAATACGCCGGAAGTCATCGTCACGATTTCAGCGAACGATGTCGATACCGGAGTGGCGGCCTATTTTATCTCCGAGGCGCCTATGACTCCCATGGCGGGGACGCCGGGATGGGTTGATGTGACGCCCGCCACCAAGTTCGGTGCGACGATCCCGTTTATTTTGTCGCCGGGAGACGGGCAGAAGTCGATCTACGTCTGGTTTAAGGATGTGGGTGGGAACGTCTCCACTCCCGCGAGCACCACGATTCTGGTCAACACGTCGGGGTATCTGTGCGTCTCCGAATGGGGCCGGACGGGTCGCGGTGCGTCATTGCTGCATGGCGGCGAGTTCATGGCCCCGGTGTATGGCCTGTGCGTCGATCAGCAAGGATCACTGTTCGTGGTCGACAACGGCAACAACCGGATTCAGAAGTTCGACAATGCCGGGAACTTCATCATTCTCTGGGGCAACTTCGGTTCGGCCAATTCAAACTTCCATAACCCCACTGGCATTGCGTGCGATGGCAAGGGCGACGTCTGGGTGGTCGATACGAACAATCACCGCGTTCAGAAATTCGACGGGAAGCTCGGCGGATATCTGATGAAGTTTGGGTCGCGTGGAAACGGCGAAGGGCAGTTCAACTCGCCCTGGGGCATCGCGGTCGATCGGGTGCGTGGGTATGTCTATGTGGTCGACAGCGCCAACTTCCGCGTGCAGAAATTCGATATGAACGGGGAGTTCATCATGTCCTGGGGGAGCTTCGGGAACGGCGACGGCCAGTTCTACTTCCCACGCGGCGTGGCGGTGGACCAGACGGACGGGTTTGTGTACGTCGTCGACATGGGTAATCACCGGATTCAGAAGTTCGACACCAGCACCAACGTGCTTCCACAGTTGCTGACCAAGTGGGGCGGCAGTGCCGAACCGGGCCACGCCAGCAGCCCGCTCGCACAGGAGGCAGGTCAGTTGCGGTCTCCCTGGGGCATTACGGTCGATGGAGCCGGCGATGTCTACATCACGGATACCGGTAATCACCGCATCGAGAAGTTCGATAAGGAAGGCAATTTCATCACCCAGTGGGGTGGGTTCGGGAACGGAAAAGGGCAATTCAACTTCCCCTACGGCCTCGCGGTCGATGTCAGAGGAAGCGTGTTCGTTGTCGATAGCGGAAACACCCGGGTCGAACAATTCATGCCGGCCGACGAGGGGAGCGAGCGACTCCAGGAAGACGCCGAGACTGTGGCAGAGATTGAGCAGGCGCAAGTCACAGGCACATTAAAAAAGGCATAAGAGCGGCCACGAGAATTTGAGGATCTGGTGAAGGGAAAACATGCTCGATAAGGAACTACGGTTGGGACTGACCTACGACGACGTCGTGTTGGTTCCAGCCAAGTCTCAGATCTTGCCGAGTGACGTCGACATGCGTACGATGCTCACGCGCCACATTAAGATCAACGTTCCCATTATCAGCTCGGCCATGGATACTGTCACCGAGTCCCGTCTGGCTATTGCCATAGCCCGAGAAGGAGGTCTCGGGATTATTCATCGAGTGATGTCTCCCACGGATCAAGCGACCGAAGTGGACCGGGTGAAGAAGTCCGAGAGCGGGATGATTCTTGACCCGATCACGATCTCACCCGATCAAACGATTCGGGATGCCCACGGGTTGATGGCGAAATACCGGATCTCAGGCATTCCCGTCACGAAAGACAAAAAATTGGTGGGTATTCTCACGAATCGCGATCTTCGGTTCGAAACCAGGATGGATTTGAAGGTCTCGCAAGTCATGAAGCGAGACAAGCTGATCACGGCGCCCGAAGGGACGAGCTTGGAAAAGGCTCGCGAGGTGTTGCACGAGCATCGGATAGAGAAGCTTCCAGTCGTCAATAAGCACTTTGAGCTCAAGGGACTCATTACGATCAAGGACATCGAAAAACGCATTATGTATCCCAACGCCTGCAAGGACGGACATGGCCGACTTTGCGTGGGCGCGGCTGTCGGTGTGGGGCCGGAGACGGCTGATCGCGTGGCGCGACTCAAGAAGGCCGGGGTGGATGTGATCGTGGTCGATACCGCCCACGGGCATTCTCGAGCGGTGCTGGACACGGTCAAGATGATCAAGAGACGTCATCCGGATCTTGAACTGATAGCCGGGAACATTGCCACCGCCGAGGCGGCGAAGGACCTCCTTCGGGCCGGCGTCGATGCCGTGAAGGTGGGTGTAGGGCCTGGTTCGATTTGCACGACCCGCATCGTATCCGGCGCCGGGATGCCCCAACTGACGGCGATTGCCGATTGCGCAAAAGTTCTCGCGGGCAGCGGGGTCCCGATCATTGCAGACGGCGGGATCAAGTTCTCAGGGGATATCACGAAGGCCTTGGCAGCAGGTGCCTCCTCGGTGATGCTCGGCGGACTCTTGGCAGGCACGGACGAATCGCCGGGGGAAACTGAACTGTACCAAGCCGGGACGTATAAGGTATACCGCGGCATGGGCTCGATCGGTGCGATGGAGCGCGGCGGCGGAGATCGGTACGGGCAAGGCGGGCGTCCGGTGCAGAAGCTGGTCCCGGAGGGCATCGAAGGGCGCGTTCCCTATAAAGGGAAACTCTCGGCCGTCATCTACCAATTAATCGGCGGAGTGAAGTCCGGCATGGGCTATTGCGGGTGCAAGACGATCTCGGACTTACAGCAGAAGGCCACGTTTATTCGGCAGACGGTCGCGGGTCTCCGCGAAAGTCATGTGCACGATGTGATTATCACGAAGGAAGCGCCGAATTACCGGATGGATTGGGAATAGAGCCAAGAGCGAATGGCGTATGGTCGATAGTAGGAACGCCGGTCGCACATCTCCTCCCTAACTTGCCCATTTTCTTTCTACCGCTATCAGCCATCAGCTAAAAGCTCTTTTCAAAGTATGGAACTCTGGCACAATAGAATTCTGGTCCTCGACTTCGGGTCGCAATACACCCAGCTGATTGCACGCCGCATCCGCGAAGCGCATGTCTATTCGCAGATCCTGCCCTGCACCGCTCCCTTGGCGACCATTCTCGCCTATCGTCCGCAAGGCATCGTGCTGTCCGGTGGACCCTCCAGCGTGTATGAGAAGAAGGCGCCAAGCGTCTCCAAGGAACTCTTTGATCTAGGGATCCCCATTCTCGGTATTTGCTACGGGATGCAGCTCGTGACGCATCTCTCCGGCGGGGAGGTGGCCAAATCCAAACACCGGGAATACGGCCGGGCTGATCTCATGATCGACGACAAGAGCAACCTCTTTAAGGGCGTCGGCGAGGGAGGATTGACGGTCGTCTGGATGTCTCACGGGGACCGTATTGAACGGATGCCGCCTGGCTTCCGGTCGATCGCGCATACGGCTAATTCGCCGATTGCGGCCATGAAGCGTGACGACCACAAGCGCCGGATTTATTGCCTCCAGTTTCATCCTGAAGTGGTGCATACGCCGGAAGGGACCCAGATTCTCCGGAACTTCGTCTACGACATCTGCGGTTGTCAGCCGACCTGGACGATGCAGTCCTATGTGGAGACGGCGGTGCAGCAGATTCGCGAGCAAGTGGGTAAGGAACGTGTGATCTGCGCCTTGAGTGGGGGGGTCGATTCTTCCGTGGCGGCTGCGTTGACGCATCGGGCGATCGGCGATCAACTCACCTGTATTTTCGTCGACAACGGGTTGCTTCGGAGTGGAGAGAAAGAGCAAGTCAAACAGACGTTTGCCCAACAACTCCATCTGAACTTGCGGATTCTTGATGCGTCCGATGTGTTTCTTGCCAAACTCAAAGGGGTGATCGACCCGGAGAGTAAAAGGAAAATAATCGGGAAACAATTCATCGAACAATTCGAGGCTGAAGCCAAAAAGAAATCTGCCGACGTGAAATATTTGGTTCAAGGCACGCTCTATCCAGATGTGATCGAGAGCGTGAGCTTCAAGGGGCCATCGGCCACCATCAAGACCCACCACAATGTGGGCGGGTTGCCTGCGCGGATGAAGCTGAAGTTGATCGAGCCGTTGAGGGAATTGTTCAAAGATGAAGTTCGGGTGCTGGGTAAAGAATTAAGCCTACCGGATGAGATTGTCTGGCGGCAGCCCTTCCCCGGTCCTGGCCTGGCCATCCGGGTGCTGGGAGCGGTCACCAAGGAGCGACTGGCCATCCTGCGAGCGGCCGAATCCATTCTCGATCAGGAGATTCGCGCCGCTGGCTTGTATCGAGAAATTTGGCAATCGCTTGCTGTGCTGTTGCCGATCAGGACTGTGGGTGTCATGGGTGATCAACGGACCTATGAGCATGTCATTGCGGTTCGTGCCGTGACGAGTTTGGACGGGATGACGGCTGATTGGGCCAAGATTCCGAATGACGTGCTGGGCAAAATCTCGAACCGGATCATCAACGAAGTCAAGGGCGTGAATCGGGTGGTGTACGACATCAGCTCGAAGCCGCCGGCCACTATAGAATGGGAATAGAGGGGAGTGGCTCGGCTGGCTCCCGTGCTCGCAGAACGCCTACGATGAAACAGTTCTTCGTTTGATGCGCGCAATAGGACCCAGCCAAGCCACTCCCCGAGGAAGGGCGTAACGGAGAAGCATGGAAGTTAGATTGCAAAAAATCATTGCTGGATCCGGATTGGCTTCGCGGCGAAAAGCCGAGGAGTGGATTGCCTCAGGGCGTGTGACCGTGAACGGCAAAGTTGTGACGGAACTCGGCACCAAGGTCGATCCGGATCGTGCCCACATCAAGGTGGACGGCAAGCACCTGAGTTCCGCTCAGCCCTACGTCTATCTGCTGCTGAACAAGCCGAAGAACGTGATGTCGACGTTGAATGATCCGGGAGGCAGGCCGACGGTGAAGGACTACCTCCGCGGGATCTCAGTGCGGGTGTTTCCCGTCGGTCGATTAGACTTCGACAGCGAAGGGTTGATGCTCCTGACCAATCATGGCGACTTGGCCCAGACGTTGCTTCATCCCCGATACCATGTGCCGAAGACCTATCTTATTAAGGTCAAGCAGGTGGTGACGGATGACCATATTCGTCAGTTGGAACAGGGTGTGCAACTGGAAGACGGCATGACCGGTCCGGCTATCGTGAAGAAGGTGAAGAAAGCTAAGCTGAACTCTTGGTTGGAGATTACGATTCGCGAAGGGCGGCAGCATCAAGTGAAGCGAATGATGGAGGCAGTCGGTCATCCGGTCTTGAAGCTGACTCGAATCAATATGGGTCCGTTGTCGTTGGGTGATCTGGCGTCCGGCGAGTTCAGGTACCTGACCGACCGTGAGGCGAATGCGTTGCGAGAGCTTGCGGAGGTGAAGCTGGCCGCAGCAGAGGAAAAGGAGAAGCAGGCTCCACGGCCGAAGAAGCGGGTCAGTCGGGTCGGATGGGCTCGTTCCAAGAAAGCGAAGGTGGTATGAAGGTCAGAACTCATCGGTGCGGCGAACTCAGGAAAGCTGATGTAGGGCAGACCGTTGTGCTGAATGGCTGGGTCCAGCGGCGGCGCGACCATGGCATGGTCATGTTCATTGACCTGCGGGATCGAACCGGGCTGACGCAGGTGGTGTTTAATGCTGAACGTAATGCAGTGGTGCACCAAGCCTCCCATGCCTTGCGGAGCGAGTGCGTCGTGTCGGTGACGGGCCAAGTGATGGCCCGTCCTGAAGAGGCTAAGAATCCCAATCTGCCGACGGGTGAAATCGAAGTCTTCGTGGATGCCGTTGAGGTTCTGAACGAGTCGAAGACGCCGCCGTTCGTGATCGAAGACGATGCCGAAGTAACGGAGTCGATCCGGTTGAAGTATCGCTACCTGGATCTTCGTCGTCCGAAGATGCAGCGGCTCTTGAGTCTCCGGCATAACATCATGCAAGCCGTCCGTGTATTCCTGAACGCAGAACGTTTCCTTGAAGTGGAAACGCCGATTTTGACCAAGAGCACGCCAGAAGGCGCGCGGGATTATTTGGTGCCAAGCCGAGTGAACCCCGGTCAGTTCTATGCGCTGCCGCAGTCGCCGCAGCTCTTCAAACAGGTGCTCATGGTGAGCGGGGTCGACCGATACTACCAGATCGCGCGATGCTTCCGCGACGAGGATCTGCGCAACGACCGGCAGCCTGAATTTACGCAGATCGACGCGGAACTGTCCTTTGCCGACCGTGAGCAGGTCATGAGCTTGATGGAACAGATGATCGTCAACGTGTTTCGTGACGCGGGCGGCGTCCAGCTCCCGACTCCGTTTCCGCGGATGACTTATGCCGAGGCGGTGGGTCGCTACGGATCAGATAAGCCAGACCTGCGTTTCGACATGCTGCTGTATGACGTCACCGCATTTGCGGCAGGCAGCGAGTTCAAGGTGTTCAAGGAGGCAGCAACCAAGGGTGGGATCGTGAAGGCGTTGATCGTCAAAGGCGGAGCGGCCACGCCGCGAAGCAGGATTGACGCGCTCGGTGAGATGGCCAAGAGTTTTGGCGCGAAGGGGCTTGCCTGGCTGAAGATCACCCCAGAGGGACAGCTTGAGTCCGTGATCGCCAAGTTTCTAGATGCCAAGGCCTTCGCAACGGCCCTTCCAGACGCCAGGCCGGGCGATTTAGTCCTCTTTGGCGCGGACAAGGCCGCTATTGTCCACGACGTGTTGGGCCGCATCAGGCTGTTGCTGGGTGAAGAACTAAAACTCATCGATACCACTGCCTGGAAGCCGCTGTGGGTCGTCGAGTTTCCCTTGTTGGACTATTCCCCGGAAGAGAAGCGGTATATCTTCATGCACAATCCCTTTGCCGCGCCGATGGATGAGGATGTGGCTTACTTGGATTCGGAGCCGCTCAAAGTGAGGGCGAAGGCTTATGACATGGTGCTCAACGGAAGCGAAATCGGCGGTGGGAGTATCCGGAACCATCGAAGCGATATCCAGCTGCGCATTCTCGACCTGCTCGGCATCAACAAGGAGCAAGCGCAGGCGAAGTTCGGTTTCTTGCTCGATGCGCTCGACTATGGGGCGCCTCCGCATGGTGGGATTGCCTTCGGGCTCGATCGGCTCATCATGTTGTTGGGGGGGGCTGAGTCAATCCGCGACGTGATCGCGTTCCCCAAAACGCAACGGGCACAATGTCCGCTGACTGATGCGCCGTCTGCCGTCAGTGCCGATCAGTTAAAGGAATTGCGCATCAAGCTCGATCTCGTCGAGTAGGGAGGAATCATCCGTCCCATGCCAGGCAATTCGTTTGGTCGCATCTTTACCGTTACGTCATTTGGCGAAAGCCATGGGCCTGCGATCGGCTGTGTCGTGGATGGCTGTCCTCCCGGTATGGCCCTTTCTGTCGAGGACATCCAGCAGGATCTCGATCGGCGCAAGCCTGGCACTTCCCGCCACGTTACGCAACGGCAGGAGTCCGATACCGTCGAAATCCTTTCCGGTGTCTTTGAAGGCAAAACCACCGGCACCCCCATCGCGCTTCTGATTCGGAACGAAGATGCCCGCAGTAAAGATTACGGCAATCTGATCGATACCTTCCGGCCCGGTCACGCGGACTACACCTATTGGCAGAAGTATGGAATTCGCGACCATCGCGGTGGCGGGCGCGCGTCTGCGCGAGAGACGGCCGTCCGGGTGGCAGCAGCGGCGATCGCCAAGAAATGGTTGCACCAGATGTACGGTGTCATAATTCGTGGCTACCTGAGTCAACTGGGGCCTCTTGACGCGCCCTTTACGAGTTGGGATGAGGTCAGTAAGAATCCCTTCTTCTCTGCCAGCTCCGAAGTCGTGCCGAAGTTTGAATCGTTCATGGATGAGCTTCGGAAAGCAGGCGATTCGGTTGGGGCAAAGATCACTACGGTCGCTGAATCGATGCCGGTCGGGTGGGGCGCTCCTGTCTATGCCAAGCTGGATGCGGACCTTGCCTCAGCCATGATGAGCATCAATGCGGTCAAAGGCGTGGAGATTGGCGCGGGGTTTGGCTCTGTCACCCAGAGGGGATCTGAGCATGGGGACGAGATGACCCCTGAAGGATTTATCACGAATCACGCGGGAGGCATTCTGGGGGGCATTTCCACTGGGCAAGATCTTGTGGTGACGATTGCCATCAAGCCTACGTCGAGCATTCGCATACCGCGGCACTCTATCGACAAGCAGGGGAATGCCGTGACGGTCGAGACGAATGGCCGCCACGATCCCTGCGTGGGCATCAGAGCGACGCCAATTGCTGAAGCCATGATGGCGTTGGTACTAATGGACCATGCCTTGCTCCACCGCGCACAGAATGCCGATGTGACAACACCCACGCCGAAAATTTCTGCCTCAGCTAAGAAAACTTCTCGTTCTTCCAAGTCTTCCAGTCCTGCCAAGATTAATCCAGATCCGGATGAAGCGTAGCCCATTTATCGAGATCGAACGAGCGACGGTCTATCGAGGCGACACCTGCGTTTTTCGTGATCTGTCGCTCGTCATTGACGAAGGAACGCACGCAGCGATCTTAGGGCCGAATGGCGCGGGGAAGTCGACGTTCCTCAAGCTCCTTGCCGGCGAGGTTCATCCGGTCCCGCATGATGAGACGCATATCCGGCTCTTCGGCGAAGAGCAGTGGAACGTGTGGGATGTGCGCAAACGTCTCGGGCTGGTCTCGCACGATTTGCAGCATCATTATATGGAGCAAGTGACGGGGTTAAAGGTCGTGCTCTCAGGGTACTACGCCAGCATCGGCATCTACGGCCACCAAGATTTCACGTACGCGCAGATCTCACGGGCCCATACGGTGATGGAGGAGCTCGGGATCGCCTATTTGACGGACCGACGGTTTGCGAACATGTCAACTGGCGAGCAGCGGCGTTGTCTATTAGGACGCGCGTTGGTCCATGAGCCGACAGCGCTCGTGCTGGATGAGCCAACGAGTGGGTTGGATCTGACCGCGACCTTTCATTACCTGGATCTCGTGCGAGGATTTATGAGAAATGGGAAGACGGTGCTGTTAGTGACCCATCACATCCATGAGATTCCGCCAGAAGTGGAGCGTGTGGTCTTGCTGAAGGAAGGACGGGTGCTTCAGGATGGAGACAAGGCGCGCGTGCTGACCGAGGCCAATCTCAGCCTGTTGTTCGGCTGCCCTGTGGCACTGGCCCAGGCGAATGGGTGGTATCAAACTCTTCCTGGTCACTCCGCGTAGTAGACTATCCCCCTCCCAGCGTCACCGTAAAGGTGAGATCTGCATCGATCCGACGGACTTTCACAGCAACTTTCTGGCCCGGAGTGGTGCGTTCGATCAGATAGTTCTTCAGCTGGGCCGCATCGAGAATCTCCGTGTCCTCGATCGCCAGCAAGATGTCGTGTTTCTGAATGCCGGCTTCTTTGGCCGGGTCTGCCACATCCTTTACGGCCATGCGCCACTTGGTCCCATCCTTCACCGAGGTCATGTGAATCCCCAGTTTGGAGAAGGTGAGCGGCTTCCCTGCGAGGGCCGCGTTCACAATCCGCTCGGCGAGAATACCAGGAATAGCGAAGGTCATGCGGCTGCAATGGGTCTGCGTCTCGTCCTTTTCTGTTTGGATAATGGCGTGCATAATCCCGACGATCTCCCCTTGGGTATTGAACAGTCCGCCTCCTGAGTTGCCGTTGCAGGCGGAGAGGTCGGCTTGGATGAGACGCGTATCAACGGTCTGGAGGAAGGTGTTCGTATTTCCGAGCCGACCGAAGGCCATCGTGGGGCCCCAGCCGAGCGGATAGCCAACGGTGAAGACTTCCATCCCAGGGGCGACATCTCCAATGGCGAACGATGTCCCTCCCTGCAGTTTAGATCGATGCTGTTCGACAATCCGGTAGATCACGACGTCCATGAACGCGCTGTCACCAACGAGGTCAGCGGGCAGCTCATGGAGATCAGAGGTAAGAATGTGAACGTGCTTCTGGATGATGGTTCCAGTCGAGGGAGAGTGTTTCTCTGCCGCGTGTCTTGCGGTAATCACATAGCCATCTCGCAGGTGAAAACCGGTTCCCCGGACGATGATTTTCCCTGGTTTCTCCGGCGTGCGCTGATCCTGGGTGTCCTCCAGGATGCCAACTGTGGCTTGTTTGACATGCAGAAACGTGTCCTGGCTGAGTGGCGCAGGTTCTGCGCTGAGTGGAACCGCAAGCATCGTCACGCCGGCCCAGGCCGTGAATATGAATAGTCGTGAGATATGTGAAGAAATGAGACGGCAGATACGCATGAATGATCCTTTCGAAAGAAGCCTACGTGGCAGCGTAGTATAAGGGGATAAAGTGGTTTCCGAAAGGGTGGCGGGTAAGACCTTGTCTTCCGGAGGATGGTACGCTGAACATAGAGGAGAGGGAGGATTGAATGGTCTCTTCGTGGAGGAATGGCCGGACAGGTATCTTAGGAATCTTGTTTGTTATTGTGTGCAGCCTGGGAGTAGCAGACGGGGTCCTGGCTGGGGATGACAAGACCAAGGAGTCAGCCGGGGTTGTTGATCAAGTCGGCTCCACTTAGAGCATACGGCGACGAAAATTGAGCAAGAAGTGTCCAGTATGGTGAAGAAGCACGAAGAGAGTGAAACGCCCAAGAAGGTCGGCAATGAATTGAAACGATCGGCCGAGTCATTAGGTCGGAAAGTCGAAAAGGCAGGGAAAAAGCTGAAAGAGTCCTCCAAGCCTGAATAACGGGTACGTCGTCACGAAAGTCTTGTTTGCAAATTACCGCTGCACATCAAATTCCGGTCAGCAGTTCCTGCTCTGACGTCGCCTTGCTACTTATTACGAAATCCGAAGAACACTCCTGCGGTTCCTGCCCCCGCTGACGGGAGGTACCAGGAGAGGGTGTGTTTGAGCCCTTCAGCCCCCCGGTGTACCGTCGCGATGGCGTGACTGATCTGCGTTTCCACCGCCGTCCAATCGAGATCGATCCCGCCGGTATTTTCCAATACGGCAATGCTGGCCAGCAGCCCGCCGGCGATCAGCGCGGCCATTTTCAGAAATCGCCTGAACGCCCAGCCAATGAAGAACCCTCCCAGATAACTGCCCCCTAAGCGGGCCACATCGGGCGACGAGAAATCAGCGACCCATGAGGCGAGGCCTCCGGCAGTCGCTACCGCAACGGCGATGAAGGACGTTGCATTCCAGGGCGCATCGGCGAGAAGTGCGGCACAAAAACCTTGTGACGATGATTCTTGTGGTTGTTCCTGATCCTCTTCCATATGTAGCGCTACAGCAGCGTGCGGCAAGAGTTTGGATTGTCGGTCTCAGGCCATCTTCGGAGCGATGTCATGTGTTGTTTGGAGAATCCATCGAGCCTACTTTCTGGCTGCGCGGAGCCGCGCGATATGTGTTGGGGCTGATCGTTACCGATGGCCAAAGCGGCAAAGAGCACTTCTTCGACATCTCCCAGCTCAGTCATGTTGTGATCGCAGGCATCACGTTCACGTTGTCTTTCTCCACGCATGCCCACACCGTTGCCTCCAGTATATTAACCGAATAGATGGAGCCACATCCTCCGATGCAATGCAAGCCGTAAGGGGTTTGCACTCTTGGTGGGGGGCTTTCAAGGAGAAGAGGAGACTGGTTGTCTGACGAATGTACGGCAACGGAGCAGGCGGGGCGCAGCGGTGACTGCACTCCGCGTCCAGGGCTTACTTTCCGCCCATGCCATTTTTCTCGTCCGTCTTCTTCTCATCGTCCGCCTTGCCGCCGGTCGTATCCTTCTTCTCCTTCTCCTCGGCAGGGGCGGGCTCACTGGCGAAGGTCATGGGAACGCTGAATCCAGCGGTCAGGAACGCAGCTAGCACCACCATGTATGCAGCACGAATCATGTTGAAATCTCCTTGGTTGACATGAAAATAAACGAGGGCGACTCGGGAAGCATAGAGTAAGTGTGGTGCCGCCACGATCGATTGCGTAAAATGCACCATTTCGAAATAGAGCATGAAGAGAAGCCCTGACTTTCTCGGGGTATAGTCAGCTATAGGATAAAATTTGGTGATCTGGATACACGGCGTACTGTGCAAACGCGTATCAGTCCCGTAGGGTATCTCCTTCAACCGTACACTCTGCAAGATTGATGTGGGGGAAAATATCAGTACAGGACAGAGTCGTATCGCGTTGTACTGTCGAGGGGAGTTGGATATAGTAGCCGCATGGTGTTTCGATCTTTGCCTACCTGCCCATTGCTCTTCTTGCTGTTCTTCTTCAACTATTCGTCCAGGAGTCGCGATTTCCGATGCGTTCGTCTCGCATGGCGATTACGCGATTTCGCCATGAACGGTCATGAATCATGTGGGCTGGTTGAGCCTGCTATGAACGAGTTGAACCACACAGCTTCATAGTGACGTCTTTACTTCGCACGATTGCTTTCAACAAACCCTACGGGGTCCTGCCCTGCTTTACCGATCCGGAGGGACGGCCGACGTTGGCTGATTACGTGGCGATTCCTGGCGTCTATGCGGCGGGGCGTCTCGATTTGGATAGTGAGGGGCTTCTGCTCCTGACGTCGGACGGCACGTTGGCACATCACATCACGGACCCGCAGCATAAGCTGCCGAAAGTGTATCTCGCGCAGGTCGAACGCATCCCGAACAATGAGGCCTTGGAGCAGTTACGAAGGGGAGTGGTGCTAAGCGGCAAAAAGACCAGGCCTGCTGAAGTGCGTTTGCTGCCAGACGATCCGCAGTTATCCGATCGCCCCGTGCCCATCCGCTTCCGCAAAAACGTGCCGACTGCCTGGGTGGAGATCACGCTGCGCGAGGGGCTCAACCGACAAGTCCGACGCATGACCGCCGCAGTGGGGCATCCGACGTTACGGCTTACTCGGGTTGCGATCGGGCCGGTTGTGCTGGGCGACCTCCCTCCCGGCCAATGGCGTGATTTGACGAGTCATGAGATTGAGCAGATCTATTCCGCTGCCTCTCGTCGATAAATCCGGGGCATCCCCGATACCTATTCCGGACTCTGTTGCGCGAGGCGATTTGACTGATGCACCAGATTGCCGTTCATTGATGCGTCGGAGGTGTGAGGCCTGATGATCCGAAACGACTCTCGCTGTCTGATTGCCTTAGTTATGGGCTTGTTGATTGCTCTCGCCGGCTGTCAGGCGAGAGGTGGGCGAACCCTGCACGGGCTGCTCTGTTCGGAGATCGAACAGGGAATCAATCTTTCAGACAGGATCGATACCCTCAACCGACTGGCCGATGCCTTTGCGGCGCGGTGCTATGACACCGTGATCGTTCATGGCGAGAAGGCCCGGTCAGAATTCAGGCACAAGACCTTTTCCTTCCTGAAGGAGACCACCAACGTTTTCGTTCCGGAGGGCTCCTTCATCGATTACGTGTTGGAAAGTTATGAGCGTGGCTATCTTAGCCTCTTACTGGCGGCGAGCTATGCGAACGTGCAGAAACCGGAGGAGGTAAAGGTTGAACTCAGACAACTGGATCATGAGCTATTTACGCCGCTCTATAATTACGGCGAAGACCCGGTAAATCTTTTGTTGTCCGCTGTACTATGGGAGCGAGTGGGGGAGGTGAATGAGGCGCGCGTTGATTGGCTCCGGCTGAGAGACCTGGGCGTGATGTGGAAAGGCCAGCAGGACGCGGTCCGGGTATTTGCAGCGCGGCAGGTGGCTCGAATTGATGAAGGGCAGGGTTTCAGCGAGCAGTGGCACGTCTATGGCATCGGTCGATTTCCAGAACTCACGTGGGACCTGCGATTCTTTGGATCCACCAACGGATATTTTTCCGTGAAGGCGAACGGGGAATTTGCTCCCGCCTGCCAGTCCGACACAGGCGTGCGGCTGTCCACGCGAAGTTGGTTCGACAAGGTGGCGATTCGCCATAGCCATGGGTACCACCCGCTTCTGAACATGCAGTCATGGATCCGATTGCCGTTTGGCCTGACTTACAGCCTGATTCCGTTGGCCGCAGGAGCCGGCGTCATTGTCGGAGGCTGCATGCTCGATGCGGCGGGCGAGGGCAAAGGGGCGCTCTGCCAGCTCTCGGTGATCGGGGGGATAGCCTTGATGCGCACCGCTCCGATAGTGCTCGAAGGCGCGCTTCAACCGGACCTGCGGCACTGGGAGCATGTACCTGCAGCGTTTGTGGTGACCAGAGCCTCAAAGCCTGAGCTAGAACCCTGCTTGGCCAAACTTGGAGCTGCTGTTCAGCGACTTCTGTAGGAGTGATCCGCAAGCGCGCGCGTCAGAAAGAGTGTTCAGCGATTTCGTCTAGCAGTAGGGCACCCCATCACGCGGCGGGATGTAATAAAGCACAGGATGAAATGCAACTTCCTGAAACAAGGCTCATGATATTTTGTTTCTTCTTCGCTCCACATCCGTAATACTCGCGTGCAGCCCACTTACTTCCGTCGGCTTCAGCTGAATCAATGCTGCATTCCAGGGCCCCTGGCCTCGACGCGCACTTCTTTCCGTTCATTCCGTTGCTCGACGAGGAGATTCGCGGGGAGGGTGATGCGTTGCGTCACGCTTCTGTAGGGAGTGCCATCGATTTCGAGGATACGATCTCCTTCCTCTAATCCTGCATTGTGTCCGGGACTGCCATGAAGGAGTCCCAGCAATCGGATTCCTCCGCCGCGAGTCATCACATCCGGCACAAGCCCCAAAGGATTATCCCCGAACGAAGCTGCCAATGCTGCCAATGCATGGGTGTAGGCGATTCTGAGTGTTCTGCGTTGGGCGGTCTCCACTACCTCGTCAGGCCATACTCGATCTGAATCTGGAGCAGGAACTTGAATGGTGGCCACTGCCGTTTGCCGGAACAGGAGTAGGCCGGTTTCGACCTGGGCCAGGCGGATTTCAACCGCATGGGCCACTTCGCCCCCGCGTTGTGCAACAGTCTGAAGCCTATCGACGGAAGTCTGTTCAATGCGCACCATGAGGAGTGCGTCCGCCCCTTTCCATCCGCCGATCCGGGTCACGGTGTCATCCTGCATTTTGCCTGTGTGCTGGAGGAGCTGCTCTTGGGTAACAGGCTCCAGTCCTTCGCGTTCCACGATGGTCATTGTCGGGTGGAATGTTCGAAGGTAGGCCAATGTAAGATCGAGGCCGGAGGAGACGAACGACGCCGTTGGGCCGTGTTGTGGCTGGATTACCGCGAGTCTCTGCGGATACGCAGCGATAAGCTGTGGCATGAGCACAGGGGTAACGGTCCAGGAGAGGGATGGTTCTGCAGCCGGGATTGGGACATTGTTCCTGGACTTTGCCAATACGATCTTCTCACCGGAGATGATCTCGAAGGTTCTAATTCGATCTTGAGCATCGTAGTGAACCTGTATGGTGACATTATTCCCAGTGACCCATGTTTCGAAGAGAATGCCAAAGGGTTCCCATATGCCAAACGTAAACGCGTCGGCTGTGATGTGAAACAGAGCCCGGAATACTTTGACCTCCTTCGCATAGCCCTCTTTGAATTGAAACTGATCAAGCTTAGTGCCGTGTTCGTCCAGCGTTGTTTGTGGGGGGCCTAATTCTGCAATGACATAGGCGCGTGGCGCCCCTGTCTCAAGGACACGAAGATTCTTCTTCTCCGGTTGCGTCATTGCCATATGGGCCGAACAACCGAAAACCGTGAGAAGAAGTGCTAGCGTGAATGAGAGCTGTCGTGCGGTGCATGTGTGTTGCATTGGCAAGCTAGGCGAGATCTGCTCGAAGTTAGCCGCCTCCTTCCTTCAAGGTCTCATAGGCGTTCGACATCCGAAATAATGGTGTGATACCCGCTTGCTCCAGCCGGTTGTGGTCTTACGATCTCAGTAATCTGCAACTGACCCTTTGTGTCCGTCGCGCGGACAACTGTTTGGAACTTGCCTCGTTTGGGCGGCTGCCATTTATAGTTCCAGATCACCCAGGAGTAGGGCGACATCGGCTGTTCAATCTCGCATTCGTTCCACGTGCGGCCCGCGTCAAAGCTCAATTCGACTTTGCTGATGCTGTTTGGTCCGCCGAAGGCGATGCCGCGGAAGAGTTGTTCTTGCCCGCGGATGGTTTGGTAATGGCCGGGGCTGTCGATGCGTGAAAAGATTTTGATGGTGCCATTATCCGTCCAGCCTTTGCGCTGCCAGTAGCCTTTGTGGTCTCCTGGATAGACTTCGATTTCGGTGATCCACTTGACGTTCTTGATCCCATAGAGCCCCGGCACAATCAGCCGGATGGGGAACCCATGTTCCTTCGGCAGTTTTTCGCTGTTCATCAGGAAGGCCAGCATGACGTCGTCTTCCATCGCGCGTGTAAAGGGAATGCTGTCGTCATAGCCGTCGATGCCGCGAAAGATGACCTCGCGCGCACTCTCTTTATCGGCGCCGGCCTCCTGCAAGAGTTTCCTGAGCGAGATCCCGCGCCACGTGGCGTTGCCCATACTGTCCCCACCGGGGAGCGTGTCGATGCACATGAGAGTGGAGACTTGATCGTACGAATCGCGATTTAAAATGTCGCGCCAGCCCAGCGACAGCGGCGTTTTTACTTCGCCTTTGATGTGGACTTTCCACTGTTCGATGTTGACGTCGCGCGACATGGACACAGCAGAATCAGCGTAGTTCACTACATAGAATTTTGCGTTCGGTGTGAAGTAGGTCGTGTCACGCGCAGGAATGGCAAACATGCGACCAAAAACTGACCCGGCGGCGTCGCAGCCACCGGTTATTCCGGCGAGCGTACCGAGGCCGAGGGCTTTCAGAATAGTTCGGCGCCGCATGGATAGGGGCGATTCGTACACTGACATAATTATTCATTATACACGGAAATGGGACTTGACTCTCATCTGAAGCTTTGTTATCTTCCCACCTGTTCGCAGGGTGCTTGTGCTTCCTGCCTGTTGACCGCGTGCGAGAGTGTGGTGAGGGGCATGCGGTTTTAGGGAATACCCGGCCATAAGTTTGGTAAAAGGGTACCTTGACACGCTTTCTGTGCACGGTGTATAGTGCACGGCTCGCGTGACGAGTGCTTCCGTTCTTTGACAACTGAATAGAGAATGTTGAGCAATGGTGTAAGTGTATTGAAGTGGTGGCCCTTGGTCCAAATTCTAAGAACACCTTTATGAGAGTTTGATCCTGGCTCAGAATGAACGCTGGCGG